>Ga0075421_100002135_pt1 | contig 23451 bp, 26 predicted proteins | sample SoiMetdeltSBSDD5_FD_75292 | JGI IMG/M metagenome (GOLD analysis project Ga0075421, IMG submission 75292) | Bulk soil microbial communities from a Populus tree surrounding site in Tennessee, USA - Soil MetaG P. deltoides SBSDD5 | ecosystem: Environmental > Terrestrial > Soil > Tree plantation...
GACCAGGGCATACCTACTCCTCGACGATGGCCACCGATTTCATCCGGTCGCCCTGCTTGATGCGGTCCACGTGCTCCATGCCGCTGGTGACCTTGCCGAACACCGTGTAGCTGCCGTCGAGATGGGGCGTGGAGCCGTAGCAGATGTAGAACTGGCTGCCGGCCGAGTTCGGGTCCTGGCTGCGCGCCATGGCCAGCGTCCCGCGCACATGCTTCTGCTTGTTGAACTCCGCCGGAACGGTGTACCCCGGGCCGCCCGTGCCGTCGCCCTTCGGGCATCCGCCCTGCACGACGAAGTCGCGCACCACGCGATGGAACGTCAGGTTGTTGTAGAAGCCCTTCTTGGCCAGCGTGACGAAGTTCTCGACCGTCTTGGGGGCGTCGGCCGGATAGAACTCCAGCCGGATCTCGTTGCCGTTGTCGAGCGTGATGACGCCGGTCTGCTTCATGGGTTGACCACCTTGATGGAAGTGATGCGATCACCGACCCGGATCTTGTCGACGACGTCCATGCCCTTCGTGACCTGGCCGAAGGCGGTGTACTTGCCGTTCAGGAACGGCGCCGGCCCAAGCATGATGTACACCTGGCTGCCGCCCGAGTCGGGGTCCTGGCTGCGCGCCATGCCGAGCACGCCGCGCTCGAACTTCCGGCTGTTGAACTCCGCCTTGATCTTGTAGCCGGGATCACCGGTACCCATGCGCGGATGATCCATGGGCAGCGTCTTCGACTGCGGATCGCCGAACTGGACCACGAAGTTCGGCTCGACGCGATGCACACGCTGGCCGTCGTAGAAGCCCTTCCTGGCCAGGCTCACGAAGTTCTCGACGTGCTTCGGTGCGTCCTTGGGGAAGAGCTCGAGCGTGATGTCTCCGCCCTTCTCCATGGTGATCACGAGCCGGGGCGCCTTCGTGCCCGCGCTGTCGGCGGGGGCAGGCGCCGGCTTGCCGGAGACAGGCTTGTCGGGCGCGGATTTGTCCTGAGCCCACGCCGGCGTCGCCAGCAGCGCGACGATCGAGAGCACGAGTAGCCGACGGATCATCGAGACCTCCAGGGATTGAACGGTGACGGCGCGTCATTATATACCCCGCGTGCGAGGGAGCGGCGGCGGCGCGTGTTACGATGAGCGAGTATGCAACGCGACCGCATCAGGAATATTGCGATCATCGCTCACGTCGACCACGGCAAGACCACGCTGGTCGACGCGATGCTCTGGCAGTCCGGGCTTTTCCGGCAGAACGAGACCGTGGCCGAGCGGATCATGGACTCGATGGATCTGGAGCGCGAGAAGGGCATCACCATCATGGCCAAGAACACGGCCATCTCCTACCGCGACGTCCACATCAACATCGTCGACACGCCCGGCCACGCCGACTTCGGCTCGGAGGTCGAGCGCACGCTCACCCTCGTCGACGGGGTGCTGCTGCTCGTCGACGCGGCCGAGGGGCCGCTGCCGCAGACCCGGTTCGTACTCAAGAAGGCGCTCGAGGCGGGGCTGCCGCCGATCGTCGTCATCAACAAGATCGACCGCGGCGATGCGCGACCGGCCGAGGTCCTCGACGAGATCTACGATCTCTTCATCGACCTGGACGCCAGCGAGGATCAGCTGGACTTTCCGGTGCTCTACACCAACGCGCGCACGGGCACGGCCACCACCGAGCTGAAGACCGAGGGGCGGACGCTGGAGCCGCTCTTCGAGACCATCCTGACCACGGTACCGCCGCCGCGCTTCGATCCCGCCATCGGCCTGCAGTTCCGCGTCACCATGCTGGACTGGGACGATTACGTCGGCCGGCTGATCATCGGCCGGATCGTCAATGGCGGCGTCCGCCAGGCCGACCGGGTGGCCGTCGTGCATCGCGACGGCGCCGTCGAGCAGGCGAAGGTCACCGTTCTCTACGGCTACGAGGGGCTGAAGCGGGTGGAGATCGCCGAGGCCAGCGCGGGCGAGATCGTGGCCATCGCCGGCATCGAGAGCATCGACATCGGCGAGACGGTGGCCGAGCTGGAAAATCCGCGCGCGCTGCCCCTCATCCGGATCGACGAGCCAACCGTCTCGATGCTCTTCTCCGCCAACGTCTCGCCGTTCGCCGGCAAGGAAGGCAAGTTCGTGACCTCGCCGCAGCTCCGCGAGCGACTGATGAAGGAGGGCAAGCTCAATCCCGGTATTCGCGTGGAGGAGACCGACTCTCCCGACACCCTCCGCGTCTCCGGGCGCGGGGAGCTCCAGCTGGCGATCCTCATCGAGATCATGCGGCGTGAGGGCTTCGAGGTCGAGGTCGGCAAGCCGGAGATCATCACGCGCCAGGACGATGGCCGCACACGGGAGCCGATGGAGCACCTCGTCGTCGACGTGCCCGAGGAGTTCATCGGCGCCGTCACCCAGAAGGTCGGTCCGCGCAAGGGCATCATGACCAAGATGGTCAATCACGGCACCGGACGCGTCCGGCTGGAGTACCGGATCCCGTCACGGGGATTGATCGGGTACCGCACGGAATTCCTGACCGACACGCGCGGTACCGGACTGTTGAATCACCTCTTCGACGGGTGGGACGAGTGGCAGGGCGACATCGCGCATCGTCAGAACGGCGCGCTGGTCGCCGATCGGACCGGGCGCGCCACCGGCTACGCCATCGACAATCTCCAGGCGCGCGGCACCATGTTCGTGGCGCCGGGCGACCAGGTCTACGAGGGCATGATCGTCGGCGAGAACTCGCGCGACAACGACCTGGACGTCAACATCACGAAGGAAAAGAAGCTCACCAACATGCGGGCCTCCACCGCCGACGAAGGTATCAAGCTCACGCCCCCGCGCATCATGAACCTCGAGCAGTGCCTCGAATGGATCCGCGAGGACGAGCTGCTGGAGGTCACGCCGAAGTCGCTACGCCTGCGCAAGCGCGCGCTGGCAGGCCGTCGCCGGTTTTAGAGGAGCGCCACGGCTCCGCCGGGGCGCTCCGAACGTTGGGGGGTATGGGGGCCCATCTCGGGGCCAGGCCGGCGGCGGTTTTTAGAGGAGCGCCACGGCTCCGCCGGGGCGCTCCGAACGTTGGGGGGTATGGGGGGCCATCTCGGGGCCCCCCATTAAGAAATCGCCCAGCGGAGGTAGATCGCGCCCGAGGTGAAGCCGGCGCCGAAGGCGGAGAGGACGATGCGGTCACCGTAGGCGAAGCGCTTGTCCTCGTGCCATTCGGAGAGGCCGATCGGAATCGTCCCTGCCACGGTGTTGCCGTAGCGATCGAGGTTGATGACCACACGCTCGAGCGGCAACCCGAGACGCTTCGCCACCGCTTCGATGATGCGACGGTTCGCCTGATGCGGCACCATCCAGGCCACGTCGTCGAGGGGCAGCTCGGCGCGCTTGAGCAGATCCTCCGTGATCTGCGCCATGCCGGTGACGGCCGCCTTGTACACGGCCGGTCCGTCCTGCAGCACGAAGTGGCGGCGGGCGGTGATCGAGTCCGCGCTGGCGGGCTCGAGGCTGCCGCCCGACGGAATGTAGAGAGCGGTTTCGCCGGCGCCATCCATGTGGCAGACGTGCTCGAGGACGCCCACCGCCTCATCCGCAAGTGGCTCCACCAGCACCGCGCCCGCCCCGTCCCCGAAGAGCACGGCGGTGGCGCGATCACGCGGATCGATGACGCTCGACATCTTGTCGGCGCCGCACACGAGGACGAGCCGCGCCGCACCCGACTCCACCAGCCGGGTGGCGGTGACGAGCGCGTAGATGAAGCCGGAGCACGCGGCTGACAGATCGAAGCCCCACGCGTTGAGCGCGCCGAGCTTGGTTTGTAATATCGCGGCCGTCGAGGGCAGCGGCCGGTCGGGCGTCATGGTCGCAACGATGATGCAGTCGATGGCGCCGGCGCCCACGCCGCGCTGCTCGAGACAGCGCCGGGCCGCGCCGAGCGCCAGATCCGACGTGGCGCCGTCCTGCGCGAAGTGCCGCTCGGCGATGCCGGTGCGCGAGCGGATCCACGCGTCGCTCGTGTCGAGGCGCTGCTCGAACCAGGCGTTCGGGAAAACTTCCGGCGGGACGTGGTGACCGACAGCCGTGATACCGGCGCGCATCGTCGCCCCGAGCCTCTCACAGTTGCCCGCGTCGTGCCAGCAAAACGTCGCTCGGCCGCAACCTCCGATAAACCCTGGCCCCCTCGGACGCCGGGGTGCGCCCTCAGCGTGGCTGGCGCTTCGTCGTCGGGGGCCGTACCTGGATGAACGAGCGCACGGCAGTCACGTTGTCGATGGACTTTGCGTGCTGCACCGCCCGCGCCGCCTTGTCGGAGTCGTCGACGACGCCGGTCAGCACCACCGTCCCCGCCAGCACGGTCCATTCGAGTTGCGAACGCCGGAGGTCGAGGTCGGTGACGATCTTCGCGTCGAGCTTCAGGCTGATGGTGAGATCGCGCGGGTAGGACGGGCGGGCGGGCACAAAGACGGTCTCCACGCGGCGGACGCCGGAGACGGCGCGGGCGACCGCCACCGCGTCGGCGCCGAGCGTCGAGCCCGTTTCCACGATCCCCGCCACCACGACGCGCCCCAGATGCGAGAAGACGTGGATCTGCAGCGCCGAGCCGACGCCTCGCTTGTTCGCGAGATCGTCCTTGATCGTCCCCATGATGCGCGCGTCCTCGTGCTGCTCCTGCAGGGTGCGCACGTCGCTGAGCGTCTGGTACGCCACCACGATCGCCGTCGTGCACGCCGTCTGCGTCAACGCCAGCGCGGCGAGCAGCCACGTCGGCCATCTCATAGCTTGAGCACCACGACGCCGACCACCGCCACCGCCGCCCCCACGAGCGCCACCGGTGGCAGCCGCTCGCCGAGAAAGACGACGCCGAGCGGAACCGCGAACAGCGGCGCCGTGGAGGAGAGCACCGTGGCCACCGCCACTCCGGCGTGCTTGATCGACAGCACGTACATGACCGAGCTGGCCGCCGTGAGCACGCTGAGAATGCCGAGGCGCACCGCCACGGCACCGCCGGCGCGCGCGAGCGCCGGCACGTCACGCCAGGACCACGGCATCGCCCACAGCAGCGCCGCCGCCAGCGGCAGCCGGACGAGCTGCGCCGTGAGCGCGTCCATCTCCGCGAGCGGGACGCGGAGCGCCACCACGGACACGCCCCAGGCCACCGCGGCCGTGCAGGCGGCGATGATCCCGCGCCACGAGCGCGGCGCAGCGCCGGCGTCGGCGCGGGTGGCCACCACGAGGGCGAGGCCGCCGAGCGTCAGCAGTCCGCCCACGGCGATCTGCGGCGTGATCCGCTCGTCGAGCAGCAACGCCGCCAGGACGGCCGCCACCACCGGGTAGCTCATCGACACCGTCATCGCACGGCCGAGGCCGAGCATGCGCGTGCTCTCGAAGAACACGGTGTCGCCGATGGCGATGGCGGTGACGATCGAGACGAGCAGGAGCAGGAGGCTCTGACCGGACACGGCGGCGAGCCCATCGAAATCCGCGACGGCGGCAGTCCAGGCGGCGATCAGGACAGCGCAGAGCGTCGTGCGAGCGGCGTTGATGGCGACCGTGCCGAAATGCGACGACAGCGACCGGACCAGGAGGCTCGTGAGGGCCCATGCCACCGCCGAGCCAAGGGCGCAGAGGGCGCCCAGCGTCGCGAGGTCCACTCAGTCTTTATACTACTGCGACGAGAGCCGCCCCAAAGTCGCCGGCATGACGCTGGCAACGCGTTCTGACATGGCCAAGCAGGCAAAACGACCGCGAAAACCCACCGCCGCCAAGGTCTCGAAAAAGATGGCCGGTGTCCGGCCACTGCGCGGCGAGGCGGCGATCGGCCGCCCGTACGAGCTCGGATTCAAGCCGCCGCGCGAGAAGAGTCCCTGGCAGGACGAGGGCCGCCCGGAAGCAAGCGGCTGAGCAGCGATCACGGGGGGCTCTCCACGAGCCCCCCGATTTGGAGCTAGCCGGCCTTGGTGTAGACCGCCTTCGTCGTGCGTTCGCCGCGCGGCGTGTGCATCGTGGTGTCGATCGTCAGCGTGCGGCCGTCCTGCGACAGCGTCCACACCGACTCACGCGAGAAGCTGCGCGCCGGCTGCCCCTGCTCCTTGGCCGGCCGTGTGTGTGACTTGTTCACGACCAGCCGGTCGCCGCCGAGCGTGGCCTTGGTGACCGACGTGCCGCCGCGGGGCGTCGTCTCCGTGCGCTCGCTGCCGTCGACGACGAACGTCTCGCTCAGCGCGCGCTCGCGCGGCCCGTGGGCCACGCTGCGAGTGGTCTTGAGCGTGGCGCCCTGCTGCTCGACGATGAGCTTGACCTCGTGCGGCTGAGCCTGCGGATTCGCCATGCCCTTGCCGTGCCCGCCGCGGTTCGGCAGCTGGCTCTGGGCGCGGTCGAGAACCCACGTCCCCGTGAATTGCGGCTGCGCCTGGGCGGTGCCGACGACAAGGGCCAGCAGCAGCGCCCCGAGTGATCCGATGGTGCGTTGAGCTCGCGTCATGTGAAACCTCCTGTGCTCGTTGCCAGGTTTGACGGGGGAGGCCGCGGTTTTGTTTACGCGGCCCGCCGGGTATCCTGTCGGGCGCCAAGGAGGGCGCTCCATCGCTGAATCCGGCCTCGTCTTCGCGTGTGTCGGCTGCTGCTGCGGACACGCCGACCGCGGCGGCCCGAAGACGCCGCCCCGCACGCTCAAGCGCGAGATGCGCCGCGCCTTTCGCGACAGCGGTGTGGAGGGCCGGCTGCGCCTGGCCTTCACCGACTGCCTCGGCCCCTGCAGCGAGGCCAACGTCGTCTTCGTGTACCTCGCCGGCCGGCCGCTCTGGCTTCGCCGGGTCAACGACGTCCACGCGTTCGCCGGCATCCTCGCGTGGGCGCGCGCGGCGCTCGACGACGGCGATGCGACGCTGCCGCCGCCGCTCGCCGAGCGCTCTTTTGCGTGGACGGGCGGCGGCGAGGGCCCGCCACCGCCGCTCGAGCCCTGACCTCTGCAAGCGGGTGCACGCTCGGCGGCCCCCCGAACAGGGGACGGTGGCCTTCCGGTTGCAGCGCGCTCCCGCCCAAGGAGGTTGCGTCATGCAAGAACTGATGTCCCCGGAGACCGTCGCTCGGGTTCGTGAGATCCGCTCCCGCCTTCCCGGCCAGATGCTCCAGGAGCGCCTCGAGAACGCGCAGCTGACGTACGGCCCCCTGTACACGCTGGCGGAGGTCCGCCAGCGTGTCGGTGAAGTCCTGCCGCGGCGTCTCGGCTACGTGCGCAGCGCGGTGCTGGAGCCGGTGGAGAATTACCGCGAGCGGATTCCTGACGAGTCGTTGCTCAAGTACGACGATGCCGTGCGCAGCGGCCTCTTCTCGAAGTTCTGGGTGGCGACACCGACGTACTACCAGGAACGACAGGTCGACCCGTGGATCGTGGCCGAGGTGAGCGGGACCGATCGCTGGGCCGTCATCGCGCGCTGGGACTGAGCGTACCGCGCCCGCACGGCTCGACCGTCGTCCGCGCGTCGCCTTCGCTGACCGCCGCCGTCGCCCCGCTCGCCTGGGGTAGGATTGGAGCCCCGGCGCGGCCGGAACGTCAGGCTCGGAGGCGACGCATGGACTACGGCGAATACCAGCACCTCACGTTCAAGCACATGGACCACGGGGTCGTGCTGATCACCATCAACCGGCCCGAGGTGCTGAACGCGACCAACGACCGCCTCCACTGGGAGCTGACGCAGGTGTGGCTCACCTTCGACGCCGATCCGCGCGCGCGAGTGGCCGTGGTGACGGGCGCCGGTCGCGCGTTCTCGGCCGGCGGCGATCTCGACATGGTCGACGCCAACGCGCGGGATCCGAAGCGGCTGGCGCGCACGGTCCGCGAGGCCTCCGACATCGTCTACAACATGATCAACACCGACAAGCCGATCGTCTCGGCGATCAACGGCGTCGCCGTCGGCGCCGGCCTCGTGGTGGCCCTGCTCGCCGACATCTCGATCATCTCGGAGACGGCTCGCTTCACCGACGGCCACACCAAGCTCGGCGTCGTGGCCGGCGACCACGCGGCCATCGTCTGGCCACTGCTCTGCGGCATGGCCAAGGCGAAGTACTACCTGCTCACCTCGGACTTCATCGACGGCCGCGAGGCCGAGCGCATCGGCCTCGTGAGCCTCTGCGTGCCGGCCGAGCAGCTGCTACCCAGGGCGTTCGAGGTCGCCGACAAGCTCGCGCTCGGCGCCCAGCAGGCCATTCGCTGGACGAAACGCTCGCTCAACAACTGGCTCCGCATGGCCGGCCCGATCTTCGACCAGTCGATCGCCCTCGAGATGCTGACCTTCATGGACGAGGACGTACGCGAGGGACTCCAGGCGATTCGCGAGAAGCGCCCGCCGCGCTTCCCGTCCGCGCGGGGCTAGGAGCGTTATCGCCACTTCCCGTCCGCGCGGCGGTAGCGACCCGCGCGGCCCGCCGGCGCAGGACACGGACGGCTACGGGTAGCGCGAGGGCCAGCGTGAGGACGATGCCGATGCCGGCCGTCCAGCCGCCGACGTTCTTGGCAGCCCATTCCGAGTGCTCGCCCACGAACCACCCGAGCAGGACCCAGATCGATGCCCAGAGCGAGGCGCCGAGCACGTCCAGGACGACGAAGCGGCCATAGCCGAGGCCGTGGCTGGCCGCCACCGGCCACACGAGCACCCGGACGACCGTGAAGAAGCGGCCGAGGATGATGGTGATCGCGCCGTAGCGGTGAAAGTACTCGATGGCGTCGTCGCTGCAGCCGCGCTCGCGTCCGCGAAGCCGGCAATAGGTGTCGATGATCCAGTTCGATCCGCGGGTGATCGTCGCATACCAGACCTGGTCGACGAGGATGGCCCCGAGGGCGGCCACCGCGATGACGATGAAGACGTTGGCGTGGCCGGCGGCGGCCATGGCGCCGGCGGCGGCGAGGAGCACGCGCCCCGGGAACGGCAGGCCGGTGGCATCGATGACCGTGCCCAGAAAGACGACCAGGTAGGTGTGATCGACGAGCCAGTCGAAGAGCGGGCGCAGCGCCTCCATTCATCCCGTCAATGCTGCAAGCGCGGTACCAGAGGGAGCTATCGCCACTCCGGGTACGTCGGCGGCGAAAGCGCGTCGGCGTCACGACCGCGCCAGTCGAACTCGCCCATCCGCGGCCACATGCGCTCGGCGCCCGCCTGCAGCGCCGCCAGGATCGCCGACTCGTCGGCGGCCAGCACCCGGCCGCGCTCGACGACGGGGCGGCCGCCGACCCAGACGCGGTCGATGTCCTCGGCGGTGGCGTTGTAGACGATGTTCTTGATCGGATCGCGCAGGGGCGTCATGCCCCACGAGGTGCCCTTCCAGAGCACGAGGTCGGCGGCGGCGCCCGGCGCGATGCGGCCCAGATCGTCCCGGCCGAGGGCGCGCGCGCCGCCGAGGGTGGCCGCGTCGAAAACGTCCGCCGCCGTCGTCACCTCCGTGTTGCGCTCGGCGATCTTGCTGCAGACGGCCGCCCAGCGCATGGCCTCGATCACGCTCTGCGGATTCGTGTCGGTGCCGAGGGACATGTTGACGCCCGCCGCCTTGTACCGCGCGAACGACTCCATGAGCACGCCGCGACGCGCGAACACCCACACGGCGTGGGCGACCGAGCAGCCGGCGTCGGCCATGATCCGCACGTCGCCCGCCGGATAGTTCGTCCACGAGGAGCCGCCGACGATGATGGCGTGGCCCAGGACCGTGTTGGTCCCGAGCACGCCGAGCTCGTGCAGCCAGGCCACCGGGGTGGCGCCGTGGCGCGCGAGCATCTCGTTGAACTCGACGACGGACTGAGAGGTGTGCACCGTGTATGGCCGCCGCGTCTCGTCCGCCCAGCGCTTGGCCTCGCGCAGGAGCTCACCCGTGCAGGTGTCGACCTGGCTCGGAGCCCAGTAGCAGCGCACCAGATCGCCATGGGCGCCGTCGTGCTTGCGGAAGAACTCGATGGCGCGCGCCAGCCCCTGGCGGCCCTGCGCCTCGTCCCACTCCCACACGACGCGGCGCCCGTCGCGCGTGCGCCACTGGCCCGAGCGGAACGTCAGCCCCATGTAGAGACGAAGGCCGTAGCGGGCGGCGCACTCCACCGCGTACTCGCCCTCGCCCCCGATCTCCATCACCGTCGTCACCCCGCCGCGCAGCAGCTCGGCCATCGAGAAGTCGACGCAGGCGCGCGACGCCTCGGCATCCTGCGCGCCGGCGCGCACGGGCAGCATCTCGAAAAGTCCGGAGTACCAGAACTGCGCGCGGCCGCGATCCTCGATGAACGAGCGATCGAGCGGCGAGCCGGCGATGTGCGCGTGGGTGCTGATCAGGCCCGGCGTGAGCACCCCGGCGCCGCCGTCGATCGTCGCGTCAACGGTGCCGTCGAAGCGGGGCGCGACGTGCAGGATGCGGCCGTCCTCGACCACGACGACACCGTCGCGCAGCAACCGGTGACCACGTCCGTCGAAGGCGAGCACGTGCTGGGCGCGAATGGCGACGCGTCGCGGGTGCTCGCTCATCAGAGCCTCCTTGCGCTAGGCGATCAGCACGATCTTGCCGTAGGCGCCGGGCTCCATCACCGCCGTGTGGGCGACCGCGGCGTCCTTCAACGGCAGCTCGCGCCCGACCACCGGCCGCAGCGTGCCGTTGGCGAGTCCGGCGACGAGGCCGGCATGGATCGAGCTCATCTCCTCGGGCGTGGCGTTCCAGAGCGCGAGCCCGTAAATCACGGCATCCTTCGACATGGCGGCGCGGGGGTTGAAGTCCAGCGTGCCCCGATTGCCGATGACCACGATGCGGCCGTAGCGCGCGACGACATCGAGATCCTTCTGGAGATTGACGTTGGCCAGGTTCTCGATGATGACGTTCGGCCCGCGGCCATCGGTCAGGCGCCCGACCGCGGCCAGATAGTCGGCGGCGGTGTGGTCGAGCACGTGATGCGCGCCTTGCTCGCGCACGAGCTTGCGTCCACGCTCGGTGCCGGCGGTGCCGATGACCGTCAGACCCGCCGCATTGGCCAGCTGCACGGCGGCCACGCCCACGCCGCCGCTGGCGCCATGGACCAGCACCGTCTCGCCGGCGATGCCGCGCGCCTTGTGGAACAGACCGCGGTAGGCCGTGGCGTAGGGGACGTTGACGGCGGCCCCTTGCGCGAACGAGATGGCCGGCGCCAGCGGCTTGGCCTGGACGACGGTGCACACGGCGAGCTCGGCGTAGGCGCCGGTCATCCGCTCGCCGGCAGTGCCGGTGAGGTAGACACGGTCGCCGACCTTGAGCTGCGTGACCCCCGGACCGACGGCCTTGACCACGCCCGCCGCGTCGCCGCCCGGAATATAAGGAAGCGTCGGCAGCTGGGCGTAGGCGCCCGCCCGGACGTAGGTCTCGACCGGGTTCACGCCGATCGCGTGCACGCGGACGAGCGCCTGGCCCTCGCCCGGCGTGGGGTCGGGCACCTCCTCGAGCTGCAGGACTTCGGGGCCACCGAACTTGTGCACTCGGATCGCCTTCATGTGCGCTCTCCAATGCGGGAGTGAGTCGTCCGCCGCTTCGATGGACCGAGGTGCGACCACGATTCCAGCGTCGCGGCATGAAGCTTGTATCACGAATCGTTCGGAGGTGTCCGCCATGCCCGCACGAGACGTCATGCCGAGCACGATCAAACGGTCGCCGCCCAAGGCCCAGCGCACCTGGGCCAAGACGCACGACAGCGCCGTTCGTCAGTACGGCGAGGGCGAGCGCGCGCACCGCACCGCCTTCGCCGCCCTGAAGCACTCCTTCGAGAAGCAGGATGGCCGCTGGGTCCCGAAGAAGCGCAAGGGGCCGTCCGATCCGCGCGCACGCACGGGTGGTCGCGCCGCGCGCGAGGGCCGCGGCCAGACCTTCGGCGGCGTCGACTACTACGGCCACTCGCGGGACGAGCTGTACGCGCGGGCGCGCAAGCTCGGCGTGAGCGGCCGCGCGACGATGACGAAGAAGGAGCTCGCGAAGGCGATCGCGCGAAAGCAGTCGTAGACTGACGCGGTGAGCTCCTCAGAGTCCCGGCTGCCGGGCGGACTGCGCGCGTTCCGGCACCGGGACTTCCGTCTGTTCTGGGCCGCGCAGCTCGTGTCCCTCATCGGCACGTGGATGCAGTCGGTGGCGCAGGCGTGGCTCGTGCTCGAGCTGACGAACTCGCCGTTCCGCCTCGGGCTCGTCGGTACCCTGCAGTTCACGCCGATGCTGCTCCTGTCGTTCGTGGCCGGCGCCCTCGCCGACCGGCTGCCGAAGCGCCGGCTCATCATCGCCAGTCAGGCCGTGCTGTTCGTGCAGGCCCTCCTCCTGGCCGCCCTCGTTCAGTTCGGTCACGTGGAGTACTGGCACGTGGCCATCCTCGCCGTCGTCTACGGGGTCGCCAACACGATGGACATGCCCACGCGGCAGGCGTTTCTCGTGGAGATGGTCGGCAAGGGCGATCTGATGAACGCGATCGCGCTGAACTCCGGCATGTTCAACGCCGCGCGCATCGTGGGGCCTGCGCTGGCCGGCCTGCTCATCGCGCACTGGGGCATGGCGCCGTCGTTCTTCTTCAACGCGCTCAGCTTCCTGCCCGTGCTGGCCGTGCTCATGGCCATCCGGACGGAGGGGCTCCCCCGCGCCCGCACCGCGCGGCGCCTCCGCGACGAGATCCGCGAGGGAGTCGGGTACGCCGTACGCACGCCGCGGATCTTGCTGACGCTGACCATGGTGCTCGCCGTCAGCGCGTTCCTGTTCAACTACAACGTGATCGTCCCGCTCCTCGCCCGCGACGTCCTGCACCAGGAGGCGCGCGGCTTCGGCCTGCTGATGACCACGCTCGGCATCGGCGCCGTCGGCGGCGCCGTGACACTGGCCGTGTCGCGCCAGGGACGGCCGCCGGTCTCGGCGCTGGCGGTGCCGGCGCTCGTGCAAGGCGCGGCCACCGCGCTGCTCGCCGCCGTCGGCTCCATCCGGCCGGCGGCCGCGCTGCTGCTGGTCATGGGCTTCTGCGGCATTCTCTTCATGGCCGGCTCCAATTCCACGCTACAGCTCACGGTGCCCGACGACCTCCGCGGCCGCGTGATGAGCCTGCACACCCTCGTCTTCGCGGGCGTGACGCCGTTCGGCTCGCTCCTGGTCGGCTCGCTCGCGGAGACGTTCGGGATCCGCACGAGCCTCGTGGTCAGCAGCGGCTGCGGCGTGCTGGCGGTGCTGGCGCTGCTGATGTGGTGGAATGGACGCGACCGCGGGCCGTCGATGACGGCGCCGCGGCGGGTGGAGGGACCCGCATGATGCACGTGCGGGTCGGGACCTCCGGCTACAACTATCCCGAGTGGAAGGGCAGCTTCTATCCCGCCGACATGAAGCCCGCGCGCATGCTGCCCTACTACGCCGAGCGGTTCTCCACGGTCGAGATCAACGCCACGTTCTATCGGATGCCGACCGCCAGCACCGTCGAGGGCTGGGCCAAGGCGGTGCCGGAGACGTTCACGTTCGTGCTGAAGGCGCCGCAGCGCATCACGCACTTCGCGCGCCTCAAGAACATCGACGATCCGCTGCGCTTCTTCTGCGACACCGCCGCCCTGCTGCGTGCACGCCTGGGGCCCCTGTTCTTCCAGCTCCCGCCAAGCTTCAAGAAGGACGTCTCGCGTCTGAACGACCTCCTCGTCCAGCTGCCGCCCGACCGTCGCGCGGCCTTCGAGTTCCGTCATCCGTCGTGGTTCGACGACGACGTCTACGAGCGCCTGCGGACGTACAACGCCGCCCTCTGCATCGCGGACACGGAGGAGGGCAGCACGCCGGCCATGGCGAGCGCGGACTGGGGCTACCTTCGGCTGCGCGCCGTCGACTACACCGACGCCCAGCTGGCCGACTGGATCGCGACCATGCGACGCATCGGCAGCGGCTGGAACGACGCCTTCGTGTTCTTCAAGCACGAGGAGCACGGCACCGGCCCCGCACTCGCGAAGCGGTTCGAGGCGTTGCTCACTCCCTGAGCGCGCCCGCGGTGAGCCCGCGCACCAGCCAGCGCTGGAGCGCGATGACGATCACGATCGGCGGCAGGCTGGCGAGCATCGACGCCGCCGCGATATCGCCCCACGGCACCTCGAAGATCCCCGGGAAGAGCGCCAGCGCGACCGGCACCGTCCGGCTCGCCTCGGTGGCCGTGAACGTGAACGCGAACAGAAACTCGTTCCACGACATGAGGAACACCAGGAGCGCGGCGGACACGACGCCGGGCGCGATGAGCGGGAGGACCACACCGACGAGCACGCGCAGGCGGCCGGCACCGTCGAGAGCGGCGGCCTCCTCGACGTCGACGGGAACCTCGCGGACGAAGCCGGCCAGGAGCCAGAGCACGAGCGGCAGCGCGAACGACGTGTCGGCCAGCACCAGCGCCGTCCAGGTGTCCCGCAGCCCGAGCGCGCGGAGGGCCACGAAGAGCGGCCCCACCGTGGTGATCTGCGGAAACGCCGTGCACGCCACCACCGCGAGCAGCAGCGCGTTCTTTCCCGGCACGGGCAGCCGCGCCAGCGCATACGCGCCCGGCACGCCGAGCACGAGGGCCAGCGCGGTGGTGAGTGTGGCCACGCCGGCGCTGTTCAGCAGGGCGGCCGGCATGACGCTGCGCTCGAACACCGCCCGGTAGTGCGCCACGGTCGGGGCGGCGACGATCAGCCGGTCGACGTCCATCAGCTCCGTGTCGGGCTTGAGCGAGGTAAGCGCCTGCCAGAAGAACGGCAGCGCCCAGAGCGCGAGCAGCGCGATCACGGCGGCGTCGCGCAGGCGCCCGGCCGCGCTCACGCGGTGACCTCCGTGCGGCCCACGGCGCGCAGATATCCCCACGCCACCACCATCACCAGCGCGAACACCACCACGCCCACGGCGGCACCGAGCCCGAGCTGCAGCGTCTGGAAGAGGCTGCGATAGGCGTACACGGTGAGGGTCTCCGTCGTGTTGGCGGGACCGCCGCCGGTGAGCACGAACATCAGGTCGAACGCGCGCAGCGCGTCGAGCGTCCGGAACAGCAGCGCGATGAGCAGCACGCGGCGCAGGAGCGGCAGCGTGATGTCGCGCAGCGTGGCCAGGCGTCCGGCGCCATCGACACGCGCGGCCTCGTAGATCGCGATCGGAATGGTGAGCACCCGCGCGTAGCAGAGGAGGGCGACGAACGGCATCGTCCGCCACACGTCGGCGGCGATGAGCGCGGGCAGCGCGAGCGCGGGCTCGCCGAGCCAGTTGACCGCGCGGCCGCCGAGCAGGAAGTTCACGAGCCCCGCCGAGGGATGGTAGAGCCACTCGAAGGTGCGCCCCACCACCACCGAGGGCAGCGCCCAGGGCAGCAGCAGCAGGGCCATCGTCAGCCGGCGGCCGCGCTGCTGACGCTGCAGCGCGAGCGCGACGGCCACCCCGAGCGCCAGCTCGAGGGCGACGGAGACGAGCGTGAAGACGACCGTCACTCGCGCCGCGTTCCAGAAGCGCGCGTCGCCGGCGAGGAAGCCATAGTGGGCGAGTCCGACGAAGCGATCGATGCCGAAGATGGGAATGCGCTGCTGCAGCGAGAGCCACAGCACCCAGACGCCCGGCCACGCCGCCAGCGCCGCCAGCGCCACCAGGGCCGGCGCCAGCAGGCCGACGCCGGCGCGCGCGTCCCGCTGCCGCCGCGTCCTCACCGCAGGCCTTCGAGCAGGTACGCGAGGCGCCGCCGCGCGTGACGGACGGCCTCAGGCGGGCTCTTCACGCCGACCAGCGCCGCCGAGAACTCCGGCTGCAGCGTGGTCGACAGCATCAGGTAATACGGGGTGACCGGCCGCGGGCGGGCCTTCAGCATCAGCTCGTAGACGACCGGAAAGTCGGGATGCGCGCGGACGACGTCCGCGTCATGGTAGAGCGCCATGCGCGTGGGGTTGAGGGCGCCGCGCTCGCTCATCGTCTTCTGGGCGGCGGCGCCGGCGAGGAAGCGGACGAGCGCCGCCGCCAGCTCCGGGTGGCGCGTGCGGCGGTCGACGCCGAGATGCGCGCCGCCGCTCGAGCCGACGCCCTCGGCCACGCCCGCCCGTCCGGGCAGCGGCGCGATGGCCACCTTGCCGTGCACGGGAGAGCCGGGCTGGCGAAATAGATCCATGGCGTATGGCCAGTTGCGCAGGAAGATGGCGCGGCCGTCGCCGAAATGTCGGCGGCTCAGCTCCTCGTCGGCCGCCGTGACCCACGACGGGCTGGCGCCGGAGGTGATGAGCTGTCGCTGGAAGGCCAGCGCGCCGGCCGCGCGCTCCTGATCGGGCAGCGGGTGACCGTCGTCACCGAGCACGCGCGCGCCGTTCGCCCACATGGCCTCCAACGTGTTCACGGTGAGTCCCTCGTACTGCCGTCCCTGCCACACCACGCCGTCGAGCCGCGCATCACCCTCGACGGCACGGATGCGCGTGATCTGGGCAATCAGCTCCTCCCACGTGCGCGGGGGCGCCAGCGCGTGGCGCGCCAGGAGATCGGCGCGATAGTAGAGGACCCCGACGTTCATCAGCCACGGCATCGCCCACACGCCGCCGTTCCAGGTGGCGGGCTCGAGCGTGGACGGAAAGTGCGGCGCCAGCTCCGCCGGCGAGACCCAGGGGCTGAGGTCGAGGAGCCACCCGGCGCGCGCGAATTCCGCCACCCACACGACGTCGAGCATCATGACGTCGAAGGCGGCGCCGCGGCCCTCGAGGTTGATCACGAAGAACTGGTGCTGATCGTCGGAGTTCCACGACAGCGACTCGGCCTTCACGCGCACGCCGACGTGCCGCTGCTCGAACTCGCGCAGCAGGGCGGGCACGGGATCGGCCGGACCGAGGATCTTGGCGTGCTTGAACACGAGCGTGATCGGCTCTCGCTCGCTCGCGCCGGGCGTGCAGGCCGCGAGCAGGATGACGAGGGCGATGATCACGCCGCATCGCTCTGTAGTTATTCTGTCCGGTGACCACCGCAATCGGTTGGGGCGCACGGCTCTTGGCGCATCATAGAGGCGCGCGTGCTATCGTGCCAAGCGTCCCACATCTCGTCGAAGGAGGGCTCGATGCCGCCGCACGCGCTGGGCTCGGGAACGATCTCGTTCGGGCTCGTCTCGATCCCGATCCGGCTCTACACCGCCGCCAGCTCCGGCAACGTCGCGTTCAACATGCTGCACGCCAAGTGCGGCTCGCGCATCAAGCAGCAGACCTTCTGCCCGACCTGCAACGAGACGATCGAGCGCTCGGCGCTCGTGCGCGGCTATGAGTACGGCAAGGACCAGTACGTGCGGGTGGCCGACGAGGAGCTCAAGGCGCTGGAGGGCGAGGCGTCGAAGATGATCGACATCGCCGAGTTCGTGCCGCTGGCGAAGGTCGACCCGATCTACTTCGAGAAGACCTACTACCTCGGCGCCGACAAGGGCGGCGAGAAGCCGTACCGTCTGCTCGCCGACGCGATGGAGAAGTCGGGGCAGGTCGCGCTGGCGACGTTCGTCATGCGCGGCAAGGAGAGCCTCGTGCTGATCCGCGCCGCTCAGGGCGGCCTCATGCTGCACACGATGTACTTCGCCGACGAGGTGCGCGCGTTCGACGAGGTCGACAAGGGCGAATCGGCCAGGATCAAGGACGGCGAGCTCGACCTGGCCATCAAGCTCATCGACGGCCTCGCCGCGGAGGACTTCGACCCCGCGCGCTACAAGGACGCCTACCGCGAGCGGGTGCTCGAGATGCTCAACAAGAAAGCGGAGGGGCAGGAGCTGGCGGCGGCGCCCGCGCCGGCCAAGCGTCGACAGGTCATCGACCTGATGGAAGCCCTCAAGGAAAGCCTGGCCGCCCGCAAGCCGCCCGCGAAGGCGACGACGAAGAAGGCGGAGCCGGTGCCCGCGCGTGCCGCGGCCACCGCAAAGAAGGCGGCCGGCGGCAGGAAGTAACGACGCGCCTCAGGGCCCGTCGACGCTGAGGACGCGGACGTCGAAGACGAGCGTCTTGCCCGCCAGCGGATGGTTCATGTCGAGCACGACGCTCTTCTCCTTGATCTCCTTCACCCGCACCGTCCGGGTGGCCCCCGTCGTGTCGCGGCCGGTGAGCTCGCTGCCGACCTTGACGTCGGGCGGCACGCGCTCGCGACCGACCTCGATCAGCGCCTTCGGATCGACCTTGCCGTAGGCGTCTTCAGGCTTGACCGTCACCTTCGTGCTGTCACCGGCGCGCTTGCCCAGCAGGGCCGACTCGAGGCCCGGCACGATCTGCCGCTGGCCCTGCGTGTAGACGAACGGCTCGCCGCCCTTGTTGCTGTCGAGCACGGTGCCGGCACTGTCGCTGAGCGTGTACTCGAGCTGGACGCGGGCGCCGTCCTTGATGACCGGTCCCGGGGCGGCGTCCTGTGCAGGGATGGACGAGACAGCGGTCAGGAGCAGCGAAACGAGCACGAGGGAGGCAGTCAGGGTTCTCATGCTTTGATTGTCTCCCCGGGTACAATGGGGGCAAATCCGGATTCCCGGAGCGTTCCATGCCGAGAACTCCGCTCGAGCCGCGGTTCCAGGTCGATTACCTCTCCATCCTCGATGCCGAGGGCAACCTCGACACGTCGCTCGAGCCAAAGCTGCCCGCCGGCGAGCTGAAGCGCCTCTACCGCGCGATGCTGCTCGGTCGCCGTCTGGACGAGCGCATGGTCCGGCTGCAGCGGCAGGGACGCATCGGCACCTTCGCCCCCATCAAAGGGCAGGAGGCCTCCCAGCTCGGCAGCGTGTGCACGCTGAAGCCGACCGACTGGATGGTCCCCTCCTTCCGCGAGACGGCGGCCATGATCTGGCGGGGGTGGCCAATCGAGAAGATGCTGCTGTTCTTCGCGGGGTATCTCGAGGGCGGCCAGCCCGCCCCCGATCAGCGCGACCTGCCGATCTGCATCCCCGTGAGCACCCAGCTTCCCCACGCCGTCGGGCTCGCCTATGCCGCGCAGTATCGGAACGACGATGCCGTCGTGATGGCGTACTTCGGCGACGGCGCCACCTCGGAGGGCGACTTCCACGAGGCGGTCAACTTCGCCGGCGTCTGGCACGTGCCGGTCGTGTTCGTCTGCCAGAACAACCAGTGGGCCATCTCGGTCCCGCTCAAGAAGCAGACGCACTCTCGCACGATCGCCCAGAAGGCGCTCGCCTACGGGATCCCGGGTATCCAGGTCGACGGCAACGACATCCTCGCCGTCTACGCGGCCAGCCTCGAGGCCGTCGCGCGCGCGCGCGCCGGCGACGGGCCGACGCTGATCGAGTGCGTGACGTACCGGCTCGGCGTGCACACGACCGCCGACGATCCGACGAAGTACCGGAGCAACGAAGAGGTCGCGGAGTGGGAGCGCAAGGATCCGCTGACGCGCTTCACCGGATACCTCAAGAAGAAGCGCCTGCTCGACGACGGGCTCGAGAAGGAGGTGGACGCCGAGATCGCGGCCGCCATCGCCCGCTTCGAGACCACGGCCGCCGCCGATCCGCTGACGATGTTCGACCACGTGTATGCGGAGCTGCCGCCCGATCTCAAGACCCAGCGGGAAGCGCTCGCCGAGCGGCTGCGCAAGGGCGAGCCGGCGCCGGGCGCGCCGGCGGAGCCCTCGCCGCCGATGCGCGGTCAGCGGAGCGGTCCGCGCTGATGGCCAAGCTCAACATGGTCAAGGCGCTCAACCTCGCCCTCCATCAGGAGATGGAGCGGGACCGCGACGTCCTGGTCATCGGCGAGGACGTCGGCGTCGACGGCGGCGTCTTCCGGGTGACCGAGGATCTGCACCGGACGTTCGGCAGCAAGCGCGTGATCGACAGCCCGCTGGCCGAGGCCGCCATCATCGGCACCTCGGTCGGGATGGCGCTCTACGGTCTCAAGCCCGTGTGCGAGATCCAGTTCTCCGGCTTCGCCTTCCAGTGCTTCCATCAGATCGAGAACCACGCCGCGCGCTACCGCAACCGCTCGCAGGGGCGCTTTCACGTCCCGCTCGTGATCCGCATGCCCTACGGCGGCGGCGTGCGCGCCCTCGAGCACCACAGCGAGTCGGAGGAGCAATTCTACGCGCACGTGCCCGGGCTCAAGATGGTCGTGCCCTCGGGGCCGCGCACCGCCCGCGCGCTGCTGACGGCCGCCATTCGCGATCCCGACCCCGTGGTGTTCTTCGAGCACAAGGCGCTCTACCACGCCGCCAAGGAAGACATGCCGGAAGAGCCGGAGACGATGGAGCTGGGGCGCGCGAGCGTCGTGCGAGAGGGCCGCGAGCTCACCCTCATCGCCTGGGGCGGCATGCTGCGGGTGGCGCGCGAGGCGGCCGAGATCCTCGAGGCCGAGGACGGCGTCTCGGCCGAGATCGTCGACGTCCTGACCATCGCGCCGCTCGACCGCGAGACGATCGTGCGCTCGGTGGCCAAGACCGGGCGCGCGGTGATCGTCCACGAGGCGCCGCGGGCGTTCGGGCCCGGCGCCGAGATCGCGGCCTCCATCATGGACGGCGCCTTCCTGTCGCTCGAGGCACCGATCGCGCGCGTGGCCGCGCACGACGTGCCCTTCCCGGGCTTTGCCCGCGAGAAGGGCAACGTCCCCGACGCGGCGCGCGTCGTCGTGGCCGCGCGCGAGACGCTCGCGTTCTGAGATGCCGCGCCCCTTCCTTCTTCCCGACCTGGGCGAGGGTCTGACCGAAGCCGAGATCGTCAAGATCCTCGTCCGCGAGGGCGAGGTCATCCAGGAAGACGCGCCGCTGCTGGAGGTCGAGACGGACAAGGCCACCGTGGAGATTCCGTCGCCGATGAGCGGCCGCGTGGAGACGATCCACGTTTCGCCGAGCCAGACCGTCCGCGTCGGTCAGGTCCTCGTGACGTTCGCCGATGTGGCCGCCGCGCCCGGCAAGCAGGCGGCCGACACGCTCGATCCGACCCGCCGGCTGGCGCCCGAGACGCGCACCACCGTCGGCAACGGCCGTGCGCGCCAGGCCGCGCCGGAGACGCCCGTCGACCGCCGCCCGCCGGTGGCGACGCCGGCCACCGGGCCGGTGCCGGCGACACCGGCCACGCGGCGCCTGGCACGCGAGCTCGGCGTCGACCTGCGCGCGGTGCGGGCGAGCGGCCCGGGCGGGCGCGTGACCGACGCCGACGTCCGCGCCGCCGCCGCGGGTCCGGCGCCGTCAGCGTCGCCGGCGAAAGGCGCGACCGCGACGCCGGCAGACCGGACGACGCCGGCGAAACCGCTGGCGACAACGCTGACGGAGCCGCCGTTGCCGCGCTTCGAGCAGTGGGGCGAGATCGAGCGCCAGCCGCTGTCGCACCTGCGCCGGACCATCGCCGAGCGGATGACGCTGAGCGCGACGGTCATTCCGCACGTGACGCACTTCGATCGGGCCGACATCACGGATCTCGACGCCGTCATCACGCGCAATCTCGACGCCGCACGGGCGCAGGGGGTCACGCTCACTCTGACCAGCTTCTTGCTGAAGGCCGCCGCGCTGGCGCTGCGCGAGCATCCGCAGTTCAACGCGAGCCTGGACGCCGCCGCCGGCGAGCTGATCCTCAAGCGCTACGTGCATCTCGGCGTGGCCGTGGCCGCCGAGCGCGGTCTCATCGTGCCCGTGCTTCGTGACGTCGACGCGAAGCCGGTCGTGGAGCTGGCGCGGGAGCTGGCGGCCCTCGCCGCGCGCGTGCGCGAGGGCAAGGCCACGCTCGACGAGCTGCGCGGCGGCACCTTCACCGTCACCAACATCGGCGCGCTGGGCGGCACCGGCGCCATTCCCATCATCAACTACCCCGAGGTCGCGATCCTCGGAGTGGCGCGCGCACGGCAGGAGCCGGTGGTGCGCGACGGCCAGATCGTGCCGCGGCTGCTGCTGCCGCTGTCGCTCACGTTCGACCACCGGGTCGCCGACGGCGCCGACGGCGCGCGCTTCGCGTCCGCCATCGTGCGCCGCCTCGAGCATCCTGACCAGCTGCTGCTGGGACTCTGACCGCCAGGTCGCCGTGCCCGCCCTCACCGACGTCCGCGACATCTCCCGCATCGGCTACGGCTTCATGGCCTCGCGCGCGCTGTTCGCCGCGCTCGACGCCGACGTCTTCGGGCATCTCGCCAACGGGCCGAAGTCGCTGCCCACGCTGGCGCACGACATGAAGCTGGCGCCCGGCCGGCTGCGGGCGCTGCTCACCGCCTGCGTGGCGCTCGGCCTGCTCGCGCGCGACGGCGACTCGTACGCGAACGCGCCGGCGGCCAGCACCTATCTCGTGCGGACGTCGCCGGCTTACTTCGGCGATTACTTCCGCTTCCAGGTCTCGCGCCAGATCTATCCGACGCTGCTCCACCTCGACGCGGCCCTGCGCGGTGAGCGCGTGGACTTCTACGCAACGCTCCGCGATCCGGACGAGGCGCGCGCGTTCACGCGCGCGCAGCACTCGGGCTCGCTCGGCCCTGCGCACGTCGTCGCCAACCTCGTGGAGCTCACGGGCGCCCGGCGCCTGCTGGACGTCGCCGGCGGCAGCGGGGCGTTCAGCATCGTGCTTTGCCAGCGCGCTCCCGAGCTCAGGTCGACCATCATCGACTTCCCCACCGTCGCTGCCGTCGGCCGCGATCTGGTGCGGGACAGCGGGCTGGCCGACCGCATCACCTTCGTCGAGGGCGACGCCCGCGAGCTCGGCTGGCCCGACGGCAACGACCTGGTACTGATGTCGTATCTGCTCTCCGCCGTGTCGGAAGCGTCCGCGCACGATCTGCTTCGCAAGGCGGGCAAGGCGCTCCGGCCCGGCGGCCGCCTGCTCGTTCACGACTTCATGGTGGACGACGACGAGACGGGCCCACCGCTGGCCGCGCTGTGGCTGCTGAACGCGGTGACCATCGATGCCGACGTGGCGGGGCTGACGCCGGCCTGGCTGTCGGCGGCCGCCGCGCGCGCCGGCTTCGAGGACACGCAGCTCACGCCGGTGGTGCCAGGCACCACGCGGCTGCTGACCGCGCGGCGGTGATCCCTTGGTGATGGGAGACCTCGTCACCGAGGTGGACGTCGCCGTCGTCGGCGGCGGGCCGGGCGGGTACACGGCCGCCTTCCGCTGCGCGGAGCTCGGGCTCGAGACGGTCATCGTCGACGCCGGCAAGCGCCTCGGCGGCGCGTGTCTGTTCGAGGGCTGCATCCCCTCCAAGGCGCTGCTGCACGTGGCGGCCGTGCTCGGGGAGGCCGAGCGCGCCAAGGAGTTCGGCGTCGACTTCGGCGCGCCGCACATCTCGCTCGACCCGCTGCGCAAGTGGAAGAGCGAGCGCGTGGTCGGCAAGCTCGCGCGCGGGCTGGCCGCGGTGGCGAAGGGCAAGCACGTGGAGGTGATCGGCGGCCGCGCGGTGTTCGAGGACTCGCGCACGCTGCTCGTGCAAGGTGACGAGCCGCAGAAGGTGCGCTTCCGCCACGCCATCGTGGCCACCGGCTCGCGGTCGGCCCACATTCCCGGCATCGACCTCGCGTCCGGTCGGGTCATGGACTCCACGGCGGCGCTGGAGCTGACGGAGATTCCGGAGCGGCTGCTCGTCG
>Ga0075421_100002136_pt1 | contig 23445 bp, 20 predicted proteins | sample SoiMetdeltSBSDD5_FD_75292 | JGI IMG/M metagenome (GOLD analysis project Ga0075421, IMG submission 75292) | Bulk soil microbial communities from a Populus tree surrounding site in Tennessee, USA - Soil MetaG P. deltoides SBSDD5 | ecosystem: Environmental > Terrestrial > Soil > Tree plantation...
CCCGCGAAGCGGGCAGATGAGGGAGTCGAGGGATCTACTGTGCGGTACTGGTGATCAGCCACGAGACACGGATGGTAGATCCCTCGACTCATCTGTCCGCCTTCGGCGGGCACCCGGCTCGCTCGGGATGACAATCGCGCTCAGAACTCGATCAACCCTTCGCGCAGCGTGGCAATCTCCGGTGGTACACGGTCCATGCCGTCGTAGCCTGGGAACCCGCCGAATCTGAAGCAAAGGCGGAGGTAGTCCACGAAGAACAGGTTGTGGCGTTCGTTCAGCAACTCGCCGTCCGCTCGAAGATCGGGGATAGCCATCTCGTAGGCGTCGCCGCCGCTCGTGTCGGCTTTGTGAAGATCATCAGGGGCGATCGTGATGGCGGACGCGCCGTCGTCGTCGAACTCCACGGCGCCTTCATCGAATCCGTAGACGACGAGTGGATCGGGTGCCGCCGAACCGTGCTTCGGGGCCAGTGACGCGTGGTGCCCGATGAGATTGACCTCGCCCACGACTTCGTAGAACGCCCGTAACGAGAGCGGCAGGGCGGCGCCGGTCTCCTTCTCGAAGGCAACAATGGCCTTGCGCACCTCCGGGGCCGGCCCGCTACTGGCGTCGTGCTTGAACACGTAGCGCATCGCCCGAAGTCGCTGAACGAGCGTGCGGACGTTGGCCTGGACCCGCTGCATCGTTTCGTAGGCGACGGCCACGGCATCCGCGGCGTACGGCTGGGTGCGAACGTCCGCGCCTAACGCCATGAGCTCACGCCACACCTGCTGATGCTCGCCGGCCTGGTATCGCTCGAAGAGCGGCTTGCCAGTCGAAGGTTTCGCGCGCTTCTCCGCTTTCGGCGCAGCCGTGCCGACTCGCGACTCGACGTACTTCCGGAACGTCGGGTCGAACCCCTTGAGCTCCTTGGGCGGCACCGACTCCGGCTGCATGACCCATCGTTCGGGCACGGCCTTGCCATTCCACGCGTACGCCGCCCAACCATCACGGAACGCGACAGCCGGCCCATCGCCACGATGCAGCAGGTGCCGCTCGTTCACATGGATCTCGGCCGGTCGGTCGCTCAGGATCACGGCGTTCTGGAACGGCCACCAGAGCCCGGCGGAGCGCGCGATTTCCCAGGCTGCGCTCATGATTGCTGGCGCCTCACGATCCCCGACGCGATGCTCGTCGTCGGCCATCGCCGAGTACGAGTATTCGTTGTAGAACGAGCGACCGATAATGGTCTCCGTTGTAGGACAGTGGAGCGCGCTGTTCAAGGCGCCGCGGTTACCTCCCCAGTAATGGTCCTCCGCGCGCTGCAGGTCGTCGTCATCCCCTCGAACCGTAAACAAGGCGGAGACGTCGTCCACCAGCCCGAAGCGCGCGTCGATGAAGCGGCCTGACAGGATGCGCGACGGGTCCGGCGGAAACTGGAGCGAGGTGCCAAGCGGCGCGCCGATGGCCGCGAGCCCCTCGTCCCATGTGCTGACGCCTAGCCGGGCGCCTAACGTTTCGCGCGTCTGCTCCGCCCTCTGCTTGACGTCCCGAGCCTGAGCGTACGCCGTGAAGAGCTGCGACCAGCTGTCGTCGTATCGCTCGGCCACGACGCCGACGACCCAGGACGCAGCGTGCGGTGAGTCGTACCAGAGAAGGTGCCGAGGCTCGGCGAAGCCCGCGGCCACATACAGGCGGCGGACGGCCTGCTCCGCACGCGGGCGATCCGCGAGTGCGGTAGAGAAAAGTTGGGCGAGCCATGCGGCTCGCACTCGAGACTCCGACTTCATGACATCCGGGAATGCAGTCCCGCCAAAGTCTCGGCTGCGTGGCATCGCCGCAAGCGCGGGACGAACGGTCGTCGAATCTCAGCGCTTCGGCGCCCCGCCTCCGCACTTGGCCGGCTGGCGCCTCGACTTCACTGTGTACCGGCGCTACGCTTTCGAAATGAAGAGTCGGATCTTCCTCGGCGTCTGTGCGCTCTGGCTCGTCGTCGGGGTCCTTTGGGGTGCGCAGACGGCGCTTGGCTCCGCGGTCATGGGTTCGGAGCCAATGGGACTCGCGACTGCGATCAAGGCGGCACTTCAGCAAATTCTCCCATGGGTTCCTGTCACGCTCGCCGTCATCGCGCTCACGGTTCGGTACCCCCTCACGCGTGATCGCTGGCCAGCCCACGCGGCGATTCACCTCGTCGCGGCGCCGCTCCTCGCGTTCGCGGCGAACGTGCTCGTGGTGCTCATGTACTGGGCAAGCTCGGGGCAATTCGGCGGGCTCGCGATGCTCGCGCAGCAAGGCGCCATCTGGGCCACCGTCCGCTTCCACATCGCGCTGCTCATCTACGCCGCCATCCTCGGTACCACGCAAGGGATCCTCTATTATCGGAGTGCCCAGTCGCGTGAGCTGCAGCTCGCCCGAATGGAAGGCCAGCTCGCCCAGGCGCGACTTCAAGCGCTGAACGCGCAGATCCGTCCTCATTTCCTGTTCAACACGCTGCACACGATCGGGCAGCTGTGGCGCACCGGTCGAAGCGACGACGCAGACGCGGTGCTCGACCACCTCGGCGCGTTGTTTCACAAGGTCTCGAGCTCCACGTCGCGCTTCGAGGTCTCGCTCGCGGAGGAGCTCGAGCTGGTGCGCGATTACCTCGCGATCGAAGCGGTGCGCTTTCGCGACAGGCTCCGCCCGCGCGTCTCCGCGCAGCCCGACGTGCTGGACTGTCTGGTCCCTCCACTCATCCTCCAGCCGCTCGTCGAGAACGCGGTGCGGCATGGCATCTCGGCCGTCTCGACGGCCGGCATACTCGAGGTGTCGGCCACGCGCGACGGGTCCCGACTTCGGCTGGTCGTGCGTGATGACGGCCCGGGCCTCTCCGCGGCCACGAAAAGCCCTGGCTCCGGGACCGGCCTGCGTAACACGCGCGAGCGGCTCGCGCAGCTGTATGGCGATGGTGGTCTCATGAGCATCTCCGACGCGCCGGGCGGTGGCACAATCGTGACGATAGACATTCCGGCGTCGGTGAACGGCCACGCAAACGGGCGATCCAATGGCGACGGCACGCCCGGAGACTGAAGCGCCACGAGCGCGCAGCGTCGTGCGTGCGGTCGTCGTCGACGATGAACCGACGGCGCGCGAGGTCGTGACGACGCTGTTGACCGAGCACCCGACAATCGAGGTGGTGGGGGAGGCATCGAACGGGAAGGAAGCCGTTGCTCTCGTCAGGCGTGTCCGGCCCGACCTCCTGTTTCTCGACATTCAGATGCCGGACCAGGACGGCTTTCGCGTACTCGAGGCACTCGGCGACGACGTGCCGCGCGGGATCGTGTTCGTGACCGCACACGACGAGCACGCGATCCGTGCCTTCGACGTGCACGCGCTGGACTACGTGCTCAAGCCGTTCGGACGCCCGCGATTCGGCGCGGCGGTGGCGCGCGCACTCGAGGGCCTTCGCGCGATGGACGCGCTCACGCTTCAGCGCACGCTGGCGAGCATGGTGGCCGATCGCCAGGCCGATGAGCGTCCACCAGCGGAGCTGTCAATCGGCGATGCCGATGGCGAAGCCAAGGAGCGAGCGACCCCGCCCCGTCGGATTGGCGTCCGCAACGGCTCGAAGATCACGCTCGTGGACGTCGAGACAATCGATTGGGTCGAGGCGTCGGGCGATTACGCGCGGATTCACTCCGGTAAGCAGCGCTACCTGGTGTCGCAGCGCATGCATGCCCTCGAGCGCTTGCTGGTGGCGCGAGAGTTCGTGCGCGTGCACCGATCGCTCATCGTCAACGTGAAACGCATCCGCGAGCTGCATCGCGAGCCGGACGGTGGAGGGACGCTCGTACTGGCGGACGGGGTGCGCCTTCGCGTGGCGCGCGGACGCTGGGAGGCGATGGAGCGCGCGCTGGAGATGGAAGAGTTTTAGAGGATGTTGACGGCCGCGAGCGGCTGCCATCAACATCCAAACAGCCCGGGTCAGCGCGCCTAACGCGACGCCTGATCGCTCGAGCCGCCGGCCGAATCACCAGCGCACGTCGTGTGGTGCAGCCGGGCCTCCATCTCGACGCGCTCGCCGGGCGCGAGTGAGAACGAGCGCGGTCCCGCCGCGTAGCCGGTAGTGCGGAGTTGCGCCGTATACTCGCCGGGCCGAAGCTGATCGCCGCGCCAGAGCGCCGTGCCCGACGGCAGCTCGGCCGAAAGTACCCGAACGGTATCTGGCACCGTCGCCGCCGACGGGCCGGCGAACACGGCCGAGATCATGGCACCCGTCGGCAGGCGTACGGTCGAGTCGCGGGTGATCGTAAGCGAGAGGGATGCGAAGGCGGTATCCGCCAGCTCCACGGTCGCGGGGAACCGGCGCTCGACCCAGACCTCGACACCGGGGGACGGCGGGCACGCAGCACCGACACCCGTCTCGCGGCACGCCACGCCCGTCGACGCCACGACGAGAATCGCGGGCACCAACCGCCGCCAGCAAACGAGCTGGTCCGGAGCCTGATGACCGTCAGGGCGAGAGCCGATCACTGGAACCGAGGTTCGAGGACGCCGGCCGCCCAGCCACGGCGGCCGACCACGTCCCGAACTTCAACGCGGCGACGCCTCTCGTCAATCGGAGCGGAGCGCCGTCATGGGGTCCGACCGGGCCGCGCGCCGAGCCGGGACATAGCTGGCGAGCAGGGCTACACCGATCAACAGTGCAGACATCGCGGCAAATGTTGCCGGTCGAGCGGATCGACAGCGCTCGTTCCGACTGCACTATCCCGTTAGGCCGTTCTCTGCGTCCTCCGCGTCCTCCGCGGTTCAATGTTTTTCTCGAACCGTCCTGGCCCAGAAGCCTGTCTGGCGCACCGATCCCCGACCCGTCAGGTTCGCGACCAAGCACTCTCCACATACGCCAGTCGTAACCCGGCACGTTGCTGATTCCGAAAGCTCCCGGAACCGAACCTGGCCCCCCCGAGAACGAGCTCGCACCCGAGGGTGTGCGCGAGGTGTACCCGGTGATGCACGAGCGCGAGATGGCACCCCTTGCCACGGAAGACGGGGACGATGGCACCCCCGCCAAGGCTCGCGAACGTTCCGCGGAGACCGAGGGAGCCGACGCCCGCCGGTGCACCGTTGTAGCGGACGAGGAAGTGCCGCACGCCCGGCCTGAAGCTGTGTCGAACGGTCTCCATCGCGTCGGCGCGCCAGTTCGGATGCCACTCGAAGCCGTCCGCGGTCGCATGCACGAACTCGTCGGCGTTGTCGGCCGTGGCGCGCTCGATCGTAACGCCGTTCGGCAGGGCACGAGCCTTTGGGGCTGGTAGGCCGTACATGATGGTCTGCTCGAACTCCCGCTGAACGAATCCCGCCGCATCCAGCGCGGCCGCGGTCTCGCGCGAGAAGGCCATCGGCGCCATGTAGAACGTCGGCTCGAGTCCGTCGGCGGCGTAGAACGCGAGGATCTCCTCCAGACGACCGATGTCGTCGTGGCCGAAACAGAAGACCTTGTTGGCCGGCCACCCTCCTTTCGACTTCGACGCCACCGTCCGCCCGAACTGCGCGACGCAGGCAGCCCGAGGGTCAGTTGCCTCGGTCGGAGAGCTCAGCTCCGGGGCGACACACCCCTCGATGCGAAGGGCCAGCTCGTTGGTGAGAACCGGGAGCCGCGGCATGACATCAATCAATACTCCGCAAATGCATCGTCGGTGAAGCAGTACAGCCATCGCTCGCCAATCTCGGCGGACGCGACGACTGGATGGCCGCTTGCAGCCGCGTGCCGGCTCGCATGCTTGTTGGGTGAGCTGTCGCAGCAGAGCGTCCTACCGCACTCCTGACACGTGCGGAGATGCATCCACGACGATCCCGTCTTCACGCACTCGTCGCACTGACGACGGGCAGGTTGCTTGATGTCGGTGATCGCGGCGATGTGGGTACAGTTGTCGACTGACATATCCTGTCTCGGGTGAGCTCGTTGATTCGATGGTGTTGGTCGCGTTCCCGCCGTCAGGGTCGTGCGTCGGCTTCGCGGGCACGCTCCTCGGTGCGTCGATCGAGGACGTCGCGGATCGCGGCGATGAGCGGCGGGCTCGCGGTGTGTTGGCGCGCGTAGCCGAGGTTGAATCGATAGTCGAAGTCGGGCGGGTTGCGGCCCTGCGTGTGCTGCAGGATCGTCTCCAGCTTGTCGAGTGCCTTCGCGAGCCTTGCCTCTGGTGTCTTGGCCGCCTCGTACTCGTCCCACAACGCGATGATCTCCGAACGAGGGCCGTCCGGCAGCGGCTCGACGAGTGCGAGCAGATCGCGTCGCTCGCTCGCCGACTTGCCGCCGACTGCGCCGGCCGCCGCGCGCCGTGCCTGCTCGGGCGCGGGTACGTCGCCGCCGATCGCTTCGCCGAGGTCATGAATGACACAGATCTTCACGAGCTTCGCGAAGTCGACGTCGGGAAATTCGTGAGCGAGGACGAGCGCCATGAGACAGAGTCGCCACGTGTGTTCGGCGACGCTTTCCTGGTCGCCAGCGGAGGTATACCCGCTGCGCACGGTCGTCTTGAGCTTCTCGGCGGCTCGAAGAAAGTCGAGGATCCCGGTGAGTCGCGCGTCGTCCATGTGACGGAATCTAGCCGACTGGCGGTGAGGCGGCCCGTCAAAGAATATCGTGACATGCCAACACTCCAAGCTCTCCATCGGGTCGGGCGCGGGCTCGCTGTTTCGACCATACTCACCATCGCGGCTTGTGCGCGCGCCTTGCCGCCGTCGCAGGCAGTCGAGGCGGCCGACGCGCTCTTTCCGACCGGCACATTCTCGATCATCGCGTACGACTCGGCGACCGGGCAGCTCGGCGGTGCCGTACAGTCGCGGGTGTTCTCGGTCGGCAACGGCGTGCTCTGGGCCGAGGCTGGGGTGGGAATCGTAGCCACGCAGGCGATCGTGGACGTGAGCTACGGCCCGCAGGCGCTCGCGCTCCTGCGCGAGGGGAAGTCCGCGGCCGAGGTCGTGAAGACGGTGTGGGAGCGCGATCCCGATCCCGACAGCGCGCGGTGGACGAAGAACGGGCGGCAGTTCGCGGTCGTGGATGGGAAGGGAAACGTGGCTGCGTATACGGGCCCGCGCGCGTCGACCTGGGCGGGCGATCGGCAAGGGAAGCACGTCACGGCGCAGGGCAACATCCTCGCGGGCCCAGGTGTCGTCGACTCAATGCTTGCCGCGTACAACCGGACGCAGGGGTCGCTCGCCCTTCGCCTCGTGGCGGCGCTCGAGGCCGGGCAGGCTGCCGGTGGTGACACTCGTGGGAAGCAGAGCGCCGCGCTCCTCATCGTGAAGAAGTGCGGTGGGGTGTGGCTGCATAACGACGTCGTGCTTCGGTTGCAGGTCGACGACAACCCCGAGCCCATTGCCGAGCTGCGGCGCCTTGTGGAGAAGGCGCCGCAGCGGCCCCGCGGCGTCACCGACGCGTCGCGCGATCCCGCCTGCCGCTGATCGCGCCGGGCGCCTAACGAACACGCACGACGCGGGTGGTTGGCGGCCCCGTGGGCTGGTTTGCGATGATGGTGAAGGGATCCTGAAATGGTGGGTCGACGCGGACGTCGACCGATTGCCGTGTGACGTCGCTGCGACGTACCCCGGGACCGGAATCGTCCCGGCCGCGCGCGTCGATCGTCACACTCCCGGTCGTGCGCGTGACAACGACCGACTCGTAGCTGCACCAGCCGCCGTACTCCACGATCACCGTGACGAAGAAGGCATCGCCTGGCCCGATCTGGGCCGGCGCGTCCACCTTCGTAATCGCGAGGACGCACCCCGAGTCGAGGCCGGTACCGACCGTACACCGGAAGTACAGGGCGAGCGTCGTCACGAGCGCGACGACCGTGCGCGCGCCGCTAAGCGTCGGAGTCATAGCCCATCCTCCCGCCGCGCTCGGCGATGAGACGCATGGCGGCGGTGCTGACCCACGCCTGGTCGTGGAAGCGATCGCCCCACGCCCGTGGCGTCACGTTGCGGTATTCGTGGAGGGAATCGTCGTCGGTGAAGGGAAGTCGCTTTCGCAGGGACGCAACGGCGTTCGGGTTCGCGCCGCGGTCCAGAAGCAAGCGCGCGTAGGTGTGATCGTTTGCGCGACGAGCGCGGTGGACCTGCGAGACGACGGCGCAGAACAGTGGTGTGTGGCCGCCGAACCCGTCGCTGTCGGTCGTCGCGCGCGCGTCGACCTGGGCGCCCCGTTCGAAGAGCCAGTGCGCGATCTCGAGCTCGTCGTAGTCGATGGCGATGTGGAGCAGAGTCGTTCCGCCGAGGGGCGTGCCGTGCAGCGCCAGCGATTCATCGGCGTGGCAACCTAACGACGGCGGCCAGATCTCCTGATGCGTGAACGTTCGCGTCACGAGCGCCGAGTCACGCTCGAGGTGCCGCTCCAGCAAGTCGATACGCCCGCGATGCAGCGCCATGGGGGGCGTATCGGGGAGCTCGATGCCATGCTCGGCGAGCAGCTCGAGGCACTGGTGCTTCCCAACGGGGTTTCGGGCATAGGTCTCCAACACCATCGCGACCGGGCCGAATCGATCGCCGTGCTCGTCGCTGATCTCCGCGCCCAACTCGAGGAGATACGACATGCCCGGACCGCTCAGTGCCTCCGCTGGTCCCATGATGGAGTCACGCATGGGACGGGCGCCCATGCTCGCGAGGAGGCGAGCGGTGTCCAACCGTCCCTGCAGGACCGCACGCTCGAAGGCGAACTGCACGTCGTCGGCGCCCAAGTCGCGGAGCATCCCGATGATCCGATCGCGACCGAGGTTGGCCGCGTAGGACATCGGCGGGCCCCAGTTGCCTTTCACGCCGCGCGCGTCCTCGTGGAGCAGGGCGGGATGCTTGAGCACGAGGGTGCGCACGGTGGTCACGTCATCCTTCCAGATGGCGTCGATCATCCGGCACGCGAGCACGAGGCGGGGCCAGCTCGTTAGGCCGTAGCTGCGGGCGAGCGCGATCTGGGCGTCGGCCAGCCGCGCGGCGGCGGGATCGACGTCGTCCGGGTGGTGCGCTGTCAGATCCGCGATCGCGGCGGGGTCGCCGCGACGGACGCTGCGGAGCAGATCCTTCGCCTGATGCCGGAGCTGCAGCAGGTCAGGCCGGACGGGCATGTGACGAGCGGGCATGACGGACCTCCTCGAGAACTGCCCGGGGTCCGCTGCGCTGGGCGAAGGAGGTTCGTGACGAACCAGATGTCAGCGAGCCAACCAGGTGGACTCGGTCCTTCCCGCGGACGGGTGGCGTCCTGTACGCCGTTCGTTAGCCTAACCCGCGCGCACGAGACGGGTCAAGCGTCGACGCGAGGCGGTCCGCATTACACCAAAGGTGTACGGCACGGGCGGCACCTAGTGGAGTGGTTGCCGGGTGTTGATAGCAGGCGGGCACGGCCTGTATGGCAGAATTGCCATAGGCACCCGACCGGTGCCGGCGAGTGCGAAACCCGTTATGGCAATTCTGCCATATCGGCCTAGCCCGCCTGCTACCAACACCTCCCACTCAGTCCACTGGTGCGGCCCGTTTCGGCCTTACGCGTCCGGCAAGAGCGCTGCCCCAGGCTGGAGCGCGCCGATCTGCTGCATCAGAGACAGCTGATCATAGTTGTTCCACGCCTCGATGATCTTGCCGTCCCGTAGCCGCACGATTGTCATCCCGGTTACCTCGACGCGCCGGCCGGTCGCGGGCACACCGAGCTGGTCGCCCTGATGCGTCATCGTGGCAACCCATCGCGTCGCGAGGAGATCTCCCTCCTCGATCGTTTGCTGGGGGCGAATGTCGACATCCGGGAACGCGCCGCGTATGCGCTCCACGAACGGCTTGAACCCCGCACCACCACGAGCAACGGCGCCCGGCTCACCCAGCCCGTGCATCACCGCGTCATCGGCCACCATCTCGTCAATGGCCTCGGGTCTGCCCTTTCTCCAGACTTCCTCGAACCACGTCTCGACAAACTGGACGCTCTCCGCGCGCATACATGCCTCCACTACACATGGGCGATGGACCGCTGAATCTGACGGGAAGGGAGAGTGTCGCAAGGGAAACCACGCGTCAGTGGTGACCGGACAGAGCTCGCCGCAGTTAACTCGATGATGTGGCTGCACCGTCGAAGCGATCACGACGGGCGGCCGGGCACGCCAAACCGCTTCCAAGTCGAATCCATGGCCGCTCGAGACCCCGCGTACAACGAACCGTCGTCGTCCTCGGCTGGCTTCGAGCCCGTTGGCCGCGATGTGAAGTACGCGCTACGCTCCCTGCGCCGCTCGCCCGCGTTCACTGGCGTCGCCGTCCTCACACTCGCCATTGGCGTCGCCAGCATCACCGCCACGTTCAGCGTCGTGGACGCGGTGTTGCTCCGAGGCCTGCCGTACGGCTCGGCGGAAACACTTCAGACCGTCTACGAGCGAAGTGACGACGGTGCGATCCGCGTCCCGTCTTATCCGACGTTCCAGGACTGGCAGGCTGGCGCCGGCTCACTCTCGGAGGCGATCGAAGGACTGGCGTTCATCCGCGGCGACGCCGTCTCCGTTCCCGGGAGCGACGGTCCCGAGCAACGGATTGCCGCCTTTGTGACGCCGGGCTTCTTCAAGTTGCTGGGCACGCCGCCCCTTCGGGGACGGACGTTCGCGCCTGACGAGGAGGTCATCGGCGCGCCCGAGGTCGCGGTCATCTCGTACGAGATGTTCATGCAGCGGTTCGGCGGCGACCCGACGACCATCGGCAAGGTGATCCCGGTCGACAGCGTGCCGACGACCATCATCGGTGTTATGCCTCGCGGCTTCGCCTACCCGAACTTCGCCGGGGCGCCGCAGTGGGTGCCGCCGTCGCTCTGGCAACCGATCTCCGTGTTCCAGGCCCGGTACAATATGCTCTCACTGCGCGGGCTCCACGTCGATAGTCGAGCGGTGATGCGACTGCGCGAAGGCGTGGATTCCACGCGTGCGGCGGCCGCCATGCGCACGATCCAGCGTCGTCTCGCGGACGAATACCCGGCCGAGCAGGCGCACTGGACGTCGCTCTCGTTCAATCCGTTCGCTGACGAGCTGTTCGGGCAGCTACGCCCGACGCTCGTCCTCATCTCGGCGTCCATCGCGCTCGTGCTCGTGCTGGCCTGCGCGAACGTTGCGAACCTGTTTCTCGTCCGCGCGGGGGCACGCGCGCGTGAGCTCGCGGTGCGGTCGGTGCTCGGTGCCGGGCGCTGGCGCATCGCGCGGCAGCTTGCTACCGAAACGGTCGTCGTGGCGGTGGCCGCCGGCGCGCTCGGCGCGTTCATGGCGCAGGCGCTCATCGCGTTCGTCAAGCAGTTCGCCGTGGATCGCCTTCCCTTCGGCGCCCAAATCTCGCTCGATGCCCGCGCCCTCGGCGTTGCGTTAGGCGCCGCGACGCTGTCCGCGTTGCTGGTGGGCGTTCTGCCGACGCTGTATGCGAGCCGCACGGCGTCGAACCTGATGGATCGGCTACGGAGCGGTGCGACGGCGGCCGTCGGCAGCGGCGCCGAGCGGCGTGCACGGAACCTGCTCGTGTCGCTGCAGTTCGGTCTCGCGTTCACGCTCCTGGTCGGCGCGGGACTTCTCATCCAGAGCGTCCGTCGCGTGCTGTCAGCGCCGCTGGGCTACGACCCGACGAACGTCATCTCGTTCAGCCTGGTGGCAGAAGGAAAGAAGTACGAAGCGCCGGCCGATGCGGCGCTGCTCTATCGACGGATCCTCGACGCCGTACACGCCGTGCCGGGAGTCGAGGTCGCGGCGGCCGCCGGTGGTGCGTTGATTCCGACGAAGGTGGAAGCCGTAGGACGACCCACCGACGGGCAGGAACTTCGGGCACTCTATCACCCGGTGTCGGCGGAGTATCTCCGAGCGATCCGCGCCCGGCTGGTGTCCGGGCAATGGTTCACGCAAGACGACATGCGTGCGCCGAGCGGGTTCGTGATCAACGAGAGCCTCGCGAGGCAGTTGTTCCCGAACGGCAACCCAATCGGGCAGCAGATCACGACCTACCGTGCATCGCAGGCACGCGCTGACTTCGGACAGCCGATCACGCTGCCGGTCGTTGGTGTCGTGGGGGACATGCGGCAGTTCGGTCGTGAGCAAGCCCCGAACCCGGAGCTCTTCCTCCCGTACACGCTCGAGGTGTGGCCGTGGATGAACTTCGCGGTTCGCGCGTCGAACGCGTTAGGCATGCTCCGCAGTGTCGAGGCGGCAGTGCGTGCGGTCGAACCGGCAATCAACCTCCGCGGCAAGCCGAGCGTGGTGCAGGCCGGCATCCCGGCAGTCCGCCGGTTCGTGACATCGTTGCTGAGCGGCTTCGCGGTGAGCGCCCTCCTTCTCGCCGCGACGGGGCTGTACGGCATCATCGCCTACGGTGTGGTACAGCGAACGCGCGAAGTCGGTGTCCGGATCGCGCTCGGCGCGACCCCGCGCAACATCGAGCGGCTCGTGCTGCGTGACGGCGCGCGGTACGCGATCGGCGGTGTGATCCTCGGGGTGTTCGGCGCCTTTGCGGTGACGCGGCTCCTGCGATCAATGCTGTTCGAGACGAGCGCGGCCGACCCGGCGACGTTCGTCATCGTTCCGGCGGTGCTCGGCGTCGTTGCACTGGTGGCGAGCTACCTGCCTGCGCGGCGTGCGGCGCGGACGGATCCACTGGTCGCGATCAGGGCCGACTAGGAATCAAGGAGTTCAAGGGGTCAGAGTCTTTGACCCCTTGATCGTCGACGCAGCACGACCGAATACACGACGGTATTCAGCACCAGCACACCGACGCCGAGCGCGAGCTGAATCTCACGTGTGAGGCCGGTCGGGTAGAGCGCCGCCGTGATGTAATGCTCGATGAACCCGCCCTCGTACCCGGCCTCGCCTCCGAGCCGCCGGAGCCGCACCTCGAGCGGCGTCAGTGGACAGACGAACCCGAGAAACTCGATGGCGGCGCCGTAGAGCGCGATCGGCACGTGGATCCACGCGACTCGTCGCCAGCGGAGAACGAGCAGTCCGCCCAGCATCACGAACAGCACGAACATCAGGTGCACGACGAGGACGAGGTCGGCGAGGCCGCGGTAGAGCATGGCTAAGGGGTCAGAGTCCTAACGCATGGGTCTCGTGCGCACGTTGCGTCCCTATGATGCGTTAGGACTCTGACCCCTTAGCGCGACTGCGACCGCCGCGGTCCGTGATTCGACGCCGAGCTTCTGATAGATGTTCGCGAGGTGTGCCTTCACCGTTCGCTCGCTGATCGCCAGCTGCTCGGCGATCTCGGTCGTGCGGGCTCCGTTCGTGAGCGCCTCGAGGACTTCGCGTTCGCGTGCCGTCAGCCGTGACAGGTCGCGGCGATCGAAATCGACCTGCACTGTCGGCTCGGCGTCCGGGGCCGGCGCGCCATTCGTGGCGGACGGCGCGGCCGCAACGCCCGCCTCGCGACGACGCACGAGCGCTGCGATCGCGTGTGCGATAACACCCGTGACCGCGAGCAGCAGCGCCGCGGTCGCGCCCCGATACAGGTCGGACGTCACGATGGCACTGATCCCGAACAATACGATCGCGCCCACCGTGATTGGCATCGTGCCCCATCGCCGCCCGGCGATCATGATTGTCTCGGCCGTCAGGGCGACGTACAGCGCGAGCACCGCCGGCGGAGGTGAGCCGGTCAATCCCAGCGCGAACACGATGGCTGCCTGCGCCACGACGTAATACGCGAGGGGCAGGCGCGTGCGCACCCGCTCGCCTTGCCAGTAGAGCACGCCGTGCGCGAACAGCAGGATCGCGGCGAGCAGGCTAGTGGCCGCGCTCGGCCGCCAGCCCGCTACGGGCATCGACAGGTTCGCGAGTGTCGCGAAAACGGCGAGAACCCACACGCCAAGCGCGAGGGATTTCCCCAGACCTTGACCTTGCATTCCGCGAAAGTGAGTCGGCAACCGTCGCGGAGCAACCCCGACGGGAGGACTAGAACCTTTGTACGATGCGCCTATGCGGGTATGAGCCTACGGTTGGCGCGAGCGACGATCCCCAACGCTCCGTCACCTGCACCGAGGCGATTGCCGTGAACCGAAGCCGAATCATCGCCATCGCGCGAATGGCCGCGATGTGGATTCCCGCCATTCTGCTCCTATTCATCTTCGTCCCGCAGGGGTGGGCCAAGTTCTCCGACACGAGCGGCTGGGCGACGGCGTTCCGGGTGTGGAACTACCCGGATTGGTTTCGCGTCACCATCGGTGTGATCGAGCTGTCGGCGGCGCTCCTGTTGCTCTGGGGTCGCACGGCACTCATCGGAGCCGGACTGATCATCTGCGTCATGCTGGGCGCGATGGGCACGCACATCGTGAAGGAGGGCGGGCGTCACATCACGAGCGAGGTCGTACCGATCACGCTGGCGACCATCGTGTTCGTGCTGAGGCTGCGCGCCGCCCGCCGTCCTCTCGCGCCAGCGTAATTGGGATCAGACTCGAATTAACGTTTCCTTGCGCACGCGCAAGGAAACGTTAATTCGAGTCCGACCCCAATTTAGCTGCCAATTAGCTCCGGCATTCCGATCGGAGAATCGGACGCTCGACGACGACCTCGCCGTTCGCGTTGGTCGTGAAGCGACCACCGATCACGAGCCGTATCTGCAGCTGCAGCTCGGGGGCGGAGACACGGAGCGTGTGCTGGTAATAGCCCGCCTCTCCCATGCCGGTGTTGAACACCGACTGCTCCCCCATTGCGACGCGGTACTCCGCGCCTGTAGTGAGCCCGAAGCCGCCCATGTCGATCGGCATCGTGTGGAGCGTTGTATGGAGCCCGAGGGCGGCATCTTCCATGACGGTCGCGCGCCAGTAGAGCTTACCGCGCATCAGGATCTCTTCCGTGAAGCCGTCTCCGCACGGGAAGCTGGCGACGGTGCCGTCCCACTCATAGAGATCCTCTATCACCTCTCGCCACACGCCACCACCATTGCTCGCGAGCCCTGACGCCGCCCCGCTCCTGGCGGCGATGCGGGACGACTGCACGGTTGATGGCGCGGTAGGCGCCCGGTCGCACGCGACGACGAGCGCGGTCAGCAGACCGACGGAGCCGGTCCGAAAGCTTCGATTGAACATCGCTGTCTCCTTTACGGTTGAACTCGGAGCCGCGTCTTCGGCCCCTGACTCGAAAGCCGAAAACCGGCCGCGACTCCCTCACCCGTGTGGCATGAGGGAAAACGCCCGCGAGTGCCGCATAGGAGAATGCACGCCGCTCGGAACCGAGCCGGCGGCGCCCCTCAGAGGCAGGAGTCCTTCCATGTTCATTCGATCATTCCGCGCGGCCGCGCAGGTGCTCGCCCTGTCCGTGCTGCTCGCGTTCGTTGCAACCGCCGGCGCGCAGGAGCATCGCCACGGCGACTCGAAGCCGTCCAACAATCCGCACAACGCGCATGACCATGGACCAGCCGTTGGCCGTCCAGCGCTCATGGATGGGTTCGGAGACTGGACTCACGGCATCACAACGAGCGTCCCGCGGGCGCAGCAGTTCTTCAACCAGGGACTGCGTCTCGCCTACGGCTTCAATCACGACGAGGCCGAGCGATCGTTCCGAGAGGCGGCGCGCCTCGATCCCTCATGCGCCATGTGCTGGTGGGGCGTGGCGTATGCGGCCGGCCCGAACATCAATCTGCCGATGACGGCGGACGGAGAACGCCGCGCCGTGGATGCGGTTCGTCGCGCTCAACGCCTGGCTGTTCGTGCGTCGGAGCGCGAACGCGCGTACATCGACGCAGCCGCACGCCGTTTCGGTGAACCGATCGGTGCCGATCGCCCTGGACGCGACAGTGCCTATGCGACCGCTATGCGTGGGGTCGCGAAGCGCTGGCCATCCGACATCGACGCGCAGATCCTCTCCGCTGACGCGATGCTGAACCTGCGTCCGTGGAATCAATGGACGCCGGACGGTGCGCCGCAACCGGGCACGCTGGAGGTCGTCGCGACACTGGAGCGTATGCTCGCGACCGCGCCTAACCACGCCGGCGCATGCCATTTCTACGTGCACACGGTCGAAGCGTCGGAGACGCCTGAGCGTGCGCTGCCGTGTGCGGAGCGTCTCCCTCGTCTCATGCCGGCCGCGGGTCACGTGGTGCACATGCCGGCGCATGTATACTTGCGTGTCGGCCGTTATGCCGACGCCGCCCGCGCGAACATCGAGGCCGTCGCCGCGGACCGTCGCTACGTGCCACGTCACGCGGCGCCGGGTGACTTCTATCCGACCTTCTACCCGGCGCATAACGAGCACTTCCTGTGGACGGCGTACGTGCTCTCCGGCCAGCGCGCCAAGGCCCTCGCGGCGGCGAAGTCACTCACCGGGTCGGTCTCGGTAGCCGACGCGCGCGGCAACGCTTCGCTCGAGGCGTTTCTATCGGCGACGGTGCTGACGCATGCGAGGTTCGGCGATTGGGACGCCGTGTTGGCGGAGCCCGCATCGCCAGCCGAGCTCCGATACCTGCGTGGCATATGGCATTACGCGCGCGGGCTCGCGCACGCGTCCCGCGGGCATTTCGCTGACGCCGCCGCAGAGCTCGACACGCTCCGCAGTCTCGCCGCCGGCACGCCGGCTACGGTCATCATCATCCTGAATCCGGCGCCGAGCGTGCTCGAGTTGGCGGCCGAGGTCCTGGCGGGCGACATCGCGCTACGGCAGGGCCGAGTCGATCAGGCGGTGGCTCATCTCCGTGACGCGGTGCGCCGCGAGAAGCTGCTCACCTACGACGAACCGCCGCCGTGGTACCACTCCACGCGCCATCTCCTCGGCACCGCGTTGCTCGCGACGGGGCGTACTGCGGAGGCCGAGGCGGCGTTCCGCGATGACCTTCGAGTCTTTCGGGAGAATGGTTGGTCGCTGGCGGGGCTCGAGCGCGCTCTGCGCGCACAGCAGCGTGATGCGGAAGCTGATCAGGTTGCAGCGAGGCTCGCGACGGCGTGGCGTGAGGCGGACGTTCCGCCGATCTCGCCACGCTGACCGCCCGTTGGCATTCCGAGCGGAGCGCGCGCGCAGCGCACGCGCGGGTGCCCGCCACCGGCGGGCGCATGAGGAATCTACTGTAACGTTCGCGTGGCTCGAATCGCCACCATGTTGCGTACATAAGATTCCTCGACTCCGCCGCTTCGCGGTTCCGCTCGGAATGACAATTAGCGCACCGGTACCGTCGTCGGCGCGACGAGTCCCTCCTCGGCCAGCCGTGCGAGGATGCGGGCGCGGGACGCGTGCAACCGCGCGTCGGCGCGCGCCGTGATTTCGATGAAACGCGGATCGTTTCGCACGGCATCCCACCCCGGCTCACGCGCGACCTGTTTCGCGAGCGCGAGGCCGCCTAACGAATCAGATCGCGCGAGCTCCCGTAACGCCAACTCCCGATCGCCAAGCACCGCGTACGTGTACGCGATAACGGCTGCCATGCGTGACGATCGCGCCCCTGCCAGGCGGTCGCTGGTGAGTTGCGTCTCCAACGCACGCCGGAGGAGGGAATCTCCTACCGTGCGCGCGCCGGTGAGTCGGTACATCGCGCCGAATCCGACGGGGTCGTTCAGCGTGGAACCGCTAGCGACGACGCGGTCCGCCTCGCGGCGTGCCGTCGCGAGATCGCCACGCCGGAGCGCGAACCAGGCGCGCAGCCGCGCCTGCTCCACAGGGGCGAGGAATGGCATCACCGCCTCGAAGCGGCGCGTTGCCGAGACGGTGTCCTCAACCCAGAGGTCGAGAATGATGCCTTGCGATTGCAGCTGTGGGTCGCTCGGGTCCACTCGAAGCCCGGCGTCGAGATGTCGTCGTGCGTGATCCGTCATATTCCACGCGGTGTAGCGGCCAACCGCCAACATCCGGCCATCCGGCAACGCGGGGTCGATGGCAAGCGAGCGCTCCATCCAGACGAATCCTTCCTCGAACTGGTCGAGCGCCACGTAGCTGTTCGCGAGAGCCAGCATGGTCTGGGCGTGACGCGGGTCGAGATCGAGCGCGCGCCGATACTGTGTCACGGCTTCCGCGTGCTGGCCCTTCGCCGCGAGGACCTCGCCCACCGCGCCGTATCCGTCCGCGACCCGCGGACCCAGCGCGATGGCTTCTCGTGCGTGCGCCAGCGCCGAGTCGAGCGACTCGGCACGTCCCTGGCGCCGCTGCCCGAGTTGCATCGAACGCAGATGTGTGCGGGCGAGCAGCGCGTGCGCCTGCGGAAAGTCTGGCGCGCGGGAGAGTACTGTCCGCAACAGCGCGGACGTCTGCTCCGTCGCCTGTGGCTCCCGCGTGTTGTAGCGCTCGCGCGCACGCAGGAACAACTCACGAACGTCCAGGTCGATCGACGCCGGAATCGAGCCTGGACCGTCGGGCGCGCGCACGTCCGCCGCGGCCCCGCTGGTCGCGGCGAGGTGCTCGTCAGGTTGCCGCCACGCGTAGAGTCCGGCCGTCAGCGCTGCCGCGCCGGCCGCCAGGGCGATCGCCGCCTGCCGCCGCCGTCCGCGCAACCGCGCCGGTCGTTCGCCCTCGCTCGCCTTGGTGTCGAACTCGGTGAGGAGGGCCCGAAGCGTTGTCGCGACTTCACTAGCACCGCTCGGTCGCTCAGCTGGAGCCTTTCGCAACGTTGCGCCCACCAGCTCGGCGAGCGCCGCAGGAACCTCGTCGCGGAGCGTGCGCACATCTCCCGGCTCGTCGTGCAGAATCGCTCGCTGCAGAGATGCGCGATCCGCGCCGACGAACGGGCGCCGTCCCGTTAGCATCTCGTACAGCACGACGCCGAGGCCCCAGACATCGGCCCGTTCGTCGACCGATTCGCAGCGTACCTGCTCCGGGGCCATGTATGCCGGAGTTCCGGCACTATGGGGCTCGTCCCCGCGGTCGCGGAGGAGGGCAATGCCGAAGTCGAGCAGCTTGCTCTCGCCGCGCTCGCCGAATGCGATATTCCGTGGCTTCACGTCGCGGTGCACGATCCCGGCGGCGTGCGCGCAAGCGAGCGCGTCGGCGATCTGTGCGGCGATGGTCGTCGCTTCGCGCACCGGGAGCGGCCCGGCCGCGAGTCGGTCAGCGAGCGTGCCGCCGGGGTAGAATGCCATGGCGAGGTACGGTCGGCCGTCCGACAGCGTTCCCACATCGTAGATCGTGCAGATGTTCGGATGGTCGAGCGCCGACGCCGCACGTGCTTCCGCGAGTACTCGGCGTTCCGTATCGCTCGCTCCGCTCTCGAGCGCTGCGTGCGGGAAGACTTTGAGTGCAACGTCCCGTCCCAGGCGCGGATCATGTGCGCGCCAGACGATGCCAACACCGCCGCGTCCGATCTCACCGGTGACGACGTACGGGCCGACTTGCGCCGGCAGCGGCGTGGGGTCGACGATACTCGAACCCGATGCCTCGGCCAGCAGGCGTGGCAACGGTGACATCTGGGCTCCGAGCCGGTCGAGCACACCGGTAGTCGCCTCGGCTGCAAGGAGGGTACGCACCTCGGCGGCGAGGTCGGCGTCCGTTGCCTCATGCTCGGCGAGCCACTGCTCACGGGCGGGCCCCGTCAGCGCACACGCTTCCTCGAACGCAGCCTCGAGCAGTCGAAAGCGTGCCGGGTCCAAGCGATCCTCAGCTGACCGAGTCGTTAGGTGCCGACGCTGGGGGCCCCTCGGCTGACGCCAGCTCGCGGTGCAGCCAGGCGCGCGCGAACGTCCAGTCCCGGCTCACGGTCGCCGGTGAGCTGCCGAGGGCCTCGGCGGTCTCCTCGAGGCTCAAGCCGCCGAAGAACCGACATTCCACCACGCGCGCCTTGCGCGCGTCGAGCGCCTCGAGTCGGCCGAGGGCGTCGTTGAGTGCGAGGAGGTCATCGATCGGGTGCTCGGCCACGGGAGCCTCGCCTTCAATCAGCTCATCGAGCGACAACCGACGTACCCCCCCGCCGCGCTTGGCGGCACCCCGCCGTTCCGCGTAATCCACCAGCACGTTACGCATGGCGCGGGAGGCGACGGCGAAGAAGTGCGACCGCGACTCCCACTGGACGCGATCGAGCGGAACGAGCGCGAGGAATGCCTCGTGGACGACTTCGGATGTCGAGAGCGTATGGTCGTCGCGCTCATGACGGAGGCGGGCGCGCGCGATGCGGCGGAGCTGATCATAGACGCGCGGCAGGAGCTGTGTGAGCGCGTCGGGGTCTCCCGCCGCGTGCGCTCGCAGCAGGGCGGTGACCTCGAGGCGGTCACGCTCATTCGCTGGTGGGTTGAGATCCGCCATACGCCTTCGGGTAAGCTTAGCCGCTGGTTCAGGGCGATGTTGCGCAAATCCCCCTGCAGGGCGCAAGTTCGCGGCTTTCCTGGAGGCTCCGCATGCGGCTCGTGTCGCTTTCGCCGGTCGTCGGGCTCCTCTTCGCGTCGGTCCTGCCCGCCCAGACGCGGACGCTCGCCGAGCGACTCGGACATCCACCTAACGCGAAGCTGCTCATCCTTCACGCCGACGACCTCGGCGTCGCACACTCCGTCAACGTCGCATCGTTCGACGCCCTCGACCGTGGCGCCATCAACTCGGCGAGCATCATGATGCCGACGCCCTGGGTCACCGAAGTGGCGGCGTACGCGAAGGCGCACCCGAACGCGGACCTCGGTCTCCACCTCACGATCACCAGTGAGTGGGACACCTACCGCTGGGGCAGCGTCGAGTCGAAGGACAAGGTGCCGAGCCTGCTCGACTCGACCGGCACGTTCCCCAGCGAAGTGGCGCCCGTCGCGGCGCGGGCCAAGCCGGACGAGGTCGAACGTGAGCTTCGGGCACAGGTCGAGCGCGCACTCGCGCTGGGGATCCGACCCACGCACCTCGACAGTCACATGGGCGCGCTCTTCGCCACGCCGCAGCTCATGGCGGCGTTCGTGAAGGTGGCGCGCGAGTACCGGCTGCCGTTTCTCGCGTTCCGAGGGGACTCGAACGCGCCTCCGCGGGCGCTGTTGACGAACAAGGACATCCTGCTGGATGCCCTGGTCATCGCCGGCGACAACGTGCCGCGTGATCAGTGGAAGGCGTTCTACCTGAACGCGGTGGCAACGCTCACGCCCGGCCTGACGTTGTTGATCGTCCACCTCGGGCGTGATGATGCGGAGCTGCAGGCCGTGATGGTCAACCACGAGCCGTACGGCTCGGCATGGCGCCAGCGCGACTACGACGTCGTGACGAGCCCCGAGTTCAGGAAGGCACTCACGGACAACGGTGTTATTCTCGTGACCTGGCGCGATCTAGAGCGTATCGCGAACCGACCCTGATCGCCGCGCGAGCTGATCGACGGCCATCGCGAGTACGACACCGACGCCGTAGCAGGCGAGATCGCTCCAGAGGAACCCGAAACCCAGGAGCCAGCCGCCGATCCGAGTTCGCCGGACAGCCTCGAGCCAGTCGGGGTGAAAGAGCTGACTCACCTCGACCGCGACGGCGATGCTCAAGGCCAGCAGGGCCCGACGCAGACGAGCGGCGTGGGGAGTGGCAAGCGCGAGCGCCCAGTAGGCCGCGATCGCCCAGAGTGTATCGCCCGCATAGGCACCAACGAACCCCGGGAGGCCCGCCGACCAGTGGCGCGACGCCAGGCCGAGCGCGATGGTGACGACGAGAAGAGCGAAATAGATGCTTCGAGCGCCCGGCAACGTCAACCTGTCGTTAGGCGACCTCGCGCTTCCGTCGTCAGTGCGCGCGGACACATCGGGCGTCGGGGGCCTGGCCCGGTGCCAACTACGCTGGCCCATGCCCGGCGGCGCAAAGGAGGAGCATAGCAGCGAGCATCGGTCGAGCGCTCATTCGCGGTACCGGGATCGAAGTGCAGGCTGCCTGACACTCGGTCTTTGTACTGACCTGGAACGAAACACCGACGACACAATCGCTTCCACCTTACCGGAGAGCAACCGCTCTGCCCGGCGGCGAGTCAAGCGCACAACTCCGGCGGTCGAGCGTTGGCCCAACGCCGCTCGCCCACACGCCGTAATCCCTACGCGCTGGCGCCTCTCCGTCCCCCCGGGCAGTTTTCCGCCGCCTCGAGCCTGCTCCCCATGACCACACGCCGCACTTTCCTCAAGACCGGAACCGCCGCGCTCGGCGCTGCCGTCATCGGCCCGCGCGTCCTCGGCGCCACCGAGCCGATCCAGCAGCAGCGCCCCGCGCTCTCAACTGACCCGGCGACGCGCGAGCTCATGATGGAAGCGCTCGACGCAGCCAAACGGGCTGGCGCGCAGTGGGCCGACGTCCGCATCTCGCGGAATCGCTCGAACTCGATCCAGACGCGCGAGCGCCAGGTCACGGATGTCGTCGATTCGGATACGACCGGCTGCGGCGTACGCGCGCTCATCGACGGCTGCTGGGGCTTCGCGGCGACGGAAGAGCTCACGAAGGCCGGCGTCGGGATGGCGGCGCAGGAAGCCGTCGCGGTCGCAAAGGCGACTCGCGTAGCGCGGGATCGGCGCATCGTGCTCGCGACGGCGCCCGCGCACAAGGACGTCGTCTGGCGCAGCGCCTACACCATCGATCCGTTCACCATTCCCGTCGAGGACAAGGCGGATCTGCTGCTCCGCGCGAACGCCGAAGCACTCAAGGCGCCTAACGTGCGGTTCGTGAACTCGGGGCTGTCATTCGTCAAGGAAGAGCGCAACTACGCCAATACCGACGGCTCGGTGATCACGCAGGACTACGTGCGAAGCTGGGTCACACTCTCCTGCACGGCCGTGGGCACCGGTGACTTCGCGACGCGCGGGCCCGAAGTCGTGCAGCCCGCTGGCCGAGGCTGGGAGTACGTGCTCGAGGCCGACATCGTCACGAACGCACGGAAGTGGGGAGAGGAGGCGTCCGAGAAGCTCAAAGCGAAGACGGTCGAGATCGGCCGGTGGGATCTCATCCTGCACCCGTCGCAGCTCTTCCTCACGATCCACGAGACGATCGGCCACGCGACCGAGCTGGATCGCGCGATGGGGTACGAGGCGAACATGGCCGGCACGTCGTTCATCGCGCCGCCGGAGAAGGTGCTCGGGTCGCTCAAGCTCGGCCCGGAGTTCATGAACGTCATCGGGAACCGATCGGAGCCAGGCGCGCTGTCCACCATCGGATACGACGACGACGGCGTGAAGCCCGAGGACTTCCACATCGTGAAGAACGGCGTGTTCGTGGACTACCAGACCACGCGCGAGCAGGCGCCGTGGCTCGACTGGTGGTACAAGAAACAAGGCATCCCGGTGCGGTCGCACGGTTGCTCGTACGCCCAGTCGTGGGCCGACGTCCAGTTCCAGCGGATGCCGAACGTCTCGCTGCAGCCCGGCGACAAGGATCTGTCGCTCGACGACCTCGTCGCGGCGACCGACAAGGGGATCGTGATGATCGGGCGGGCGTCGTATTCGATCGATCAGCAGCGGTACAACGGCCAATTCGGTGCGCAGATCTGCTACGAGGTCCGCAACGGCAAGATCGTCGGCCAGCTCCGAGACGTCGCCTACCAGATGCGCTCCCCCGAGTTCTGGAACTCGCTCGACATGCTCGGCGGCAAGTCCAGCTACATGCTTGGCGGCAC
>Ga0075421_100002137_pt1 | contig 23444 bp, 18 predicted proteins | sample SoiMetdeltSBSDD5_FD_75292 | JGI IMG/M metagenome (GOLD analysis project Ga0075421, IMG submission 75292) | Bulk soil microbial communities from a Populus tree surrounding site in Tennessee, USA - Soil MetaG P. deltoides SBSDD5 | ecosystem: Environmental > Terrestrial > Soil > Tree plantation...
GGTCAGCATCTCCATCGCCGATACCGGCATCGGCATTCCGGAGGAAGCACTCGCGCGGCTGGGGCGGCCGTTCGAGCAGGTCGAGAGTCAGCTAACCAAGAGCCATCAGGGCTCGGGTCTGGGGCTGGCGATCGCGAAGTCGCTCACCGAGCTGCATCACGGCAGCATGCGAATCCACTCGACACCGGGGCGAGGTACGATGGTGCTTTTGCGGTTGCCGATCAATCGCGCAGCCGTGCAGAAAGAGGAGCTGGCGGAGGCTGCGGCTTAGTGCGCAGAATCACGAACCGGTCGTTAAGCGCGTGCGCGGAGCGCCGCGCTCCTCGTTACTCTCCTCTCGTCATCACGTTCGCCGGTGACCGATCGATGCGCGTGGCTCAAGCTGACGCGCCCAGAATCCGATTGAAGCTTGCACGCACCTTGGCCTGTGTCTCAGCGATGAACGCGTCGAGCGTGGCAAAATCGGGTACGTCCGCAGCACGCGCCAATAGCCCCACCAGTCCCGGCGATGCCGTCTGGGGGTCGAATGGTCCCGACAAGCACAGGCGCAGAATCTGCGTGACATCATGATAAAGCCGCACCGCTCGGCGCAGCACCTCGGCATCGCCGGGCTCGACCAGCCCTAAGCGCCAAGCCTTGTCGAGCACTTGCGTGGTCGATGTGTCAAGAATATCGGGCGTGTCCGCCGCATGAATGAGCTGCAAATACTGCGCCACGAACTCGATGTCGATCAGGCCTCCGGCGGCATATTTGAGGTCCCAGCGGTCGCTGTCCCCTTTCTCCTCTGCGATCGCCTTGCGCATTTCTACGACATCGCCGGCGACCACATCCGCATCGCGCGCGCGGCGTAGCACGGAGCGGACGACATTTTCGACCCGCGCCGCAAATTGCGGGAGGGCCGAAACGACCCGCGCGCGGGTGAGCGCCAAATGCTCCCAAGTCCAAGCTTCGCTCTCCTGATAAGCCGCAAAGCCGTCGATCTGCGTCGCAAGCGGGCCGGAGCGGCCCGAGGGCCGCAGCCGCATATCGACTTGGTAGAGCAAGCCATGATTGGTCTGTACGGTAAGCGCGCTGATCAGCCGTTGGGTCAGCCGTGAGAAATATTGCGCGCCGTAGAGCCGACGCGGGCCGTCCGATTCCGGACGTTCCGAGTCGAAATCATAGATAACGATGAGATCGAGATCCGAGCTCGCCGTTATCTCGCGCCCGCCGAGCTTGCCCAGCGCCAAGATCGCCGTCTGCTGACCGGCAATGCGGCCATGCAGACGCGTGAATTGGTCCTCGATCGCGCGGTGAAGCGAGCGGATGAGCGCATCGGCCAGGCGGGCGTAGGCTTCCCCTGCCTGCTCAGCCGACAAGGTTCCGGACAGAATGCGCGTGCCAATGAGGAACATCTGCTCTTGCGCGAAAATCCGGATGCGGTCCAAGAAGTCCTCGTAAGACTCGGCTTGGTGCACCGAGCGAGCGAGGGCGACCGCGAGCTCGCTGTCCTGGGGCAGCGCGCCGAAGAAACTCGGGTCGATCACCGCGTCCATGACTTCCGGAAACTGCGCCAGGCTGTCGGCAAGCCGCGGCGCGGTGCCGAGCACCAGTGCGATCAGCGCGATCAGATCGGGATTCTGTCGCAGCAGCGAAAACAGTCGTCCGCTGCCGTGCAGCCCGGCCAAGAAGCGATCGAAGGTAATGACCGCTGCGTCCGGATCCGCCGACCGGGCAAAATGTTCGAGCAGTATCGGCACGATTTCCGCGAGCTGCCCGCGCGCAAACACGCTCTTGAGCGAGCCGTAGGCTCCCGCGTTCCAACGCCGCACCAGCGCGGAAACCTCGAGCGGCCGGCGAAAGCTCATGGCAGCGAGGCGATCGAGCGTTTCGCGATCATCGGCGTCGGATGGAAAGAGCAATCTCCGGCGACCGGCCTCGATGACCGGCGCATTCTCGAACAGCGTCGCATAGTGGCGCTGCACGTTGCGCAGATGAACGAGCAAGGCCTGCGCAAAACCGTCCCGGTCGGAGAAGCCGGCAAACCGGGCAAACCGCTCGAGCCCGTCCCGATCGCCCGGCAGGCTGTGGGTCTGCTCGTCGGCCACCATTTGCAATCGATTCTCGATCACGCGCAGAAAGCGGTAAGCAGTGCCGAGCTCATCGCGCACCTGCTGGTCGATCCAGCCGCCCCCGGTCAGCGCGTCGAGTGTTTCCAGGGTCGCTTTGGTACGCAGCTCCGGATGCCGGCCGCCGGCGATGAGTTGCTGAGTCTGCACGAAGAATTCGATTTCGCGGATACCACCGCGGCCGAGCTTGATGTTGTGCCCCTCGACCGCAATTTCATCATGGCCGCGATAGGCGTGGATCTGCCGCTTCATCGCGTGCACGTCGGCGACCGCCGCGAAGTCGAGATACTTGCGCCAGATGAAGGGCGAAAGCGCTGCGAGCAGCGCCTCCCCGGCGGCGAGATCGCCGGCACATGGCCGCGCTTTGATCAGCGCGGCGCGTTCCCAGTTCTGTCCACGGCTCTCATAATAATCGAGTGCCGCAGCGGTGGAGATCGCGATCTGGGTCGAGGCCGGATCGGGACGCAGCCGCAGATCGATGCGGAACACGTACCCGTCGGACGTCCGCTCCTGCAGGAGTTTCACCAGCGCGCGCGTCAATCGGACGTAAAAGGCCGCGGGTTCTGTTCCTGAGACGAGAGCCGCAGGGTCGTATAAGACGATCAGATCGATATCGCTCGAATAATTGAGCTCGCCTGATCCCATCTTGCCCATGGCGAGCACGATGTAGCCTGAGCCTTGAGCAGGACGGGAGGGCTCGACCAGCTTCAGCCTGCCGCGGCGTTGCGCCTCGAGGATCAGGTAATCGACCGCGGCACCGACGGCTGCATCGGCAAGCAAGGTCTGCCGCTCGATCACCTGCGTGATCGGCCACACGCCCCCGATGTCTGCGAGCGCAATCAACAGCGCCGCTTCCGCCTTCATGCGCCGAAGTACGCGCATCACCTCGGCCTCATCGCCCGTCGCCGCAATCGCACACTTTGCGGCGGCGATAACATCGGTGAGACGCCGTTGCGGTTCGGCCTCGAGCAGCGCAAGCAAGCGCTGCGGCGAGGCGCGCACGAGATCCCATAGATAGTCCGAGCCACCCGCCAGACCCGTTAGCAGCGCGTCGAGCGTGGGAGTCGCCTCGCGCAGCCGGCCCAGTGCCTTGCCAGCCGGCGTATCAGCGATCTCGGCGAGCCAGTCTGTGACGCGTGAGCGCGCCCCATCCGTTCCATGCAGGGATGGCGCCGCCGCGAGCCGCCGCACCAGCGAATCCTCGCGTAGCTCGTCCAGCGGCATTATGTCGGTGTCGTCCGATCGGCTCACTACATTTTTTCCCGGCGTTCCCGTCTGACGGAACGAAGGCATCAAGGCGTGAATGGCGCCGCAAGTCCAACCCTGACGGCGGTTGGCAAGTTCAACCCGGCACGTTCAAGGTAACAAGCGATGCGGCGATCGCTAACGCCTTACGCTGCCGGCGGGACCGATCCCGCGCGCGGGAGCGAAATGACGGTCCGGAGCCCGGGACGGTTGTCCTCGAGCTTGAGGTCACCGCCATGCAGGCGGGCCACCGCCGAGGCGAGGCTGAGACCCAGGCCCGAACCCGGCTGTGAGCGGCTCTGTTCGAGCCGCACGAAGCGTTCGACCGCGCGGCCGCGGTCGGCCGCGGGAATGCCGCTGCCGCTGTCAGCGACCGCAAGCAGGATGCGATCACCCTCTCCCCTTGCGGTCACCACGATCTCGGCGTCGGCGCCGTTCATTTCGGCGCCATATTTGATCGCGTTATCCACCAGATTGGCAAGCGCCTGGCTGATCAGCTCCCGGTTGCCGTGAACCGGAACCGCCACGGGCGCTTCGACCTTGAGATGGATACCCTTTTCATCGGCGAGCGGCTCGTAGAGCTCGCCCACTCCCCGCGCGATCTCGGCCGCATCGATCTCGGTCATGCCGTCGCGTGCCTGCCCCGATTCTGCACGGGCAATCATGAGTAGCGCGTTGAAGGTGCGGATGAGAGCCTCCGACTCCTCGATTGTGCTCTCGAGCGCCGCCCGATACTGGGATTCATCCTCGGCCAGACGCAATGCCTCTTCACAGCGGTTGCGCAACCTGGTCAGCGGCGTCTTGAGATCGTGGGCGATGTTATCGGACACCTCCTTGAGGCCGTGCATGAGCGCCTCGATGCGCTCAAGCATTGCGTTGAGGTTCGTCGCGAGCCGATCGAGCTCGTCACCCGTGCCCGCGATCGGCAGCCGGCCGGCGAGATCGCCGTCCATGATCTTGCGCGTCGTCTCCGTCATCGCGTCCACGCGCTTGAGGACCCGTCGTGTCACGAAGAAGCCACCGGCGACGCCGAGCACGATGACGATCGCTAACGACCAGCGGCCGGCAGCGAGCACGATGTCATACAAGCGTTCCCGCTCTTCGAGATCGCGCCCGACCAGGAGGCGAAACCCGGCGGGCAATTGAAAGACGCGGACCAAGGCGTGATGCTCCACGCCGTCGGGATCATCCAGACGCCGGTAGGCGGTTTCCGTCCAGCCGGACGTTTCCAGAATGCCGGTCGCTAGAGAGCCGACATTGCCCGCCAGTCCCTCCCCCGCGCGCGTGGTCACGAGATAGAGGCTCGAGCCTGGCCGCCGCGATCGCGCATCGACCACGAAAACGAGCCGGCGGATACCACCCTGGCGGTATTGTTCGGCCAAGCCGGTGATCTCGGCATCGACCGTTTGCGTGATTTGCTCGGTGATCAGCCGGCGCGTGTTCCAAGCGAAATAGGCGAGCAGGAAAACGGCAAACAGCGCGAATACCGTGAGGTAGACCAGCGTCAGCTTGAACGCTGTCGTGCGCAGGAGCTTGCCAAGCGCCGTCATCCGTCACCCCCGCCGTCACCCCTGCGCGACGCAGGGAATGACGGCGTCATTTACTGTCGCGGATCATGTACCCCGCACCGCGAACCGTATGCAGCAGAGCCTGAGAAAAACCCTTATCAATCTTCGAGCGCAGCCGCGAGATGTGCACGTCGATGACGTTGGTTTGGGGATCAAAATGGTAATCCCACACGTTCTCGAGCAGCATCGTGCGGGTGACGACTTGACCGGCATGCTTCATGAGATATTCGAGCAGCCGAAACTCGCGCGGCTGCAGCACGATTTCGCCGCCTGCGCGCGTTACCTGGTGCGACAGCCGGTCGAGCTCCAGATCGCCGACGCGGTACACGGTTTCCTCACGGCTGCCGCGCCGACGCGCCAGCGCCTCGGTGCGAGCCAGCAATTCCGAGAACGAATAGGGTTTCGGCAGATAGTCGTCGCCGCCTGCCCGCAATCCCTTGACCCGATCATCGACCTGGCCGAGCGCCGAAAGAATGAGCGCAGGCGTCTCGATGCCTTTGCTGCGCAGGGTGCCGATGACCGCCAAACCATCGAGCTTGGGCAACATGCGATCGACAATGAGCACGTCATACTGGCCGTCGAGCGCGTGGGCGAGCCCCTCTTCGCCGTCGACTGCCAAGTCGGCGACGTGCCCGACCTCGCGGAATGCCTTCACCAGGTAATCGGCGGCATCGCGGTCGTCTTCGATGATGAGGAGACGCATGACGAATCCACCGTCTCTCGGATAAGCGACGTCCTTTGCGGAAGGAACGTACTGGACTGAATTAATCATAGCGGCACTGTTTCAAGCTATTCTAGCGTAGAAACCGGGAATACGCCCGGCCTCAAGGTGCGAGGGGCGGCGGTTACCCGCCACCCCTCAACCAACTCCGTGCCGGCGGGGGCGACGGATGCCGGCGCGAAGTCAGAAGGAATGGGGACAGGCGTTTGGCCCGTCCCCCTGGTTCGAACCGCCGGCGGGGGCGACGGATGCCGGCGGCGCGCCCCATTCTCGGTCACGCCTTGCTGAGCGGCACTGCGACGAATCTCGTCCCTTCGCCCGACTTCACCCGCATGAGCACCGTGCGCTTGCCGTCCTTCTGCGCGTCTTTGAGGGCGCTGCGCACGTCGGACGGGTTGGCAACCTTTTTGCCGCCGACTTCGAGGATGACGTCGCCGGTCTTGACGCCCTGGTCGGAGGCAATCCCGTTGGGATCGACGTCGGTGACCACCACGCCTTCCGAGCCGCTGCCGGCGACTTGCCCGGCCGGTACGACCGTGAGGCCGAGCCGCGGCACGTCGGTACCCTCCGGGGCGGAGGGGTCGGGCATCGCCGCCCGCGCCTCTCGCTGACTGGGCAGCTCGCCAAGCGCCATCGAGAAGGTCTTCTCCTCGCCCTTGCGCCAGACCGTCAGTTTCGCGGTCGAGCCCGGGGCGATGCTGCCGATCTGCTTGGCGAGATCTCTGGCGTCCTTCACAGGGTTGCCATTGACCGCGGTGATGACATCGCCGGCCATGATGCCGGCCTTGGCAGCGGGACCATTCGCCTGCGGTTCGGAGACGAGCGCGCCCTGCGGCGCCTTGAGACCGAGATTGTCGGCGATCTCGGCGGTGACAGGCTGGATCTGCACACCGATCCAGCCGCGGGTGACCTTGCCGTTGTCCTTGAGCTGGGCGACGACCGATTTCACCGTCGGAGCAGGGATCGCAAAGGCGATGCCCACCGACCCGCCGGACGGGGAGAAGATCGCGGTGTTGACGCCGATCACGTTGCCATCGACATCGAAGGTCGGGCCACCGGAATTGCCCTTATTGACCGGTGCATCGATCTGAATGAAATCGTCATACGGTCCGGCGCCGATATCGCGGCCACGGGCCGAGACAATGCCGGCCGTGACCGTGCCGCCGAGACCGAACGGATTGCCGACCGCCAGCACCCAGTCGCCGACGCGCGGGGCCTTGTCGGCGAGCTGCACGTGGGGGAAGTCGCTGCGGCCTTCGACCTTGATCAGCGCGATATCGGTGCGCGGATCGGTGCCGATCACCTTGGCGGTGTAAGTCTTGCCGTCATCGGCCGTTACCTCGACCGTATCGGCCTTGTCGACCACGTGGTTGTTGGTCACGGCATAACCATCGGCCGTAATGAAGAAGCCGGAGCCCTGGCCAGTCACGAGCCGCTCACGCGGCGCGCGCCGCTCCTCGGGAGTAGTTCCTTCCGGCGAGCCGAAGCGACGGAAGAAACGCTCGATCTGCGAGTTCGGCGGGAACGGCAGATCGCCCTCGAAGCCCATTAGCTTGGGGCCGCCTGCCATCTTGACGCGAACCGAAATGACCGCCGGCTTCACCTTCTCCACGATGTCCGCGAATCCCATCGGACGCTGGACGCCCTGAGCGTAGGCGATTGCTGTCAGCGCCGAGTTGGTCGACTGCGGGAGAACTCCCGCACCGCCCAGCAGGACGGTCGCGCTGAGGCCGGCCACGCCGGCGAGCAGAACGAGACGACGCGCGGAGAGGAAGCGCGATTTCGGAGCGGAAACGCTCGCAGTCATAACGGTCACTCCATCTTTGATGCGGCGGGCGCCGAGCGGCACCCTGATTTGCAACGACAAGATGGGAAGCGCTTCCTTACCGGGCGCTGTCGGGGGAATTAAAGTTTGGTAAGGTCGGGCGGGCGGAAAAAGTATTGGGCTGTCAGGAACTTATGAATGAAATGGCAGCGGCTTATCGCTCCCCGCTGCGCAAAATTTCCGACAGCCGGGCTGCTTCAGCTGCCGTGAGTCTCTCCTGCTCAGTTGTTGCGCGATCGAAATTGGCTCGGTAGCGGCGCGCGAGCACGATGATACCGCAGGCTCCGATGACGAGCAGCGCCGCCGGGCCAAGCCACAAGAGCGCAGTGTGCCATGAAAAACGTGGCCTCAGCAGCACGAACTCGCCGTAGCGGGCAACCAAAAAATCGATCACCTGCCGGTCGCTTTCGCCCGCCTGCAAGCGTTCACGCACAAGCATGCGCAAGTCGCGCGCAAGCGGCGCCTCCGAATCATCGATCGATTGGTTCTGACACACCATGCAGCGCAACTCTTTCGACAGCGCCCGGGCTCGCGCTTCCAATGCAGGGTCGGAAAGCACTTCGTCCGGCTCGACTGCCATCGCGCACGGCACAGCGACGAACGTGAGCAGCGTCATGACAAGACAAAGCAATTTCATCTGCATCTACTCCGCCGGCGAAAGCGCGGCCTTGCTTCGCGCCCCCTTAGGCGCGCCTACCCGCAATCGCCGGTCCGAGAGCGACAGCGCACCGCCGACCACCATCACCACCGGGCCGAACCAGATGAGCAGCACCAAGGGCTTGTAGTAGAGCCGCACCGCCAGCGAACCGTCCGCGTTTGGGTCTCCGAGGGACAAGTAGAGTTGGGAAACGCCTCGCGTCATGAGCGCAGTTTGGCTTGTGGCGGTGCCGCGCGAAGGAAAGCTGCGCTTGGACGGCTCCATCACCCCGATGAAATCGCCGTGGCGCCGCACGGTGAAATGGGCAGCGAGGTCGCGGTAGTTCGGGCCCTGACGCGTCGTCACGCCGTCGAATTGAAGCTCATAGCGCCGGACCGAGATGGTTTGGCCGGGCTTGAGCTCCGCGATGCGCTCCAGGCTCCACTGCGTCTCGCCGATGATCCCAAGCAGCGTGATGCCGAGCCCGAAATGTGCAAAGGCGGCGCCCCAGGCCGAGCGCGGCAGCCCCCTCGCGCGTGCGAATGCGGTCGCGAACGGCACCTTGAGCAGGCCGGTGCGTTCCACGATGTCGGTCAACGCGCCTGCCATGACGTAAAAGGCAAGGCCGATGGCAAACGGCACCAGGATCGGTCCCCCGCCTTCCATGGCGAAGACCACCGCCATCGTGATCACCGCAATTCCGGCGGCGCCGACAAGACGCTGGGCAACGCCAAGCAGGTCGCCGCGCTTCCACGCTAGCAGCGGACCAAACGGCACGGCGATGAGGAGCGGAATGAACAGCGGGGCGAAGGTAGCGTTGAAGAACGGCGCGCCAACCGAAATTTTTTCCCCCGTGAGCGCCTCCAGCGCGAGTGGATAGAGTGTACCGATGAAGACGGTCGCACAGGCGCTCACCAGGAAAAGGTTATTGAGCACCAGCGCGCCTTCGCGCGAAAGCGGCGCGAACAGACCGCCCTGTTTAAGCAAGGGCGCGCGCAGCGCGAACAGCGCAAGGCTTCCGCCGATGAACAGCACCAGGATCGCCAGGATAAAGACGCCGCGCGTCGGATCGGTGGCAAAGGCGTGCACTGACGTGAGCACGCCCGAGCGCACGAGAAAGGTGCCGATCAGCGACAGCGAGAAGGCCAAGATCGCGAGCAGGATGGTCCATACCTTGAGTGCATCGCGTTTCTCCATCACCAGCGCAGAGTGAAGAAGCGCGGTGGCGGCGAGCCACGGCATGAACGACGCATTCTCCACCGGATCCCAGAACCACCAGCCGCCCCATCCGAGCGTGTAGTAGGCCCAATAGGAGCCCATGGCGATGCCGAGCGTCAGGAACATCCAGGCGAGGAGCGTCCACGGCCGTACCCAGCGCGCCCAGGCGGCATCGATCCTGCCGTCGATCAGCGCGGCGATCGCGAAAGAGAACGAGATAGAGAGACCGACATAGCCGAGATACAGCAGCGGCGGATGGATGGCGAGGCCCGGATCCTGCAGGATGGGGTTAAGGTCGCGGCCCTCCAATGGCGCATTGACAATGCGTAGGAACGGATTCGACGTGACCAGAATGAAGAGAATGAATGCAACCGCGATGGAGGACTGCACTGCGAGCACGTTGGCCTTCAACCGCGCCGGCAGATTGCCGCCGAACAGCGCGACCAGCGCGCCGAACACGCTGAGAATGAGCACCCATAACAGCATCGAGCCTTCATGGTTGCCCCACACACCGCTGAGCTTGTACACGAGCGGCTTGGCCGAATGGGAGTTCTCGAACACGTTGACGATGGAAAAATCCGACCGCACGTAGCAGGTCATCAGCGCGGCAAACGCGATCGCCACGAAACAGAATTGCCCCACCGCGGTCGGCCCCGCGACGGCCATCAGCGCGGGATCGTCCTTGCGCGCCCCAATCATCGGGACGCTCGCCTGGACGAGCGCCAGGGCCAGCGCGAGCACGAGGGCGTAGTGGCCGAATTCGGCGATCATCATCTGCCCTTCGATCATCCCGCGCGCGAATGCGTGGAATGCATCATTGAGTCCTGCCCCCCGGAGTGGCGCCCAGCTTCTTTTCGTAATCGTCTTTCCAATGACCCTGCTTTTTCAATGCGTCGGCAACGTCCTTCGGCATATAAGTCTCGTCATGCTTGGCGAGTACGCTGTCGGCGCGAAAGGTTCCGGTTGAATCGAGAGCGCCTTCGGCAACCACGCCTTGCCCTTCGCGGAACAGGTCAGGCAACAAGCCCTGGTAGGCGACCGGGACGGTACGCTTCCCATCAGTCACCTCGAAGCGGACCGCAAGTCCCTCGCCGCGAGAAACGCTGCCCTCCTTCACCAGGCCGCCGATGCGCATGCGCGTTCCCGGTTTCACATGCTTCTCGACAACCTCGGTCGGCGAATTGAAGAACACGATGGAATCCTTCAGCGCGCTGAGCACAAGCGCCACTGCGAGCGCGAGCACGCCGAGCGCGGCGCCGATAAGCGAGAAACGTCGTTGCCTGCGTGTCATTGTGCGGCCCTCGGACCCTTAGCCTTCAAGACCAAGTCCCCTGAGGAGGTCATCAAGTCGTCGCAGCTTGATCGCATCGCCGGCGAGCGCACGCCGCGCATCGATGACGGCGGCACGCGCCTTCTCCGGTTGGCCGAGCACGAGATAAGAGCGAACGAGCCGCAGCCATCCGTCGACGTCGGCCCCATCGCGATGCAGTCGCTCGGAGAGCCGTTCGACCATACCTTCGATCATCGCCTTGCGTTGCTCGGCGCCAAGCTGCCGGGACGCCGTGACCTGCTCGTCGCTCGGGTCGATACGCGGACCACCTCCTGCGCCGCCGCTCGCGCCGGCGTGATCGACGCGTGCGAGCGCGCCTCGCAGCACGTCGATCCAAGGCGCGTCGGCCGGCGCGGCTTCGAGCAGCGCGCGCCAAGTCGCGGCGGCCTGCCTGTAGTCGCCATCCTGCTCGGCAGCAAGCCCGAGGAAGTACCTCGCCTCGACGCGGCTTGCATCGAGCGCGATCGCCCGTTCGAATGCGGCCTTCGCCTCCGCCGTTACTACTCCGTTGGCGGCGAACACCAGCGCCTCGCCCAGCGCCGCTTCGCGCTCGGCGGTGGCGCCATTGAGCCGCAGTGCTTTGCGCCGCGCTTTGACCGCATCATCGAGACGTCCGAGCCGCAAATAGACCGGAGCGATGACTTCCCAGCCGCGCCCGTCCTCAGGATGGTGCGAAAGATGGTCCTCTACCTTCGCGATCAAGGTATCGACCGCCGGCTCGTTGCGCGAAGCGGCGAGGCGCACCGCAAGTGGCTGATCCGGCAGTGACGGAGAGCCGAGCGCGAGATAAAGCGCTGCTGCGCCAAACGGCAACACGACAAGCGCCACAATAGCGACCGACCGCCGCCGCCAGCTCGCAGACGACACGCTGCTCGGCGGCCCCGTTTCCGCATCGGCCGCGGCGATGAGCCGGCGCGATACCTCGACCCGCGCGCCGGCGGCCTCGCTCTCGCCGATCAAACCGGCTGCACGGTCGCGGTCGATCTCCGCGAGCTGGTCGCGATAGACCGCGACGTCGCTACCGGATCGCAATTCGTTTGCCCGGCGCGCCAGCGGCCAGAGCACGGCCCAAACGGCCGCAGCCGTCATCAATGCCAGTCCGAACCACAGGGTCATAACCAATCCATCGGATCTAATTTAACAGCGCCGAGGCGGTGCGGCGAAAACGAGTGCCGCTGATCTGGGCCCGTCCAGCGCGGTTACATCATGGCGAACGGCGGCCCTCCTGCAACGGCCAAAGACCAGCACGGGCGCGACATGGCGAAGCGGGGAACTTGTAAATTTGCTGTAACCGGCAACAGCATGGGCAATGATTCAGGCGAAAGCCGTTGCAGCACGGCCGCCAAGCCTGGCCCAAACGCAGATCGATCGCTTGCGGTGCGCGCGTGGAGCGCGAGTCGATCTCGCGCTACTGGCGTGATTTCCTAAGCGGCGCGGCGATCAGCCGACCGCGGTCCAGGTGCCGTCCGGATTGCGGCAAGCGTTGCCGCGCGCGACCTGCGGCCGGCCGTCGATATAGATCGTGTGGGTATACGGTCGGCACTGCAGTCCGTTGGACTGGTAGCCGGGGCCGGGAACCACCGATCCATAACGGCCTGAATCGGGATTCTTCCACGCCACCGCCACACCCGATTTGCCGGCTTCGAGCGCTTGCATTTGCGCCGCATAGGCGCGCCGCTTGTCATCGTCGTCCATCCCGGCGCCAATGCGATTGCCGATGAGGCCACCGATCGCCGCGCCGGCGAGTCCCGCCGCGATACGCTCGCCGGTTCCACCGCCGAACTGCGAGCCGATCAGGCCACCGGCGACCGCGCCGACCAGCGTGCCGGTGTTTTCCCTCGGTCCCTGGCCGGTCTCGGGAGTGCCGGCGCACGCCGCCATCGACAGCGCGGCGAGCGCAGCAGCAATCAGGCGAACGAAAGACATGTCTCAAGCCCCCACGTGGTCTGTCAGTGACCTGAACAGGCCGGCGGACCCCCTCGGCCATGCCGGCCTTTCAAGCTAATGGCCCAAATTGGGGCAAAACTCTGTTCCGGCAGGCTTTAATGGTTGGTTAAGCGGTCCGGTCACGCGCCGGGCAGCATCAGCTCCGCACGCAGCCCGCCGATGGGCGCAGTGCCGAGCGTCAGACTGCCGCCATAGAGGCTCGCAAGCTCCACCACGATCGAGAGCCCGAGCCCCGACCCCGGCTTCGTCTCGTCGAGACGACGGCCGCGGCGGGCCACCTGTTCCCGTTGCTGCGGCGAAAGACCCGGGCCGTCGTCGTCGACCACGATGCGTATGATGCGGCGATCGTCTCGTGGATCGGGTTTCTCCGAGAACGCCTCGACCGCCACGCGCGACTGCGCCCACTTGCAGGCATTGTCGACAAGATTGCCGACCATTTCTTCAAGATCCTGCTGCTCGCCACGAAAGCGGCCGCCCTCCGGTGCGTCCACATCGATGGCGATGCCGCGATGCTGGTGGATCTTTTCCATGGTGCGCGCGAGCGCTGTCACGACCGGGCGGACCTCGGTGACAGTGCCGATTGTCGCAACGCGGGCCGCGAGTCGGGCGCGCTCAAGGTGGCGCGTGACTTGGTCGCGCATGATCTCGGTCTGCTCGCGCACCTTCAGGGCGAGCGGGTTACTGCCCTGGCTCGTCGCCTCGTTCAACATGACCGAGATCGGAGTCTTCAAGGCGTGTGCAAGGTTGCCGACATGGGTGCGCGCACGCGCAACGATCTCGCGATTGGCGTCAATGAGCGCGTTCGTCTCGCGCGCGAGCGGGGCGATTTCCACGGGGAAGGCGCCTTCGAGCCGCTCCGCGCCACCCGACCGGATGGCGGCCAGGCCTTCAGAGATGCGTTTGAGCGGCGCCAGGCCAAAACGGACCTGGAAAGTGGTGGTCAGCAGCAACACGATAGCCAGCACTCCAAAGGTAAGGACGAGCGCGCTGTCGAAACTGCGTATCTCTTCATCGATTTCCGCCGGGTCCCCAGCGACGGCGACGAGATAACGTCCCTCGTCCCCGAGATCGACGGTTTGTTCAAGGATGCGCAACTGCTGGCCCTCAGGGCCCTCCGCGTAACCAGGCCGCGTGCCCCCCGGCGCCGATGGAGCGCTGGGTTCGCCAAGCTGAGGCAGTGTCGCATCCCATAACGAGCGGGACGAACGTACATCACGGGTCGGAACATCGAGCCGCGTCACTTGCCAATACCAGCCGGAGAGCGGCAGATCGAACAGCGGCTCTCCCATCGACTGGGGAAACCTGCCCGCATTCTCTTCCGGCGTCGCGACATCCGCGACCAAGCTACGTAGGTACACGCCCAGCCGTCGGTCGAAGGCATGCTCCACAGCCGTACGGTAGATCGACGACAGCACGACGCCGGTGACGGCGAGAATCACTACCGTCCACGTGGTTGCCGAGAAGAACAGCCGAAGCGCGAGCGAATTAAGACGCATTTCCCGGTGCAGCGAGCATATAGCCAAGTCCGCGAACGGTCTGGATGACATCGACGCCTAGCTTCTTGCGCACGCGGCCGACGAATACTTCGATGGTGTTGGAGTCGCGATCGAAGTCCTGGTCGTAAAGATGCTCTACCAGTTCGCTGCGTGAGACCACACGGCCGGTATGATGCATGAGATAGGAGAGCAGACGATATTCGTGGGACGTGAGCTTGACCGGATTGCCGTTGACCGTCACGCGCCCGGTGCGGGTATCGAGGCGCACGGCGCCGCAGTTGAGTTCGCTCTTGGCGTGACCAGCCGAACGCCGCAACAGCGCGCGGATGCGCGCAAGAACCTCCTCGAGATGAAAGGGCTTTGCGACATAGTCGTCGGCGCCGGCGTCGAAACCCTGGACCTTGTCGCTCCAGCGGTCGCGCGCGGTGAGGATGAGGACCGGCATGGAGCGACCGGCGCGGCGCCAAGCCTCGAGCACCGAGATGCCATCCATCTTCGGTAGGCCGATATCCAGGATGACCGCGTCATACGGTTCGGTCTCGCCGAGAAAGTGGCCTTCTTCGCCGTCAAAGGCGCGATCGACCACGTAGCCCGCATCGATCAGCGCGGTCGCAAGCTGTCGATTGAGGTCGGGATCGTCCTCGATCACGAGGAGACGCAAGGCCAGTGCTCCACCGATGCCGCAGACGCCGGTTCGCTCATGCAGAATCGGCGGTCGCACCCGTTACTTTGCCACTACATAGGAACGGGGGAAAGCTTGAGGAAGGGCCGCAGGAACGTGCGCAGCCGAGCGTGCTCGGCGTCCCGTCCGGAGCCTTCGGCGCGCACCGAGATTGCCTTGCCCATATTTTGATCTTGCCACTCGCAGCCGCAAGCCGGCCTTTTGCTGAACGCGTTGCGAACGTGCTAACACTACGCTCGATCAGCAGGGCGCGAGCCTCGTGAGCGACGATTTCATCCTCGAGACCGAGAATCTCACCAAGGAATTTGCCGGCTTCGTTGCCGTCAACGGCGTCAACCTGCGCGTTGCCCGCGGCACGATTCACGCGCTGATCGGGCCGAACGGCGCCGGCAAGACCACCTGCTTCAACCTCCTGACCAAGTTCATGAACCCGACCCGGGGACGCATCGTGTACAAGGGGCGTGACATCACGCCGCTGCCTCCTGCGGGAGTCGCGCGACTCGGGCTGGTGCGATCGTTCCAGATCTCCGCCGTGTTCCCGCATTTGACGGTGCTCGAAAATGTGCGCGTCGCGCTACAGCGACGACGCGGATCGTCGTTCGATTTCTGGCGCTCAAAGCGTGTGCTCGACGTATTCAACGAACGCGCGATGGCGCTCATTACCGACGTCGGCCTGTCGTCCTTCGCCCATTGGACCGCGGTGGAATTGCCCTACGGCCGCAAGCGTGCTCTGGAGATCGCAACCACCCTGGCGCTGGATCCGGAAATGCTGCTGCTCGACGAGCCCATGGCCGGGATGGGACACGAGGACATCGATCGCATCAGCGCACTCATCAAATCGGTGGCCGCTGAGCGGACAGTGCTGATGGTCGAGCACAATCTTAGCGTGGTCGCCAACTTGTCCAATCGCATCACCGTACTCACGCGCGGCCGAGTGCTCGCAGAGGGCGACTACAAGACGGTTTCTGCCGACCCGCTGGTGCGCGAGGCGTATCTCGGGGTCGGCCATGCTTAGTCCAGCCACGCCTTTGCTGGCCGTCGAACGGCTGCAAGCCTGGTACGGCGAATCCCATGTGCTTCACGGCGCTACGTTCGACGTGCTCGCCGGCGAAGTGGTGACACTGCTTGGCCGCAATGGCGCCGGCAAGACCACGACGCTCAAATCGATCATGGGCATTGTCGGTCAGCGCAGCGGTTCGGTGCGCTACGAGGGCAGAGAACTCATCGGGCTGACCAGCGACCGGATCGCGCGGCTCGGCATTGCGTTCTGTCCCGAGGAGCGTGGAATTTTTGCCAGTCTCAGCGTCGAGGAAAACCTTTTACTCCCGCCCAAGGTGCGCCCAGGCGGGCTCGAACTCCCCCAGATTTTCGAGTTGTTCCCGAATCTGCATGAGCGGCTGTCGAGTCAAGGCACGAAGCTCTCCGGCGGCGAGCAGCAAATGCTCGCGATCGGCCGGATCCTGCGCACCGGCGCCCGTCTACTCCTCCTCGACGAGCCGACCGAAGGTCTCGCCCCGGTCATCATCGAGCAGATCGGCAAGACCATCGGCATGCTCAAGCAGCAGGGTTTCACAATCCTGCTGGTGGAGCAGAATTTTCGCTTCGCTTCGACGGTTGCGGATCGCTACTACGTCATGGAGAATGGCCGCATCATCGACCAGTTCGCCAATGCCGAGCTCGAAGCCAATCTCGACAAGCTGCACGAGTATTTGGGTGTGTAAATCGGAATGCCGGGGTGCAAAGTCGTCAACAGGAGGAATGCCATATGAAACGGCTGATCAGTCTCGCAGCGCTCGCGGCTATATTCGGGTGCGGCTCTGCGCAGGCGCAATACACGGATGGAACGATCAAGATCGGGGTCATGAACGACATGTCGGGGCTTTACGCGGACCTGACGGGCCCCGGCTCGGTGGTCGCTGCACGCATGGCGGTTGAGGATTTCGGCGCCGCGGCCAAAGGTCTCAAGGTCGAAATCGTCGGCGCCGACCATCAGAACAAGCCCGACGTCGGTTCCAACATCGTGCGCACCTGGATCGATGTCGACAAAGTCGACGTAATCGTCGACGTGCCGACATCCTCCGTTGCGCTCGCGGTGAGCGAGATCGTGAAAGACAAGAATAAGGTCTTCCTGGTCTCCGGTGCGGCGGCCTCGGATCTGACCGGCCCCAAATGCACTCCGAATACGATCCATTGGACCTACGACACCTGGGCGCTCGCCAACGGAACCGGGAAAGCGATCGTTCAGACCGGCGGCGACACCTGGTTCTTCCTTACCGCCGACTATGCCTTCGGCCATGCGCTCGAGCGCGACACCGCCGCCGTGGTCGAGAAGAATGGCGGCAAGGTTCTCGGCAAAGTGCGCCATCCCTTCCCCGGCACGGACTTCTCGTCCTTCCTGCTGCAGGCGCAGTCCTCGAAGGCAAAGATCATCGGGCTGGCGAACGCCGGCGGCGATACTATTAATTCGATCAAGCAGGCGTCCGAGTTCGGCATCGTCAAGGGTGGGCAGAAGCTTGCCGGGCTGCTCGTGTTCATCAGCGACGTCAAGGCGCTGGGCCTGCCGACCGCCCAGGGCCTGATCTTCACCGAGGCGTGGTATTGGGACACGAATGATGTCAACCGCGAGTTCGCGAAGAAGTTTGCGGCGCAGAACAAGGGCATTTATCCGAGCATGATCCATGCCGGCGTCTATTCGGCGGTGACGCATTATCTTAAGGCGGTCTCCGAGCTCAAGAGCGACGGCGATGGCAAGGCCGTCGTCGCAAAGATGAAGGAGACGCCGACCGACGACAAACTGTTCGGCAAGGGCACAGTGCGGGCCGACGGCCGCAAGATCCACGACATGTATCTGTTCGAGGTGAAGAAGCCGGAAGAGTCGAAGCAGCCGTGGGACCTCTACAAACTGCGCGCCACCATTCCTGCGGCCGAGGCATTCCGTCCGCTCAAGGAAGGCGGCTGCCCGCTGGTGACCGGCTAAGCCGATCTCGACTCGCCTCATTCCGAGGAGCGCCCGAGGGATGAGGCGGGCCGCATACGTTCTCCGAGCACGAACGGAAAGCAATGTTCGAACTGTTCGGCATCAGCTCGCAGGCGCTGTTCGGACAGCTGCTCATCGGGCTCATCAACGGCTCGTTCTACGCGCTGCTGAGCCTCGGGCTTGCCGTCATCTTCGGCATGCTCAACATCATCAACTTCACCCACGGCGCCCAGTACATGCTGGGCGCCTTCGCCGCGTACTTTCTCCTGCAATACGCGGGCCTGGGCTATTGGTGGGCGATCGTGCTTGCGCCGCTCATCGTGGGGACAATCGGGATCATCATCGAGCGGCTCTTTCTGCAATGGCTCTATAAGCTCGACCATCTCTACGGCTTGCTGCTCACTTTCGGCCTCGCGCTTATCCTCGAGGGGACCTTCCGCAATTTCTTCGGTTCCTCGGGTCAGCCCTATTCCGTGCCACCGGCCCTGCAAGGCGGGCAGAATCTCGGATTCATGTTCCTGCCGAACTACCGCGCGTGGGTGGTGGTGTTTTCCCTCGCCGTTTGCCTGACGACCTGGTTCGTGATCGAGCGCACGAAGCTCGGCTCCTACCTGCGCGCCGCGACCGAGAACCCGACCCTCGTGCGCGCCTTCGGCATCAACGTACCGCGCATGATCACGCTCACCTACGGCTTCGGTGTCGCGCTGGCCGCGCTCGCGGGTGTCATGGCTGCGCCGGTCTACAACGTGAGCCCGCAAATGGGTGCGAACCTCATTATCGTGGTATTCGCGGTGGTCGTGATCGGCGGCATGGGCTCGATCATGGGCGCGATTCTGACCGGATTCGGCTTGGGTCTCATCGAGGGACTGACGAAGGTCTTCTTTCCCGAAGCCTCCAACACCGTGATCTTCATCATCATGGCAATCGTTCTTTTGATCCGGCCGGCCGGCCTGTTCGGAAGGGGCGCGTAGCGTGCAGCGCGTTGCGGAGCTAGGCAAGGAACACGCGCTGCGCGCCAACAGCGAGGCGATCGCGTTCGTGATCATGGCCTGCGTGCTCATTATCGCGCCGGTCTTTGCCTATCCGGTGTTCCTGATGAAGGCGCTGTGTTTTGCGCTGTTCGCATGCGCCTTCAACCTGCTGATCGGCTATGTCGGACTGCTCTCTTTCGGCCATGCACTGTTCTTCGGCTGGGCGAGCTATGTCAGCGCGCATGCCGCCAAGGTCTGGGGCTTTCCGCCGGAACTCGCGATCCTCTCGGGAGCCGTGGCCGCCGCCGGGCTCGGCACGATCGTCGGCGCGCTCGCGATCCGCCGGCAAGGCATCTATTTTGCAATGATCACGCTGGCGCTGGCGCAGATGATGTACTTCTTCGCCGTCCAGGCGCCGTTCACTCACGGCGAAGACGGCATCCAGGCGGTGCCGCGCGGGAAGCTGTTCGGCTTTATCGATCTTGCCGACCAAACCAACATGTACGTGACCGTGCTGGTTATCTTCCTCGGCTGCTTCCTGCTGATCTATCGCATCATCAACTCGCCCTTCGGCGAAGTGCTCAAGGCGATACGGGAGAACGAGCCTCGCGCGATTTCGCTCGGCTACAGGAGCGAGCGGTACAAGCTGGTTGCGTTTGTGCTGTCGGCGACGTTTGCAGGGGTCGCAGGGGCAACGAAGGCGCTCGTGTTTCAACTTGCCTCGTTGACCGACGTCGACTGGCCGATGTCCGGCGAAGTCATCCTCATGACCTTGGTGGGCGGGCTGGGCACCCTGTTTGGGCCGGTCGTGGGCGCCTTTTTCATTGTCACGCTCGAAAACTACCTGACCACAATCGGCCAATGGGTCTTCGTCGTCCAAGGCGTCATCTTCGTCATTTGCGTACTGCTGTTCCGCCGCGGCATCATCGGCGAGCTTGCGCATGTCCTGCGCGTCAAGTTGTGAAAGCTCGCAAGACGAACAACGGTGCGGCCAACTGCCTCCAAAGCCGCGGTTGCGCTCCTTCCCGCGCCTTGCTAGTCGTCACCCGCCAGCAATCGACCGGCAAACCACCTGCGCCGAATCTGCCCACCATGGGAGCTGGTTCGCTCAGCCCCCAGGGGATTGTTTATTGGCAGGCAGACCTAACGGCGCGCTCGAGAGGGTAACCATGCGAACTGATTTGCTGCTGCACCGCTACGTCTATGCAACGCTGACTGCAATCACATTGGCCGGGCTGGGCACCGCGGCCAAAGCCCAAGACATGCCGTCGTTTATGGCGCCAATCTCCGGTCGCGCCGTCTCCACCCCAGCCGAGACCGCGACCCAAAACGTCCTGGCGCTGAATACCGGCATGTTCCAGCTCTACGACGATGCCGCGAAGATCTTCCAGAAAAACATCCTCAGCAAGCACCCCGTTATCCTCGGCCTGTTCACGGGGGCGGGCGGGCGGTTCATCCTCTATCGGCCGGGGATGGCGCCGCTCGAGGCGCCGTCGGTTCCCATCTGGTATCAATTGATGAAATCGATCGGCCACAGCACGATGGCACTGACGCAGGTGGTGGGTCCCTATCTCGACAATCCGACCGATCAATCCTGGCGTGGCCCCATGCTCGCTTATCGTAGCCGCATGAAATCCGCGCTCGACGGGTTGAACCTGACAGCGATGCCGCGGGAATGGCTCGATGACAATCGCATCATCCTGGAGAACAACATCGCTTTCATGGACGATTGCCTGGAAAAGGGCACCGTCTCCTTCGCCGCGCTGGAGGCGTTCGCCAAGAAGCAGGGGCCCTACCTCAAGCGAGATATCGCTTGGGCGGCGGAGACCCAGGTCGCTCACTGGATGAACGTCATCGGCGAGTGGAAGACGATGCTCGGCAGCGATTGGGACAAGACCTACGGAGCCAGCAACACCATTTTTGTGGCGCGTCAAAACAATGTGCTTTTCAGCGTCTTGGCACAGTTTTTCGGCCCGGACGCCATCAACGACCGGCTGCTCCTGATCGAGACTATCTCGTTCACCACGACGCCGGAGGACATGATGGAGGCTCTGACGCGCGTCATCGCCGACCGTTCGGTCGGGGCACTGTTTTTCGGCAACTATCGGCTGATGGATTACGAACTGATGGGCGGCAACGCGCGCACCGCGATCATTGCGGAAAGCGAGAAGCGGGGCATGAAGGCGTTCCTTCCGCCAGCAGTGCCGTTCGGCTCGAAACAATGGCCGACGCTGATCACGCCGGGCCCCGGGCCGACCTCGCTCGCCGACCTGCCGTGAACCGGCCGGCTGGCCCCAAATCCGTCGATTGTACGGCGAAGGATGTTGGCCGACTCCTCAACTAGCGCTCGCAGGTGCGCGGCATGAACCTCAATACGATCACCGAGGTGAAGCGCCCGACCTCGGCGGATGAGATCACGCAATGGCGCGACGGATACGCCTGGCTTGCGGGAGGAACCTGGCTGTTCTCGGAGCCGCAGCTCTCTACCGACACGCTGATCGACCTCGAAGATCTGAATTGGCCGGCATTGACGCCGTCTCCGGCCGGGCTCGAGATCGCCGCGACTTGCCGCATCGCGGAGCTCTATCGCAGCACCGGTCCGGCGGAATGGCGCGCAATGCCGCTCGTGCGCCAATGCTGCGACGCGTTTCTGGCTTCGTTCAAGATCTGGAACGCGGCCACTGTCGGCGGAAACATCTGCATGTCGCTGCCGGCAGGCCCGATGATCTCGCTGACTGTCGCGCTCGAAGCGACCTATACTTTGTGGCCGCGCAATGCACCACCGCGCGATGTGCGCTCGATTGATTTCGTCACTGGAAATCACGAGAATATTCTGCAGCCCGGCGAGTTGCTCCGCAGCATCCATCTCCCCGCGTCGGCCTTGTCGAAGCGATTCGCGTTTCGTCACGCTTCGCTGACTCATGTCGGGCGTTCGGCGGCGCTGCTGATGGGTACGCAAAACACCGCCGGCGACGATCTGCTGATTACGATCACCGCGGCGACGCCGCGGCCGATCCAGCTTCGATTCAAGAAGGCGCCGTCCGCCACGGAGCTGCGCCGCACGCTCGATGAGCGCATCCCCGCCGACGGATACTTCGACGACGTTCACGGCTCGGCCGCTTATAAGCGCCACCTCACCTATTACTTCTGCGAGCAAATCCGCGCCGAGCTGGCGCAACCGGGAGCGGGCGCATGACACGAACCGTTCTCGCGGATGGGCGTTCGACGGGCGAAGCCAACGGCCGCATGAACTACAACGTCAACGGCAAGCTGTTTTCCGCCCAGCCGCTGCCCGGACAGTGCCTGCGGACCTTCCTGCGCGATCGCGGCGTATTCGGGGTCAAGAAGGGCTGCGACGCCGGTGACTGCGGCGCCTGCACCGTGTGGCTCGACGACACGCCATTTCATTCCTGCCTGGTGCCAGCCTTTCGCGCCGCCGGGCGCGCGGTGACCACCATCGAAGGGCTCGCGCAAGACGGCGTCCTGCATCCGATGCAGCAGGCCTTCCTCAATGCGCAAGCGTTTCAATGCGGCTACTGCGCGGCGGGCATGATCATGACGGCCGCCGCTCTCGACGAAAAGCAGCGGGCGGACCTGCCGCATGCCCTCAAGGGCAACCTGTGCCGGTGCACCGGGTACCGCTCGATCAGCGACGCGCTCGCCGGCATTCCCGCCGTTGAGGATGACGTCGCCGGCCGGGCCTGCGGCGCGAGCCTGCCGAACCCGTTCGCCGAGGGGATTGTCACTGGCCGGGCGCGCTACACCATGGACGTGGCCGTGGAAGGCGTGCTGCACCTCAAGGTGCTGCGCTCGCCGCACGCGCACGCGCGCATCCTCGCCATCGGCCGCGACAAGGCGCTCGCGGTGCCGGGCGTGGTCGAGGTCTTCACCTGGGAGGACGTTCCGCGCCGGCTTTACAGCACTGCAACCCACGAGGACCATCTGGTCGATCCGGACGACACCTACGTTCTCGACAACGTGGTTCGCTTCGTCGGTCAGCGCGTCGCCGCGGTCGTTGCCGAAACCGAGGCCGCGGCCGAACGTGCCTGCCGGTTGCTCGACGTCACCTACGAGGTTTTGCCGGCGGTGTTCGATCCGGTCGCGGCGATGGAGCCGAACGCGCCCATCCTGCACCACAAGGGCGGTGCCGAGAAAGGCAACATCTTCGTCGACATCCACGGCGAGGTCGGCAGCGTGGCCCACGGCTTTAAGGCCGCCGACGCCGTGCACGAGATGACCTATTCCACCTCGCGCGTACAGCACGTGCATTTGGAAACGCATGGTTCAATTGCTTGGAGAGCCGACGACGGACGGCTGCATGTGCGCACCAGCACCCAGGCGCCCTTCGTCGCGCAGCAGAAGCTCTGCCATATCTTCGGGCTGCGTGCGCGCGACCTCCATGTCTTCACCGAACGGGTGGGCGGCGGGTTCGGCGGCAAGCAGGAGATGATCTCCGAAGATCTCTGCCTGCTGGCCACGCTCAAGATCGGCCGGCCGGTGAAGTGGGAATTCACCCGCGAGGAACAATTTATCGGCGCGACCACGCGCCATCAGATGACGACGCGGGTGAAGCTCGGGGCCAAGCGCGACGGCACGCTCACCGCGATCGATGTCCATGTCGTCTCGAACACGGGCGGCTACGGCGGCCATGCCAGCGAGACGCTAGGCGCCGCCCTCGGCAGTCCGCTCAGCGCCTATCGCTGCGCCAACAAGAAAGCC
>Ga0075421_100002139_pt1 | contig 23439 bp, 23 predicted proteins | sample SoiMetdeltSBSDD5_FD_75292 | JGI IMG/M metagenome (GOLD analysis project Ga0075421, IMG submission 75292) | Bulk soil microbial communities from a Populus tree surrounding site in Tennessee, USA - Soil MetaG P. deltoides SBSDD5 | ecosystem: Environmental > Terrestrial > Soil > Tree plantation...
CCGCACCGCGATATCCACAAAACTGCGCTGGGCGCAACTGAGACGGTCAAATGGCAGTATGCCGAAAGAACGGTTGAGGCCGTGGGCGCGTTAAAAGATGAGGGATTCAGGATTTTTGCGGTGGAACAGGTGGAAAAAAGCATTCCTTTGCACGAATTTTCTTCAGAAAAAGCCGGAAAAATGGCCGTGATTTTTGGAAATGAAGTAACCGGTATTGACGCTGAAGTACTTAAGTTTTGTGACGGATCTATTGAGATCCCCCAATTTGGTATGAAGCATTCCCTGAATATATCAGTTGCGGCGGGCATTGTACTTTGGGAACTCACGAAAAGAAATTTCTGAAACGAGATGATCAGCAAATATTTAAGTCTTATAAAATTTTCGCACACCATCTTCGCGATGCCCTTTGCGATGATAGGGTTTGTTCTCGGTGTTATGAGTTATGAGTTGAATTCTGAACCAGTTTTACTCACAAAGCTGATTCTCGTTGTACTCTGTATGGTATTCGCGCGAAGCGCAGCCATGGCATTCAACAGGTGGCTCGACAAGAACTTCGATGCCGCCAATCCCCGCACCGCCATCCGCGAAATTCCATCCGGCATTATCTCCGCAAACAAGGCTTTGCTGTTTGTGATCATTAATTGTATTGCATTCGTTATCACAACATGGTTCATCAATGAGCTTTGCTTTTATCTTTCATTCGTTGCATTGTTTGTAATACTTTTTTATAGCTACACAAAGCGATTCACGCCGCTTTGTCATCTTGTGCTTGGTGTAGGACTGGCACTTGCCCCCATAGGTGCCTACCTTGCTGTTACCGGTGAATTTTCACTTATACCTGTATTATTTTCATTTGTGGTTTTATGCTGGGTAAGCGGCTTCGACATCATTTATGCGCTGCAGGATGAAGAGTTCGACCGTTCACAGAACCTTCATTCCATGCCAGTGTGGCTGGGTAAAAAAAATGCGCTCCGTTTTTCGGAAGCGTTGCATATTATTTCCGCAGTACTGGTAATAGTAATTGGCATATACGCCCGGTTTCATTGGTTATACTGGATCGGCACTTCAATATTCTGTGGGATGTTAATATACCAGCATTCCATCGTGAACCCCAAAGATCTTTCAAGGGTTAACATCGCGTTTATGACCGCCAACGGTATCGCAAGCGTAGCATTTGCGATCTTTGTTATTTCAGATATGATAATTTTCTGATGCCTCGTATCCTTGCCATAGATTATGGAATAAAAAGAACTGGTATAGCCGTTACCGATCCCCTGAAAATTATAGCTACAGGTTTAACCACTATTCCTTCAGGTACACTGATCAACTTTTTAAAAGATTATTTCTCGAAAGAAGATGTAGAACTCGTGATTGTCGGTGAACCCAGGAACCTCGACGACACCAGCACCCACGCCACCCCCCTCGTTAAAAGCATGATAAAAAAGCTGATGAAGGAGTTTCCTGAAAAGCGTATCAAAACAGTTGACGAACGCTACACGTCCAAAATGGCTTCGCAGGCAATGTTAGATATGGGCATGAAAAAAAAGCAGCGGCGCAATAAAGCTCTGGTGGATGAAATAGCTGCTACGATAATGCTGCAGGACTACCTCCGCTCGCTCGAAGGAAGCTATTAAGTGGCCCGTAAATTGTAAATTTGCAGGCAGCACTAAATGTACCTTGATGATTTTACCGATAGTAGCCTACGGTGCCCCGATACTAAGAATGGTTAGCAGGGAAATAGACAAAGACTATCCCGGCCTCGACAAGCTTATTGCTGATATGTGGGAAACCATGTACGCCAGCAATGGAGTTGGACTGGCAGCACCCCAGGTAAATAAAGATATAAGACTGTTCGTGGTGGATAGCAGCCAGATTTTTGAAAACCAGGAAGAAGAAGATAAAGGGCGATATCCCGACGAACCAGGCGTAAAAAAGGTGTTTATCAATGCAAAGATAAAAGCACTGAACGGCCGCGAATGGGTGTACAATGAAGGATGCCTTAGCATTCCCAAAATAAGGGAAGACATTTCAAGGAACGAACAGATCACAATCGAGTATTACGATGAAGCGTTTGAAAAACACTCCGACAGTTTTAATGGTCTGACTGCCAGGATAATACTTCACGAATACGATCACATAGAAGGAAAATTATTTATCGACTACCTCAAGCCTCTTAAGCGCAAACTTATGAAAGGAAAGCTCGACGATATATCGAAAGGAAAGGTAAAGGTAGATTACAAAATGATGTTTGCTAAGTGAGATGCTCACTAACACTAATCACAATCTTTATCCTATGGCGACCTTTTACAGGTGCTGCTCAGGATTCTTCCGTAAATTTTGAAAACAAGGTAGTAACGCTTAAGGAGGTTGTGGTACGCAGCAACCTGAACGTCCCGGCATTCATCCAGCGTGTTAAAGACGACACCACTTTTCATAAAGCATTCCTCAACCTCAAGGTTATCGGCTACACTTCTCTGAACGATATACGAATGCTCGATAAAAAGGGCAACACAAAAGCGACGCTTATCAGCAGAACACGCCAGGACGTTGGTAACGGCTGCCGATGGATGCACGTGCTTGAAGAAAGATCCACCGGCGACATATACGATAAAAAACACAGGTATAATTATTACACCGCACAATTATATTCGTCTATTTTCTTCGCTTACGACACAATATGCGGCGAAACAAATATTGTTTCAGGAACGAAATTCACCACGGCGGGTAAAAGCGGGATAGAAAAGCACAAAGAGCAATTGAAGATGTTATTCTTCAATCCTGGTAAAAGAATTCCCGGCTTGCCATTCATAGGCAATAAAATAGCTTTATTTGATGAGGATGTGTCGGCGCTTTATGATTTTACGATCGACATGGCCGAGTTTAAAGGAGAAATGTGCTACGTTTTCAAGATGATTCCATTAACAACACTTTCCTCGTCTGATAAAGACAGAATTGTAATCAACGAAATGACTACGTGGTTCGATACAAAAACATGGGAAATACGCGGCCGTAATTACGACCTGAGCTATAACGCCGGCGTTTATGATTTTGATGTGCATATAGAGGTGGAGATGACGAATTATAAAAACCTGCTGGTACCTAAAGTGATGCGCTACAATGGAAACTGGGACGTGATATTTAAAAAGCGGGAAAACGGGATTTTTACCGCGACCCTATTCGACTTCACAGATTAATCAATAGATCGTTTTATTCTTCGCGTAATCCCTCCACTTTTCAATAACTTTTTTCATATCGTCGGGGATTTCGCTGTCGAATCTTACCTCCTGCCTTGTTTTAGGATGAATAAATCCAATTGTTTTAGCATGAAGTGCATGCCTTGGACAAATATTAAAAGCGTTCTCTACAAACTGACGGTATTTAGTGAACACGGTTCCCTTCACGATCTTATCGCCGCCATATAATTCATCGTTGAAAAGAGGGTGGCCGATGTGCTGCATGTGTACGCGAATCTGGTGTGTGCGGCCGGTCTCCAGCTCACATTGTATGAGCGTTACATATCCAAATCTTTCTAACACTTTGTAATGCGTAACAGCCTCCTTACCATACTCACCATCGGGATATGCGTCGAAAAGTTTCCTGAACCTCTTATGCCTGCCAACATGTGCCCTGATCGTTCCTGAATCATTTTCCATATCGCCCCATACCAGCGCCACATAATAACGGTGCACAGTATGGTCGAAAAACTGACGGGCAAGGCTGGCAAGCGCCTTTCCTGTTTTTGCGAGCACCATCAATCCGCTAGTGTTCTTGTCGATCCGGTGAACCAGTCCATATCGTGGCAGCTCTGCGGTTGTAAGATTTTGGTTCTGCTGGAGCAGGTGCCATGCCACGCCATTAACGAGTGTGCCCCTGTAATTACCGCTTGCAGGATGTACAACAAGACCAACAGGTTTATTTACGATCATTACTTCGTCGTCTTCATAAACAATATTCAGGGGAATTGGTTCCGGAACAATTTCTTCTGAATGAACTTCCCTGTCCGAGTACACTACTATCTCTTCTCCAGGTTTTATTTTATGGTTTGCCTGTACTTTTTTATTGTTCACGAGCACCCTGCCAGTTTCTATTGCCTGCTGCACTTTATTCCGTGATGCTCCCTCTATGCGTGCTGTTAAAAATTTGTCGAGCCGCATTGGTTCCTGTCCGCGATCAACAACAAGGCTTATGCGCTCGTACAGAGTTTCACCGCTTTCGGTTTGATCGTCAGGCTGTTCCGGGAAAGGTTCATGCATTTTACAAATGTAAGGCGGGAATGGGGAATGGAGAGTTGGGAGCGGGAATCGGGAGTCGGGAGACGAGAATCGAGAATTGAGAATCGAGAGTCGAATCGAGAATTGGGATTGTACTCCACTCTCGACTGTCGACTATCGATTGTCGACTGTCGATTCTCGATTGTCGTCCCGCGCCTCCCGCAATCCCGCTAACATTTTTCGCTAAATTTGCATCCTATGTCCACCCAAAAAGTACAATTCCAGGATCTCGGCACAATGGATTATCAATCTGCCTGGGATTACCAGGAAGAGCTTCTGGCGAAGAATGTAGAGATCAAATCGTGGAAGTGGCGCAATGAAGACGAAAATATTGCCACTGAAACCGATACAACACATCATCTGCTTTTTGTTGAACACCCGCCTGTATACACCCTGGGAAAGAGCGGAAAGATTGAACATGTACTGATCAGCGAAGAAGAAAGGAAAAAGAATGACCTGGGATTTTTCAGAATAAACAGGGGAGGAGATATCACCTTCCATGGGCCGGGACAAATTGTAGCATATCCCATCCTCGATCTCGAAAAATTTTATACCGATATAGGCAAGTATATGAGGAACCTCGAAGAGGTGATTATCAGAACGCTTGCAGAATATGGTTTAACCGGCGACCGCTCTCCTGGAGAAACAGGGGTATGGCTCGACCCCGGAATAAAAGGAAAGGAAAGAAAAATCTGCGCCATCGGCATCCGCTGCAGCAGATGGATAACCATGCACGGGCTTGCGTTCAACGTTAATACTAAACTTGATTATTTCAGTAATATCATTCCCTGCGGAATCGTGAATAAGCAGGTCACTTCGCTGAAAAAGGAATTAGGTTCTGAAATGGATATTGATGAAGTAAAAGACAAGGTCAGGAAAAACTTTGAAAAAGTTTTCGATGTTGAGACATACTAAGACTGGTTGCCGTTCGCGATATCGCGCGTAGCACTGGGGTGGGTTAAAAATCCTTCGGTATAAAAACCTTATGCCTCTCTTTTAACTTTCCGTTTTCAAATAACTCAAACCAAAACCACCCGGAGTGCACAAAATTGCTTTTATCCAAAGTAAGCGACGACGCGCGCACTTCCTTAATCTCAAATAAGGGCTTTTTATTTTCTTCAAAGAACGACACTGAGTATTTCTTAGAGGCCGCATCGGGTAAAACGATCATCACATTACCGAATTTTTCGGTGAAAACATATTTGGATGCCCTGTACATCTCCCGCACAACAAACGGTTTGATAATGATCGTGTCAACCGACACATACATCATCGTGTCTTTCGTGTTATATAACAAAGAGTCGCGAAACCTTCTGAAACTGTTCTCGGGAACGTTGATATACATTTCTCTTCTTTTGATCACATACATTTTTTCAGGCCTGGCATTTTCTTTGATATTCCTGACTTCCCTGCTGCTCAGACTGTCACTTAGTTTCACTCTCTGGTTATCTTCTGTCAGCAATGGCTCACCAATTGTGCCGGTAGAATCAAAAACCGGCCTCTTCGCATTGGTGAAAAAATATTTTCCACTATCCAGCACAATGAAGATTCTGTAAAAAATATTACTTGAAGGAGCCTTTGTATCAGCAAAACCGTTTTGCTTTACCGACGGATCAGGCACCGTAAGTATAGTCTTAAAATTTCTCAGGCTGTCGAAAGAACGCTGTATACCTATCTGGGAGATGCTCCGGTATGGATTGGTCCAGCTGATCACATTCCTGTTTTTCGGTTTTGCTATCAATGTGAAACGGGGTAATGTATCCTGGGCTTTAAGCTGTAGTGAAAGTGAAGCAAGCACTGCAAGCAAGGCGAAAGTTCTTATCATCTGGTGTTAACGGTTAATTCAGATATTGATTTTATGCAAAGATAAACCGATTGTTCACTTTTAAAAAACAAGCGTGTTCGCCGGCAGGGACCTGTTACCCTGTAATCCTCCTGTATGAACAAGCAATAACTTCGATTCACGGGGGAAATAATCCTTTTCTATGAGGTCGTAAACAGCGTAAAACATTTTGCCGGTATACACGAAGTCGGTGGGTATTTGTTCATCTGTGAATAGCTTGTTCATAAATGAGATCAATTCATCAGTTTTCTTTGCATACCCTCCAAAATGATAGCCATACATGATTTTGAAATTCCCTTTCGTAGCAGCCGATCTGATAAACTTTTCGATGTCGTTCGTGTGCTCGTCCTGCATTTTAAGGGCGCAGATGCCGATAACTTTTTGAATGTCCAACGAAGCGTTTATCAAGCCGGCAACAGTTGTGCCCGTCCCTACCGGGCAAACAATATGTGAATAATTCTTTGCTGCAAAAGATAAAATTTCAGCCGCACCTTTAACGCCTTCTGCGCTTTGTCCACCTTCCGGCACATAATAGTAATTGCCATACGCTTTCAAAAACGAGCTGATCAGGTCATCTTTGTTTTTATATTGTTCCCGACTCACATAAATAAGCTGCATTCCAGCGTCCATCATTTGCATAAGTGAATCATTCAGTGGAAAAGTTTGCTCGCCTCTTATAAAAGCTGTTGAAGACAAACCGTTTTCATTGCAGGCTACGGCGGTTGCAACGAGATGGTTCGAGTAAGCGCCACCAAACGTTACTACACCCTTTTTATTTTCCCGCAAGGCTGCTTCAATATGATACTTCAGCTTGAACCATTTGTTGCCGGAAATGTGAGGATGCATAAGATCCAACCGCAACACATCAACGCTGATGCGGCTTGATTTGTGCAATGGTTTGCGTATGGATTGTGTCGCTATATTTTTATACATTCGTGCCAAATTTTTAAAATTACTATAATGCAGCCAACTCTATTGATTCTAGCAGCTGGGATGGCTTCCAGGTATGGAAGTATGAAGCAGATACAGGGATTCGGGCCATCAGGTGAAACCATTATGGAGTACTCTATTTATGACGCCATAAGAGCAGGATTTAAGAAAGTTGTTTTCATCATCCGTGAGGAATTTGCCGACGATTTCAAAACAATTTTCGAACCTAAGCTCAAAGGTAAAATTGAAACAGGCTATGTGTTCCAGGATCTGAAATCATTCGCTGGAAACAGGCAGATTCCTGCCGACAGGTCGAAGCCCTGGGGAACAGCTCATGCTGTACTTTGCGCAAAAGACGCTGTTCACGAACCTTTTGCTGTGATCAATGCCGACGATTTTTATGGCAGGGATGCATTTCATAAAGCTTACGATTTCCTCACTGAAGAATGCAGTGAAAAAGTATATTCTATTATCGGTTACGATCTTGTCAAGACACTTTCAGACAATGGCACTGTTAACCGCGGTGTTTGCCAGGTTGATAGCAAAGGAAATCTTACTTCAATCGCAGAACGCGTGAATATCGCTGAGAAAGACGGTAAGATAAAAGTTGAAGATGGCATGCAGCCAGACGTGCTGCCGCGCGATTCAAAAGTGTCGATGAACTTCTGGAATTTCCATCCATCTATCTTTTCTTACACTGAGAAAATGTTTGGTGAGTTCCTGGACGAAAATATCAGCAAGCCAAAATCAGAATTTTTCATTCCGATTGTTGCCGACAAATTCATTAACCAGGAAGATGGTATTATCAAAGTGATACCCACGTCGGCACAATGGTTCGGGGTAACCTATAAGGAAGATGCTCCGGAAGTGCAACAAAAGCTGGATGAGTTGGTTGACAACGGTGAGTACCCAAAGGATCTCTGGGCTTAATAGCTCTTCACCATAAATACGCAATCAGCAATTTTTCTAACCTGTTGTGGCCGGTCCAACCCCTTTACCTGTGAATTTAGCGGAAGTTTGAGGTAGCTTACAGTGGAATCCACTTTCATAATGCTGTCGACGGTATTGAAGATATTCTTTGCATTCACGGCAAATACCACGCCTTCGGCTTGTGTTGCACGTGTATTAATGATTCCTATCACCTCGCCGTTCCTGTTGAATACCGGACCTCCCGAGTTACCAGGATTTGCAGATACTCCTATCTGGCATGAAAGTGTGTCGCCATTGTAACCAGTCAGGGCACTCATGTATCCTTCATTGTAAACAATCTCTTCTCTTGGAAATCCGAGTGTAAATAATGGTTCACCAAGTTCTGCTCCGTTTCGCCTGAAGCTGTAAGGCAGGATAGAATGAACCTTAAAATCTTCATCTACTATTTTGAGAATGGCGATGTCATTCTCTTGGTTGATGTGAATTATAGATGCACGGTATTCCTGTCCCTTATTATTCTGTAACACTACCGCCTGAGAACCTTCAACCACGTGAGCATTGGTAACGATATAACCTTTTCCGTCTATCAGAAAACCCGTGCCGCCCGATTTAATCGGTGTGGCTGGTGCTTTAGGTTCCTGTACTTCCTGCACTTTATCGCTTTCAACCTGTTTCTTTAGTGCGTTAACTGTTCTTCGTGTATCTTCAAACTTTCTGTTGAGTTGCTGAAGTTCCGCTGTGCTTGCTTTACGTGAATAGTAGTTAGCCATCCCGGCTATAAGAAGGGTTGTGATGCCAGCAATGGAAGCCGCAACTGCCATTACTCTCTTGTGTTTTTTCCAGAGTTGCTTAACAATAGCTTTTGGAGCCGTTTCTTTGATCACGCCGCTTGCTGCGAGATCGGTGTGAATATCATGCAGAGTAGAACGGAAGTTCTTCTGGTCTCCAAACTGTTCGAGCTGGTGCATGAACAGGCTGTGCTCCACTACCATCAGGTCCACATCCGGATCGTTCTGGCGCAGCTCTTCGAATGCATATTTCTCCCCAGGCGTCATTTCGTTCCTGAGGTATCTTTCTATGTCATCCAAAAGCTGAATTCTGTCCATTTACACTGTATTGAATTTATATTCGGAAAAGAAAAGTTTTCTCAATCTGATCAGGCATTTATATTTCTGGTTTTTGGCATTTTCGGCATTTGTGTATCCAAAGCTGCCGGCGATCTCGCTCATGTTCTTGCGCTGTATATAAAATGCCTCAAGCAGACTCTTACATGGTTCCCCAAGTCCCAGCAGCGCCTTTTCCATCATCTGAAACTCCAGGTTCCGTTGTTCGTGAAATTCAAGTTCTTCTTCTACCGGCACCGCTTCTTCGATTTCACTGATTTGCGGAATATATCTCTGCGATTGCGTCAACCTCTTGAGCCACAGGCGCCTGCAAACAGAATACAGGTACGTTTTTAACTGGCAGTGCAATTCAAAATTCGCTGACCTGGCCCTCTCATATAACACGATCATCGCTTCCTGAAATATGTCCCTCGCGTCTTCAGCTGATCCGTTGTTGTTGATTATCAGCGACTGAATCATCCCAAAATGCCTCCCATAGATGGTTTCAACAGCTTGTCTGTCGTTCTTTGCCAATCCTTCGAGTAAGTTTAATTCCTGTGAGTCTGGTTTCACTCGCGACCTTTATTTATACCGAATTTATGAATAAGTAACCCCTGTAAAAATATTTTATCTTTTTCTGTGGAGGCGCGGGTTACCTTTTTGAGCGCAGGGTATTAACACCAAATAAATCTTTAAAAAAACAAAAACTGGTACAATGAAAAAACTTCTTTTAGTATTAGCAATCGGCGCTTTCGCAGCATGTGGAGAGAGCTCAACTGAAGAATCAACTACAACAGACACCGTTACCACATCAACCGTGGATACAAATACAACAGTGGCTCCTGTACCTGATACAACTGCGGCTGCAACAGATACGTCTGCAGTTAAGACAGACAGCGCTGCTAAGAAGTAAGAGCTTATATGGCAAGCAATCGTTAGAGGCCTTCCTGGTTTTCAGGAGGGCTTTTTTGTGAGAAAGAGAAAGAGAAAGAGAGCGAGTCACTCTTTCTCTTTTTTTACATTTTCTTCTTTAAATTCTCATCTATCGCATCCAGAAATTCCTCTGTATACAGGAAATGCTCTCCATGCCTCACCTTGTTGCCGTGAACAGCTATCGCAAGGTCCTTAGTCATCTTTCCGCTCTCAACGGTTTCGATACATACCTTTTCAAGCGTTTCGCTGAACCTTATCAGTTCTTCGTTGCCATCGAGCTTGCCACGGAAGGCTAATCCTCTTGTCCACGCAAATATTGAAGCGATAGGATTTGTTGACGTTGGCTTGCCGGCCTGATGGTCCCTGTAGTGACGCGTAACTGTTCCGTGAGCAGCCTCAGCCTCCATCACCTTTCCATCCGGAGTAACCAGAACCGAAGTCATCAGGCCAAGAGATCCGAAACCCTGTGCAACGGAGTCACTCTGTACATCGCCGTCATAGTTCTTGCACGCCCATACGAAGTTTCCGTTCCACTTCAGCGCACTTGCTACCATGTCGTCAATAAGGCGGTGCTCATAAACGATTCCTGCTTCATTGAACTTTTGCTTGAAGTCGGCCTCAAAGATCTCCGCGAATATGTCCTTGAAACGCCCGTCGTATTTTTTTAGGATGGTATTTTTTGTAGAAAGATATAATGGCCATTTTTTGCTCAGCGCCATATTAAAACAACTTCTCGCAAATCCTTTGATGCTCTCTTCTGTATTGTACATAGTCAGCGCGACGCCGTCGCCCTTGAAATTGTAAACTTCAAAGACCTGGGGCTCCCCGCCGCCTTCTGGCGTAAAAGTCATGGTAAGCTTGCCCCTTCCCTTAATAACCGTATCAGTGGCGCGATACTGGTCGCCGAACGCATGCCTGCCTACGATGATCGGGGCGGTCCAGTTGGTTACCAGTCTTGGCACATTACTGATCACTATCGGCTCGCGGAATACTGTGCCATCAAGGATGTTACGGATGGTCCCGTTCGGGCTTTTCCACATCTGCTTAAGGTTGAATTCTTTCACCCTGGCCTCATCGGGGGTGATCGTTGCGCATTTGATACCAACTCCTAATTCACGGATGGCGTTAGCAGCATCGATGGTTACCTGGTCGTTAGTAGCATCGCGGTGCTCGATGCCGAGGTCAAAATATTTGATGTCTAATTCCAAATATGGGAGAATAAGTTTGTCTTTTATGAATTTCCAGATAATTCGTGTCATTTCATCGCCATCGAGTTCGGCTACTGGATTTGCTACTTTGATTTTCTGTTTCATCCGTGTTTGTTTAGTGTATATTCATTGCGGATCGCAAAAGTAAGAAAAATCACTTATGGGATTAGGCAAAAACCCCTAACCTTTCTGCATCGTGGCATTGAGATGTGTTATTTCACGTATAAAATTTATCTTAGATGTATGGTAAAGGCGCTTACAGAATTTCTTGCCAGATTTATCGAACTAACTGAAGAGGAAGTTGAATACTTAACCAGCATTGCTGAAGTACGCACCTACGACAAAAAAGTTAAACTTATAGATCAGGGTGAGTACGAAAACTACTTCAATTTTATCGTCAAGGGCCTTGCACGTAAGTATTTTTACAGGGGAGACGAAGAAGTGATTACGCAAATTGCAAAAGAAGGAGAGATCATCAGTTCTTCTGTTTCGTTCCTGTCGGGCGAGAAATCACTTTACATCGTAGAAACAATTGAACCTACTACATTCCTTTCTTTTAGCCGTGAAGCCATAGACACTCTTTATGCAACCGATAAAAAATGGCAGCGTCTTGGCCGGCTCGTCATCACCGACCTATTCCTTCAGAAAGAAAGCTGGGAACTTGAACGTATCCTGTACAGTACACAGGAAAGATTCGTAAGATTTCTAAGTACCAATTCCAACCTTTTCCAGCGCGTTCCACAGAAATACCTTGCATCATATCTCAATATCCAACCCGAAACTTTCAGTCGTCTTAAACATTTATTGCGCACACGAAACACTACAAATACTGCAATATCATTATAAATAATTTTTGATGGAGGGTAACAGGACTGACATAAACCAGTACGCCGGTTATATTCTTAAGTTCATTCAGCAGTATATAAAAATTACCGAACAGGAGTTTAACCAGTTCCTTCCATATTTTGAAGTGAGAATATTTGGAAAGAGGGAGGAGGTGTTACGGTATGGACAAGTTGACGACTACCTGAATCTTGTCGTTAAAGGCCTTGTGAGAAAGTATGTTCTTGTTGGCAAAAATGAAAAAACGCTGCAACTCGCTACTGAGGGCAAAGTAATTCAGTCAGAAATATCATTTCACACGCGCGTTCCTTCAAATATGATTATTGAGGCACTCGAGCCTTCTGTTTTGATGTCGATTCGGTACGATAATGTGCAATATGTGCTGGAGAATATTCCTGCTGCAGAACAGCTCGGCAGGCAGATGATCACTTACCTGTTTATGAAAAAAGACGCCAGGTATTTCGCCCAGCTGAATAATACTACACGGCAGAGATTTCTGCATTACCTGAAGAGTCACCCGCAGATGTTGCAGCGTGTACCCCAGAAAATTCTTGCCTCGTATTTAGAGATAAAACCGGAAACTTTCAGCCGGCTGAAACATTTGTTGAAGTAGGCTTGCCCTTTGCCTTCTGCCCTTTGCTCACTATCGGTTGCACAATAATGTAAATCAACAACGCCGCAACAATCAATCCTCCTGCAATGATCATTGCCTTAAGGAACATACTATCCGATGTTTCAAAAAAGCTTACAGCTTCACCAAAAAGTAATCTCACATTCAGATAAACAAGTGTCGCGGCAATAATCCATGCCATGATCTGCACCAGTGGCCGGATCGCATACTCACCCATTGTTTTTTTGTCGCTGCAGAAATGAATGAGCGGTATAATTGCAAAGCCAAGCTGCATACTTAACAATACCTGGCTGAATATAAGCAGCTTGTTCACCTCCTGGTCGCCGTAAATCCAAATCACAATCACTGCGGGAATGATCGCCATCAAGCGCGTAAGCAATCTTCTTAAAATCGGACTTATTCTGAGCTTAAGGTATCCTTCCATTACGATTTGTCCGGCAAGCGTACCGGTAACTGTTGAGCTTTGTCCGGCCGCGATCAGCGCGACTGCAAAAAGTATCGGAGCGATTTTATAACCGAGCAACGGTGCAAGCAGCTCATGTGCATCTTTTATTTCGGCAACATCCGTTCTGCCTGTTTTAAAGAACACCGTTGCCGCGAGCACAAGTATAGCCGAATTAACCAGAAAAGCGATATTAAGTGCAACGGCGGAATCAATCAGGTTCCATTTCAATGCCCGCCGTATTCCCTTCCTGTTATTTTCAATCTTCCGTGTTTGTACCAAGGCCGAATGCAGATAAAGGTTGTGAGGCATCACGGTGGCGCCAATAATTCCTATTGCTATGTAAAGCGCCTCTTCATTGGGAATGTGTGGCACAAGTCCCGTAGCTACTTCGCTGATTTGTGGTCCCGCAAGAATTATTTCAACCAGGAAAGAAAGACCTACGATCGCAACTAGTGTGATGATGAACGCTTCCATGGTTCGCATGCCAAGCTTCTGCAGGAACAGCAGCAGAAAAGTATCGAGCACTGTAAACGTTACACCCCATACCAGGGGCAAACCAGTGAGCAGATTGATACCGATTGCCATGCCAAGCACTTCTGCGAGGTCGGTCGCGGCGATGGCGATCTCTGCCAGAACATAAAGCATAAAATTGATGTAACGCGGATAAGTTTCCCTGTTAGCCTGTGCAAGATCGCGCTGCCGAACGATACCAAGTCTTGCCGACAGGCTTTGCAGCAATAGTGCCATCAGGTTGCTCATAAGCAACACCCAGATCAGCGTATATCCGAATTTGCTTCCGCCGGCGAGGTCGGTTGCCCAGTTGCCCGGGTCCATGTACCCCACGCTTACGAGGTAAGCAGGACCAAAAAAAGCAAGTACCTTGCGCAAGTTGCCGGAGCGTTTGTCAACGTCTACGGTTCTGTGAACTTCACTTAATGATGTGTCTGTAGCATGATTATTCCTCATGAGTAACAAAAACATTTTTAGCAACGTTGCCGCTGATAGTAACTGAAGGGAGATTTTTCACCTTCAGCTCGATGGAATTGTCGAATGCGAAACGTTTCTTTACTTCTACTTTAGTTCCTAATCCAAGTCCTTTATGTCTTAATAGCTCCAGCATTTCGGGCGATTGGTCGCTGATGTTGCTTACCACGCCCGGCATGTTAAGTTTCATTTCGGTTAAGTTCATCTGCTTTTTCAAAGCTACCTTGCCATTGCTATCGGGTATCGGATCGCCGTGAGGATCTGTTTTCGGAAATCCTAAAAACTCGTCGAGGCGGTCGATCAGTTTTTTGCTGGTGATGTGTTCGAGTTCCTCGGCCATTTCATGCACTTCCTCCCATCCGAACCTTAATTTTTTTACAAGAAATAATTCCCACAGCCTGTGTTTACGTATAACCTGCAATGCTACGCGCCTGCCTTCGGGACTCAACTTAACACCTCTGTATTTTTCGTAAAGCAGCAATTTTTGTGTCTTAAGTTTTTTCAGCATGTCGGTTACAGAAGCGGCACGTGTTTCAAGCCGGCGGGCAAGCGCATTGGTGGTTACTATGCCTTCTTCTTCCTGCAAATGGAAGATGGCCTTGATGTAATTCTCTTTGCTGGATGAAACTATCATGGTAATAAACAGATCAAAGTTTAGCGAATCTAAAATAAATTTTAGACTTATCTAAATTTTTATACTGCATTTTAACTGATATTTTATTTTCATTGCTGCCTTTGAATCCCTACTTTTAACCGCTTAATGGCCAATTGGTATGAATAGATTTCTCCTGGTGTTGTGTGCTTTAGCATGGATAGCAGCGGGTTGTAAGGATAATAAGAAGGTTTCACTGACCGGCGAAGAACCTGTAGAAGTAACGGATTTCATTGAATTCTTTCCCGAGGTTCAACTGCCTTTTATAGTGTCGGACACTATGCTTTCAAAAAAAGTTTCAGATTCTTTGCTGATAGCATATTCTGTTTTTACTCAATTTGTTCCTGATTCTATATTGAACAAAGACTTTAATAAAGCCAGGCCGAAAATTTACCCTCTCGGCAGGGTGAAGGAAAAAAGTAAAGAGACGTATCTCTTCGCAAAGGCTGTGCAGGGAACAAAGCGCGTAGGATATCTGATTACTTTCGACAATGACGATAAGTACCTCAATACACTCAGGCTGGTGAGAAGTGGAGAGAACTATTCGCGGGTTTACGGTTCACTCGATAAAAAATTTCAGATCACCACTTACCGTGAACGTAAGAAACCCGACGGCTTAAATTCATTTAAAAGAAACGTTTATATCTATAATAGTGCTTCGAACGATTTCACGCTGATTCTTACAGAACCTAATGAAGAGTTGAATGAAGACATTCTCAACCCAATCGACACGCTGTCGCAAAAAAATAAATATACCGGCGACTACCCGGCCAACAAAAAGAACTTTATTTCTTTCAGAGATGGCAAAAATTCTTCGGAAATATTATTTTTCACACACTTCGAAAAAAATAAAGGTGAATGTGTAGGTGAGCTGAAGGGCACCGCCCGATTTGTTTCTGCAAAAAAAGCTGTGTATAAAGAAGCTGGCAATCCGTGCACGCTCGAGTTTACATTCACGCCGTCATCTGTCTACATGAAAGAGGTCGAAGGATGCGGATCCTACAGGGATATCAGATGTTTTTTTGAAGGAACATATCCGAAGAAAAAGAGCAAGCCCGCAAAAAAATCTAAATAATATACCAATCATAATTTAAAAGCGTTGTTCACCATTGTATAAAGTTTAATAGACTATGAGTTTCAACAATTTCCAGGTTCCTTATAAAATCGACGAACGGTATTCAAAAAAAGTAGCATATTTCTCAATGGAGTTCGCAATCCACCAGCCACTCAAGATCTATAGTGGCGGTTTGGGATTTCTCTCTGGTTCACATCTTCGCAGCGCATATGAATTAAAGCAGAATCTGATCGGCATAGGCATTCTCTGGAAATACGGTTATTACGACCAGGCAAGAAACCAGGACCAGACATTACAGGTTACATGGATGGAAAAATTATACAGCTTTCTGGAAGATACAGGTATCAAGTTTCAGATCACTATTCATGATCATCCGGTATGGGTAAGGGTATTGTACCTTAATCCGGAAACATTCAAAACGGCTCCGCTGTTTTTATTAAGCACGGATCTTCCGGAAAACGATCACGTTTCTCAAACCATCACACACCGCTTATACGATGCAAACGTTGCAACAAAGATCGCACAGTTCATACTCCTTGGCATAGGAGGCGCGAAGCTCGTTGATGAACTCGGCTTCGCTCCCGAATTGTATCATCTGAACGAAGCTCATGCTGTTTCATCGGTATTTTATCTCTACAAAAAGTTTGGAAATGTTGAAGACGTGAAGAAACGTCTCGTGTTCACTACACACACTCCTGAAGAAGCAGGTAATGAGAAGCACGACATCTATCTCTGCGAAAAGATGAGTTATTTCTGCGGAATGGGCCTCGATGAAGTAAGAAAACTTACTGGCATTACCGATGGTGCCTTCAACCATTCGCTGGTGGCCTTGCGTTTTGCGCATATCGCCAATGGCGTATCACAACTCCATGGTGAAGTATCCAGGGCCATGTGGGGAAAATATACAGGCGTTTGTCCGATCATTTCAATTACCAATTCGCAAAACTGGAGATACTGGGCCGACAAGCAATTATATCAATACGCCGACAATGGTGATGATGCGAAATGGGACGACAGAAAGAAATACCTGAAAAAACGTGCATTTGAAATTGTTGCCGATCAAACAGGTAAATTATACGACCCTTCGGTATTTACTATCGTTTGGGCGAGACGCTTTGCAGGATATAAACGGGCGGAACTGATCACGAGAAGTCATACAAGATTCGAGAAGCTGCTCGCCAGCACAAAGTATCCCATACAGATCATATGGGCTGGCAAGCCTTATCCGATGGATTATCCCGCGATCGACGAATTCAATAACCTTGTTCACCTAAGTAAAGGTTATAAGAACATTTCAGTGGTTATAGGTTACGAGCTAGGCCTTTCAAAAAGATTGAAACAGGCAGCTGATGTTTGGCTCAATAACCCGCGCGTTCCACGCGAGGCATCAGGAACCAGCGGCATGACTGCTGCGATGAATGGCGCTGTCAACTTTTCAACAGACGATGGATGGATTCCCGAATTTGTAGAACACGGAAATAACGGTTTCGTTATTCCAAAAGCAGATTATGCGAGCATGAATATTCAGCAACAGGATCAGTATGATCTTGATAAGCTATATGAAATACTCGAGAAAGAAATGCTTCCGTTGTATTACGACAATTACGATACGTGGAGGCAGATTGCAAAGAATGGTATGCGGGATGTGAGGTTCCAGTTTGAATCAGGCAGGATGGCGGATGAGTATTATAAGTTACTTTATCAGTAGGCGGGGGCCAATGGGCAGAGGCGTTGACCTTTATTTCACTATCTCCAGCAACTCTACGTCAAAGAGCAGCGTTGAGCCCGGCTTAATATCATTGCCTGCGCCGGCATCACCGTAACCCAGATCAGAAGGAATGAACAATTGCCACTTACTGCCAACAGGCATAAGCTGCAATGCTTCTGTCCATCCCGGAATTACTTCGCTCACACCAAACGTAGCGGGCTCACCTCTTTCGATAGAGCTGTCAAAAACTTTTCCATTTATCAATGATCCCTGGTAATGAACTTTAACCCTGTCGCCAGCGGCGGGCTTTGGTCCTGTTCCTTCTTTTATGACTTTGTATTGAAGACCACTGGGAAGTGCAACCACGCCTTCCTTTTTCTTATTGGCTTCAAGAAAAGCCTGTCCTTCTTTTTTATTCGGTGCCGCAGCCTCGCCCTTTTTAATCTGCATGTAATTTATTATGCAATTATTGATCTGTGCATCATCAAGCATTGGCTTGCCGGCCTGTATATCTTTGAGTGCCTTGGTTACGAGTGCCGTGTTGATCTCACTTATTCCCTGCTGTTTATAAAATCCAGCCATGCTCAGGCCGAGGGCATAGCTGAATGAATCCAGCGCATTCTTCATTACAGGTGCGGGGGCTGCAGTTGCTGGTTTTTTTGCCTGTGTTGCAACTTTTTTGGCTGCTGGTTTCGTCTGTGCTGATACAGCAATGCTAAGCAACACAATAAATGCTGATAATATCCCTTTCTTCATTGTTTTCTTTTGTGGGCCAAAAGTAAGGAGGGTTAATTAAAGGTTAACAATTAATTTGATGAAACCGGCGTTATATTCGAAGTAAATACTCCTCATGAAAAATGCAATTCTATCCTTAGTTATTTTTATTTCCCTGACATCCTGCGCTCAGCAGAAAAATTCAACTGGCGATATCCTTAAGAAGGCTGGTAGCATATTCGGCAAGAAGGATGGCAACGGCCTTACAACTGAAGAGGTTGTGGCGGGACTGAAAGAGGCCCTTTCTGTAGGTGCCCGCAACAGTTCCGACAAACTGTCGGCTGTGGATGGATTTTTTGCCAATGCTGCTATTAAGGTGCTGATGCCCGAAGAAGCAAGGAAAGTAGAATCTACTTTGAGGAACGTAGGGTTGGGGAATATGGTTGATAAAGCGATCCTTTCCATGAATCGTGCGGCTGAAGAGGCATCTAAATCTGCAGCACCAATATTTGTTGATGCAATTAAATCAATGAGCATACAGGATGCGTTCGGCATACTTCGCGGAAGCGATAGCGCAGCTACTGTTTATCTTAAAGGCAAAACTACGGTGAGCCTCACCAACGCGTTCAAACCTGTTATTGAATCAGCGCTTGAGAAAACGAATGCAACGAAGTACTGGAGAGATGTATTTGAAACCTATAACAAGCTACCTACTACTTTTAATAAGGTGAATCCCGATCTTTCTGGTTATGTAACCGATAAGGCGCTTACAGGTTTATTCTGGCAGGTTGCTCTTGAAGAGCAAAAGATACGTAAGGATCCTGCGGCAAGGGTTACCGATATTTTGAGAAAGGTTTTTGGAAGTTAACGTCGATAAACAATTCACATTATCAAGGCAGATCCCTCTTAAGCATCTCATCGCGATTTGCAATTTCCCATGTTGTGTAAAAGATCATTTGCGCGCGGCGCGACAGCAAGTCGTAACGAATCTTATCCGGAGTATCGGTAGGCCTGTGATAATCGTCATGAAGGCCACTGAAATAAAACACCGCAGGCACGCCCTTCTTCGCAAAATTGTAATGATCGCTTCTATAGAAAATCCTTTCCGGATCGTTAGGATCATTGTATTTATAGTCAAAGTGAAATTTAAAATGCTTTTCATTTAAACCTTCACTGATCGGCCGCAGGTCAGAACTTAATCTGTTATCACCAACAACATATATGTAATTCAGGGAATCGCCCTTACGGCCTTTTTCCACTCTGCCGATCATATCGATATTGATATCTGCAGATGTTTTATCAAGCGAAAAAGCGGGATTTTCAGAATAATAATCAGAGCCCCACAGACCTTTCTCTTCTCCGGAAACCGTCATAAATATTACGGTCCTCCGCGGTCTCACCCCGGAATCAGCGGCAATTTTATATGCTTCAGCAATCTCGAGCACCGAAACAGTACCCGAGCCGTCGTCATCAGCCCCATAATAAACCGAAGTATCTCTTTTGCCAAGATGATCATAATGCGCAGTGATAATGATCGCTTCATCTTTCTTGTCCGTACCCTCAAGCATGCCTATCACATTGCTGCTTTCAAGATGCTGCAACATTTTTTCATGCTGCAGCTTAACCTTAACATGATAACTCTTTCCAGCCGGAACATCTGTTTTCATTGTTTTTGTGAGCGCCTCGAAATCTTTTCCCAGTATTAATCTCGCTGCGGTGTCGGATATAATGAATGTATTGGGCAAGCTGTCCTGCCTGTAATCTCTCACATACATCCTGTCCCTGTTAGGCGATGGACCTCTTAAAAAATTTTTCTGCAAAATCATCAGCGCGGCGACGCCATTTTTCCTGGCCGCCTCCTGTAAAGTATGATAGTCAGGAACTGCATCTTTTATCTTTTTTCCGTTAACTGTTCTTGTTGACGCACCCGGCCAGACCAACACGATCTTCCCTCGCGCGTCAATATTCTTATAATCATCTCTTAACGAATCGCTTTGTCCAAATCCTGCAAACAAGATTTCATCAGTTTCGATGGCAACATTGAAACCTGAATTCAGCGTTACCGCAAAGTCGGTATCGTGTTTTAATTCTTGTCCGTTGATAACGAGCTGAGCTTTTACCAGCGAATCTCTGTAAACCGGAAACTTCTGCTGGTAACCGCCATGCCAACCCGGCTTAAGCTGATCGCTCTTGAATTGCTCTTCAATATATGCTGCTGCAATACGCTGCCCTTCTGTAGCCGTTTCTCTTCCCTGCATTTCGGCCGAAGCTATTTTAAAAAGATGCCGTTTAAGATCTGTAGGGGTGATGGTGTTCGCAAACTTTTCAACCTGAGCTTTTGCTGAAAATCCAATGAATAGAAGCGCCCAGACAAATTTCATATTTTGTATTTTATTGTTCTGCAATCTCACTAAGTTCCAGCCATCTCATCTCTTTTTGATCGAGCAGATTATTTATTTCAGCTATCCTCTCCGACGTTTTCATCAATTCTTCATAAGGCAGCGAGGCCGTATTCATCTGATCGGACAGCTTGTGCTTTTCTGCTTCGAGCGCCTCGATCTCTTTGGGGAGATTTTCCCACTCACGTTTCTCGTTGAACGACAAGCGCCGTTTCTCATTGAACGTAGTTTTTGAAGATACAATTTTCGGTTTCTCCTCCTCAATTTCCTCCTGCTTCAATGATGAACGGTAATCTGAATAGCTGCCCGGAAAATCCCTTATCTGCGCGTTACCTTCAAAAACAAATAAATGGTCCACCAGTCTGTCCATAAAGTACCTGTCGTGCGATACTATCAAGAGACAGCCCGGAAATTCGCTCAAAAAATTCTCAAGTACTCCGAGTGTCGGAAGATCCAGGTCATTTGTTGGCTCATCGAGTATCAGGAAGTTCGGGTTCCTGAACAATATGGATAGTAAGTGAAGCCTTCTTTTCTCTCCGCCGCTCAACTTCGAAATGTATGTATACTGCTGTTCAGGAGGAAACAAAAATAGATTGAGAAACTGCGAAGCGCTTAATGTTCCACCCGAGGCCAGCGGAAAATGCTCTGCAATATCTTTAACGTATTCAATGACCCTAACATCTTCCTTCACTGGCAGGCCCCACTGCGAGTAATTTCCAAACACCACCGTTTCACCAATGTTGATCTTTCCGCTATCAGGCTTTTCAAGGCCCTGGACAATATTCAGAAAGGTCGATTTGCCGGCGCCGTTTTTCCCCACAACACCAATTCTTTCTCCTTTTTTAAAAGTATAATCAAAGCCTTTCAAAATTTGCTTATCCCCGTAACTCTTATACACTTTCTTCAACTCAACAACCTTACCCCCCAGGCGGTTCATTTTCATTTCGAGCTTTATCTGCTGGTCTTCCACTTTTTTCCTGGCCTTCGTCTCAACATCGCTAAACGCGTCGATCCTGCTTTTCGATTTTGTGGTGCGTGCTTTCGGTTGCTTTCTGATCCACTCAAGCTCCTTCCTGTAAAGGTTTTTAGCTTTGTCTATACTCGCGATCTCACTTTCGTTCCTTGCTGCTTTCTTTTCCAGATAGTTTTCGTAATCGCCTCTGTACATATACATCTCAGTGTTGTCCAGTTCCCATATTTCATCCGAAACATTATCCAGGAAATACCTGTCGTGCGTCACAAGAAGCAGGGTAACTTTTTCGTGCGAGAGATAATGTTCAAGCCATTCTACCATATCCACATCCAGGTGGTTGGTTGGCTCGTCCATTATCAGCAGCACATGTTTATGCTCAAATCCGATATCGATAAGAGTTTTTGCGAGGGCAACACGTTTTCTTTGTCCACCCGATAATGTGCTCACTTGCTGATGCAGGTGATGAATATTTAGTTTTCCGAATATCTGGTGAACTTTATTTTCGAAATCCCATGCGCCAAGCGCATCCATTTTTATGATTGCCTTGCCGGGATCGTCTTCGTTTCCCGAATCCATTGCTTCCTCATATTCCCTGATCGCGTTCATCACAGGATGATCGTGATGGAAAATATTATCGAGTATCGACCTGTCTTCCGCGAACGAGGGCTCCTGTTCAAACAATGCAACTGTAACGTCTTTATGTATCCATAAATTTCCGCTGTCGGGCGTTTCCTTTCCGGCAAGTATCTTTAACAGTGTTGATTTTCCGGTACCATTTCTTGCTACCAGCGCAATTTTGTCGCCCTCTTCTATGTTAAAAGAAATATTTTGAAAAAGTGGTTTTATGCCGTACGACTTTGTCAATCCTTCTGCAGAAACATAATGCATGATGCGAAGTTAATTAACCAATTTTTAAAATTATCCCTAACTTAAATTATGATTAAATCCAGGATCCCTCCGCCATTGCAACTTGCTCTTGTATTTCTCCTGTTTGGCATTATCTGGATAATATTATCCGACCTTTTTTCGCTTTACCTGGCGCGCAACAATTTCAATTTTCTATCGAGGGTTCAAACCTACAAGGGCGTTCTGTTTATGTTCTTTGCCGCTATTTTCATCTTCGTTGTTTCACGCCGGATATTCACGCGGCAACAGGAACTACAGCAGCAGCTGAGTGAAGAGCGTAATAGGTACAAGAACGAGGTCGCCCTGGAAGTATTTAACGCACAGGAGCACGAAAGGAAAAAGATAGGAGAGGAACTTCACGATAATATCAACCAGCTGCTGGGTGTTGTGAAACTTTATATCGAACATGCACAGGTGAATCCAGAAGCAAAGGACGAGATGCTAAGAAAAAGCGCGGAATACCTGAAGCAGGTGATCAATGAAATAAGAAGTTTATCGAAATCGCTCGTGTCGCCAACATTAAATGACCTCGGCCTGATCGAATCAATCAATGAACTTATTGATAGCATTCTTAAGATCAGGAATATTCAGATCGATATTCAACAGGACGGATTCAAAGAAGATGAGCTTTCGGATATTCAGAAGCTAATGGTTTACCGCATCACGCAGGAACAGCTTAACAATATTTTGAAACATTCCAGGGCCGACCATGTACATATTGCTTTCGCGCGTTCCGGTTCACATGTGCATCTCACAATTCAGGACGATGGAATAGGGTTCGATACCAGGAAGGTGAAATCCGGACTTGGTCTCAAGAATATCCGGCATCGCCTTGAGTTGTTCAATGGAAAAATGAACGTCACTTCATCGCCCGACAAGGGTTGCAAGCTT
>Ga0075421_100002143_pt1 | contig 23428 bp, 17 predicted proteins | sample SoiMetdeltSBSDD5_FD_75292 | JGI IMG/M metagenome (GOLD analysis project Ga0075421, IMG submission 75292) | Bulk soil microbial communities from a Populus tree surrounding site in Tennessee, USA - Soil MetaG P. deltoides SBSDD5 | ecosystem: Environmental > Terrestrial > Soil > Tree plantation...
CTGCTCGGCGGCCACCGCGTCGACGAGCCGCTGGAAGTCCTCGGGCTGCTTCAGGCAGCGGCAGATCGTCACGTAGATCTGCACGAAGTGCGCGAAGTCGCTGAACTGGAACCACCGCGCGAGCCCCTCGACGGTGTCGGCCGGCAGGTCGATGCCGCGCCGGCGCGCGAGGGCCAGCAGGTCGGCGGGCAACATCGACCCCTCGAGGTGGACGTGCAGCTCCACCTTCGGCATGCGCGCGAGAAGCTCGTGGAGCGGCGCGCGGTGTGCGGCCTGTTGCTCGGTCGCCGCGGTCAAACCGTCACGCTCTGGGGAGGCAGGCGCTCGCGGAGGCGGCGCAGCACCGGGTCGGGGACGAGGCCGCGCAGATCGCCGCCGAGGCGGAAGACCTCCTTGACGAGCCGGCTCGAGACGAAGCTGAACTCCTCGCGCGGGGTCATGAAGACCGTCTCGATGCGCGGGTTGAGGCGCCGGTTCATGAGCGCCATCTGGAACTCGTATTCGAAGTCGGAGACGGCGCGCAGGCCGCGCACGATGGCGCAGGCGCCGATCTGGTCGATGAACTGCACGAGCAGGCCGCTGAAGCTCTCGACGCGAAAGCCGTCGCCGTGCTCGGGGAGCAGCTCGCGCAGCATCTGCACCCGTTCGTCGACGGTGAACAGGGGCGCCTTTCCCTCGTTCCCGAGCACCGCCACGACCACCTCGTCGAAGAGCGGCCGGCAACGCCGCATGATGTCGAGGTGCCCCTCGTGAAGCGGGTCGAAGGAGCCCGGGTAGACGGCGATGCGCGGCGACTGAGGCACTACCTCTTGGCTTCCCCGGAGAGGTCGAAGGTGATGCCGTTGAACGCGGCGTCCATGACCCTGAGGATAACCAAGGTCGAGCCCTTCGGAGCAGTGACCGCGAGCACTTCGCGCTTGCCGTCGAGGAGGCCGTCCTCGGGCGTCGCGAGCTGCCAGGCGGCGGCGCCCACCGAGAACGAGGCCTCGCGCAGCGGGTTGCCGCCGTCCTCGACTTCCACCAGCAGGCGGTCCCCGTCCCGGCGGACGCCGACCAGGCGCGGCACGGTGTGGTCGACGACGACGGGCTCGCTCACCCGCACGTCGGCCAGGCGGTCGGCCGGGCGCTCGTCGGTGCCGTCGGCGGCGGTCAACCGGAAGCGGTAGACGCCGTCGGGCAGGGCCGTCTCGTCGAAGCCGTAGTAGGCGTCGTGGAGGTCCTTCGCCATCGGCATCCAGCTCTCGTCGCCGTGGCCGTTGGTGCCGTGCCCGTTGGTGCCGCCACCTGCCCGCTCGGGGCGGAACGACAGCGCGTAGGTGAGGGTGTCGCTGTTGGGGTCATCGGCCTTCCAGCGCAGCGTCCGGTAGCCCTGCTTCCAGAGCGTCTTCAGGCGGTCGTCGTTGCCGTCGCTGGACTCGTCGAGGGTGGTGAAGATCCCCTCGCGGTTGGGGTGCGCGGGCTCGTACGACTGCCCGCCCGGGTTGAAGTTGAAGGCGACGAGGATCTGCCCCGGATCCATGGCGTCGAGCTGCGTGATGCGCGGCGCGAGGTTGGTCTGCAGGTAGGAGGCCTCCGCGCCCGCGAGCTGCGGCGAAGGGGCATCGCCCGTCGCCTTCGCCTCCAGCTTCCACTGCAGGTAGCGACCCGAGGGGACGCCGGTGAGCGCGATCTCGCGTTCGCCGCTGCCGGCCTCACGGGGTGCGGTCCAGGGCGACCAGGTGGCGTCGGGCTCGGCGGCGATGCCGCTCCTGAACGAGAAACGGAGCGTCGTCCCCTCGGGCTGCTCCCCCATCCAGCGGAAGGAGCCGAAGCGGGCGATCTGCTGGGCGTCGAGCACCGGGCTCGTGTAGCCGCCCTGACGTTTCTCCGAGTTGGTGCGGTAGAAGGCGGCGGCGTTGGTGGTGGCAAATGCTGGCGAGGCACCCTCCGGAAACCCGGGGAGGAGCGCCATCACCTGGCGCTCCTCGACGTCGCCTTCGAGGACGAGGTCGGTGCCGCGGAGGCTGAAGAGCTTCCCCTCGAGGCCGGTACCGAGCCAGAGCTTGTCGCCGAGGGCGAGCAGCGAATGCACCGTGTCGTCCTGCAGCCGCGCCACCGTCGTGACGGCGCCGTGAGTGTCGACGCGCAGAATCTCCGAGCGCGGGCCGCCGAACCCCGGCGGGCGAGAGCCGACCGGCTGTCCGGGCCCTCCCGGCGTCGTGACCTCGACGGTCACCTCGCCCTGCCCTTCCCCCTCGCCCTCCTTCTTCGCCGGTTCCTTGCCCGTGCCGGGCGCCGGAGCCACGAGCGGCACCTGGCTCGCCTCGGAGGCGACCGCCGCCGCCCAGGCCGCGCCGTCGGCACCGACGGCGATGGCGACCACCTCGGGCTCGACGGCGTCGAAGAGCGTGCGCGCTTCCCAGGCGCGGCCGGAGCGCGGCGTGAGCCGCACCAGCCGACCCTCGCCTGCCGTTCCGGCGAGGAGGTCGCCGCCGGGCAGCAGGCCCAGCGAGCGGACATGGGTGTCGCCGGCCTCCCACACCACGTCCCCCTTCGCGGGCCCGGTGGCGGTCGAGGCGCCGGCGACGCGGAAGAGCTTCCCCTGCGTGCCCGTGGCGACGACCAGGTCGCCGTCGGCGGTGCCGACGAGTTGCCAGATGTAGGTCTGCTGCGGCTCGAAGAGGACCACGGACTTGCCGTCGCGGTAGCGGTAGACCTTGCCGCCGGGCGAGGAGCCCGCGTAGACCGTGCCCTTGGCGTCGACCCAGACGGCGAACACCTCGGGCTCGGCGGTGGCGAAGAGCTCCTTCGCCTTGCCGTCGCGGCCGACGAGCAGCACCTTGCCGGAGTTGCCGGTGCCTACGACCCAGCCATCGGGATGCGGCGCCGCGCTGAGCACGAACGGCTCGGCGAGCGCGGTCACCCGTTCGGCCCTGGGGGCGAGGCGCAACGTGCCGAGCGTGTCGACGCTCATGCCATCGAGCTGGCCGCGCAGGAAGGCCTGCTGCGTCTGCAGCCGGAAGAGCTTGACCTCCGAGGCGCGGGCAGGGACCGAAGATCCGGCCGCGAGGAGGGACGCCGCGAGGCAGACGAGGCTCGTACCACGACGGATGCTCACCGGCCGACCTCTCCTTCCACACCCTCATCGGCGGTTCCGTCCGCGCCGGGGTCGGCGGGAGCAGGAGCCGGGGCGAGCTCGCCGCCCGGCTGCCGGGTATCGCCGCTCGCACCCTCGCCGTTGCCGGTCACCGGGGTGCGACGCACCACGTTCAAGTCGATCCGCACCGCGCCTTCTACGGGGAACGGGATCCGTTCGCTCTGCTGCTGTGCGAGCGTCAGCGGCAGCGCCACCGCCGACTGTGACGAGGCGGCCGACCAGACCGCGCGCAGCGAACCGGGCAGCCGGGGCAGCACCTCACCCGCCACTGCGAGCCCATCGCCCACGTAGACGCCGAGCGCCACGAGGTCGCGGCGCGAGTGGAAGGCGCGGACCAGCCGCAGCGCCTGGTCGAGGCGCACCGGCGCCGCCGGCTCGAGCGCCAGACGCGCCGCGTCGAGCGTGACGCCGTCACCGACGAGCACCGAGTAGCGACCCGCCGGCAGGTCGGCCGGCAACGTCAGCGTGAGGTCGCGGCGCACCGCCTCGCCCCGCCAGGGGACGAGGTCGAGGTGGAGGTTCACCTTCTCGCCGGGGTGCAGCTCGGTGCGGTCCGCGTAGCCGCTGACGAGCGCCGCCGTGCGAGGGGTCGGGTGCTGCGTGAGCCTCACCTCGACGCGGCGCAGGTCGACCAACGCGAAGCCGTTGTTCAGGAAGAAGTTGCCGTAGGCGAGCATGTGCACCGCGGCGTCGGTCGGCGCGCTGTCGCCGTCGAAGCTCTGGTTGACGCGGATGGTGCCCTTCTCGCCGAGGTCGAACGTCGCCTCCAGGTCGAGACCGAGGGGCCCCGTGCTCTGCGCCGCCGCCTCCTGCGCGCCGAGCACGGAGAGCCCGAGGAGCATCGGCGTGATCTGGGGCACGCGCGCGAGGCGCAGGTGGTAGTCCTCGCTGCGACCGGACTCGACGTGCACCTCGAGCGGCAGCGTGCTCGCCATGGAGCCGACCTCGCCGTAGATGCCGGCTAGGCGGTCCTGGTGGAAGGAGCCCACGATCGGACCGAAGTTGGCGATCTTGAAGGAGCTGTACTGGTTGGCGATGACCGCCACCACCTCCGCCGCCGCCATCGGAATGTCGACCGGGCCGAGGCCGAGGAACGGGTGCCCGAAAGCGAGCACGCCGTTCTCCGTGCGGTCGGTGACCGTGCCGGTGGCCGCGAGCCGCAGGTCGCCGTCGACGAGCACCGCCGCCACCGCGGCCCCCGGCGCCAGGTCGGTGGGCACCGCGCCGGGCTGCGCCTGACCCGAGGGCGCGACGGCACCGAGGCCGCGCGCCACGAGCTCCTGCGTCGGTGCGGTGAAGCCGGACATGCTCCACCCGACAGCGCCGGCGGCCTGGCCGCCGACGAGGGGCTTGAGCCTGGCGACCGCCTCGGCGAGCACCTCGCGGCTGGAAGCGGCGCCTTTCTTGGGCAGCAACGACTCGAGGTCGCGCGGGCTCGCCATGGCCGCCGTCGGCACGGCGAGGGGCGGCGGCGCGCCGCCACGGAGCTGGCGCATCGCCTCGATCGGCGTGATGCCGGCGATCGCCTCCTTGGCGAACGGCCAGGAGAAGGCAACCGCGCCGAGCAGCTTGCCGTCGATGTAGACCGGGCTGCCGCTCATGCCGGCGATGACGCCGGAGTCCTCGAGCCCCTTGCCGGAGAGGCGCGCCAGCACGTAGCTGACGTTGGGCGATAGGTCGTGGATGACGCCGAGGACCTCGACGTCGAAGCGCTCGAGCTCGGTGCCGGCGAAGACCGAGACCCCGTAACCCCGCTGCCCCCGCTGGACCTGGGAGAGGGGCATGACCTCCCCGGCGGCGGCCGCCGGCGAGGCCAGGGTCGCGGCCGAGCCGAGGATGAAGGCGAGGGCGACCAGAAGAAGCCCCGATAGGTACTGGAACCGAAGGCGTACCGACTTCAGCATGTGGTGCGGCATCCTCATCGAGGTTGATGGTACTCCGTTGCAACCACGGGCGTGGGGCGCTGCATTTCCAGAGCGCCCAATCTGTTAGAGCCCCTCGGGAACGTTAGAGCCTCTCGGGGACGGAAACGCATCCCTCCGGGGATGACTAACCCGGGGATTGGAGGTCGGCGACCGGAAACCGGCCCTCCCGGAGCACCTTCCACCCACCGGGCCCCCAGACCGCCAGCGTCGACGGGAGACCGCCGGCGAGCCGTCCCCCGTCGACGACCGCCGCGTCCTCGGCCGCGAGGAGGGCCTCGACGAGCTCGGGGTCGAGCAGCGGCTCGTCACCGCTGAGGTTGGCGGAGGTCGCGGTGAGAGCCGTCCCCAGCGCGCGCAGGAGCTCCCGCAGCTCGACGTGCGCGGGGAGGCGGACGGCGAGCGTCCGCATGCCGGCCGACGCGGCAATCGGGTGGTGCAGCGGCGCCAGCACGCTGAGCGGCGCCGGCCAGAGATGGAGGGCGCGCTGGACCCCGGCGTCCTCGGTGGCGACCCCGAGCGCGCCGAGCTGGTCGAGGTCGGCGGCGACGACGGGCAGGGCCTTCCCCCGTTCGCGGGACTTGACGCGGTAGATCGCCTCGACGCCCGCCGCGCTCCGCGGATCGGCCGCGAGCCCGTAGCTCGACTCGGTCGGAATGGCGAGGATGCCGCCACGCGCGAGTAGATCGCGCAGCGGCTGCACCGGGTCGCCGGGCCGCCAACGATAGTCGGTCACGACATCACCTCCTCACTCCGCCGCCCCGCTCCGGATCAGCTCTCGCGCGTGGTCGCGGGAGAGGTCGGTGACCTGCTTGCCGGCCAGCATCCGCGCCACCTCCTCGACGCGGCTCTCGCCGGCGAGCGACTCGAGCGACACGAAGGTCCGCCCCTCGGCAACGCGCTTGCTGGTGCGGAAGTGGTGGTCCGCGAAGCTAGCCACCTGCGGCAGGTGCGTCACCGCCAGGATCTGCCCGCCCGCCGCGAGGCGCTTGAGCTTGCGCCCGACCGCCGCCGCCTCGCGCCCGCCGATGCCGGCGTCGACCTCGTCGAAGACCATCGTGGCGCCGCTCGCCATGCCGGCGCCGCGGACCGCGAGCTGGAGCGCGAGGTAGACCCGCGCCAGCTCGCCGCCCGAGGCGATCCGCGCCAGCGGCCGCGGCTCCTCGCCCGGATTGGGGGCGAAGGTGAAGGTGACGACGTCCCAGCCGAGCGGGCCGGCCTCCACCGGCTCGCCGTCGACGAGCACCGCGCTGTCGCCCCTGCGGCGGGTGCCGAGCTCGACCGCCAGCCGCGCCTTGGGAAGCGCGAGGTCGCCGAGCTCCCTGGCGATCGCCTTCGCCAGCGCCGCGCCCCAGCGGTAGCGCGACGCCGAGAGCTCGCCGGCCGCCTTGCGGTAGGTGGCGAGCGCCTCGGCGACCTGCTTCTCGAGGGCCGCCCTCCCCGCCTCGTCGGTGTCGAGCTCGGCCGCCTCCGCCGCGACCTCCTCGCGACGCGCGAGCAGGGTGACCGATCCATCGCCGTACTTGCGGAAGAGTCGCTCGAGCGCCGCCAGCCGCTCTTCGACGACGTCGAGCCGCGCCGGGTCCGCCTCCACCTCTCCCGCGCGCCGGGAGACGGCGAGGGCCACGTCGTCGAGGCGGATGCGCAGGTCCTCGAGCTCGCGCGCCCACGCGGCCGCCCGCGGCTCCCACTCCCCCACCTCGCCGAGGCTGACCGCGGCGTGCCCCAACCGCTCGGCGGCGGCGCCGTCGTCCTCCGAGAGGTCGCGCGAGGCCCCGACGAGGCCGCGGAGGATCGCCTCGGAGTGCCGCAGCACCTGGCGCTCGACACGCAGCGCGTCCTCCTCGCCGGCGACGAGGTGCGCCGCATCGAGCTCGCCGAGCTGGAAGCGGAGCGTCTCCAGGCGGTCGCGCCGCGCGCGCTCGTCCCCGCTCGCGCGCTCGAGGCGCTCGGCTACGGCGCGATAGGCCCCCCACGCCGCACCCGTGCGAGCGCGCAGGGCCTCCGCCTCGGCACCGCCGCTGCGGTCGAGCCATCCCCGCTGCAGCTCGGGATCGGCGAGCCCGAGCTCGTCGCGCTGGCCGTGGATGGCGAGCACGTGAGGGGCGAGCTCGGCGAGGAGGCGCACCGTGACCGGCTGGTCGTCGACGAAGGCGCGGTTGCGCCCCTCCCGCGACACCTCGCGCCGCACCACCACCTCGTCTCCCGTCGCCTCGACGCCGGCGCCGGCGAGGACCTCCTTCCAGCCACCGCCCGCCGGCGCGAAGGTGCCCGTGATCGTCAGCGTGTCGGCGCCGGTGCGGATGAGCTCCGTGGAGGCGCGGCCACCCGCGAGCAGCGCCAGCGAATCGACGACGATCGACTTGCCCGCGCCCGTCTCGCCGGAGAGCACGTTGAGGCCGGGGGCGAAGTCGACGCTCGCCTCGGCGAGGACGGCGAGGTTCCTGACGTGGAGGTCGCGCAGCACGGCGGGAAACCTATCGCGACCCGCCGCCTCCGGCGTCAGGCAGAGTCCCCGGGAGACCACCTCCACCTCCCCCGCCCCCGCCCCCTCCGCCGCCGATGGGAACCCGCCGCCGACGCGCCGGGAAGCGGTCGGGTCGCAGGGGACGTTGCTGCGGCTGTTCCGCGGGCCGCACCACGGCCGGTCCGCAGAGCCCCGCCACCCCGATCCGGCACGCCTCGTTTCGCAGCTCCAGCGCCGCCTCGGCGCCGAGGCTCTCGCGTGCGAGCACCTGCATCTCGACGAGGAACGCGCGAGCGAGCGGCGCGCGCCCGCCCTCGAGGGCGTAGGGGAGCCACTTGCGGGCGGCGGCCGTGTCGTGCGCCTCGAGCGCCTCGGCGACGAAGAACTGCGCCATCACCGCGCGCGCGTTTGCCGGGGCGGCTCCGCTCGAGGGGTCGACTCCCGCTTCGTCGAGCAGGCGCAGCGCACCCCTGTGGTTGCCGTCGAGGTGCGCCGAATAGGCGGCGGCGAGCGCGGCGCGGTGGTTGGCGCCGAGGCCCTCGAGCGCCGGTTGCAGCGCCGCGTCGAGCTCGTTGCGCGGGTCGGCGAAGATCGCCGGCAGGTCCCATGGGCTGCCGGTGGTGAACACTGCCGCCGGCCAACCGATCCACCAGGGCGACGCCTGCGGCGAGAGCTGCGACCGCAGCGCGCTGGCTTCGGCCGTCCTCCCCTGCGCGTAGGCGAGGCCACCCTGCGCCCAGGTGCGCAAGGGCAAGAGGCGTTCGCGCAGACCGAGGACGGCCGTCGCCTCGGCATTGCGGGTCGCGGTGACGAGCTGCTCGAACTCGGCTTCGTCGAGGCGGTGCGTCGGGCGCCGCATCAGCTCGAGCGTGTCGCGGCGCGCGTTGCCGGAACCCGCATAGGGTAGGCCCGCGGTGGGCAACGCGCGGGGCGGCGGGTCCATCGGCGTCACCGGCTCGTGGGCCGCAGCCGACGAACCGGCGCTCGTGGCTGCGGGAGGCGACGCCACCCGAGCTCCATCGGAGGCGCCGGGCGCGGTGCGGCCGCCACCGCTTCCCGGCTCGGCCGTTCCAACCGGCGCAGTCCTTTCGACCGGGGCCGCCGAGGCGCCGGCAGGAGCCGCAGCGGGAGCGGGCACCGACGCCGCGGGTGCGTCGTCGCCCCTCGCCTTCGCCCCGGTGAGCAGGTCGCGCGGCACGAGGAGCACCGCCCCCGCCACCGCAGCCGCCGCGAGGAGCCCCCACACCACCCACGAGCGGCGTGGCGGACGCGGCGCCTCCGCCGTCAAGGCGCTCGTCGGGGAGGGCGACGCCCGCACCACGGTCGGCGGCGTCATCTTCACCGTGCGCCCACGCTCGACCATCGTCAGCGCCTCGGGCGCGGACCATGCGCTCGAGTCCGGAGTGCCGGACCAGACCATCGTCGACAGCTCGCTCCGCTGCTCGGGCGTGAGCAGCTCGACGAGATGCTCCGCCAGGGCGCGACAGGTCGCATGACGCCGCTCCGGAGCCTTGGCGAGAGCGCGCGCGAGGAAGGCGTCGACTCCCGGTCGCAGGCCCGGCACCTTGTCGGCAAGGACCGGCACCGGCTCGTGCACCTGCTGGTGGAGCACCGAGAGCGGATTGCTGCCGAGAAACGGCGGCAGGCCGCCGATCAGCTCGTAGGCGAGAACCGCCAGCGCGTAGCGGTCGGTGGCGGGCGAGGCGTCGGCGCCGCGCGCGAGCTCGGGCGCCATGTAGATCGGGGTCCCTACCACCATGCCGGTGGCGGTGAGCCGCGTCGTCGCCTCGGCGAGCTTGGCGATCCCGAAGTCGCCGAGCATCAGCCGGCCGTCCTTGGTGACCAGCACGTTGGCTGGCTTGACGTCGCGGTGGAGAACGCCCCGCACGTGCGCGGCGTCGAGCGCACCCGCGAGTTGCAGCAGCCACGCCGCGACGAGCGTCAACGGCTGCGGCAGCGCGCCCATGCGGTCGGCCAGGCTGCCGCCGGGCAGGTAGGGCTGCACGAGGAACGGCGTTCCACGCTCCTCGCCGAAGTCGTAGAGCGGGAGGATGTTCGGGTGGTCGAGGCTGGCCACCAGCCGCGCCTCCTGCAGGAAGCGCTCGATGAAGTGCGGGTCCTCGGTGAAGGCCGGGCGGATGACCTTGACGGCAACCGTCCGCCCGAGCACCGTGTCGACGGCGCGGTAGACGACGGCCATCCCGCCCTGCCCCACCAGCCCCTCGAGCTGGTAGCGACCCAGGGACTCGCCGACTCGTACGGCCATCGCGGGCGGCGGCGCGCCCTCAGCCGCCGCCGAGGCCGGCGCCTGGAACGCCGGAGGCAGTGGCGTCGGCAGCGGGCGCGAAGAGGCGCACCGTGTTGCGGCCGCCCTGCTTGGAGTCGTAGAGCGCCCGATCCGACGCCTCGTAGAGCGCGGTGCCGTCGCGCATGTCGTGCTGCAGCTCGGCGACGCCGAACGAGCAGGTCACCGGCACCTGGAAGCCCGCGTACTCCACGGGCTCGGCGGCGAGTCGGTCGCGCAGCTTCTCGGCGAGGCGGCGCGCGTGCTCGCCGTTGGTCTCCGGACAGAGCACGACGAACTCCTCGCCGCCGACCCGCGCGAAGACCTGCTCGGCGCGCAGGCCGGTGCGCACCCGCTCGGCGACCTGCTTGAGCACGTAGTCGCCGCAGAGGTGCCCGTAGGTGTCGTTGACCGCCTTGAAGTGGTCGATGTCGAAGAGGATCAGCGCCAGCGGACGCGTGTAGCGGCTGGCGCGCGCCACCTCGCGCTCGATCTCCTCCTCGAACTTGCGCTTGTTGAAGATCTCGGTGAGGCCGTCGCGCATGACGAGGTCGTAGATGGCGAGGTGGTAGGCGTTCTCGACGTCGCGCTCGTGGAGGAACTTGAAGTGCACCGCCCCCACCTGGAAGCGGTCGCCGCTGCGCAGCTGCTGGCTCCTCTGGATGACGCGGTCGTTGACGTAGGTGCCGTTGGTGCTGCCGAGGTCCTCGATCACCACGTTCGACCCCTGGTGCTCCAGCCGCGCGTGCGTGCGCGAGATCGACAGCACCTCGGGAAAGCTGATCTCCGACGTCGGCGAGCGGCCGATCTCGATCACCGAGCCGGGGCGGAGCCGGAAGCGGGTGCCCAGCGTACGGTTCTCGGGGTGAGCGATGAGGATCACGTTGGCCTCGATCTCCCCCGCTCCCGCGGATCGCCGCTCGCTCGACGACGCCGCGGGTGTCCAGGCCTGAGTGTGCCCGGACTCACGGAGCTGGGCGAGGTCGATGCTGTCGGTGCTCGATTCGTTCACGCCGCGTGCGCGCGTCGCGCCATCCTCATCTTCATGGTTCGACCGTGGAGCGTCCGTCACTTGTGGTTCCGAGGATCTGCGCGATGTTAGCACAGGGTCCGTGACGCTCCGGCGCGGCGCAAGCCCAGACAGGACAGGGAATTGGCAGAGGTCGCCGACGTCTTCGACGGTCGCTCGGCACCCGAGTTGCGCCGGCGGATTACAATCGCGATTCAATCAACATTCGGCGGGAGGTCTTCGATGCGACAGGTCCGTCTGGCGGCACTCATCCTCTGCTTCTTCGCACTCACCGGCTGCGAGATCCTCAAGGAGGGCATCGGCCCCTACGAGACCAAGCACCAGGCGAAAGCGCGAGTCACCAACGTCCTGCAGGGGATCAAGGACGGAGGCACCGGCAAGAGCATGCAGACGGCGCTCTGCCGTTGGTACGACGACTCGGTCTACATCAACGAGTCGAGCACGGCGAGCTTCGCCTCCGACATGTTCGACCGCTGGCGCGTCGACGGGGGCATCGGCAAGGGAATCGGTGCGTTCGAGGTCACCGAGGCGACCATCGAGGAAGGCGCCGCAGTCGAGACGGTGCTGGTGAGCGGCACGATCGACACCCACCCGTTCTCCGTACGGGTGCCGAAGGGGCAGACGATCAGCTGGGTGACGAAGCCCAAGAAGTCGAGCCGCTGGGACTAGGTTGGTCTGCCACCCCGGTTGGTCTGCCACCCCTGTCCCCCCTCGCCAGCCAGCCGCCGCAGCCCTCAAGAATCAGAGATACGTGGCGACGAACCGGGCGAGCACTTCGTCGGCCCACGGCGTCGGCTTGAGACGCCGCGTCAGCTCGGCGAGGGGGTCGTCGCCCGTCATGTAGTCGCTCGCGTACATCATCACGCGCTCGCGCATGTGCCGCTCGGTCATCTCGCAGTGGAACTGCGCGCCGTAGATGGGCTTGCCCGCGACGCGCACCATCTGCTGCGCGCACTTGGCCGTCGAGGCGAGGGTCACGAGCTCGTCGGGCATGCGGTCGATGCGGTCGTGGTGGCCGAGGTGAACGGCGAAGCGCTCCGGCATCCCCTGGAAGACCGGGTCGTCCTTGCCGGCGGCGGTGAGCTCGACGTCGAAGGTGCCGATCTCCTCGTTCGCCGGGTCGTGGACGACGGAGCCGCCGAGGGCCCGCCCGAGGAACTGGTGGCCGAAGCAGGCGCCGAAGAATGGCTTCCCCCTCGCCGTGAGCTCGCGCACGAGCTCGACGAGCGGCTCGGTGAACGGATAGTCGACATAGGCCGAGTGCGCCCCCGCCCCACCGAGGATCACCAGGTCGGCGCGCGACGCGTCTTCGATGCGCGGCACGCCGCGCTCGACGACGTTGACGCTCTCGAGCCGCTGCGGCGCGAGACCCAGGCGATCGAGGAAACACTGCTGCTCGTGCAGCTCGGCGGCGCGCTGGTCGCGCACCTGGAGGAGGAGCACGCGAGCGCTATCGGCAATGCGTCCGGCGACGGGCGCCGTCGGCGCGAAAGTCGTGTCGGTCATGGCGGGCGATTGTAGCGCGGAGGTCGCCTCGACCCCTGCCGTAGAATCCGCCGGTGTCGCGGCTCACGCGCTTCGCGCTCTGGACGATCGCGTGCAACCTGGTCGTCGTGTTGTGGGGCGCCGTCGTGCGCGCCACGGGTTCCGGCGCCGGCTGCGGCAGCCACTGGCCGCTCTGCAACGGCGAGGTGGTGCCGCGGTCGCCTTCGGTCGCCACCCTCGTCGAGCTGACCCACCGCCTCACGAGCGGCGTGGCCCTCCTGATGGTCGTGGCGCTGACCGTCTGGTGCTTCCGCGACTTCCCGGGCCGCCACATGGCGCGGCGCGCAGCCGCCGCGTCGCTCGTGCTGATCTTCGCCGAGGCGGGGATCGGCGCCGGGCTCGTGCTGCTCGAGCTCGTCGGCGAAAACGCCTCGGTGGCTCGCGCCGCGTACATGGGCCTCCACCTGGCGGTGACCTTCTTCCTGCTCGGCTCGCTCGCGCTCACCGCCTGGTGGTCGGCGGGATCGGCGGCGCCGCGTGCCGATCGGCGCGTGGGGTCGCTGCTCGCGATCGCCGCGGCGGCTCTCCTGCTCGTCGCGGCGAGCGGCGCCGTGGCCGCGCTCGGCGACACGCTCTTCCCCGCCAGCTCGCTCGCGGCGGGGATGCGGCAGGATGCCGAAGCCGGCAGCCATTTCCTCCTGCGCCTGCGGGTGCTCCACCCGCTCCTCGCCGTCGCGGCGGTGGCCTACGTCCTCTTCCTGCCGCAGCTCGCGCGGGCCACGAAGCTCGGCCGGGTGCCGCGCCGGCTGGGCGGCTTCATGTCGCTCCTCGCACTGCTCCAGCTCGCGGTCGGCGCCGCCAACCTCGGCCTGCTCGCGCCGGTGTGGCTGCAGCTCGTCCACCTGCTGATCGCCGACCTGCTCTGGATCTCGCTCGTCCTCTTCGGAGCCGCGGCGCTCGCCGACCCGCGGCCGTCGCTGGTGGCCGCCGCCGCCGCGCACGAGATGGCGGAGCGGCGGCGCCAGCTGGGCGTCGGCTAGCGACCGCCCAGCAGGGCGGACCTGCGGCGCGGCGCGGCGAGCCTACTCAGCCGCCGGGAACGAGGTCGAGACGCAGCTCGGAGCCCACCGCGGTGGTGTCGGCGAGGCGGACGTCGCCGGTGGCGAGGTCGAGCACGAGGTGCACTTCGCGCCCCGTCTCCCCGTCGTGGCGGCCGGCGCGGATCCGGCGCACCTCGGCGGTCGCCGGCTCCCACGGTGTCCGCGGCGCGCCGTCGCCGACGCCGAGCAGCCGCACGACGAGGCGCGGCGAATCCCCCGAGATGCGCGAAGCGCGCACGCGGCCGCCGTCGAGCGAGCCGTCGAGCTCGACGACGACGCGGGTGCCGCCTTCTGGCAGCGACTCCCAGCGCAGGCCAGTGAGACGGCGAGCCGCACCAGCCGCGTACGGCTCGGCGACGACCGCGCGCGCCTGCGGAATGCGCGGTGGTGCGCTCGCGGGCAGCGCCTGCGTCAGGGGCGGCCGATCCTGCGCCGCCACTGCGGGCGCCGAGGCGAGACGCGTCTCGGCCGCCGCGGGCACGATGGGCGCGGAGACCACCGGGGTCGCCGGCCCGCTGGTCTGCACCGCAGGGGACGCCGGAGCCGGCAGCGGCTCGCGTCGCGCGGCGCCGACGACGAGCAGCGTCGCGAGCCCGGCGAATCCGGCGATGCCGGCGGCGGTCGAGTGCCAGCGCAGGCGGGACGGGAGGGTCGGTGGCGCAGGCGGCTGCAGCGCCGGTGGCCCAGGGAGGGGCGGCGGCGGCACGAAGATCATCGGCTCGGCCAGCGCCTCCTCGAGGCCCGCGGACGAGGCGGCATCCGCCGCACGGGCGCGGTCGGTCGGTGCCGTCGGCCGAGGAGGCGTCGCAGGCGCGCTCGTGAAGTCGGGAAGCTCGAGGGCGAGCTGCGCATCGGGAGTCTGCTGCGGCGCTGCTGCCCCCGGGGCTTTCACGCCAGGTTTCCGGCGCCACATCCTCGGCATGCGGCGCGGCAGCACTTCCACCGCCGGCGCCTCCCCTTCGGGCAACAGCCTTGCGAGCCGCGCGATCGCCTCGGCCTCGAGGGCGACGAAGCGCAGGGCCATCCCCGGCGGCTTTCCCGGCCCCTCGTAGGCGGGGCGCTGCCACGCCACCTCGCCGACCCCGCGCGCCGGTGAGCGCCAGCCGGGAAGGAAGAGCTCGAAGCCCATGCGCTTCCCCGGCGGCTCGGGATCGACGAGACGGAGGAACATCCCGCCGCGCGAGATGTCGCGCACGAACCCGGTGTGGATCCCGCGCCGACCGTCGCAGTGCAGGCGCACGACTGCCTCGTACGAGAGGCGCGGCTCCCGCCTGGAGGGCGGAGCGCTGCCGCCCGGGTGCTCGCTGGCACGCACCGCCGGCGCGCGCGGCTCGTCCCAGGGCTCGCGCGTTCCGCTCGCGAGGCCTGCCGATTCGCCCGGCGGCGCCGGGTCGGTCAGGTCGCCAGCTTCTCCCAATCCGAATCCGCCGCGTCGTTGGCGATCGAGAGGCCGCCGTCGGAGCCGGCGAACACCGGGTCCGCGACGCGCGACACGCGACCGCCTCCGAATTCGTTGAGGGACTCCTGCAGCGCCTCGGGAAGGCCGCCGATGAGCGAGCAGCAGCCAGCAAGCATGACGTTCTGACGCACCCTCTGCTGGTACTCCGGCTCCACCCGCGCGACGAGGTCGACCATCGTCTCCGCGATCGGGCCGAGGAGGCTCTCGCAGGCGGTGCGCAGCTCGGCGGTGATGTCGAGCTCGGTCGGCTTGCCCTTGATCGGCGCCTCCACGGTCACCCGAGACTTCGGTTTGCCGACGAAGCTGTTGCCCTCCTTCCACTCGCGCACCATGTGCATGCTCAGCTGCGCGTCGGGATACCGCTCGCGCACGAGCTTGGAGAGCTGCTCGTCGACCGAGTCGCCGGCGTTCGGCAGCGTCCGCTGGTCGTCGTCCGTGGGATAGCGGCCCATCATCACGCAGAAGTCGGTGGTGCCGGCGCCCATGTCGATGATCAGCGTGTGAAGGAGGGCGTCCTTGCCGTACGCGACGGCGAACGGCTCGGAGACCACCATCAGCCCGTCGACCATGCCGGTGAGCGTGTTGCGGAGCTGCTGCTTGTTGATGCGCATCGCCTCGGCGGGCACGCCGACGACGGCGCGCACCCTCTGGCCGCTCTCGCGCTTGCCGTTGACGCCGACGAGCGACAGCAGGTTCTGCAAGAGCTCGCGCACCGCGGCGAGGTCCTTCTCAGAGCCCTCCTTGATGAGGCCACGCTCGAGCGGCCGGTGGAGGTCGAGCATCGGCCGGTTGTCGAGCGCCTCCTGGCCGATCAGCACGTCCTTCTTCAACACCTTGCGCGAGACCATGTCGAGCGGCCAGCCGACCAGGCTCTTGACGACGTGGCGCTGGCCGTTGGAGGCGGTGATCGAGCTCTGCGATGTCCCGAGGTCGATGCCGACGAACAGGATGTCGTCTTTTTTGCTCATGTCGGGCTCCCTGTCGCGGTCCTCGCGGTGGTCACCACCGGTTGGGCCAGCTTCGCGGTGTAGGCGTCGATGCCGGCGCGGAGGGCCTCGGCGATTCCCTGCCGATACTCCGCGGTCGCCAGCAACGCGGCCTCGTTCTCGTTGGAGAGGCAGGAGACCTCGGCGAGGATCGCCGGCATCTCGGTGGTGACCAGCACGAGGAAAGGTGCCGACTTGACGCCGCGGTCGCGGAGCGCCGGCGTCTCCTCCTTGAGCGAGCGATAGAGCGAGCGCTGGATGGCGCTGGCGAGCTGCTGCGATTCCTGCTGCCGCAGGTCGAGATAGATGCCGTCGAGCAGCCGCCGCACGTCGGCGAGCGAATACCCGGACTCGCGGTTCTCGCGGCTGGTGAGCTGGACGAGGAAGGGGTCCTCGGTGGGGCCCAGGAAGAAGGTCTCGACGCCGCGGTTGGTCGCCGGCACGAGCCAGTTCAAGTGGATGGAGACGAAGAGGTCGGCCTTCCTGTCGTTGGCGAAGCGCGCCCGCTCGCGGAGCACGACCTGCTCGTCCTTCTCGCGGGTGAGCAGGACCTCGATCCCCTCCTGCTTCCGCAGCAGGTCGCGCAGGCGCAGGGCGATGTCGAGGGTGATGTCCTTCTCGAGGGCTCCGTCGGGGGTCCTGCTGCCGATGTCCTTGCCGCCGTGCCCGGGGTCGAGGACGATGCGACGGACACCCACCGGGAAGACTGCCCTGTTGAGCGGACGTGGCTCGCCGAGGAGCCGCGGCGCCGCGGCGAGGGCGTTGGTCTCGCCCGGGGCCGGGGCTTTGACGGTTCGGCGCGCGGCGATGGGGCGCGTGACGACCGAGGTGACCTCGGCGGTGCCGCGCGAGGCGGCGGCCGGTATGAGAAGGAGGCTCCCCGCGGCGATCGCCGGCACCACGACGCCGATCACCAGCCAGCGCCGCCAGCGGCGGCGCTCCCAGGGCAGCGGCGGACGCTTCCCTGCCTTGATGTACACGTTCTCCCGCACCACCGCCTTGAGCAACTCCCGGCGCTGCTTCGCGGAGACGGTCGTACCAGAGCGGTCGGGATCCACTCGCGGGTTACCTCACGCCGGAAGTCCCCGACCGGCAGTCGACGGGCCGCCGTGGCGCCGGTCCGCCCGCGTTCGCACTGCCGTGGGGTCGCAGGAAATGTTACCACGGCTGGAGTTATGGGTCGCCGGCGGGCTCCGCGGTGGAGGCTTCGCGGCCGGCAGAGAAGAGGGGCAGCTGCACCGCGGCGCCCTCGACGAGGTTCGAGGCGGTGACCCCGAGGAGGCGCACCGGGCGCGCGGCGGCGTCGGTCTTTCGCAGCAGCGCCGTTGCGTGCCAGGCGATCGTCGGACCGTCGCAACAGGCGACGGAGAAGGTGTGCCCGCGGGTGATGGTCGTGAAGTCCGTGTAGCGCACCTTGATGGTGACCGTACGGGCGAGGAGCCGCCGCTTCTGCAGGTCCTCGGCGACCTCGCCGGCGAGCCGCGCCACCTCTCCTTCGATCGCCGCCACCGCGTCGAGGTCGCGCGCGTAGGTGGTCTCGGTGCCGAGGCTCTTGCGCTCGCGCTCGAGGCTCACCGGGCGGTCGTCGATGCCCCGGGCGTACTGGTGGAGCGCCTCGCCCCAGCGGCCGAAGCGGCGGGTCAGGGCGTCGACGTCGAGCTTGCGGAGGTCGGCGACGGTGACGACGCCGAGCTCGGCGAGCGACTGCTCGGTGGCCGGCCCGACGCCGTGCAGGCGTCGCACGGGCAGCGGCGCGAGGAACGACTCGACCTGCGCCGGCTTGACGACGGTGAGCCCGTCGGGTTTGTCGAAGTCCGAGGCGATCTTCGCCACCAGGCGGTTGGGTCCCACCCCCACCGACACCGTCAGCCGGCGCTCTTCGCGGACGCGGCGCCGGATCTCGCGCGCGATGGCCGTCGCGCTCCCCCACGGCCCGAGGTGCTCGCTGACGTCGAGGTACGCCTCGTCGAGCGACGCCGGCTGCACGAGCGGGGTGAACTCGTGGAAGATGGCGAAGATCGCGATCGACTCGTTGCGGTAGCGCGTGAAGTCGGGCTTCAGGAACACCAGGTCCGGGCAGCGCCGGACGGCGTGCGCCGACGCCATCGCCGAGTGGATGCCGTAGCGCCGCGCCTCGTAACTGGCGGCGGCGATGACCCCGCGGCCCTCGGGGCGCCCGCCTACCACCACGGGTTTGCCGGCGAGCGAGGGGTCGTCGCGCACCTCGACCGCGGCGTAGAAGCAATCCATGTCGCAATGGAGGATGCGCCGGTCGGCCATGGGGGCGCCCAACCGTATACCGCCGAATCAGGGCGCGGAGGCGCTTCGCGGCTGGCTCGAGTGCCGAGCCGGCACGCCGGGTTACCCGCGTTTGGTCTCGAGCTCGGCCCAGCGGGCGTAGAGCCGCTCGACGTCCCGCCTCGCCGCGGCCTCGGCCGCCGACCGCTCCTGGATCGCCGCCGCGTCGGTCGCCACCGCGGGATCGTGCAGCGCCGCTTCGGCCGCAGCCAGCAGCTCCTCGGCGGCGAGCACCGCGGCCTCCATGCCGTCCCACTCCTGCTGCTCGCGGTAGCTGAGCTTCTTCGCCGGCCGGCGTGTCGGGGTGGCGAACGGCGGCGCGGCCGCGGGTCGCTCGCGCGACGCCGGGCGCCCGCGCGCCGCGAGCCACTGGTCGACGTCGGCGTACCGCTCGGTGCCTCCAATGCCGTCGAGCGCGAGGATCTCGTTGGACACGCGGTCGAGGAGGAGCCGGTCGTGGGTGACCAGCACGACGGCGCCGCCGCGCTCGAGGAGCGACTCCTCGAGCACGTCGAGCGTCGGGATGTCGAGGTCGTTGGTGGGCTCGTCGAGCACCAGCAGGTCGGCGGGCTGGAGCATCAGCCGGGCGATGGCGATGCGCGCCCGCTCCCCTCCGGACAGGCGAGCCACCGGCGTGCGGAGCTGCTCGGCGCGGAACAGGAAGCGCGCCGCCCACGAGGCGACGTGGATCGAGCGGTCCTGGTAGATGACGTGGTCGCCTTCCGGCGCGAGGGCGCGGGCGAGCGTCGCCTCCGGGTCGAGCGGCGTCCGGTTCTGGTCGAAGTAGACGACGCGCAGCCACTCGGCCTTCTTGACCGTGCCGGAGTCGGGCTCGAGCTCGCCGACGATCATCCGCAGCAGCGTCGTCTTGCCCGACCCGTTGGGGCCGAGGATGCCGAGCCGGCTGCCGGCCACCAGCTCGACGTCGAGGCTGTCGACGATGGTGCGCCCGCCGAAGCGCTTGGTCAGGCCCTCGCCCTTCCAGAGACGCTTGGTGCGACGCCCCGAGGTGGCGAGGTCGATGCCGGCGGTCGCACCGCTCGCGGCACGGTCGTTGGCGTCGGCCAGCTCCGCGATCCGCGCGTGCGCGCTGTCGATGCGCGCCTTGGCCTTGCTGGTGCGCGCCTTGGCCCCGCGGCGGAGCCACTCGATCTCGCGGCGCACCAGGTTGGCGAGCGTGTCGCGGTACGCGGCGTCGCTGCGCAGGCGCTCGTCGCGGGCTTCCAGGAAGTCGGCATACGACCCTTCGACCGTGAACAGCCCTTCGGGATATCGCCGGTCGAGCTCGAGCATGCGGCGGGCGATCCGGTCGAGGAAATAACGGTCGTGGCTCACGACGACGAACGCCTTGGGCACCGAACGCAGCAGCTCCTCCAGCCAGACGATGGCCTCGAGGTCGAGGTGGTTCGTGGGCTCGTCGAGCAGCAGCACGTCGGGCTCGGCCGCCAGCTCGCGCGCGATCGCCAGCCGCTTGCGCCAGCCCCCCGAAAGCGTCTCGCTCGGCTGGCTGCGGTCGTCGAACCCCGCACTGCCCAGGGCCACCGCGAGCCGGCGTTCCCGCTCGCCGTCGTCGAGAGGCGGTCCCGCCGCCAGGGCATCGCGCACCACGTCTTCGACGGTCTTGCCCGTGGCGAACACCGGGTCCTGGGGCACGTACGCCACGCGCACTGCCCTGCGCGCCACGCGCTCGCCCGCGTCGGGCTCCTCGCTACCCGCGAGGATGCGGAGCAGCGTCGACTTGCCGGAGCCGTTCGGTCCGACGAGCCCGACGTGATCGCCGGCGTCGAGCGTGAAGCTCAGGCCCTCGAAGACGGGTCGCCCGCCGAACGACTTGGCGACGCCGCGGCAGGTGATGAGCGGTGTGGGCGGGATGGAAGTCGGTCCGACGACTGTGGCTCTAGGAGGGCTCTAGGATGCTCCGGCCGGAGCTTCGGTGGCGCTGTACCGCGTGCGCTCCTCGGCCAGCGCGGTGCTGATCCGCCGCGCCAGGTCGGGGTCGTGCAGCGCCAGGATCCGCGCCGCGAGCAGGCCGGCGTTGCGTGCGCCGTCCACCGCCACCGTCGCGACGGGGATGCCGGGCGGCATCTGCACCGTCGACAGCAGGGCGTCGAAACCGCTGAGCGCTCCCGAGGCGAGCGGCACGCCGATCACCGGCCGCAGCGTGTGGGCCGCGACCACGCCGGCGAGGTGGTTGGCCATCCCGGCGCAGGCGATGAAGACCTGCACGCCCCGGGCCTCGGCGTCGCGCACGTAGTCGACCGTCATCTCGGGCGTGCGATGGGCCGAGAGCACGCGCAGCTCCGACGCCACCGCGAGCTGCTGCAGCGCCTCCTGCGCCTTCGCCACCTTGGGGACGTCGTTCGGGCTGCCGGTGAGGATTGCGACGAGCGGGGCGGTGGGCAAGGTGGGCTCCTGGTTCGATTCCGAAGGCTCGGCTCGCTGGGCTCGGTTAGCTGGGCTCAGCGGCGGCGCTCGGGCTTGGGCTCGGGCGTCGGCGTCGGGATCGGCGCCGGTTGCAGCTGCATCCACGACGTGGGCTTGATCTCGGCCGTTCCGCCGTAGGGTGCGATGAAGGTGGCGCGGACCTGCAGGTCGGCGAGGCCGCCGCGCACGGTGCGCACCTCGATCGGCCCGGTCTCGATAGTGCCCCCCGCGGGAAGCAGCGGCGCGAAGAGGCGCAGCACCGTCGGATAGCGGATCGTCCGCACGAGCTTGCCGTCGGGCCCCGCCATGTACACGTCGTAGCGGTAGAACTCGCCAGGCCGGACGTCGCCGAAGGCGCCGCCCACGGCCCACATCTCGACTAGGTTGCTGTCGACCTGCGAGAGATCGCTGCCCTCGCTCGAGGCGTTGTGCAGCGAGAGCTTGACGACGACGCGGCCGGGAGACTCGGCGAGCTTGGTAACGATGATCCGCGGGTCGGGCAGCGCGGTCGCCTCGGCGCCGATACGGGCCAGGCTGTCCGCGGTGAGCGTCAGTCCGTCACCGACGTGCGGCAGCCGGTAGTAGAGCTGGCCGAGGTGGTGCTCGAGCTTCCAGCTCGCGATCAGCCGCCGCAGCTCCTGCATGTGGGCCGTCGACGTGCAGACGACGCGGACGTTGTCGCCGGGGTAGACGCGGGTGTCGACGATGCGGGTCGGGCTGTCGACGGTGAAGGCGTAGACCTGGCGGTCGATTCCCTCGAGCGAGAAGCCGTGACGGATCCGAAGCTTGCGGTTCCACGCCAGCGCCTGGAGCGTGGCGCCGGGGATCTCTCCCGCGTCCTGACCGTTGCGCAGCACGCTCGCAGCGCCGCGGACCACCACGCCGACGAGGAACGGCTCCTCGAGCTCCTCGATCTTCCGCGCCGCCTCCTCGATCTGCTTGAAGTCCCCGGTGGCGACCTCCTCGGGCTCCCCCTCGCGATTGCCGTAGAGGAAGGAGACGATGAAGTCGGTGGCGGCGAGAACCTCGTCGAGCCCCTCGGTCGCCAGCGCGTCGCGCGGCACCGTGGCGGAGAGCAGCAGGTTCGGCTCGAGCACGTCGCGCAGCTCCTGCGCCAGCTCTCCCCCGTCCTTGCCCGGCAGGCCGGCGAAGTCGAGGTGCCAGCCAGACACCCCGAGGCCCGCCTCCTCGGCGCTGCGCGCCACCGCTTCGAGCGAGGTCGCCAGCGCCTTCGCGGCCGCCTCGGCGTCGTCGACCCCCGTCGGCCAGCCGCCGCGGATCACCAGAGTCGCGCGCACGCGGCGGGGCGTCTTCGGCAGCGGCTGGGGCGCGAGCTGCGGCTGGCTCCCCCGCCACTCGACCCGCGCCGCGTCGACGAAGACCTCGGTGACGCCTCCGGCCTCGAGGCGCGCGACGTCGGAGTTCGAGAGCGGCACCGTGGCGCCGTCGATCCACACCGCCGAGTCGACAGCGCGGCCGCGCTTGCCGGCGCCACCGCAGGCGACGCCGCCGAGCGCGACGAGCGCGATCGAGCCGACGACGACCGCAGCTCGCACCCGCGACGAGACGATCGGTCCTGTGGGGGGGAGAGAGCCCCCGGGGCGGGCTGGGGAGCTCTTCATGGCGGGATCATAATCACCACTTCGAGTCCGCCACCAAGCCGGTTGCGCGCCACGACCGTACCGCCATGCTCCTCGGCGATGCGCCGGGTGATCGGCAAACCGAGCCCGGTGCCGGTGTCGTGGGTCGAAAAGTAGGGGTCGAAAATGCGCTGCAGCAGCTCGGGCGGGACTCCCGGCCCCCGGTCGGCGACGGTGATCGTCGCCATGCCATCCGTCCCCATGCCCCCCGGTTCCATGCCCTTCTCGCGCTCGACCCGCACCTCCACCTCGCCGCGGCCGGCGCTCGCGCGCAGGGAGTTCTCGATCAGGTTGCGCAGCGCGCGGCGCAGCAGCCGGGCGTCGAAGCGGGCCGGCAGCGACGGCGGGTCCGCTTCGAAGGTGACCGCGACGCCGGCCGGCGTGCCCGCGCTGTAGGTCCCCACCACGTCCGCCACCGCGGCCGCGAGGTCTCCCGGCTGCGCGTCGAGGCGGGGGATGTGGCTGTAGGTCGAGAACTCCGAAGCGATCTGCTGCAGCTCGTCGACCTGGCGCAGGATGTTGCCGGTGCAGCGCTCGAAGACCTCCGCGAAGCGCTCGGGATCGCGCGCGTGGACCTCCACCATGTGCTCGGTCGAGAGCCGGATGGGCGTCAGCGGGTTCTTGATCTCGTGGGCGATGATGCGCGCCATCTCCGCCCACGCCTGCAGCCGCTGCGAGCGCAACACCTCGGTGACGTCTTCGACGACGAGCAGCGCGCTGGGCTCCCCCGCGCCGGGCACCGGCACCCACGCGAGGTGTGCCTCGCGCTCGCCGCCCTCGCGAGAGAGGTGCACGGTCGCCTCCGCCGGGTCCCTGCCGACGCCGGCGAGGAACCGCGCCACCGGCGCGAGCTCCTCCCGCGCGTCGAGCGCGTCGCGCAGCGGCTCGCCGACCCGCGTGCCGAGCATCTCCCCGGCGAGCCGGTTGGCGAGCAGCACCCGACCGCCCTCGTCGAGCGAGACGACGGCGGAGTTGACGTTCTCCACCATGCGCTCCACGACCTGCTTCTCGCGGACCAGGCGCTGGCGGCCCTCGGCGATGCGGCGTGCCATCTCGTCGATGGCGGCGACGAGCGCCGCCAGCTCCTGCTCGCTCGGCGCGAGATCGAGGCTGGTGGCGCCGCCGGCGATGCGCCGCGTGCCCTCGACGAGCTCGCGGATGGGCCGCGTGAAGGTGCCGGCGAGCCGGCTGCCGAGC
>Ga0075421_100002144_pt1 | contig 23418 bp, 22 predicted proteins | sample SoiMetdeltSBSDD5_FD_75292 | JGI IMG/M metagenome (GOLD analysis project Ga0075421, IMG submission 75292) | Bulk soil microbial communities from a Populus tree surrounding site in Tennessee, USA - Soil MetaG P. deltoides SBSDD5 | ecosystem: Environmental > Terrestrial > Soil > Tree plantation...
CCGCCGTGTCGGCCGGACTCTTTGGCGACGCGCTCGGACTCAGCTTCGACTGTGCCATGCGATTGCACGCGTCGAAGTCCTTCTGCGTCGGCTCCGCGGCCAGAGCGGCGTTCGCACCGGCGAGCAGCGCGGTCGCGACGAGTGCGCTGGTCATTTTCATACGGGCTCCTCGATGGAGCCCGCATGAGCAATCCGTGTGCCCGGGAGACGCGGGGTCGGCTCGCGAGAGCCACTGAAAGGTGTCGCGCCCAGGAGGAGCCGATCGTCACAGGTGGGCGCCGCAGTACTTGCAGTGCGACGCATCGACATCGTGGCCTTCGGCGCCGCACGCCGGACACGCCTGCCGCGATACGGGGCGGCCGGCCTTGGCCAGCTCGACCGACACGATCCCGGTCGGCACCGCGATGACGCCATAGCCGAGGATCATCAGGAGCGAGGCGACGAGCTGACCGAGGGGGGTGCGGGGCGCGATGTCGCCGTAGCCGACCGTGGTCATGGTGACGATCGCCCAGTACATGCTGGTGGGAATGCTCGTGAAGCCGTGCTCCTCGCCCTCGATGACGTACATGAGCGACCCGACGATGAGGACGACCGCCACGATTCCGCCGAGGAACACCGTGATTTTTCGCCGGCTCTCCCGCAGCGCGGTGACGAGCAGCTCGGCCTCGCTGACGAAGTGCGCGGCCTTGAGGATACGGAACACGCGCAGGAGCCGGATGCCGCGGATGACCATGAAGGACTGCGTCTCGGGGACGACGAGCGCCAGGTAGGTTGGCACGATCGACAGCAGGTCGACCACACCATAGAAGCTCGTGGCATACCGCCACGGACGCTCCACCACCATGAGCCGCAGTCCGTACTCGATGGTGAAGGCCACCGTCAGCGTCCACTCGGTCGCGCGCAGCCACGGGCCGTGCTCATGGCGGATCTCGGGCACGCTCTCGAGAACGACCGCCGCCACGCTGGCGGCGATCGCGAGCAGCAGGCCGACGTCGAACGCCCGCCCGGCGGCGGTGTCCGACTCGAAGATCACCTCGTGCAGACGCGACCGCCACCGAGGCCGACGGCGCGCTTCAGCGCCGACACGCGTGATCGGTTGGGATCGTTGCATCAGCGCCTCCTGGATATCATACGTCGGCCTCTCGTCCGTAGACCGAACGACGGAAGCCTGAATCGCCATCGTCCGGGCGGCTACACTGGGGGCATGAGGAGCGCGCTGCTGGAGGTGGCCGGACGCGGCGTCCACGTTTCCAATCCGGACAAGATCTTCTTCCCCCGCGCCGGCTACACGAAGCTCGACCTCGCGAAGTACTACGCGGCGGTGGCCCCGGCCGCTCTGCGGGGCATCGCGGGGCGGCCGATCGTGCTCAAGCGCTATGTCGATGGCGCGGAGAGCCAGCCCTTCTTCCAGAAGCGGGCGCCGGAGGCGCGGCCGGACTGGATCGAGACGGTGGAGCTGCGCTTTCCCTCGGGACGCACCGCCCGCGAGGTCGTCGTGCGAGACGCCGCGCAGCTGCTGTGGATCGTGAACCTCGGCTGCATCGACTTGAACCCTCATCCCGTCCGCGCCGACGATCTGGACCATCCCGACGAGCTGCGCGTCGATCTCGACCCCGGCCCCGGCGTCGCCTGGGACGACGTGCGACGCGTGACGCTGCTGGTCCGGGACGTCCTGGATGCGCATGGGCTTCGCGGATGGCCCAAGACGTCGGGCTCGCGCGGCATGCACGTCAACGTGCGCATCGAGCGGCGCTTCCCGTTCGAGCAGGTGCGGCGCGCCGCGCTGGCGCTGGCGCGCGAGGTGGAGCGACGCGCGCCCGAGCTGGCGAGCAGCAAGTGGTGGAAGGAGGAGCGGCACGGCGTGTTCCTCGACTACAACCAGAACGCGAAGGACCGCACGGTCGCGTCCGCGTGGTCCGTGCGGCCGACGCCCGACGCGCGCGTGTCAATGCCGCTCGACTGGGACGAGGTTGCCGGCTGCGATCCCGCGGCCTTCACGCTGGCCACCGCCGCCACGCGCTTCAGCGAGCGCGGCGATGCCGCGGCCGGGATCGACGCGGCGGCAGGATCACTCGACGCCCTGCTCGAGCTGTCGGCGGCGCAGGAGGCGGCCGGCCTGCGCGATGCGCCGTGGCCCCCGCACTACAAGAAGCAGCGTGACGAGCCACCACGCGTCGCGCCCTCGCGCTCGAAGGCGGCCGCGAGGGGCCGCGGCCGCACGCCGTCCACGCTCATCACCGTGGCCCGTGCCGCGGACCAGGCCGAGGCCCTGGCCGGCCTCGAGAGCTGGAAAGCGCGTCATCCGGCGGCGGCCGCGCGGCTGCACGTGGATGACGTCCTCGTCGACTCGATGCGCGGCCGTTCGACCACCTGGACCCGCATCCGGGTGAATCTCCGCCACGTCCCCGAGGCCGAGCGCCCCGGCGACGAGCCGCCGGTGCCCGACTACGATCCGTGGCGCGCGTCGGGGCGCGAGCGTGCGCGCTCGCGGGCGCCGAAGACGCGCTCGAGCTCATAGGCCGGCGTCACCTCGAGCTGGTCGTAGCGGCACTCCTGTGGTCGCTTGTCCGGCCGCCAGCGGAGGAACCGCGCTGCGTGGCGAAAGCGCGAGCCCTGCATGTGGTCGTACGCGACCTCGCAGACGCGCTCGGGCCGCAACGGCTCCCAGCTGAGGTCCTTGCCGCGGTTCCAGCGGCTCGTGGCGCCCGGCATCCGCTGCCCGTTTGCGCCCGCATCGTCCTCCGCCATCGCCCAGTCGCGCCAGGGATGATGGTCGAGCGCACGCTCCCGCAGCGGCGCCAGCTCGGTCACGAGCTGCTTGCGCGCGGCGTTGGTGAAGGCGGCGGTGACGCCGACGTGGTGCAGCATCCCGTGATCGTCGTACAAGCCAAGCAGGAGCGAGCCGACCATGGTGCCGGGGCCCTGTTTATGCCAGCGGAAGCCGGCGACCACGCAGTCCGCCGTGCGCGCGTGCTTCACCTTGATCATGGTGCGCTCCCCGGCGCGGTACGGCGCGTCCAGACGCTTGGCCATGACACCATCGAGCCCGGCGCCCTCGAAGCGTCGAAACCAGTCCTCGGCCAGGGCGCGGTCGCGGGTGGCCGGTGAGAGATGCACGGGCGGCGTCGCCCTTCCCAGCGCCTCCTCGAGCCGCTCGCGCCGCACGGCCAGCGGCACGTCGCGCAGGTCTTCGTCGTCGAGGGCCAGCAGGTCCCAGGCCACGTACGACGCCGGCGACTGAGCGGCCAGGAGCTTCACGCGCGAGGCGGCGGGATGTATGCGCAGCAGCAGCGCCTCGAAATCGAGCCCGGCCGCGCCGACGATGACGATCTCGCCGTCGACGACACAGCGCGGCGGCAGGTTTCGCGCCAGCGGCGCGAGCAGCTCGGGGAAGTATCGGTTCATCGGCTTCTCGTCGCGGCTCTGCACGAGGATCTCGTCGCTGTCGCGGAACACGAGCGTGCGGAAGCCGTCCCATTTGGGCTCGAACTGCCAGCCCGGACCCGCCGGCAGTGCGTCGGCAGCGGCCGACAGCATGGGCGCCAGCGGCGGCGCGAAGGGCAGCCGCATACCCGCCTAGTGGGCGGAGCGCTGCGGATCGCGCAGCGTCGCGAGCAGCACGACGAGATCCTCGGGATTCAACGGCTTGACCGCATGCGCGTCGAACCCGGCGGCGATGGCGCGATCGCGGACGTGCCGGCCCATGTGCGCGGTGACGGCGACGGCACGGAGGGGCCCGCCGGCACGCCGCGCGTGTTGCCGCCGGGCCGTCTCGATGAACGCGAAGCCGTCCATCTCCGGCATGGCGATGTCGCTGACCAGCATATCGATGTCATCGTCGGCGAGGATCTGCAGACCTTCGCGCGCCGAGCCGGCGACTCTCACGTCGGCGCCGCTCTGACCGACGGCGATGGCCAGTAGCTCGCGGGCGTCCGGCTGATCGTCGACGATCAGGACGGTCCTCGATCACGATGGCCGCCGGAGTCTGCGAGTCCCCTGACCAGGGCGAATGCCCGTCGACCGCCGCGCGATAGCGCTCCGACAGATTGCGCCACGCCCCGAATCGCATCACACCAGTCTCGTCGAGGAGCAGCACACTGGCGCGGTTGGCGCCCGCCGCCATGATCGACGCAATGGCCGCCTCGCAGACGCTGGCCGCGTCCGTGGCGCGCGCCACCCGGTCGGCGAGGTGGTAGAGAAGCTCGAGTCGCTGCTTCACCGTTTCATGCTCTGCCGTGCGCGGACCGAGTTTAACGGGCGATCATCCGCCGTGCAAAAGCGGGCCGGCTCGCTCAACGCTGTCTGTTCGCGACCGGGGCGATGGCTCCGCCGTGCGTCTTCCGCCGAAACACGGCCGGGAAGAACGCCGTTCCCGCGACGACGATGTAGCTGCCGTAGGCGAGGATCTCGAGCGCCGTCGGCCGCGCCCGATATCCGACCAGGCCGGTCAGCACGCCGCCGAGGGCGCCGTGGTCGTCGAGGAGCCACGACGTATCCCACACCGGGTCGCCGGCGGGCAAGAGGCCCAGCCCCTGCAGCTTGCCAACGCCAGCGCTGAGGAGGCCAGCGGCGAGCAACAACAGCAGCACCGACGTCGCCGCGAAGAAGCGCTGGACGCTGAGGCGGCGACCGCCCTGGAACACGACCCAGCCGAGGATCGCCGCGCCAACGAGACCCGCGACGCCACCCGCGAGCGCGCGCCAGCTCGCCGCGTCGTCCATCTGCACGAGGAGGCCCCACAGGAACAGCACCGTCTCGGCGCCCTCGCGGAAGACGCCGGTAAACGCGATGAGACCGACGAGCCAGAGCCGCTGGCGCGCGTGGGCCTCGTCGATGCGGCGCTGCACCTCGCCCCGAATCTCGCGCGCGTGGCGGCCCATCCACCAGCCATGCCACGTCAGCAGCACCACGGCGAGGAAGATGACGCCGATGGCGATGACGTCCGGGCCGAGGTCGGCGAGTGGCCCACTGATCACGCTGACGGCCACGCCCATCGCGATCGAGGCGCCAAGCGCGAGGACGGCACCGGCGGTGACATAGCGGCGGCTCTGCGCGCGTCCGATCATCGCCAGGTACGCGTAGAGAATGCCCAGCAGCAGGGCCGCCTCGAATCCCTCGCGCAGGACGATGACGAACGTGGCGCCCATGCTACTCGGCGACGATCTGCCCCTGCGCGGTCTTTGGATTGAACTCGCCGAAGAACGGATACGTCCCCGGCTTCAGCGCGCGCACGCGGATATTCGCCGTCTTGCCGGCCGGGATGACCTTCTCGATGCGCAGGTCCTTGCTCTCGAACTCTTCCGACTTCGCGTCTCTGTTCGTCACGACGAGCACGAACGGCTTGCCCGCCTTGACCTTGACCTCCGACGGCACGAACCGGTTGTTCTCGATCGTGACCGGGATCTCGCTGGGGGGGCCCTGCGCCAGCGCCGGCGTGGCGCTCAGCGTGGCGCCGAGCAGCAGCGATATCAGCAGACCCTGTCGCACAGCGGCGGCGCTCTTCCACCTCATGATCGATCCTCCCGGATAGTTAGGGTTCCTTAATATATGCAGAACGTCAACCTTAATGTCGAGAGCCGCGACAGGTGACCGCTCGCCTGAGCTTGGCCCGCGCGTCCCGGCGTGCTCGCCACTCATGGGCCCGGGAATTGCTTCGTCGAGGCGGCAGGACAATCACACTCACACTTTTGGAGGCCTCGACATGATCAAGATTCTCGTGTTGTTTCTCGTCGCGGTGATGTCGGTCGCCCCGGCGCTCGTGGCAGCCCAGACGGGCGGCGCCGGCAGCGGCAGTGGCGCCGCGGGCTCGGGTTCGGGTGCGCCGTCGGGAAGCTCGGGTGGGAGCGGCACGACCGGCACGACCGGCACGACCTCCGGCGGCCCCAGCGGCGCTGGCGCGTCGCCGTCTGCCAGCCCGTCGCCCAGCTCCACCTCGACGTCCGGCGACTTCGGCCAGTACACGACGCAGGCCGATTGCGAGAAGGCCGGCGGCACCTGGGAGCTTGCCTCGAAGAAGTGCGCGAAGAAGTGAGACGCCCGGAGGGAGCTCGCGCTCGCTGGCCCTCCTGAGCGCGGGCAGCGTGCGGTGGACGGCGTGATGCCGTCCACCGTCGTCGCGCGAATCGAGTTACTGCGTCGACTTGGGGTCCATCCAGACGACCTCCCAGTGGTGTCCGTCGGGATCATAAAAGCTCCAGGCGTACATGAACCCGTGATCCTGGGGGTCCATGGCGTGCGTCCCGCCGGCAGCGATGGCCGTGCGCACCAGTTCGTCGACCTCTTCGCGGGAGCCGCACGACAGCGCCAGCAGCGCCTCCGTGTAGCGCGTCGTGTCGCAGGCTTCCCGCCGCGTGAACCCCTGGAAGAACGGCTGCGTCAGGAGCATGACGAAGGCGTCATCGCTGACGATCATGCAGGCGGCCTTGTCGTCCGTGAACTTCGGGTTGAACTGGAAGCCGAGCTTGGAGAAGAACGTCATCGATCGCGTCAGATCTCGAACCGCGATGTTGACGAACATCTTCCGCACAGGCGTGTCAGTCATGGTGTCCCTCCAACGAACAGGTCGAACGGCGAGGCGCCCGTTCGACAGCGAGCGCGAGACACCGCGCTCGGCGACGGCGAGTTCGACTACATCTCGCTGATCTCGACCATCGAGCACATCGACGACGACGGCGACAGCGCGGCGATGCGCGAGCTCGCGCGTGTGCTCAAGCCCGGAGGCCGGCTGGTCCTCACCGTCCCGTACAGCTACGAGTGCTATCGGGATTTCTGGGTATCCGACGACCCGTATACCAACGTCTACCGTGGCACGCGCTTGTTCTACCAGCGTCACTACGATGACGCCGCGTTGGACAAGAGGCTGGTGGAGCCGTCAGGCTTCGGCTCAGGAAGAAGCTCGTCTTCGGGGAGCCGGGGTGGCGCTGCTGCAACACGCTCTTCGCGAACCCGCGTCTCCCGGTCGTTGCGAAGCTGCCGTTAGCGGGACACAACGGCCCGCAGCGATCGTTCGGCCGAGGGAGCGCCGCCGCTGGCGGCGCTCCCTCGGCGTTCACGGAACCGCCGTGGTGACGCTAGACCTTCAGCTGATCGCGAATCGGCAGATGCCGGATACGCTTGCCGGTCGCCGCAAAGATGGCGTTGCAGAGCGCCGGCGGGATGGGCGGCACCCCCGGCTCGCCCACGCCACCCATCGGCTGACCGTAGTCGCCCGGGATGATGTGCACGCGGATGACCCGCGGGGCCTGCGCCATGCGCGTCACTTCGTAGGCGTTGAAATTGTCCTGCTCCACGCGTCCCGCCTTGAAGCTGATCTCGCCGAGCGTCGCGATGCCGACGCCCATGACACAGGCGCCCTCCATCTGTGCGCGCACACGGTCCGGATTGACGGTGGCGCCGCAGTCGACGGCCATGTCCACCCGCGGAATCGTCACCACGCCCTTGTCGTCGACGGCCACCTCCACCACGGCCGCGACGTAACTGACGAAGCTGTAGTGGGCGGCGATGCCGAGGCCGTGGCCCTTCGGCAGCGTCTTGCCCCAGCCGGACTCACGGGCCACCGTCTCGACGACCCGCCGCAGTCGGCCGGTATCGACGGGATATCGCTCCGGTGATTCGCCGTGATTCCACGTGTCGCCGAGCGTCTCCGGACTGACCCGCCGCGCGGGGCCGATGACCTCGAGCAGGTAGTCCTTCGGATCGCGACCGGCCGCCGCGGCCAGCTCGGCCACGAACGACTGGACGGCGAAGGCGTGGGGAATGTTCGATACCGAGCGGAACCAGCCGATCCGCGTGTGCGCGACCGCCTCGGGGTTCTCGATGCGTACGTTGGGGATGGCGAACGGTACGTTGATCACGCCCATCCCGAGCTCGAGCGCGGCCTCGTGCTTCGCGGCCGGATCGAACGTCGAGAAGATGGTGGGCGCGACGGTGCGGTGCAGCCACGCGACGGGCTTGCCCTGCCCGTCCACGCCGGCCTCCAGGTGCTCGACGGACACCGTGTGATAGTACGAATTGTGGAGGTCATCGTCGCGCGTCCACGTGACCTTCACCGGCTTGCCGTCCACGGCCTTCGAGAGCGCGGCCGCCTCGATCGCGTAGTCGGGCTTCGACTTCCGTCCGAAGCCGCCGCCGAGCAGCGTGACGTGAACGGTGACGTCGTCGGGCGACATGCCGAGCCGCTTGGCCACCAGGTCGCGCGCGGCCTGCGGCGACTGGAAGCAGCCCCACACCTCGCACTTGCCATTGACGATTCGCGCGGTCGCGGCCGGGGGTTCCATGGTCGCATGGGCCAGATGCGGCACGTAGTACTCCGCCTCCACACGACGCGCGGCGCCGGCGGCGGCCGCCGTGAAGTCGCCGTCATCGCGCACGACCTTCGCCGGCTTGCGTGCGGACTCCTCGAGTGAGGACTTGAACGCGCCGGAATCGTAGCCGCCATTCGGACCGTCGTCCCACGTGATCTTGAGCGCGCGACGTCCCTCGATGGCCGCCCAGGTGTTGCGTCCGAGGACGGCCACGCCACCCACGGGATTGAACTGAGCGGGGGGCCCCGTGGGCTCGATGGGCACCACGCGCTCGACGCCGGGAACCTTCAGCGCCTCGGCGGAGTCAAGACTCGCCACCTTGCCGCCGTAGACCGGAGGACGCGCGACCACGGCGTAGAGCATGCCGGCTAGCCGCGTGTCGATGCCGTATTGCGCCTTGCCGGTGACGATATCGCGCCCATCGAGGAGCTTCGTCTGGCCCTTGCCGATGTAGCGGAACTGCTTCGGATCCTTGAGGCGGAGCGTCTCGCGCGCCGGGACCGGCTGGCCGGCGGCGACGCGTGCCAGCGCTCCGTATCCGAGGCGCCGCCCGGTCGGGCGATGGACCACCTGGTGGTTGCGCGCCTCGACCTCGCTCACCGGCACCTTCCAGCGCTCGGCCGCCGCACTCTCCAGCATCGTGCGGGCGGCAGCGCCACATCGCCGCATGGGCTCGAAAAAGTGCCGCGTGCTTCGCGAGCCGTCCGTGTCCTGATTGCCGAAGCGCTGTTCGTCGCCGGGCGCCTGCGTCACCCGGACGCGCTTCCAGTCGGCTTCGAGCTCATCGGCCACGATCAGCGGCATACTCGTGCGCACGCCCTGTCCCATCTCGGAGCGGTGGCAGACGACGGTCACCGTCCCGTCGTCCGCGATCGACACGAAGGCCAGTGGATTGTCGACCCAGCCGTTCGGCATGTCGTCGGCGCCGTATTTCTTCGCCTGCTGGCCGCGCGCAACCGACGGATAGCCGACCGCGAGGACGAGCCCACTGAGCGACAGCCCGTGAAGGAAGCGGCGGCGACTCACGTTGGACACGATCAGCGGGCTCATCGCGCCCCTCCCTGCTTGGCCGCCGCCTGCTTGATGGCGGCGCGGATCCGCGTGTAGGTGCCGCAGCGGCAGATGTTGCCGCTCATCGCGTCGTCGATCTGCGCGTCGGTCGGCTTCGGCGTGCGCCGGAGCAGAGCGGCCGCCGACATCAGCTGGCCCACCTGGCAATACCCGCACTGCGGCACCCCCATGTCGACCCACGCCGTCTGCAGCGCCGCGCCGACGGGGTCGGCGCCGAGCGCCTCGATGGTGACGACCTTCTTGTTGGCCGCTGCGGAGATCGGTGTGACACATGACCGCACGGCTTGCCCGTCGACGTGGACGGTACACGCGCCGCAGAGAGCCATCCCGCAGCCGAACTTCGTTCCGGTGAGGCCGATCTCGTCCCGCAGCGTCCACAGCAGGGGCGTTTCCGGAGGCAGGTCGACGTTCTGCCGCTTGCCGTTGACCTCGAGTCGGATCATCGCGAGTCTCCTTCCGTCGTCGGGCCTTCGAGGGGCGAACAAGTGGCGCCATGGAAGCACAAAGCGCGGCCGACATAGAGACCGCGTGAAGTCGAGGCAACGGAGAGTTTCGAGACGACGCAGGCGGAGCGTGGGGGCTATCGCCCGGCGACGGCGGCGATCGTCTGGCAGAGCACGTCCGGCTCCACCGGCTTCGAAAGATGCTCGGTGAAGCCGGCGGCCAGCGTGCGCGCACGCGAGTGCTCGCGGCCGTAGGCGGTGGTCGCCACCACGGGCACGCCTCGCATCGACTCGTCGGCAAGCCCGCGAATCTCGCGGACGAGCCAGTAGCCGTCGTGGCCGACCATGGCGATGTCGCTGAGGACGACGTGGGGCTTGAGCTCCTGGACGAGGCGCAACGCGTCGACCGCGGTGGACGCGGTCGCGACCCACGCGCCGTACGCTCGCAAGGCCATGGCGAAGTAGTCGAGATTACCCTCGTCATCGTCGACGACGAGCACCTTCAGGCCGGCGAGACGGGCGCGCGCCCTCGACTCGCGGGCGCGGACGGACTCGCGCGGCTCGGCGACGTCGTGGTCCGACGGCGATGAGTCGCCCGGGGATTTGGCGACGACCTCGCGCCGTCGCGAATGATTCGGCAGGGCCTCGGCCCGCGTCAAGCCCTGCGCGCTCATGGTGCGGTCGCCGGTTGGGGAGCCGGGGCGACGTGATGCCGCGAGCCGGTCGGCAAGGTCACCGTGAAGGTGGCGCCTTCGCCTTTGCCGGGGCTTTCCGCGTACACGCGCCCTCCGTGGAGCTCGACGATGTGCTTCACGAGCGCCAGGCCAAGCCCCAGCCCGCCGTGAGCGCGGGTGGTGGAGCTGTCTTCCTGCCGGAACGGCTCGAAGATGTGGGGCAAGAGGCCGGCGCTGATGCCGATCCCGTTGTCGGCGACGACGATGCGGACGTCGCCATCCGCGTGTTTCACCGCGACCTCGATCCGTCCGCCGGCGGGCGTGAACTTGATCGCGTTCATGGCCAGGTTCCAGATCACCTGTCGCAGCCGGTCCGGCGCGCAGGAAATCTCGCCCGCATCCGGGTCGAAGGCGGTGCTGAGCGTGATGCCTTTCGTCTGGGCGGCGGGCTGCACGGCTTCGAGCGCCTCGCTGACGAGAGTGGTCAACGCGCACTTCTCGAACGTCAAGGTCATCCGTCCGCTCACGATGCGCGACAGGTCGAGCAGATCCTCGACCATCCGGGACTGCGCCGCCGCGCTGCGGATGATCACGTCGAGGGCGTGCGGCCGCTCCGCCTCCTCGAGGTCGCCGCGGCGCAGCATCCGCGCGTAGCCGAGGATCGAGTTCAGCGGCGTCCGCAGCTCGTGCGAGACGATGGCCAGCAACTCGTCCTTCGTCCGGCTCGATGCCTCGGCCTCTTCGCGGGCCCGTTGCTCACGGGCCAGTAGCTGATCGCGCTCGTCTTGCAGGCGGCGGCGCTCGGTGACATCGCGCGCGATCTTGGAGGCGCCGATGATACGGCCGTTCGAATCCTTGATCGGCGAGACGGTCAGCGAAATGTCGACGTACCGCCCGTCCTTGGTCACCCGGACCGTCTCGAAGTGATCGACGAGCTCGCCCCGCCGGATTCGCGCGAGGACATCGTTCTCCTCGGCGTAGCGCTCGCGCGGGATGATCAGCGTGATGTGGCGGCCAACAGCCTCCTCGGCTGTCCAGCCGAAGATCCGCTCGGCGCCGCGGTTCCACGACTTGATGACGCCCTCGAGGCTCTTGCTCACGATGGCGTCGTCGGAGTTGTCGACGATGGCGGCCAGACGACCTCGCTCCTCGAGGAAATCGTCCTTGGAGCGGCGGAGCCACTCCGCGGCCATGCGCGCCTCCCGCTCCTGCCCCAGGAGTCGCTCGCGCTCCATCTCTGCCTGCTTGCGATCCGTCACGTCGGCGACGCTGCCCACATAACCGAGCACGACACCCTCACGGACCTCGGGGAGCGCGTGCGCCGTGACCCAGCGCACTTCACCGTCCGGTCGCAGAAAGCGATAGTCGGCGACGAACTCGGCGCCGGCGCTCACGGCGCGGTACCACTCGTCGACGACGCGGGCGCGGTCGTCGGGATGCAATGTCGCCGCCCATCCGGCGCCGCGCGCCTGCGCGGCAGTCAGCCCGGTGATCTCGGACCACCGCTGGTTGACGTAGACGCAGTCGCCGGTCGCATCCGCCCGGAAGAGTCCGAGGGGCGCCACGCGCGCCAGGATCTCGGAAAACGTGTCGGTGGCGGCCCGGTCGTCCATCGATCGGTCGGGTCAGCGCTCCGCCGACGCCGGCGGCTCGCCGCCGACGCACATTCGAAACCGCATGACGCCCGTATTCCCCATGGGAGCTGGTTTCATGGTACGCGGACGCCGCCCGATTTCAAACGCACCGCCGCGCCATGTGAAAGAGTTTTCCTATCCGGCGCGGTGCCGCGCTTGGCAGGCTTGGCGATGACAGACGGTGCTAGTGGGGGCCCGCGCCCGGCGCGGGCCGAAGCCCGCTCTCGAGCGCCGGCGCCGGGGGCAGGCCGGTCACCTCGAGTATTTCCTGCTCGTTGAGCGTTTCCCGCGCCACCAGGGCGCTCGCCAGCGCGTCGAGCTGCTTGCGGTGCGCGGTCAGCAGGCGCCTGGCCTCCTCATGGCTCTCCCCGATGATCGTGCGGACCTCGGCATCGATCGCTTCGGCCGTCGCCTCACTGAACGGCTTGGTGCCGCTATAGCCGCCGGGGACATTGAGATAGGGATTGTCGCGTGGCGCGAGCTGCACCAGCCCGAGCCGGTCGCTCATGCCCCAGCGTGTGACCATGCGGCGGGCCAGGCCGGTGGCTTGCTCGATATCGCTCTCGGCGCCCGTCGTCTTCGTCCCGTAGACGATTTCCTCGGCGGCGCGTCCGCCGAGCATCCCGACGATCCGCGCCCGGAGATACGCTTCGGGATAGTTGTAGCGATCGCTCTCCGGTCGCTGATACGTCACGCCGAGCGCCTGGCCGCGAGGAACGATCGTCACGCGGTTCACGGGGTCGGCGCCCGGGACGAGGAGGCCGAGGATCGTATGGCCGCCCTCGTGGTAGGCGATGCGCTCCTTGTCGGCGCGGCTCAGGATGAGCGGGCGCTCCGGGCCCAGCACGATCTTCTCGAGGGCATCGATGAAGTCCCGGTGATGGACCGCATTCTGCTCGCGCCGGGCGGCGAGGAGCGCCGCCTCGTTGACCAGGTTCTTCAGGTCCGCGCCCGAGAAGCCCGGCGTCGTGGCGGCGAGCTGCTCCAGGCTCACGTCGCTCGCGAGCGGAACACTCCGCGTGTGGACCTTGAGGATCGCCTCGCGGCCCGTCTTGTCGGGCAGGTTGACGACGACGCGCCGATCGAAGCGCCCGGGGCGGAGCAGCGCCTTGTCGAGGACGTCCGGCTGATTCGTCGCCGCCAGGACGATGATGCCCTCGCGGCTCGAGAACCCGTCCATCTCGGTGAGGATCTGATTCAGCGTCTGCTCCTGTTCGTTCGTGCCGCCGATCGCCACCTGCCCGCGCGCACGACCGATCGCGTCCAGCTCGTCGACGAAGATGATCGCCGGCGCGTGCTCGCGCGCCTGCTTGAAGAGATCGCGCACTCTGGCCGCGCCGACGCCCACGATCATTTCGACGAACTCGGCGGCGCTCATCGAGAAGAACGGGACACCCGCCTCGCCCGCCACTGCCCGTGCCAGCAGCGTCTTTCCCGTGCCGGGGGCGCCGACCAGCAGCACGCCCTTCGGCGCCGTTCCACCGAGGCGCGTGTACTTCTGGGGGTCCTTGAGGAAGTCCACGATCTCCACGAGCTCGTTCTCGGCCTCGTCGATGCCGGCGACGTCATCGAAGGTGACCTTCACCTCCGTCTCCTTGTCGTACCGGCGGGCCCGGCTCTTGCCGATGCCCATGAGCCCGCCGCCGCCCAGCCCCCCGCCCAGCTGCGCGCGGCGGAACATCCACACGTAGAACCCGATGAAGAGCAGGGCCGGGCCGAAGCCGAACAGGAGCGTCGCCCACGGGCTGCCTTCTTCCGCGATCGGCTTGGCGCTGATCTCCACGTGGTGCTCGATCAGGAACGCCTCGAGGCCGGGGTCGACGAACGTGGGAAGCGTGGTCGCGAACGTGACCGACGTCTTCGGCACCGCCTGCGTCGCCGCCCGGCGATCGCCGGTCGGCCGCGAGTCGGCCTTGGGCGGCGCGCTCTTGTCGGTCGCGGGCGGATACGTCACCGCGGTCTTGAAGCGGCCGGTGATGCTGTCGCCCTGGCTGTGCACGGCCTCGACGTTGCCCTTGCTCACCTCGTCCTTGAACAACGTGTACGGCACGGTGACCGAGCTTTCGCCGGCGGGCATCAACAGCCGTACCAGAAAATAATTCGCGACGATGACGGCCACGAACCAGAGCCACGTCCGGCGCGGCGGCATCTTTCCGGTGGCGCCGTCCTTTCCGGCACCCGGTCGGGTGTCGGTGCGCCGGACGCGGCCGGCCGGCGCGGAATCGTTCCTGGCGTTTGGCTGTCCGGTCCCGCTCATGACGTTTCCCCTCCGAGCAATCCGCGGTCCATCGGGGCGTTCCAGCGCTTGATCGCCGGGGCCTCATGGTACGCGCTCAGAACGCTCACCGTGCCCGTGTCGAGAAGAAAGTGCTGGCCGGCCGCGACGGGCCATCCGAGCCACCGGGCGACGAGGGCGCGCAGCACATGGCCGTGCGCGAAGATCGCGACCGCGCCCGCCGCCGCTCGAGCCCGCTCGATGACGCGGTCGACACGACGGCTCACGTCATCCGGGGCCTCCCCGCCCTCCGCACCGTCCCTGAAGAGCAGCCATCTCGGGACGCGGCTGCGGATCTCGGCGGACGTCAGCCCTTCGTACCGACCGTAGTCCCACTCCACGAGGTCCGGGTCGACTCGAGCGCGATCACCGAGACCGGCGAGCTGACACGTCTCGCGCGCCCGCTTCAGTGGGCTCGTCAGGATCTGGTCAAACGACTCACGGCCGAGCACCGGCGCCAGCGCCTCGGCCGCTCGGCGGCCGGCGTCCGTGAGCGGCAGATCCGTCAGGCCGGTGTGCCGCCCGCTTCGGCTCCACTCCGTCTCGCCATGGCGGATCAGCCACACGTCGTTCGCGGCGCTCATCGAGCCGATCCCACCGCCGGGCGCTGCTCACATCAGCTCGACGGCGCAATGCTCGGACGCCGCCAGCTCATACGTCTTGCCGTCGACGCCGACACGAATGGAGGGCGCCGAGCACTGCATCGCCTGCACGCGGATCGTCCGACCGTGAAGGTCGATCAGCAGCGACTGCCCGCGGTACCGCACCGACAGTCGCAAGCGCTGGAGCGCCCGCGGCAGGCGCGGCTTGAGCCACAAGACGTCGCCGCGAAGCTCGAGGCCCGTATAGCAGCGCTGCAACACGTCCACCGTGCCCGCCATGGCGCCGAGGTGGATGCCCTCCGGCGTGGTGCCGCCCTGGATGTCCGCCACGTCGGTCACGAGCGCTTCCATGAAGACGTCCCATGACGCCGGGCGATCCGCCCGTGTGAGCACCCAGGAATTCGCGACGCGGCTGAGCGACGAGTCGTGGGCGCTTCGAGGGTAGTAATAGCTGATGGTCCGCGCGATCGTCTGCTCGTCGAACGGGTAGCCCAGGCGCTCGAAGAGCATCCGCAGCTCTTCGGCCGAGAAGAGATAGAAGAGCATGAGAACGTCCGGCTGCTTCGACAGCTTGTAGTGGATGGTGCTGTCGCCCTCGGCCTCGAGAATGAAGTCCAGCCGATACAGATGCCCGTAGCGCTGCCGGTACGCCTCCCAATCGAACTCCTTCAGCGCATCGTAGCCCTCGAACTGGCTCAAGATGCCGTCGCCGTGGAAGATCAGGCGCATCCGCCGGCTGATCGTGTCCCAGTGCGCGATCTCGTCGTCGGTCAGCGCCAGCCGATCGCGCAGGCGGCGCCCAACCGTGTCGGGAACGATCTCGAGGACGGCGCGCGCGCGCAGGATGACCCACACCGCAAGCACGTTCGTGTACGCGTTGTTGCTCAAGCCGGGACGCTCGGCGCCGGGATAGCCGTCGTGGTACTCGTCGGGCCCCATCATTCCGTGGATCTCGTACCGGTCGAGCGCGGGATTGTACGTCGTCGCGCTCGCCCAGAAGCGGGCCATGTCGAGCAGCATCTCGGCCCCGTAATCGACGAGGAATTCGAGATCGCCCGTCACCTCGTAGTACTGCCAGACGTTGTACGCGATGGCGGCGCCCACGTGCCGCTGCAAATGCGAGTGATCCTCCATCCAGCGGCCCGAGCGCGGGTTGAAGAATTGCGTGTCCGTTTCTTCGCGTCCGTTGCTGCCGCTCTGCCAGGGGAACATGGCGCCGCGATAGCCGGCGGCGCGGGCCGCCACGCGCGCCTCCTCGAGGCGTCGATACCGGTAGAGCAGCAGTGCCCGCGTGATCTCGGGCATGCGGAGGTTCAGGAACGGAAAAACGAAGAGCTCGTCCCAGAAGACGTGCCCGCGATAGGCCTCGCCATGCAGCCCTCGCGCCGGTACTCCGACGTCGAGGTCCTTCGTGTGTGGCGACGCCGTCTGCAGCAGGTGAAAGACGTGGAGGCGCACGAGCGCCGAGGTGGCCAGGGACCCGTTCTCCGCTGAGACGGGCTCCGCGTCCACCTCCAGATCGACATCGAACGTTCGCCAGAGGTGCTCCCACACGAGCGCGTGCGCCTCGAGCAGCGCGTCAAAGCCGCCCGCTCGTGTGATGGCCGTGCGCGCCTCGAGCCCGCACTCGCTGGTTGCGCGGTCCCGCGAGGTGTAGAGGGCCACGATCTTCTCGATCCGGACGGGCTCCCCCTCGCGCACCTCGGCGACCGTCTCCCGGGCGATGTAGCGCGGCTCCTCGCTGACGGGCCGCGCGTTCTCGACGCGGCCAGCGACGACGCCGAGGCGGGCCGCCTGCGCGATCACGACGTCCGACTGGCGCGTCCGCACCTTGAGGAACAGCCCATCGCCACCGATGGCCGCCGTCTCCACCGGCACGAGATGGTCCTTGGCGAGGTGACGATAGCGATCGACGAGATCGTTCACGACGCGTCCGTCGAGCGCGGCGCGAATCACGATCGGGCCTGACCAGTCCTCCGCAGTGATGGACGTCTCGAGCGCCGCCAGGTGCGGCGACGCCATGGACACCAGCCGGCGGCTCTGCACGCGGGTCGTGCGCCCGGCGGCGTCACGCACGCGCAGATCGCGCAGCAGCACACCGCGACGGAGGTCGAGCTCCAGCCGGTACGAGAGCACCTCGACGTCCCGCAAGCTGAGCCACGCCTCGCCCGGCCGCCTGAACGTCAGCGGTAGCCAGTTCGGCGCGTTGACGAGATCCTCGTGCTCGAGCCGGCGCCCCTCGACCACGCTCACGAGGCGGTCGTAGCATCCGGCGATGTAGGTGCCGGGATAATGCGGGCCGCCGGCCTCGCTCTCCGGCGCCGCGCCCCGCGTGGCGAAGTAGCCGTTGCCGAGCGTGCACAGCGTCTCGCGCAGGCGCTCCTGATCCGGGTCGAAGCCCTCGTAGACGAGCGACCAGCCGCTCACGAGGCGGCCCGCGCACGGGGGTCGAGGCGAAGGCTGCCGAGATCGGCCACCACCACGTGCGCGCCGTGCTGGCGCAGGCTTTCCGCGTGGTCGCGATCCCCCACACCGACCACGAGCGCGAACCCGCCGCGACGGCCGGCTTCCACGCCGGCCGTCGCGTCCTCGAAGACCACGCCTCGAGCCGGCGGCACCCCGAGCCGCCGGGCCGCCTCCAGGAACGTCGCGGGATCCGGCTTGCCGGCCAGTCCGAGGCGGACGGCCTCGACACCGTCGACACGCGCCTCGAAGAGGTCCGTCAACCGCGCGACGCGCAGGATGGCCGCGGTATTCCGGCTGGAGGACACCACCGCGGTCTTGACGCCGAGCGCACGCGCCTCGCGCACCAGCGCCACGGCGGACTGGTACACGCGAACGCCCTCCTGCTCCAGCAGCTCGAGGAAGTAGCGATTCTTGCGCTTGCCCAGGCCGTGCACGGTCTCGGCGCTCGGATCGTCGCGCGGTGTGCCGTCAGGCAGCCGAATGGCGCGCGAGGCGAGGAAATCCCGGATGCCCGCATGGCGCGGCTTGCCGTCGACGTGGGCGCGGTAGTCGGCAACGATGTCGAACGGGACGAACGGTGCGCCGGGGCGCGCGGCGTGCGCGGCCAGATACTCGTCGAAGAGCTTCTTCCACGCTGCCGCATGGAGCTCGGCCGTCCGGGTGACGACGCCATCCAGGTCGAACAGAAACGCGTCGAACGCCGACACCTCGATCACCACGTCACGGCCCATGCGCCCGCACCTCTTTGGCGTATGCTCAGGCCAACTGCTTCGATTGTCGAGTCCTCCAGCGGACGGAAGGGGCAGGGCGATGACAGCCGCGCACGACGCTTCCCACCATTCGCACGCGCCGTCGCCCCCGTCGCGTGCGCACGAGGCGCACCAGCACCACGTCGCCCGCGACAAGCACGCCGGTCACAGCGTCGAGATGTTCCGGCGGAAGTTCTGGGGAACGCTGCTGCTCTCGATCCCCACCCTCTTCTGGGCGCCGATGATCCAGGAGTGGCTCGGGTACGAGGCGTGGGGCGGGCCCGTCGCGTCCCGGCTCGTCCCGGCCGTCTTCGGCACGCTCGTCTTCGCCTACGGCGGCTGGGTGTTCGTCAGGGGCGCCGTCGGCGAGCTCGCCGACCGCCGGCCGGGCATGATGACGCTCATCACGCTCGCCATCAGCGTCGCCTTCGTGTTCAGCCTCGCCGTGACGTTCGGCTTCCCCGGCATGGACCTCTGGTGGGAGCTGGCCACGCTCGTGACCATCATGGTGCTCGGCCACTGGGTCGAGATGCGCTCGATCTCGCAGGCGCAGGGAGCGCTCGACGAGCTCGCGAAGCTGCTGCCGGACACGGCGGTCCGTCTCATCGACGGCGGCACGGAGGTCATCCCCGTCTCGGCGCTGCATGAGGGTGACCTGGTGCTGGTCCGGCCCGGCGCCAGTGTCCCGGCCGATGGCGTCGTCCGCGACGGCGCCAGCGAGGCGAACGAGTCGATGATCACCGGGGAGTCACGGCCGGTTGCGAAGACCGCCGGCAGCCCGATGATCGGCGGAACGGTGAACGGATCGGGCTCGCTGCGCGTCGAGGTCACGCGCATCGGCGACCGGACGGCGCTCGCCGGGATCATGCGGCTGGTGGCCCAGGCTCAGAGCTCGCGCTCCCGCGCCCAGGCGCTGGCGGACCGCGCGGCCGCTCTCCTCACCATCGTGGCCATCGTGGCCGCGCTCGCCACACTGGCGGGATGGCTCCTCGCCGGCGAGGCGGCCTCGTTCGTCATCGAGCGCGTGGTGACGGTGCTCGTGATCGCGTGTCCACACGCGCTCGGGCTGGCCATTCCGCTGGTCGTCGCCATCTCGACGACCATCGGCGCCCGCCACGGCCTGCTCGTGCGCGACCGGCGTGGTCTCGAAGAGGCGCGGAACGTCACCGCGGTGTTCTTCGACAAGACGGGCACGCTGACCCGGGGCGAGTTCCGGGTCGTGGAGATCACGACGCACGCCGGTCTCGCGCACGAGCAGGCGCTCGCGCTGGCCGCCGCCGTGGAGCGCGACTCCGAGCACACGATTGCCCGGGGCATCGTCAAGAGCGCCGAGGAGCGTCGGCTCGAGATCCCGGGCGCCGAGCGCTTCCAGGCGCTTCCCGGTCACGGGGTGCAGGCCGTGGTGAGCGGCCGCGAGCTGCGGCTCGGTGGCCCCGCCTTGCTCCGTCAGCTCAACGCGAAGCTCGACCCGGCCTTGCAGGCCGCCATCGACCGTGCGGCGGGGCGCGGCCAGACGGCGATCACGCTGCTGGAGCAGACGACGGGGCTGGCGGTGCTGGCGGTGGCGGACGCGGTGCGCGCGGAATCCCGCGAGGCGGTGGAGCAGCTTCACGCGCAGGGCATCGAGGTGATCATGATGACCGGCGACGCCGAGGCCGTCGCCCGGTCGGTCGCCGCCGAGCTCGGCATCGACACCGTGTTCGCCGAAGTCCTGCCGGACCAGAAGGCCGCGAAGATCAAGGAGGTCCAGGCGCGCGGCCAGCGCGTGGCCATGGTCGGCGATGGCGTGAACGATGCACCGGCGCTGCTGACCGCCGATGTCGGGATCGCCGTCGGCGCCGGGACGGACGTCGCGGTGGAGGCCGGCGACGTGGTGCTCGTCCGGAGTGATCCGCGCGACGTGCCGCGCATCATCCGGCTGAGCCGCGCCACCTATCGGAAGATGATCCAGAATCTGTGGTGGGCGGCGGGCTACAACGTCGTGGCGATCCCGCTGGCAGCCGGTGTGCTGGCGCCGTGGGGGATCGTGCTGCCGGCGGCCGTCGGGGCGGTGCTGATGTCACTGAGCACGATCATCGTCGCGATCAACGCCCAGCTCCTGCGGCGCGCCGACGTGTGAGGCCGGCGCGCCGATCAGCTGCGCGCGGCTGGTGGCGGCGGCGCGCAGGGCGCGTCGCGCGCGATCCCGAGCGACACGCTGCCGAGCAAGACGCGCTCGCGTCCGCCGAGCCCGCGCGCGCCGAGGACGATGATGGTCATGTCTCCCTTCCTGCCCGCGCAGCCTTCGGATCTCCGACCGGGCTGCAGGCGCTCGGTCGTTCCGACGGACGTGACCGTCGCGCTATGCTACGTCACGCCACCAGGAGGAGGAAGCCGTGCCCGACTACATTCCTAGCCCCCGGCAGTGGGTGCGTGACCAGGTCGAGCTGTACGAGCGGAGCGGTGGGCGCGAAGGCACCACGCTCCGCGACACGGGGTTGCCCGTCATCATCGTGACCCACACCGGCAACAAGACGGGCGCCATTCGCAAGACGCCGCTGATGCGCGTCAAGGACGGGGACAGCTACGTGCTCGTCGGCTCCGTCGGCGGCGCCCCCAAGCATCCCGTGTGGGTGTACAACCTCCGCGCCGCCCCCGACATCGAGCTACGCGACCTCGCGAGCGTCCGGGCGATGCGCGCCCGCGAGGTCACCGACGATGCCGAGCGCGCCCGGCTGTGGCGGCTCGCCGTCGCCGCCTACCCGCCGTACGAGGAATACCAGGCGAAGACGACGCGACGGATCCCGTTGTTCCTCGCCGAGCCGAGGCGGTAGAGCGCCGGCCCTCGATGCGCCCGGTGATCTTTCTCGACATCGACGGCGTGCTGGCCCCGATCCGCCGGTGGGACCGCTACGGGGACCTGGACCCCGCGTGCGTGCATGTGCTGAACGCCATCATCGCGCGCGTCGGCGCCGATGTGGTCGTCTCGTCCACGTGGCGATACGGCAAGACGGCGGCCGAGCTACAGCAGATGCTCGAAGGCGCGGGGTTCGCCGGACGCGTCATCGACACGACGCCCATCGGCACCCCGGGCGGCAGCCGGGGCGACGAGATCGCGGCCTGGCTCGCGGAGCACGACGCGGGCGGCTACGTGATCATCGACGATCACGTCGACGTCGGCGCGCTGCGAACGCATCTCGTCCAGACCCATCCGGCGCGCGGACTCCAATCGAGCGATGCCCCGCGCGTGATCGCGACGCTCAGCCAGCGAGCCTGAGCCGGCCGCGCTCGCCCGAGCTGCGAGTGACTCAGCCCTTGACGGCGCCGGCGGTGAGCCCGGCGACGTAGTACTTCACGAAGAACGAGTAGATGAGCGCGACCGGCACCGAGCCCAGCAGCGCCCCCGCCATGAGCTGGCCCCAGTAGAAGGCGTCGCCCCGGATCAGCTCGCCGACGACGCCGATCGGCACCGTCCGGACGCTCGAGCGGCTGAGGAAGAGGAGGGCGTAGAGGAACTCGTTCTGCGCCAGCGTGAAGGCGAAGATGCCGGCCGAGATGAAGCCCGGCATGCAGAGCGGAAGGATGACCCGCGTCATGGCGCGGAAGCGACTGGCGCCGTCGATGAGCGCCTGCTCTTCGAGCTCCTTCGGCACCGTCTTGAAGTAGCCCATGAGCAACCACGCGATGAAGGGCACCAGTAGCGTCGGATAGGTCAGCATGACGGCGCTCAGCGTGTTGCCGAGCTTCAACCGACCGATGAGATCGGCCATGGGGACGAACAGCAGTGTCTGCGGCACGAGATACGTCACGGCCACGGTGATCGCCAGCAGCGGCGCCCCGCGAAACCGCATCCGCGCCAGCGGGTACGCCAGCATGCTGCCGAGCAGCAATGAGATGGCGGTCGCGACGACGGCCACCACCATGGTGTTGGCCGTCCACGTGATGAAGTTCGTCTCGCGGAGCAGGTCGATGTAGTGCACGAGCGACGGATGCCGGATCGTCAACGGCATCGCCTTCGGGTCGTACAGCTCCGCGTTGGTCTTGAGTGACGTCGCGGCCATCCACGTGAACGGGAACAGCGCCACCACGATGAAGGCGGCGAGCGGCAGCCAGAGGCCGAAGACACGCTTGCTCCACGTCAGCTCGCCGACCACGTCAGTCCTTCCGCACGTAGATCGTGAGCAGCACGAGCAGCAGGCCCAGCACGGGCACCATGCTGAGCGCCACCGCCGAGCCAAGGCCCATCTGCCCGGCGCCCATGCTGAGGCTGTAGGCGTAGGTCGCCATGAGGTGCGTGCCGTTGGCGGGGCCGCCGCCCGTGAGCACGTACACGAGCTGGAAGTCGAAGAAGGTGAGGATGATGGAGAACGTCGTCACGATGAAGATCACGGGCAGCAACGCGGGCAGCGTGACGTACCGGAAGCGACCCCAGGTGCCGGCCCCGTCGATGGTGGCCGACTCGTGCAGCTCGGCCGGAATCGTCTGCAGGCCCGCCAGGATCGAGATGCCGAAGAACGGCAGGCCGCGCCACGTGTTGACGATGATCACGGAGATCATCGCCATGGTGGGCGTGCCGAGCCACGACACGCCCGTGGCGGCCAGTCCGCTGACCACGAGCAGGCGGTTGAACAGGCCGAGCCCGGGGTCGTAGATCCACTGCCAGGCCACGGTGCTGAGCACAGTCGGCACGATGAACGGCAGCAGCAACAGGGCGCGGGTGAGGGACTTCATCTTGAAGTTCTGGTTCATCACCAGCGCCATGGCGAGTCCGCCGGTAGCCTTCAGGATGGTGGCGGCGGCCGTGAACTTCACGGTGTTGCCGACCGACTGCCAGAAGATGGGATCGTTGCCCAGGATGACGAAGTTCGTCAGCCCCACGAACGTCGCCGGGCCGGCGACTTCGCGACGGAAGAAGCTCAGATAGACGCCGTAGAAGAATGGATAGCCGAGGAAGGCGACCAGGAAGAGGACCGGCGGCGTGAGCATGAGCCAGCTGTAGACGGATTCCCGCTCGACCAGCTCACGTAGCCGACTGAGCCCGAACGGCCGGGGGGCGCGCGCGGTGATCGCGCGCGCCCCCGAGGCCTCGACGACTCGACTCATGCGATTCCGTAGATCTGCTTGAGCTGCGAGACGGCTTCCGCGATGACGCTCTTGGTGGACGCGCCGGTGCAGGCCTTGGAGAACATGTCGATCACGACCCAGCGGTTGATCACGGCGCC
>Ga0075421_100002145_pt1 | contig 23418 bp, 27 predicted proteins | sample SoiMetdeltSBSDD5_FD_75292 | JGI IMG/M metagenome (GOLD analysis project Ga0075421, IMG submission 75292) | Bulk soil microbial communities from a Populus tree surrounding site in Tennessee, USA - Soil MetaG P. deltoides SBSDD5 | ecosystem: Environmental > Terrestrial > Soil > Tree plantation...
GCTGGGCTTCGGCACGATTGCCTCCATGGCCCACCGCTTCGGCATCTCCGGCAAGATTTCGACCTTCCCTTCGATGGTCCTAGGAACCAGCGACGTCCGGCTGATCGATATGACGCGCGCGTTTGCTGCCGTTCAGAACCGGGGTGTCGGCATTCCGCCCTATGCCATCCGCAAGGTGGTCACTGCCGACGGCCGCCTCCTCTATCAGCATCAGGCGGAGGAACAGCGCGTGCTGGTCGCGCCCTGGGTCGCCGCCGGCATGACCGACCTCTTGCAAACCGCCGTCTTGTCCGGAACCGGGCGCGCCGCGCAAATCGGACGCCCCGTCGCCGGTAAGACCGGCACCACCTCCTCCAACAAGGACGGCTGGTTCATCGGCTTTTCCAGCGGCCTGACCACCGGGGTGTGGATGGGCCGGGACGACGCGCGGCCGGTCGCCGGACTCCAGGGCGGCGCAGCTCCTGCGCGGGCGTTCGCAGCGTTCATGACGGTGGCAGTTGCCAAGCGCCCGGTCGAACAGTTCGAGACGCAGGCGCAGATCCCGACCTGGCAGCTGGAGCCGGAAGAGGAGGCCTGGGCCTTCAACTATGTCGATTCGGAACCTTTGGTCGACGCCGATGGCAATCCGATCGGAACCCAGCCGGCCGACCCGCTGGCGCCGCAAGTCGATTCGCCGCAGCGCCAGGATGGGAATCAGGAATGGCTGGATGAATTGGAGAGGCGGAACCCGGACAATCGTCCGCAGCCGAACGAACGCCAGCTACCCCGGCCGCCGTCAGACCGGCCGACCGACCCGCTTCAGCCGCGGCCCTAAGGCCCTGAGCTCAGCCCTGGCCGCCGCTACATTGCCGCCGTAGAGCTCGGCTTCGAGCGCACGGAATTGCAGGCTGTGGTTCATGTGCCGTCGGTGCGCCACCTCATGCGCCACCAGCCAGCGCAGCAGGTGTGGCGGGGCAAGGATAATCCGCCAGCTGTAGCGAATTGCGCCGCTTGCCGAGCAACTTCCCCAGCGGCTGCCGGCGTCCCCAACGGAAACCGCGCTGACAGTGACGCCGGCCTTCGCCGCCATGTCCCCGGTGACCTCGCTCAATTGAATGCGCGCCTGTGAGCGAAGAAACCGTTCGATCCTTGCGGCGAATGACTCCGCGGGACCGCCGCACTGCAGCAGATCGCCGGCCACGACCGGCGACCGGGGAAGGGCTGAGTCCCAGCGAAGGCGCACATCGGCGCCTTCGAACGGTATGACTGCTCCCGGCTGGAACGGTTCAGCCGGTTGAATCCGGCAGAGCTGAGCATCGACCCACCGCGACTGCCCCTGGGCCCATTTGAGGGCAGACTGGCGACTCATATGCCGAGGGACGGTCAGAACCAGCAATTCGCGCGCCTCATCGACGCGGAGGCGCATGGCCTTGGCGCTAGGATGGGGACGAATTTCGACCGGCCAGGCCAGGCCGGGCAGACTCAGCGGTTCAGAGCGGCTTGTCGACAAGGTGCCATTCCAGCTCTCCGGCTTCGAGCTCGTTGACAGTCCAGCCGCGGGTCGATTGCCCCGCCTCGTGGACCGTCTCGCGGCTTCCGGAGATCAAATAATGCCACTCGGGCAGCGGCTTGCCTTCCCAGCGCAGCCGATAGGCACAGGTTGACGGCAGCCATTCCAACTCGTCAAGCTTGTGCGGGTCTAGCTTGACGCAGTCGTGCACCAGCTTCTTCCGGTTTGCATAGTCGGTGCATTGGCCGGTCCGGCGATCGAGCAGCTTGCATGCGACATTGGTCGGAAACAGCTCTCCTGTCTCCTCATCCTCCAGCTTGTGCAGGCAGCAGCGACCGCAGCCGTCGCAGAGCGCTTCCCACTCGCCGCGGTCTAAAGATTCCAGTGACTTTTCCCAGAAGGGGATTGCGTTATTCATCTTGAGATCACAGTTGGTCCGGCAAATCGCAGAGATCAAGACAGGGACAGGCAGAAGTGACGATCAATCGAGGCTGGATGAAGGCGGGCTTGGCGCTGGCGCTGGCAATCATGCCGGTTTCCCTTGTCGCGCAGGGGCTTGGCCCGAATGCGTCGGACGGCGAGGCCTTCCTCAACGCCGTCAAGGACGGGAACGCCAACAAGGCCCTCGAGCTGGCCAACCAGCCCGGTTCCCGCGTCGCCAGCTATCGCGGCTACAACGGCGATACCGCGCTGCACATCGTCACACGCAAGCGCGAGCTTCAGTGGGTCGGCTTCCTGCTCAATCGCGGCGCAGATCCGAACATGGCCGATGCAAGGGGCGACACGCCCCTGATCCTTGCCGCCGGTATCGGCTTTGAGGAAGCGGGCGCCTACATGCTGGCCAAGGGAGCAAAGGTGGACGCGATCAATCGCCGCGGGGAAACGGCGCTGGCAATTGCCGTCCAGCAGCGGCAGCCACGCATGGTCGAATTGCTCCTGAGAGCCGGCGCCAATCCCGACAGGCCTGACCGCGTCAGCGGCTATACGCCGCGTGACTATGCCAAGCGCGACACGCGCAATCCTCAAATCCTGAAGCTGATAGAAACAATCAAGCCGGCAACGAAAAAGCCGGTTGCAGGACCGGCAATCAACTAAATATCGTCACCCAGCGACGGGTCGATCTGTACCGACAGCCGCCGCGCAGCGCGCCGTGCGAAACGCAAGGTCTCGGCTTTGCGCCTGGCCGGGGCGAGCGGCCGGGGCAACGGCTCGCGCATCACTGCCGCGTCGTAACGGTCGGCGACCAGGAGTCCGGCCTCGCCAGGCAGGAATCGCTCTTCCTCCAGCAAATGGGCCAGCGCATGCGGCACCGCCCAGAAGAATCGGTCGCAATAGTCGAGGTAATCGGTCCATTTCTGGTCGCCGAGGAGGTCGGCCTTGCTGACCTTGATCTCGACAATGGTCAGTTCGCCCTTCGGCCCGATCGCCATCAGGTCGGCGCGGCGCCCGTTCGGCAAGGGAACTTCGCACATCGCAAACAGCTCATGCCGGCAGAACAGGCGCGTGACGCCGCGCGCGACTTCGGCCGCGATCGGCGGTCCATCGATGAAACAGTCAGGAATCGGACTCGAGGCCATTCCCAATGACTAGAACAAAAGGAGGCCGCCGGCAAAGGCGGTTCCTATTCAGGAACGCGCGATCAGCGGTAGAAGACGTGGTTGCCGAGCGTGCCGACGCGGGTCAGCTTCCAGCCCGGCGAAACCCGTCGCGCGTGGAAGTACAGGGCTTTGCCCATCGGCGAGGGCTTCAATTCGCGGTCGACAATCTTGGCGATTGCAACCGCATCCAGCCAGTCGCTGCTGGCACGCGGCACATGCGGAAATGAGCGTCCGCGGACGAAGCTGAACTGGCTGCGCTGGAACAGCACACCACAATAGCTGGATGGGAATCGTCCGGATTCGGCGCGATTGGCGATGACATGGCCGACCGCCAATTGGCCTTGAAGGCTTTCGCTCTTGGCTTCGAAGTAGATGCCGACCGCGAGGCATTCGAGTTCGCGGCTGCCGGGATCGGAGCTGCGCAGATTGGCCACGGCTTCCGCTAGGGTCGCGCCGGGACTGATCACTTCCCCAGATTGCCCCTCTTGCGCCTCTGGTGCTGGAGCCAGCGGGTCGGTCGACTCCTGGAGCAGCTGCCCTGCCAGCATTTCGGGCGTTTCGGGGAACGGAGTCCATTCCTGGGCGGGAGTGGGCTCAACGGCCGGACTAACCTGGGCCGGGGCGACCGAAGAAGCGGTCACGGCAGCAAGCACCATGAAGGCGGAACGAAGCGGCACGAACATGAAAACCGTCACTTGGGCGGTGAACCGGCCACTTGGCTTGCCGCAAATTTGCAGCGTCGCCGAGGGTGGTTCCCCGACTGCGTGGCACCTCAGTTCGGCCTACATCGCCGATATGCGGATGCCCCCCGCGTGGATATGTCTGCCCCTGATTTCGGAACGGTTCCAAAGGGTCAACCTTGAAGCCCCGTTTCCACGATGAATCGTTCCGGCTCCGCGATGTCCAGTTCGATTAACCATGAATCTTCATCAAAGCGGATGCGTTTTTGGCTCCAATCCGCCAAAGCCGCCGGATCGGCTCCCAGGGCCGGTCCAACCTGTTGCCAGCGGTAGCCGCCGTCGGTTGAAAGTGCCCGTTCGAAGCAGGCCCAATGAACGCCCCGGCTGGTAACCAGCAGGATCAGCGACCCCCGGTCGGCGTCGCCGCGTTTCAAGATCGTGCCGAAACCTCCTACGGTTTCCGCGCGACGGATCATCGAGGCGGCTTCGAGGTGAGCCGGCAACCGGTCGATCATCAGCCGGCCCGATAGCCGTCCAGGCCAGACAGCGCGATGTGGGAGCGCATGAAGGTGCCGGTACCCCGGGCGCATTCCTCGCCTTCGGAATCGACGATCCTGGCCTCGGCGACAAACACCCGCCGCTTGCCGGAAATCCAGCGGCCCTCGGCCCGTGCCTCGCCGCTTCGCATGGGCTTGGTGAAATGGAGGTTGAAAGCGGTGGTCAACAGGAAGCGATCGCTGACCAGCCCGTTGGCCGCGTAAAAAGCCGCATCGTCGAGCATCTTGAAGTAGAGCGTGCCATGGGCTGCGCCCGCGGCGTGAAAGCTTTCGGGTTCAACCATGAAGCGAATTTCGCTTCGCCCCGCCTCGGGCAACACGATTTGCGACTGGAACAACTGGTTGATCGGCGCCGAATTGTAGAGGGACTCAAGCGCGCGCAAATGCGCCTCTCTCCCGGTCGGCACTGGGTCAGGCAGCATCCCGCTCCTCGGCGCCCATCAGCACCGCGGCCATGGCATCGCGGCTACGCGCGCCGCGCAGTTTCTCGACGATTCCGCCATGCCGGACCAGCCGGCTTACTGCCGCCAATGCCTTCAAATGCTCGGCCCCCGCATCGGGCGGAGACAGCAGCAGGAACACCAGGTCCACCGGCTGCCCGTCGACCGCCTTATAATCGATCGGCGCGGCAAGCCGGGTGACCAGCGCATAGACGCGGTCGAGCTTGTCGAGCTTCCCGTGCGGGATGGCGACTCCGCCGCCGAAGCCGGTCGATCCGAGGCGCTCCCGCTCCGCGACAGAGTCGGCGATTGCCGACGGATCGAGCGACAGGCGAGCAGCGGCAATCTGCGCAAGCTGGTTGAGCAACTGACGCTTGTTGCCCGCCGCCAAATCGACGCGGATCGCTTCAAAGTCGAGAAATTCGGAAAGCTGCATATTAGTGAATCCAGGACAAGCAATTACGCGCAGGCAACGAACTCGGTCGCACTAGCCGAGCTTCCTGCCCTTTGTCACTTCGTCGATGGTTCGACCCAGCCGATGGTTCCGTCATCCCGGCGATAGACCATATTATATTGGCCGCTCTTGGGATTGCGGAACATCAGCGCATTGGTGTTCCTAAGGTCGAGCATCATCACCGCATCCGACACGCTGGCTTCCGGGATGTCGACCCTGGTCTCGGCAACAATTGCCGGAGCAGGCGGGATGGGTTCATCTTCGTCCATTGGGGCGGCGAACACCGTATAGGCGGCATTTTCAGGAACCTCGGCGCCATTGCCTTCACCGCGCCGTTCGCGGAGCCGGCTCATATAGCGCTTGAGCTGTCGCTCAATCTTGTCGGCTGCGCCGTCGAAGGCGATGTGCGCATCATTGGCCCGGTTCGACGATTTCAGCACCACGCCCTGAATGACGGGCGCGACGATATCGCAGGTAAAATCCTCGTAAGGTCCACGCCCAAAGGTGACATTGGCCGCCACGGCGCGCGAGAAATAGCGGTCGGCGATCGCCGACAGCCGATCCGAGACATGGGAACGGAGCGCCTCGCCGGTGTCGACCTGGTGTCCAGCGACCCGAATGTCCATGTTGGCTCTCCTTTCCTACCCAGCGGCGCTGACGCCCAACGGCGTCAAGCGGCGCCGCGTTCCGAAGTGGGAGCGATAAATCGATCCCACAAGGGATTGACGATCTTGGCCAGAAACGAGCGGTGCCGGGCCAGTTCGGCCGTAGAGGCCGAATGCGGTCTCGGCTCGCGAACCGGCCGCTCGGCAGCCGGTGTGGACGCCAAAGCCTGCGCGACGGAAGCAGGCGCTTCGGCGACCAGACCAAGGCCGATCTGCCGGCCGCCAGTCAGTTCGATGTAGACCTGGGCAAGAAGCTGCGCATCGAGCAGCGCTCCATGCTTGACCCTCTGCGATCGGTCGACGCCATACCGAGTACAGAGCGCATCGAGGCTGTGCTTGGCGCCCGGATGGCGGGAGCGGGCAAGCAGCAGCGTATCAACCATCCGGCTCATGCAGATGGCGGACCGGCCGCAATGCCCGAGCTCGTGATTTAGGAATCCGAAGTCGAAGCTGGCGTTGTGTGCGACCAGCGGGGCATCGCCGATGAACTCGAGCAACTCCTCAACCTTGTCGGCGAAGCGCGGCTTGTCCGACAGGAAGATGTCGCTGAGGCCGTGCACCGCTTCCGCCTCGCTCGGCATCTGCCGTTCGGGGTTGAAGTAGCAATGGTAATGGCGGCCGGTTTCGACCCGGCCGATCATCTCGACGCAGCCGATTTCGACCATGCGGTCGCCGCCCGCGGGAGAGAGTCCCGTGGTCTCCGTGTCGAAGACGATTTCGCGCATGACTTCCTTAAACACCCGTCGGCAGGCCGAGACAAGACAGGATATTGCGCACTTGGGCGCGGGTTTCGTCCAGCGTGCCGGACGTATCTACGACAAAATCGGCGCGCGCGCGCTTTTCCTCATCGGGCAGTTGGCGCGCAAGAATCTGATCATATTTCTCGCCAGTCATGCCGGGACGCGACAAGACGCGCTCCCGCTGCAGACCCGCCTGCGCCGATACGACGATCACTTTGTCGAAGGCCTCGTCGCCGCCGGTCTCGAACAGCAACGGGATGTCGAACAACAATGCCGGCGCATCGCCATGTTCGACGATGAACCGCGTGCGCTCATGATGAACCGCCGGATGGACGATCGCTTCCAATGCTGCCAACTCGTCGCGGTCGGACAGGACCGCTCCCGACAGCGCCTCTCGATCAACAGCCCCGTCCTGGGTTGTGCCGGGAAAGCGCGCCTCGATCAGCGGCACCAGCCGGCCGCCGGGCCCCTGCAGTTCGCGCACGATCGCGTCGGCGTCGAAGGTCGGGATCCCGGCCTCTGCAAACATCGCCGCGACGGTCGACTTGCCCATGCCGATCGATCCGGTAAGCGCCAGCGTGATCATGGCTTCAGCCTGTGCCAGAGTTCGGCATCGCGGTCACGCGGCGCATCCTTGCCAAAGAATAGTTTGAAGCTTGTCGCCGCCTGCTCGACCAGCATGTGGAGGCCGTCGACTGCTTCCAGCCCACGTATTCGGGCTGCCTCGACCAGCGGGGTTTCGGCCGGCTCATAGACCATGTCGAACACCCAGCCCTGGTCCGGCATTTGGTCGAGGTCGCAGTTGAGACAATCGCGGCCAGCCATGCCCAGCGGCGTGGCATTGATCAGGCCGTCGCTGACGATCGACGCGGTGAAGAGTGCCGGTTCGACCTCGAGCCCGAACTCGACCGCAAGCTTGGTCGCCTCGGCGAGGTCGCGGGCCTGGATCCGGACATTGCTGATACCGACCAGCTTCAGCGCGACCAGCGCCGCCCGTGCCGCACCGCCATTGCCAAGCAGGATGACGCTGCCCATGCGCGCCTTGGCCTGGTGCAGCCGCGACAGGAGGGAGGCGATGGCCCCGACATCCGTATTGGCGGCCATCAGCTTGCCTTCGCGCATCATCAGGACATTGGCGGCGCCCGCCGCTACCGCCCAGTCGGCGGCCCCATCCGCCAGCGCAACGGCGTCGAGCTTGAGCGGCATCGTCACATTGGAGCCCCGCCACATGGGATCGCTTCGCCTCTCGGCGATATAGGCAGGGAGCTCTGCCCGGCTGACCTTCTGGCGGCCGTAACTTGCATCCAAGCCCAATGATTCCAGCCAAAAGCCGTGGATCAGGGGGGAAAGGCTGTGGTCGATCGGATCGCCGATCACTTCGGCAAAGGGAAGTGACGTCATGACGGCATTAGTCCCCTCTGCCGCAGTGCGCCGAGAAGAGGGATGAGCGGCATGCCAAGGATGGTAAAATGGCTTCCCTCCACCCTATCGAACAGGGTGACGCCGCGGCCTTCCATGCGAAACACGCCAACGCAGTTGCCGACTTCCGGCCATTCCAGGTTGAGATAGTCTTCGATGAAACCGTCGTTCAAACGCCGGACCCGCAGCCGGGCGGTTTCGGCATGGCTCCAGTCGATCACACCTTGGCTCGCCAGTGCGGCGGCGCTCGACAGGAGCATGGTCTGGCCGGAGAAGGTCCGCAGATGCGCCGCTGCCTGCTGCCGGTCGCGCGGCTTGGAATAGCGGATGCCGCCAACGCTCACCGTGCTGTCGCTACCGATCACCCAATCGTCGAGGCCAGCGGCGACCGAGGCCGCCTTGCCCTCCGCCAATAGCCTGGCCAGTTCTTCCCCATCGAAGCCGGCCTGCTTGACCTGTTCCTCGTCGAACGCAGGTGATCGAACTTGGAATTCAACCGCGGCCTGCCCCAGCATCTCGCGCCGGATTTGGCTGTTGCTGGCCAATATCAAGGACATAGCGCTCCGGTGGATTAGTCTGTGGAAAAGTCGTTGTATCCTCCTAGCGCGAAGCCGGGGATGACCCAATGGGGCTCATCGGCTCGTGATGCCTGTCGGGGGATTCGAGACTCCGTCCACAGGGGAAAACTGCCATCCACAGGGTGTGAATCACGGGAGCGGAGCCGAACGACTCGTCAAAATCCCACGATTCGCGCCGAATCGCCGCCTGTTGGCAAAGTCGGGACGCAGCCTTAAATCCCGCTGCCAACGCCCCATCCAATACAACTATCTATTTCTATATAAACATAAGGGAGAATAGAGGGTGGCCCCGGCCTCGCCTGACCTCGCCGACAAGCCGTTGCTTGCTGTCCTCAGGGGCGAGCGGCGCGATCCCGTACCAATGTGGCTGATGCGCCAGGCGGGGCGCTACCTCCCCGAGTACCGCGAGCTGCGCGCGGCCAAGGGCGGCTTTCTCGACATGGCCTATGATCCGGAGACCGCGGCCGAGATCACCGTGCAGCCGCTGCGGCGGTTCGCATTCGACGGCGCCATTCTTTTTTCCGACATTTTGGTCGTGCCCCATGCGATGGGCATGGAGCTGAGCTTCGTCGCCGGTGAGGGGCCGAGGCTCGCTCCGCCACTGTCAGACGCTCGAATCCGCGACCTCAAGCCGGCCATCGAGCGCCTCGAGCCGATTTACGAGACGGTGCGGCGCGTGAAGGCTGAGTTGTCGCCCCAGACGACTTTCCTCGGGTTTGCTGGGTCGCCATGGACGGTTGCGACCTACATGATCGCCGGCCAGGGAAGCCGGGAACAGGCCGAGGCACGCCAACTGGCCTATGCGGACCCGGTCAAGATGGACGCCATTCTCGACATCGTTTCGCGCATCACGGTCGATTATCTGTCGCGCCAGATCGAGGCTGGAATCGATGCGGTGCAGCTGTTCGACAGCTGGGCAGGGAGCCTGTCGCCCACCCAGTTCGAGCAAATGGTCATTGCCCGCACTGCCTGGATCGTTGCCGAGCTCAAAAAGCGCCACCCAGACACGCCGATCATCGGATTCCCCAAGGGCGCGGGCGGAAAGCTTCGTGCCTATGCAGCTGAAACGGGCGTGGATGCGATCGGCCTCGACGAAACCGTCGATCCAGTATGGGCGGGGAAAGAATTGCCATCGGGCATGCCCGTGCAGGGCAATCTCGACCCGCTGGCGCTGATCGCCGGGGGGGAGGCCCTGCGGACCGCCACGCGCCGCATCCTTGACGCATTCGCCGACCGGCCCCACATCTTCAACCTGGGCCATGGGATCCAGCAGACAACGCCGATCGCGCATGTCGAGGAGCTGGTCATGCTGGTGAAGGGCTAGGGATGCGGGGCATTCTCGAATTCTTGTTCGAATTGTCGGCGCAAGGCCAAGGTTTCCTCGGCGCGGCCTACCTGTGGGTGAAGGCGGCGCATGTCACCTTCGTCATCTTCTGGATTGCCGGCCTGTTCATCGTGCCGCGCTATTATGTTCATCACCAGGCGACGACGCCGGGATCGGCCGAGGACCGCGCCTGGATCGAGCGTGAGGACAAGGCGCGCACGATTATCCTGATGCCGGCGATGGTCCTGGTGTGGGTGCTTGGCCTGATGCTGGCGGTGCATCTCAATGTCTGGGGACAATATTGGTTTTCGGCCAAGCTGCTGCTGGTTATCGCGCTTTCGGGCTACAACGGGTGGATTGGCACCTATGGCAAGAAGCTGGCCAAGGGTCACCGCGAAGTCGACGACAAGAAGCTTCGGCTGATGAATGAGCTTCCCGGCATCTTCACCGCGTTCATTGTCGTACTGGTGATCGTCCGTCCCTTCTGACCCGTGCCGACCGTCATCACACACGCCCTGTTGCCGCTGATTGCATCCAGGGCCGTGAACAGGGATCGGATGTCGCCGCGGCTTGTGGTCGCTGGGATGGCCGCGGCAATCTTGCCCGATGCCGATGTTATCGGCTTCCGCTTCGGCATCCCCTATGGCGCTGAGCTGGGGCATCGCGGTGCCAGCCATTCATTGCTGTTCGCCCTTCTGTGCGGCCTTGCCGCCCTGATCGCGGCGGACAGGCTGAAGTCAGGACGGTTGGTCGCCTTCGCCTTCGTGTCGTTTTCGGCCGCCTCCCATGGCCTGACTGACATGTTGACCAACGGCGGCCGCGGCGTGGCCTTATGGTGGCCGCTCAGCGCACAGCGGCTGTTCTGGCCGGTGCGGCCGGTCGATGTGTCATCGATTGGGATCGACGCGCTGACCGACGGGTCGCTGATCCACGTGCTGGCGTCGGAGGCGCTATGGCTGCTTTTGCCTGCGACTTTGCTGTCGCTCTTGTTTCGGTGGGCAACGTCACCCCATATTGACTTGCCAGAAGGCCAATCTTAACGCCGGACATAAGACGGCTGCATCGGCCCGACTCTCCTCCCTTCGCCGATGTGCCCCATCCCTATCGCGGCGTCCTGCCGCAGGCGTTTGAAATTCCTGATTATTTTTTGTTCGAAAGCTATTTTCCATGCATTTGAAGGACCTGAAGAAGAAAACCCCCGCGGATCTTGTCGCGCAAGCGGAAGAGATGGGGATCGAAGGCGCATCGACGATGCGCAAGCAGGACCTGATGTTCTCCATCCTCAAGGTCCGCGCGGACAGCGGTGCCGAGATCAACGGCCAGGGCACGATCGAAGTGCTGAACGATGGGTTCGGCTTCCTTCGCAGCCCCGAGGCCAATTATCTCGCCGGACCCGATGACATCTATGTCGCGCCAAACGTCGTTCGCCGCTTCGGCCTTCGTACCGGCGACACGATCGAAGGCGAAATCCGCGGTCCCAAGGACGGAGAGCGCTATTTCGCGCTGACCAAGGTCACGCAGATCAATTTCGATGACCCCGAAGCGGTTCGGCACCGCGTCAATTTCGACAACCTCACCCCGCTCTATCCGGATTCAAAGCTGACCCTCGATAGCGCCGATCCAACCCAGAAGGATAAATCGGCGCGGGTGATCGACATTGTCGCGCCGCAGGGCAAGGGTCAGCGCGCCCTGATCGTCGCGCCGCCGCGCACCGGTAAGACGGTGCTGCTGCAGAACATTGCCAAGGCGATCACCGACAATCACCCGGAAGTGTTCCTGCTGGTGCTGCTGGTCGACGAGCGGCCTGAGGAAGTCACCGACATGCAGCGCAGCGTGAAGGGAGAGGTCATCAGCTCAACCTTCGATGAGCCCGCCTCGCGCCACGTCCAGGTCGCTGAGATGGTGATCGAGAAGGCCAAGCGCCTGGTCGAGCACAAGAAGGACGTCGTGATCCTGCTCGACTCCATTACGCGCCTCGGCCGTGCCTACAACACGGTCGTTCCCTCGTCGGGCAAGGTGCTGACCGGCGGTGTCGACGCCAATGCGCTGCAGCGGCCGAAGCGCTTCTTCGGCGCCGCCCGAAACATCGAGGAAGGCGGTTCGCTGTCGATCATCGCCACCGCGCTGATCGATACCGGTTCCAAGATGGACGAGGTGATTTTCGAAGAGTTCAAGGGCACCGGCAATTCCGAAATCGTGCTCGACCGCAAGGTCAGCGACAAGCGCATCTTCCCCAGCCTCGACGTCGGCAAGTCGGGTACCCGCAAGGAGGAATTGCTGGTCGATCCGTCCAAGCTCAGCAAGATGTGGGTGCTGCGCCGCATCCTGATGCAGATGGGCACGGTCGATGCGATGCAGTTCCTCTTGGACAAGATGAAGGATGCCAAGTCCAACGAGGACTTTTTCGCCTCGATGAACCAGTAAACCCCGCGCACGTTTAGCCGCTCGTGCTTGCCAGCCTCAATTTTTCCGCGGTCTTCACCACGACGGGGCTGGCCAAGCTTGGGCAGATCATCGTCGGCGACCTGACCATGGCCGGCGACAATGTCGTCATCATGGGTTCGTTGGCAGCGGGCCTTCCGGAGCGGGACCGCAAAAGAGTGCTGATGCTCGGCGTCGGCATGGCACTGGCGTTCCTCATCACCTTTGCTGTCTTGGCCACACAGCTGCTTAAGGTTACCGGGCTCGTGTTTGCGGGCGGCCTGCTGTTGCTGTGGGTTGCCTACAATATGTGGCAGGAGCTGCATCCAAGGGCCGTGGTCGTGCACGATGACCCGGAGACGGCGGAGGTAGAGGGGCCGCCGCCGACCAAGACTTTCCTGCAGGCGGCGATCCAGATCACCATCGCCGATCTCAGCATGAGCCTCGACAATGTGCTGCTGGTGGCGTCGATCGCGCGGGACAATCCGGCGCTGCTGGTCATCGGCCTGACCTTCTCCGTGCTGTTCATGGGTTTTGCCGCCAACTATGTCGCGCGGCTGATCCAGCGCCACCACTGGATCAATTATATCGGCCTGGCAGTGATCCTCTATGTCGCGGTCAATATGATCTATGAGGGCTGGGTGGGCGGCGACCACATACTTGGCCTGCGCACCGCGTTGGGGATTTAGCCGGTATGAGTATGGCCTTGGCTTCCGCGGAAACGATGCAGCCGGAACAGGGGATTGAGCTCATCAACCTCACGTTGGTGACGCTTGCGGCCGTGGCGGCCGGCTTTGGTGGCCTCGCGGACATTTGGGCTGCGATTGCCAAGGACTTCGCCAACATCACCGAGCCGACCGCATTCTCGGCATTCGCGCAGGTATTGATGATCGATCTCGTGCTGGCGGGCGACAATGCCATTGTCGTTGGCGCCCTCGCCGCGGGGCTTCCACCCGTTCAGCGAAAGAAGGTGATCGCCATCGGCGTGCTGGCGGCGCTGCTGCTGCGTATCCTGTTCGCGCTGATCGTTACGCAGCTCCTGCAGATCATCGGTCTGATCCTGGTCGGGGGCCTGCTGCTGCTATGGGTGGCATGGCGGATGTGGCGCGACCTCAGGGCGCCGCAGGAATGCTCCCCGGGCTCTGAGGAGATCATCGGCGACGAGCATTCAGGTCTCAGGCCGGCCAAGAGCTTTGCCGCTGCTGCCTGGGCGGTCGCCGTCGCGGATGTCAGCATGAGCCTGGACAATGTGCTCGCGGTCGCCGGCGCGGCCCGTGACCATCCCGGCATCCTGATTGTCGGTCTGATCTTCGCGGTTGCCTTGATGGGCATCGCGGCAAACGTCATCGCCCGCTATATCGAGCGTTACCGCTGGATCGCCTATGTTGGCCTGGCGGTGATCGTCTATGTGGCCGTCAAGATGATCTACGACGGATGGATCCACCCCGACGTCGGGATCGGCAGGCTGTTCGCCTGATCGGTTGCGGTTTGGCCCAGCGGCTGCAATTGCCGTTGCCGTGACCAAGGAAGACACCATCGTAGCACTGTCGAGCGGCCGCCCGCCTGCCGCTATTGCCGTGGTTCGGATTGGCGGGCCTGCAGCATTTCAAGCCGCAGAGGCGCTGGCGGGCCCACTTCCACTTGCTCGCCGGGCCGCGCTGCGTCGCCTGGTCGATCCCCGCAGCGCGTCGCTAATCGATGAAGGGCTGGTCCTCCGGTTCGATGCGCCCAATAGTTCGACGGGCGAGAATATCGTGGAATTTCAATGTCATGGTGGCCGAGCTACGGTCGATGCATTGATCGGCGCCTTGCTCGAGCAACCAGAAGTCCGGCTGGCCGAGCCGGGCGAATTTACCCGGCGGGCATTGGCCAATGGGCGGATCGACCTGACCGAGGCCGAGGGATTGGCCGACCTTTTGATGGCTGAAACCGAGCTTCAGCGGCGCTCGGCGATGGCGCGCGCTGGCGGCGCCTTGCGCAAGCGTCTTGATGGATGGCGCGACCGGTTGCTGGCGCTGGCTGCCCAGGCGGAAGTGGCGATCGACTATGCCGATGAAGAGGATGGCGCAGGTCAAGGGGACCTCGCGCCATCGATCGGACAATTGACGACCGATTTGGCCGAGCTATTGGATGCGCCGCGGGTTGAGCCGCTGCGCGACGGCATCAGGGTCGTCGTCGCGGGGCCACCAAACGCAGGGAAATCTAGCCTTGTCAATGCGTTAGCGCAAAGCGAGAAGGCCATTGTCACGCATATCGCGGGTACCACTCGTGACGTCATCGAAGTCCCGATTGCCATCGATGGCGTGCCATTTGTGTTGGTGGACACGGCAGGTCTTCGCGAGTCCAAGGATGTGGTCGAATCGATCGGCATTGATCGGGCACGGAGCGAGGCCGAGCGGGCCGACCTGCTGCTCTGGCTTGGTGAAGGCGAACCGCCGGAACATGGCGGCCTGGTGCGAATCGCAGCCAAGGCCGACCTGGGCCCGACCGCGCACGGACTACCGGTATCGGCGGTCACGGGCGCGGGAATGGCCGAGCTCGCACAAACACTCGTCGACCGGGCCGGAACCCTGCTGCCCAAGGGCGATGAATTGGCGTTGGACCGCCGGCAGCACGACTTGCTTGCCGAGGGCCATGCGGCGCTTCGGCGCGCGGCCGATTTGAGCGATCCTGTCCTGGTAGCCGAGGAGTTGCGCAACGCCAGGCAGGCGATTGATCGGATCGCCGGGAGGACGGGGGTGGAGGAATTGCTCGACGCGCTTTTTGGCCGGTTCTGCCTTGGCAAATAGTTCCACGTGAAACATTGAGAGCCTGGGCACTCGTCTGTATGGGCCCTCGCATGTTCGACGTTCTTGTCATTGGTGGCGGCCACGCCGGGTGCGAAGCGGCATGTGCCGCGGCGCGGCGCGGTGCGCGCGTGGGGCTGCTCAGCTTCCGCACCGGTGACTTGGGCCAGATGAGTTGCAATCCGTCGATCGGCGGCGTGGGGAAGGGGCACCTAGTCCGCGAAGTCGATGCCATGGGCGGCATCATGGCCCGCGCAGCGGATCGAGCCGCGATCCACCGGCGGATGCTCAACGCCAGCAAGGGCAGTGCCGTCCGTGGCCCCAGGGTCCAGGCAGATCGTGCGCTCTATCGTGAGGCCGTGGCCGGGCTGGTGGCGGCGGCCGGCGTCATGCTGATTGAGGGCGAGGCTGCATCCCTCAAGATCGCCAACGCGCGGGTCGGTGGCGTGGTCCTGGCTGATGGAGCTGAAATTGCGGCCCATTCGGTGGTATTGACGACCGGCACCTTTCTCGGTGCGGCGATGTTCCGTGGTGAGGAACGATGGAGCGGTGGCCGCCTGGGCGGACAATCGGCGGGAAAGCTTGGCGGTCAGGTGCGGCAACTTGGGCTTGCTCAGGGCCGGCTCAAGACTGGAACACCTCCGCGCCTGGACGGCCGGACGGTCGACTGGGCACGGACGCTTTCTCAGCCGAGCGATCGCGAGTCCTGGACCATGGCGCTCGCACCGAATCCCGCGCCGATGCCCCAGCTCGCCTGCGCCATTACGCGGACCAATGCACGAAGTCATGACGTCATTCGGGCCGGCCTCGGCCGTTCGCCGTTGTTTGCGGGAGCGATCGAGGGGCGGGGTCCGCGATATTGCCCTTCGATCGAAGACAAGGTTCATCGCTTCGGGGACCGTGACGGGCATCAGATTTTCCTTGAGCCGGAGGGCCTCAATTCGGATCTGGTCTACCCCAACGGCATTTCCACGTCGTTGCCAACCGATGTCCAGGTTGATCTGGTCCGCAGCATCAACGGCCTCGAACGAACAGTTATTGTCCAGCCGGGATATGCCGTCGAGTATGAGTATGCCGATCCGCGCCGGTTGGAACCGACTCTCCAGCATCGCGAGCTTGCCGGGCTGTTCCTTGCCGGACAGATCAACGGAACGACTGGCTATGAGGAGGCGGCGGCGCAAGGCCTGGTGGCGGGCCTCAATGCCGCCGCGGTAGCGCTGGAGCTTGACGAGGCGCGCTTCGATCGAGGGTCCAGCTACATCGGTGTGATGGTCGACGATCTGACGTTGCAGGGGGTGAGCGAGCCCTATCGCATGCTGACCGCACGTTCCGAATATCGCCTCCATCTTCGCGCCGACAATGCGGTGTCGCGGCTTGGGCCGATGGCCCTGGAGCTGGGGGCACTGGACGAATCGCAGGCTCTGCTCGTTCGGTCGCGCCTCAACGCAAAGCAGGAGGCAGTCACTGCGCTGGCGCAATTGGCCGGCGGACGGGAACTCGGACTGGCGGAGACGGCGCGCAAGCCCCTGGCCGAATGGGCGCGGCGGGGGGACCTCTTCGCGCGCGTCCGTGACTTCCTGCCCGCGGGTGATGCCGCGGACGAAGCGATCGATGATGCGGTTTACGCGCCCTATCTAACCAGGCTCCAGGCCGAGCTGTCGGCACGCCAACGTGACCGCGCCATGACCATTCCGCCGACATTCGATTTCAGCCAAGTGCCTGGATTGTCGAATGAAATGCGCGAGCGACTGGACCTAGCGGGACCTGCCGATCTGGACCAGGCATCGCGTGTGCCGGGCGTCACGCCCGCCGCATTGTCCGCGCTGCATTTTGCGCTGGCGCGCGTCGCGGCATGATTGATGCCATTGCCGCCGCGGCGGGCCGAGATGTTTCACGTGAAACATTCGAACAGCTTGAGCGATTTGCGGCCCTATTGTTGGAAGAGAACCGGCATCAGAACCTGATCGCCCCCAACAGTGTCGGTGAGCTGTGGACACGCCATATTCTCGACGGCGCGCAATTGTTGGGCCTGGCGGGCCAGAAGGGAAATTGGCTTGATATCGGTTCGGGCCCAGGACTCCCGGGTCTGGTGATCGCCATTCTTGGCGGCCGGCCGATGATGCTTAGTGAGCCGCGCAAGCTCAGGGCAGATTTTCTCCGCCGGGCGGTTGGCGATTTGGGACTTTCCGACGTCGAAATTGCCGAATGCAAGGCCGAGGTGCTGACGGGCAAATACGACCTCATAACTGCCCGCGCGGTCGCTCGCTTGGACAAATTGTTGGGGATGGCGTGTCATCTGGCCCACAGCGAGACGAAATGGGTGCTGCCCAAGGGTGAAAGCGCGCAATCGGAACTGGATGAAGCGCGTAAGACATGGCAGGGTAGCTTCCGTCTGGTGCCGAGCCGGACGCATCCCGCGTCGGCCATTGTCATCGCCGAGCGTGTTCAGCGGAGGGGGAAGTGATGATCCGCGTAGCGGTCGCCAATCAAAAGGGCGGGGTGGGCAAGACCACAACCGCCATTAATCTGGCGACGGCGCTGGCGGCGATCGGCTGGCGCGTGTTGCTGGTCGATCTCGACCCCCAGGGCAATGCGTCCACCGGCCTGGGCGTCAGCAGGGCATCCCGCGAACGCTCGACCTATGATGTGCTGCGGGGCGAAGCTTCCATTGCCGAGGCGGCCGTGCCGACAAAGGTGCCGAGGCTCGATATCTTGCCCGCAACCGTCGACCTGTCCGGGGCCGAGATCGAATTGGTCGGCATGGATGACCGGACCCACCGCCTGGCGCAGGCATTCGACGAAGTGCCGGCGGGCCGCTGGGACATTTGCCTGCTTGACTGTCCTCCCTCGCTCGGCCTGTTGACGGTCAATGCGCTGGTTGCATCGCGCCAGCTGCTCGTTCCCCTGCAGTGCGAATTTTTTGCGCTGGAAGGGCTTAGCCAGCTGCTTCAAACCGTCGAGCGGATCCGGCTCGCCTATAATCCCCAATTGTCGATCCTGGGCGTTGCCCTGACGATGTTCGACCGGCGCAACAATCTTTCGCAGCAAGTGGCGGAGGATGTGCGGGTATGCCTTGGCACGTCGGTGTTCGAGACGGTCGTCCCGCGCAATGTGCGCCTGTCGGAAGCGCCGAGCCATGGGCTCCCCGCGCTGATCTATGACCTCAAATGCCCCGGCTCCGAAGCCTATGTCCGGTTGGCACGGGAAATCATGTCGCGGCTTCCGCAGCCCGCGGCGGAGGCGGCATGAAGAAGGCCACGGGGTTGGGCAGGGGCCTTGGTGCGCTGCTCGGCGAGGCGCCGCCGGCGCCGCGGGCTGACGCTCCAGGCGGAAGCGGCGTTCGAACCGTCGAGATTGCGCGGATTCGGCCGAATCCGTCGCAACCGCGGCAGATATTCGACGAAGACGCACTGGCCGAGCTGGCAGCGTCGATCGCCGAACGGGGCGTGCTCCAGCCAATACTCGTTCGGCCCGTAGACGACGGCTATGAATTGGTCGCGGGCGAGCGCCGCTGGCGAGCCGCCCAAAGGGCGCAACTCCATGAAATTCCAGCGATAATCAGGGAATTCGACGAGGAATCACGGGCCGAAGTGGCGCTGATCGAGAATATCCAGCGCGAGAATCTCAACGCGATCGAGGAAGCCGAAGCCTACCGCCAGCTGATCAATCGCTACAGCCACAGCCAGGAGGTTGTCGGCAAGCTGGTGGGCAAGTCGCGCAGCCATATTGCCAATTTGCTGCGATTGCTCGAATTGCCCGAGCCCGTGCGACTAATGCTGCTGCGAGGCGATATCAGCATGGGCCATGCAAGGGCCATCGCCACGGCCCCGGATCCCGAAGAGCTCGCCAACCAGATCGTGGAGGGCGACCTCTCGGTGCGGCAGGCCGAGCATTTGGCCAAGAAGGTTCGGCCCGGCCCGGGCCACGACATCGGCCGCGCGTCGGCGCGGACCGCCCGCCGGGCCGTCGATGCGGACCTGGAGGCGCTGGAGCGACAATTGGGCGACCTGCTTGGACTTCGCGTCAAGGTCACTCACGGCAAGAGTGGCGGTCAAGTCTCGCTGCACTACAGCACGCTCGACCAGCTCGACCTTATTTGCCAGCGGCTTAGCGGCGAGCCGATCTAGCGGCCGCGGCTGGCCGCTCGCGCCAGGGTTACCAACGTCTCGCCAAGGGCCGCTTCATCGGCCAACGGCCGCAGCATGATCTGTCGCTCAAGCCGTGAAACTCGAGACGCAGCTTCTGCCAATCGATCGGCCGACCATGTCGCCAAAAGCCGCTCGATCAACGACTTATCTTTCCAAAACAATGCTTTACCCATTGACGTCGTGACGTCACTCGGCCGCTCCCCGCGCTCAATTCGAGCGCGCAAGGGCGCCAGCATCAGCAGGCGCCGCTGCAGGGCGCGCAATATGGGGATCGCCTCAGTGCCACCGTGCGGCAGTCGACCAAGCTCATCGAGCAGTTCTTCCATCCGACCGGCCAAGGCAAGATCGCCGAGCCGCATCAGGTCTGCCTCGGCCGAATCCGCTCCAAGCAGATCGACTGTATCGGGGTCGAGATCGCGCACGCTTGCGGGGCTTGCGCCGAGGAATAAGGCAAACTTTGCCAGTTCCTGGGCTGCGATCGCCTGGTTTCCGGCGGCCGCGGCGGCGATGCGCTGCGCCAACTCGGGCGCCACGCGCAGCCCGGCATCGCGTGCCAGGTCAACGACCATCCGCTCCAGGTCGCGGCCTTCCGGAACATAGCTGATATGGGACAGCGCCGCGGTATGCGCCTCGGCCAGCTTCAGCAGGGATGACGTCTTGCGCAGGCCGGCTGCCACGGCAATCACCGGACTCTCGCACGCCGGCGCTTCGAGCAGCGCCGCTACCCCTTCCGCAATGTCATCCCCGGCCGGCTCAATCCAGAGCGCCCGGCTGCCGCCGAACAAGGAGATGGCACCGGCTTCGTCAGCCAACGCAGCAGGGTCAGCCTTCACCGCCTGGCCGAGCATGGCGTATTTCTCCGCGCCAAGGCCTTTCAGCAATCGCTCAGCCAATGCGCGCGAACCCGCCTCATCGGGTCCGTGAAACAGATAGAGGCGAATCGCCGGATCGGGTTGGTCGAGCGCGCGGCCCAGATTGGCCTTGGCGGCCTTCATCGGCTCTTGCTGTGGCGCATGAACAGGGCGACGCGCGAGACCATTTGGTCGGCGATGAGCTGCGCCAGGCGCTCCTGTGCCGTCTGCTCGGCGGCGACGGTGGCATATTCCGAGCTAACAATATCAATGCCGGCGTCGGAACCGGCGGTCGCATCGAGCACGACCAGTCCCGACGACAGCTCGACCAGCCGATAGCGCGCGCGCAACGTGCGCCGCTCTCGGGTCACCGCCGCATCGCCGCGGATGCCGAAGGCGGTCAGGTCGTCATCAAGCTCCACTTCAAGCCGATACGCCGGTTCGTTGGTTTCGCCTCCCAGCCGATCAACCAATGCATTGCGAACCAGCCAACCGGCGCGCTCCGGGATTGGTGCGACCTGGACGGCGCGAAGGCCGCTGGCAACCGTACCGGACGATCCGCCGGCATACATGGGATGCAATCCGCATGCCCCCAGCAGCAACATCAGGGCAATGGTGGCGGCACGCATCATGCGACGATATTGACCAGCCGGTCGGGAACCACAATCACCTTGCGCGGTGCGCCGCCCGCAAGATGCGACTGAATCTTCGGGAGAGCGAGGGCCAGTGCTTCGGCATCTTCGCGACTGGTCCCGCGCGGGGCGGTCATGGTCTCGCGCAGCTTGCCGTTGACCTGGACCGCAATGGTGACCTCGTCATCGATCAGCAACGCCGGATCGAACCCGGGCCAGGGCATGTCGGCGATCATGCCGGATTCGCCTCGGGCAGCCCAAGCCTCCTCGGCCAGGTGGGGGGCACCCGGCGCGATCAATAGCAATAGCGTGTGGATGGCCTCGTCCCGGCTCGCCGACGGCTTGGCCTTTTCGATCGCGCTGGTCAGTTCATAAAGCGCCGCCACCGACTTGTTGAACTGCAAGCCCTCAATCGCCTCGCCAACCGCGGATATGGCCCGGTGCACCTTCTTCAGCAGGGCCGGGTCATCACCCTCATTGCCTGAGGGCGACTGCGCCAGCCGCCAGACACGCTGGACGAAGCGTGCGGCTCCCTCGATCCCGCTCTCCGACCATTCAAGGTCACGCTCCGGCGGCGAGTCCGACAGCATGAACCAGCGCACTGCGTCTGCGCCGTAGCGATCGAGGATCGGCTCGGGGTCGACCGTGTTCTTCTTCGATTTGGACATCTTCTCGACCCGGCCACGAGAAACGGCCGCGCCTGTCGCGCGTTCGACCAATGCCCCGCCCTCGCCGACTGCGATTTCGTCCGGGTTGAGCCAGCGGCCGTCGGGACTGAGGAAGGTTTCGTGGGTAACCATGCCTTGAGTGAACAGGCCTTTGAACGGCTCCTTGACCGAAATCTTGCCCATCCGCTCGAGCGCGCGCGTCCAGAAACGGGCGTAGAGCAGGTGCAAGATCGCATGCTCGACCCCGCCGATATATTGGCCGACCGGCAGCCACTTCTCCGCTTCCTCGCGGTCAAACGGCTGGTCATCCGGCTGGCTGGCGAAGCGGATGAAATACCAGCTTGAATCGACGAAGGTGTCGAGCGTGTCGGTCTCGCGCCTGGCCGGCGCGCCGCACTTGGGGCAATCGACCTTGCCCCAGGTTGGATGGCGATCGAGCGGGTTGCCCGGAATGTCGAAACTGACGTCCTCCGGTAGGACGACAGGAAGCTGGTCACGCGGAACCCCGACCGGGCCACAGTTGCCGCAATGGATGACCGGGATCGGGGTCCCCCAATAGCGCTGGCGCGATACACCCCAGTCGCGCAGGCGATACTGGGTCTTGCCCTGGCCCCAGCCGGCGGTCTCGGCGCGGCGGATAACCTCCGCCTTGGCGCGCTCCGTGGTCAGCCCATCGAGGAAACGCGAGTTGACGGCGATTCCGGGATCAGTGTCGGCCTCGGTTATCGGAGCGGAGGCCCCGGCCGCGGTCGGGGCGACGACACGCAGGACAGGCAGCCGGTACTTGCGTGCAAACTCGAAATCGCGGACGTCGTGGCCCGGCACGCCGTAGAGTGCCCCGGTGCCGTAATCCATCAGCACGAAGTTGGCGATCCACACCGGCAGCCGCCAATCTTCGTCGAACGGGTGGACCACCTCCAACCCGGTATCGAAGCCCAGCTTCTCGGCAGTCTCGATTTCGGCCGCGCTGGTGCCGCCGGCCTGCGCCCTTGCAATGAACTCGGCGACGTCCGGCCGCTCGTTGGCGAGTGCTTCGGCAATCGGGTGGCCGGGTGAGATGGCGACGAAACTGGCGCCGAAGATGGTGTCCGGGCGGGTGGTGAATACGTCAATATCGCAAATGCCACCGGGCATGCTGGAGGCGAGCCGGAAGCAGAATTGGAGGCCCTGGCTCTTGCCGATCCAATTTTCCTGCATCAGCCGGACCTTGTCGGGCCATTGATCGAGCGTCCCGAGCCCGTCGAGCAACTCTTCGGTGAAATCGGTGATCTTGAGGAACCATTGGGAGAGCTTCTTGCGCTCGACCGGCGCGCCGGAACGCCAACCCTTGCCGTCGATGACCTGTTCATTGGCGAGCACGGTCATGTCGACCGGGTCCCAATTGACCTCGCTCTCCTTGCGGGTGACGAGCCCGTGCTCCATCAGGTCGAGGAACAGCGACTGTTCCTGCCCATAATAGTCAGGGTCGCAAGTCGCGAGCTCGCGGCTCCAGTCGAGCGCGAAGCCGATCCGCTGCAACTGGCGCCGCATGGTCGCGATGTTCTCGCGAGTCCAGCTGCCGGGATGGACCTTCTTTTCCATCGCCGCATTTTCGGCCGGCATGCCGAACGCATCCCACCCCATCGGGTGCAGCACCTCAAAGCCCTGCATCCGGCGGAAGCGGGCCAGCACATCGCCCATGGTGTAGTTGCGAACATGGCCCATGTGGATGCGCCCCGAGGGATAGGGGAACATCTCCAGCACATAGGCCTTGGGCTTGGAACTGCCCGAATCGGCGCGAAAGCTTTGGGCGTCCGCCCAGCGCTGCTGCCAGCGCGAGTCGGCAACCGCCGGGTCGAAGCGGTCGGTCATATCAATAAGCTCTTACCCGCCGACGGTCGTGCGGCGCAGGTCGCGGGCGCGGGTGAGGATGATATCCTCAAGCTTCTGGACGGTGGCGGCTGCGACCGGCGCGTCGACCCATACGCC
>Ga0075421_100002146_pt1 | contig 23412 bp, 14 predicted proteins | sample SoiMetdeltSBSDD5_FD_75292 | JGI IMG/M metagenome (GOLD analysis project Ga0075421, IMG submission 75292) | Bulk soil microbial communities from a Populus tree surrounding site in Tennessee, USA - Soil MetaG P. deltoides SBSDD5 | ecosystem: Environmental > Terrestrial > Soil > Tree plantation...
TGGCCTTCGCCTCAGGCGGCGGCACCTGCTGGAGATGCTCGTAACGCCAGAGGCTTGACCCCTCGCCGTCCTCACAGGGGCCGCCCAAATTCCTCTGTCTGAGTGCCGTCTCGATGCGGCGGTACCAGCACTGGTCAGGCAGGTCTCTGGCCGCGGCGCCGCAGACATAAAGTCGGTCGGCGGCACGCGTCATGGCGACATACAGAAGACGTTCGTGCTCCTCCATCTGGCGGGACTGAAAATCGGCACGCAGCCTCTCGATCCCGCGCGGGTCGCGATCGAGCTTCACGCGCCACACCGGCACCTCGATCTGGCGGCCGGCGCGCTCAAGCACAGGGAAGAAGATTTTTGGATGGAGGCCGCGGTCGGGCACGCCACATGTGTCGGGTAGGATGACGATGTTCGATTCAAGCCCCTTGGCGCCGTGAATGGTCATGACGCGAATTTCCCCCGCGCCCAGATCCATGTCGCGCTTTACGGTGGCACCCTGGGCTGCAATCCAGGAGAGGAAGCCCGTCAGCGAGGAGGGATATTCGCGATCATAGTCGAGGCAGCGCGAGAGAAACTCGCTCACGGGCTCGACCGCCTCACTGCCGAGCCGCGCGACGATGCTGGGGAGGGCGCCATGCTCATTGAGAACGCCGGAAAAAAACTCATAGGGTGGCTTCTGCGCGGCCTCGCTGCGCCAGGCGTCGAGCTTTGCGAAAGCCTGGGCATAGGGTTCCCCCCTTCCTTCTGCCTCTTGCAGGCGCTGCCACAGCGAGACTTTGCCGCGGCCGTGGGCCAGGTGGAAGAGATCGTCATCGTCGATCGGCCTTCCATCGTCGCGGGCGAGGAGCGGGCTTTTCAGCACGCAGGCCAGCATGTGGTCGTCTTCCGGAAGAAGGGCCACATGTCCCAGAGCAATCAGATCCATGACGGCGAGGTGAGTGGTGAGCTCGAGCCGGTCGGCACCGGCGACGGGAAGGTTCTCGAGCTTCAAGGCGCGAACGATCTCGTCCATGAGGGTGGTGCGGTTGCGCACGAGGATGAGAATGTCGGAGGGCTCAACCGGGCGACCGCGACAGGGAAGGATCTCCTTGTCGTCGAACCAGCGGCGAATGGTGCGGGCAATGCGCCGGGCGAGGCATCGACGGGGCTCGTCTAAGGGCGCATGGTCGATGGGGGCGCGCCATGGATCGCGCTCAGGGCGTTCGGCGCCGCTCTCGAGCGGCCAGATCTCGACGAGACCGGCGGAGCCGAGACGCGAGGGCTCGTGAACTTCGTTGGCGAACACGGCATCGACCGCATCGAGGACGGCTTTGGTCGAGCGGAAGGAAATGGTGAGAGGCACTTTTTCAAGCTTCGAGCCGGTGGCGGCAATGCGCGATGCAAAGTAGTCACGCATGGCGCGGAAAAATTCGGGATCGGCGCCCTGAAAGCCGAAGATCGACTGTTTCTCATCGCCCACGGCAAAAATGGTGCGAACGGTTTCGCCGCGGGCACCTGAACCTGCGAAGAAATCCTCGGTCAGGCTATCGATGATGCGCCACTGTTCCGGGCTCGTATCCTGAGCCTCATCGATGAGAATATGGTCGATGGCACCATCGAGCTTGTACAGGATCCAGCCGCGCTGTGCGGGATTGGCAAAGAGACCGAGCGATTTGAAGATGAGGTCGTCATAGTCATAGGCGCCCAAGGCCCTCTTGGCACGCTCGTAGTTGCCGATGATGCGGCTGCCGAGATGCAGAAGAGCGTCGGAGGCTTCAAGGACGACGGCGAGACGGTGGCATTCAAAGAGCGGTTCGAGACGCTCGATCTCCGAGCGCAAAAAGGAGGAGGAGGAGGCATCCACGAGAGCGAAGCCTGCCGGCGGAAAATGCCGGCGACAGTCGCCCTCCTGGGTGAGGCAGATCGATTTGAGCAGGGCGAAGGCGCGCTCGGGCGAGGCCTCTGCCGCCACCTCGCGCAGGGAGAGTGCGAGCTTGGCGGCGTTGCCATTCATGCTCGCGAGCGCCTCGGCGGCGCCAGCATAGGCGGCACGGTCAAGACCGGCGACGGCGGCTGCCGTGATGGTTTCGGGCGAAGCATCGGAGGGAAGATCGAGAACGGCCGCAAGTGCCTGGCGCCGCTCGGCGGCAGAGGCGAATTGGGTGACGAGGTGCGGCTTTTTCAGCAGCTCCTTCAAGAGCTCGTCGAAGGCCTGAGCGCCGGCATAGCGAACGACGGTTCTAATGCTTTGCCTTTCGCTTTCCTCAACCTCGCCCGTCAACACGAGGCGACCGGCGGCGGAGAGAAGCTCAACCGCGGTCTGTTCGCCCAGAACAGAGAAGCCCGGCACGACACCGGCCTCGACGGGAAAGCGCTGCAGGAGGCGTTCACAAAAGGCGTGAATCGTCTGAATCTTGAGACCGCCCGGTGCATCGAGGGCAGAGGCGAAGAGCCGACGGGCACGGGCGAGAGCGGAATGCTCGAGCCTTTCGCCGGTGAGGCTCGCAAGCTTCACAAGCAGCGCATCATCATCAAGGGCGATCCATTCGCCAAGATCGCGGAACAAGCGCTTGGACATTTCGGCGGCGGCGGCGTTGGTGAAGGTGATGCAGAGAATGCGCTCCGGGAGCGTACCGTCGAGAAGCAGCCGGATGACGCGGTGAACCAGAACCTGGGTCTTGCCGGAGCCGGCATTGGCCGAAACCCATGCGGATTTGACGGGATTGGAGGCACGTCTTTGCGCAACATCGGCGGAGAGATGGCGCATGTCGTTCATGACGCGCCCTCTCTTGTGGCAATGTGCGACCACTCGCGTGTGCGAGCGAGATGGTGGATATCGCCGGGCTCGGAGAATTCATCATCCTCCTGCAAAGCGACATAGGGTGTCGAAGGCGAGGAATAGTCGGCGAGAAGCCGTAGAAGACCCGAATGGGCCGAGGCGGCGAGACCGGCAGGTGTTTGCTTCGAGGCCTGACGCCATTCACCCGGCTGATTGCCGCCGGACAAGCGCACGAACATGAGTTCGGAGACTTCGCCCGCGGCGCAGCCGGTAAAGGCACCCTCAGCGGCGAGCCAGGCTTCGAGCGGCAATTGCGGGGAGAAGCCCTCCTCCACCGATTTGAAGGAGGGGAGCTGGCCCGTCTTGTAGTCGATGATACGCAGGCTGCCGTCGGCCAGCGCGTCGATGCGGTCGGCGCGCGCGGTAATGGTGAACTCCAAGTCTCCGACGCGCAGCCTCGCTAAGGCTGCGATTTCGCAATGCTGGCTTCGATAGCTCGGCCGCCACAGGCGCTCCTGGTCTATGAACCATTGCGCGATCCTTTCGAACTGCGGCCACCAGAAGGCCTGAACCTGCGGATCGTAAAACAGGGGCGCGAAGACGGCGTGACCCGAGGCGAGCAGACGGTCGAGCGCATCGGCGCCGATTTCGCCTGCATTCGCCTCAGCGAAACGGCGCAGCGCGTCGTGAACGAGGCTGCCGCGGTCGGCGGCGCTCAATCTCTTGGCGAGCGGCTCGAGCGGCTCGAGGCCCAGGACTTTCTCGGCGAAGATGTAATAGGGGTTGGCGATGAGCTTCTCGATGCGGGTGACACTCAAGGTCCTGGGCCGCGCCACGAGGGGTGGGGAGGGACGCGGCTGAGCGGCGCCGGGCGCAGCCGGCGCGTGGTCGAGGGCGGCGGCCCAGCCGAGCCAGGGGAGCGCGTCCCGCCGCTCGGGTTCCCTGCCGGCGGCGTTAAGCACGGCCTCAAGTCGCGTGATCCAGCGCGAGGGCACGGTTGGCACGCCGTCGATCTTGCGCGACCAGGTGACATAGACCGTGGGTGCGGCGAAGTTCTGCACGAAATCATGAGCGGAAAGGCCAATGCGACGGTCGGGGGAAGCCAGGTTCACTTCGGCCTTCATGGGCCGCGAGAGCCAGGGGTCGATCTCGGCCTCGGCAGGCCAGAGGCCATGGTTGAGACCGGCCAAGACGACGACATCGGAACTGAGCAGCCTTGCCTCGAGCAGGCCCATGACGGCGAGGCGCGGGTGTTCTTCCGTTTGCGGACGAACGATGCGGGATGCCAGCTCACCGTTGAGCAACGCCGCATAGTCGGCGGGCGAGAGAGCGGGCGCTTCGCCGGCATAATCCAGGAGATTGGCAAAGAGGTCGGAAAGAATTTCCCCCTCCTCGCCATGCCAAAGACGGCTTGCACCACTTTCGTCGGTGGTAAGGGCCTCGGCGCATTCGAGGTGGGTTCGGATGAAGACGTCGAGTGGCGCCTTGCGGTTGTCGCCGAGAAGATCGAGGAAAGGCGAAGCGGCCTTTGTGAAGCCCTCGATGAAGGCGCCAATGTCCCCCCAATCGGCGGCGTTCAATCGTGCAAGTGCGGGGTGAAGCCGTTCGCGTCTTGCGCCCAAGCCGGGGTTCAGCCGCTCGGCGAGAATCGAGCGCAAGCCGGTGACGCCCCGCGGCTCCACGGCGCCACGCAAGAGAGCGATCTCCAGCTTGCAAAGAAGAGAACCGTGGCCGCCGCGAAGGCGGAAGAAGGGGTGCTTGATGGTTTGGGCAAATTCGCGCGGGTTGCAGCGGGACAGACCCAGATCGACCAGGAGGCGGAGGAAAACCGAGGCCGGCGCGTCGGCGCAAGACTCTCCCGCCCTATCGGCGAGCTCAATGCCCCAGCGCCTGAGCTCCGCCCTGATGCGGCGGGCTAGCCTCCGGCTCGGGGTGATGGCGCGGGCCGTGCGGCCGGGCTCCTCGAGAGCGTGGCGCATGATGGTCGCGACGATGCGTGCTTCCTCGCGCTGATCGGCGGCCTCGATCCGTTCCACTCCCTGCATCGCCAATCGCAACGCCGGGCCGCTGCCGCTCAAACTTTGCCACCAGCCATCGGTGGTATCGGCCGGCCGCATCATCTCGCCCGTGAGCCACAGCCGCGCCTCGGTGGGGGCATCGAGCACGCCCTCTGGACACAGGCCCACCTGGCTGCGCTCGACACCGAGGGTCGAGAGCAGCTGCTTCAGGATGAACTGCGGATGGCCCGGCTCATCAGCCACGGACTCCCAGCTCGCCTCGTCCATGATGAGGTCGAGACCGGGGATGACGACAGCCCCCTCGTCCAAACGGGCGATGACACGCAGGAGATTCGCAGTGGCGCGGATCGACCCCGTCGAGCCTGCGGCAATGATGGGACCTTGGGCACCATTTCTCTCGAGCCTTGCCGCCTCGCGACGCAAAAGGAGGCTGCGCCTCGCCGCACGGCCGATGAACCCTCGCGCGGAAACTTCCTCGGGCAGCCGTTTGCGGATGATCGACAGGAAGTCGAGCATGGCCAATCGATGCTCGGCGAAATCGGCGCCCATCAGCTTCTCGATTTCATCGAGGCTGATCTCTTCGGTCTCGAAATTGTCGATGAGAGCGCCCAAGGAACGCGCCAAGGCGAAGACCTGTCCCGGGAACCCCGAAAGGGCGCGGGCCAAGCCAGTGCCCGGATGGGTGTCTGCCCATTCGTTGATGAGCCGCGCCAGGAGGAACTGGCGTACGGCGGGAGGGATCGCCGGAGGAAGGGCGGGGTCGGTCTCGTCTGAACCGCTCAGGACCTCTTCATGCTCGTCCACATCACCGATGGGACGAATGCGGGGCAGAATGGCGGCTTCACCCGAACCCAAATCGAGAAAGACGCGGCTCAACTCGCGCACGGTGCGGCGCGTCGGCAGGAGAATGGTCCAGCGCGATAACTCGCGAAGTTCGGGCCGGCGCCGATCGCGGCCCGGGAAGCCTTCGCTCAGGACGGCGCGCGCAAGGGCCGGCAGAAAGGCCGTGCCTGAGGGAATCGTGAAAACATTGGGGCCAGGCCTGGAACCAACCGTCATGATGCGAGATTTTTCATTGCCTCTTCAGCATAGGCAATGGAATCCGGCGTTCCTACGTGAAACCAAAGTCCTTCGTGGCGAAGTCCAAAAAGCCGGCCCGTCGACTGTGCCTGATCCCATAGGAGGTTCATGGAAAAAGGCCCTTTTGGGGCGGCATGAAACAAAGCTGGGGATACGACAAAACAGCCCGCATAAACGAAAGGCGCCCGTTCGGGGGGCCTGCGGCGCGCAAGCCGACCTTCACCCTTCAGGTGAAAATCCCCTTCCCCCTCGTAGCCGACGGAGGAAGCCCTGGGGCTAAGGAGGAGAAGGCTGTCCATGAGGTCGCCATTCCAAGCCTCACGCAGGCGTTCAAGGGCCGAGGTCTTGCCGTCCACCCAGAATGAGTCACTGTTGAGCACGAAGAAAGGTTTGGAACCGAGCTGCGGCAGGGCCTTGGCGATGCCGCCGCCGGTGTCGAGAAGCTCGCGGCGCTCATCGGAGATGACGATATCGAACTCGCGCTGAGAGGCCGCCCAGGATTCGAGCTGCTCGGCAAGGTGATGAACGTTGACGACGGCGCGTCTCACACCTGCCTTGCGCAGATGCGCCACGGCATAGTCGATCATTCGCCGGCCTGCGACCTCGACGAGAGGCTTGGGGCGGGTGAGCGTCAAGGGCTGCATGCGCTTGCCGAGGCCGGCGGCCAGGATCATGGCCGTTGGGCCGATATCCTTGGGGGCGTCCGTCACGCGGCCTCGGTCCAGATCTTGTGGCGCAGGGAGAGAGGCAGATGCTCGTCATACCATCGGCGCAAATCGGCAAGTATGGGGGCGCGCAAGTTGGTCTCGAGATAACGATTGAGCTTGCCGATGTGGCGCAGATAATGATGTTTGCCGTCGCGCTTCGACAGCCTGGCGAAAATGCCCATGATCTTGGTGATGCGCTGGGTGGAAAGGATGAGGAAAGCCTCCCGAAACAGGGTTTCGTCGAAATCGGGCTCGGCGGCTGCGCGATAAGCGCAGTAATAATCGAGGAGATCGGTCGCCACCTCCTCGGGCACAAGGATGCGCGCATCCTGCAGGAGAGAGGCGAGGTCATAGGCGGGGTGACCCATCACGGCATCCTGGGTGTCTATGAGACCGACGCGGGCCGTGTCGGCACGCTCCGGCAGCCAGATCAGATTCGGCGAATGATAATCCCTCAGCGTCCAAACGGGCCGGGTCGTCTCGATCTTGGGCCATAACCTGCGCCATGCGCCCAGAAATTTCTCGCGCGCGCTCTCCGGAGCCGGTGCCCCATGGGCGAGCGGCCAGAACCAGTCGATGAGCAATTCGGCTTCGATCTCGAGCGCTTCGCGGTCATACGCGGCAAGACGGTATACGCCGCCCTGCGGCAGAGCGATCACATTCGGCCAGGCGTCGAGGGCCATGTCGGCAAGAAGCTTTGCCGCGGCTGTCATGGGCTCGCTCAAGGGTCTTCGCTCATTGGCCATGCGGCCATAAACGAGATCGCCCAGATCCTCAATGATCAGGAAACCCCGATCGAGATCGGCGGCGAATATCTCAGGGGTCGAGAGGCCCCGGGCGCGAAGCCCGGTATTCAGAGCGACGACGGCACGAATGTCCTCCGCCAGATGGGCGATGGCGCTGTATGGCAAGCCTCGTCGCACCGGGGGACCATCGGGGCGGCGGGGCATGTCCATAATGATGGCGCGACGCTTGCCCAATTGGATGCGCTCGTAGCGGCGGGTGGAGGCGTCGCCTTCAAAGTAACGCCGCTCCGCACCTTTCCATTCGCTGCCGGCGAGAAAGTGGCGCAGTGCCTCGAGGCGCTCGAGACGCGCGCTCCAGCTGCCATAGCCTTCGATGCGCGCGCGCCTGCCGCCATCGTAAGACTCGAGGGCAATGAGCAGCCTGTCTTCCGGCAGTTTCTCCCCCAGCATTGCCGGCCATTCAACGAGCACGGCATGATCGGAAAGGAGATCTTCGAAACCAAGTTCGACCATTTCGGCGGGATCTGCAACGCGATAGAGATCGAAATGGGCAAGCTTCATCCGTCCCTCATAGGTCTGCAGAAGAGGAAAGGTGGGGCTTGGCACTTCTGCTTCTGGCGCGCGCAGGATGGCGCGAATGAAACCGCGGGCGAGACAGGTCTTGCCTGCACCCAAGTCGCCCGCGAGCAGGATCAGATCCTCAGGTCTGGCGCAGAGCGACAGTTCGGCGCCGAGCGCCAGGGTCTCGGCCTCGTCGGGCAGGAAGCGGGTGGCAGTAAAAGGCTGCATCCGAAACAGCGGCTCTGAGGTGTCCGTTCACGAAGCCTGACGGATACGGCTCGATTCCGCCTGGGCGCGCCTTATCGATTTACCTGCGGCTTGGGGTCCGTCAATGGGAAAACGGCAGATGACGGTCGTGCCCTTGTTTACCTTGGAAAGGAGAGAAACCTGGCCGCCATGGAGCTCGACGAAGCTCTTGACGATGGCCAGCCCCAAGCCCGGCCCGCGATGGCCGCTGCCCGTTGGGCGGGACTGGAACCTTTCGAAGACCTGCTTCTGAAACTCGGGCTCGATGCCTTTGCCCGTGTCCGACACCCACAGGAGCATTGCATCGCCATCGCGCCTTGCGCCCATGAGGATCTCGCCGCCGGCGGAGGAGAAGCCTATCGCATTCGACAGGAGATTCGAGAGTACCTGGCGCACGCGCTTTTCGTCGGCGATGAAGTCTGAGACATCATCGGCAATTTCGATACGCAAGGTGAGATCGCGCTTGCCGATGGCCTCAGCCATGGCGCCGGCAGCCAGCTCCAGCGTTTCGACAACGGGCAGCGGCTTCAGCTTGAGCTCCATGGCGCCGGCATCGATCGTGGTCAAGTCGAGAATGGCGTCGATGATCTCGAGCAGGTCGTTGGAAGAATCCTGGATGTGGCGAAGATACTCCTGCTGCTTGGGCAGAAGTTCGCCGGCGATGCCCAAGGTCATGCCTTGCGCAAAGCCGATGATGTTGGTTAGCGGTGTGCGCAGCTCATAGGAGACGTTGGAGAGGAAATTGGTCTTGAGGCGATCGGCCGCTTCGAGGGCCTCGGCGCGCTCGCGCAGCGCGTTCTCGATGCGGGTGGTGTCGGTCACATCCATGTAGGTCAAGAGCGTATTGCCGTCGGGCAATGGCACCGAAGTGACATGGAGGACGAGGCCGTCCGGGCGGTCGATGCGCTCCTTGAAGGCCTCGCGGCTGGTGTCGAACGAGGTGACGGCGAATTTGAGCTCGTCCCACATAGGGCTCTCGAAGAGCGCGCGCGAATTCCTGATCACGCTGTCGATGTGCGGGTGCTCGTCGAGGAAAGCCTGGGGCAGAGACCAGAGCCTGGCGAAGGTCGGATTGTAAAGCTTGAGCCTGCCATCGGTGCCGAAAAGGGCGATGCCCTCATGCAGATTGTCGAGAGTTTCGCGCTGGACGCCGATCAGTTCATTGTACTGGCTTTCGAGCCTGATCTTCTCGGTGACGTTCTCATAAAGATAGGTGACGCCGCCAAAAGGATGCTGCTCGCAGATCACATGCAGCGACTGGCCGTCGGGCAGATGCCACCAGCTCTCGCGTGTCTCAAGCTGGGTATAGGCATTGAGCTGCCTTGCCTTCCAGTCGCGATAATTGGCCTGCTCAGGCAGCTTCCGCCTGGTGCGCAAGAGGTCGAGAATCTCGCCGTCGCTTGGATTGGATTCGAGCCAGGCAGGATCGAGGTCCCAAAGCTCGGCGTAGGAGGTGTTGAAGAAGCGCAGCTTCTGATCGGGTCCAAAGATGGCAATGGCCGTAGCAATCTTGTCCAGTGTATTGGCGTGGGCGCGGATGTGGCGCTTCAGCTCCTTCTTCGACTCCTCGAGGGCGGTGACATCGACGGCGAAGCCGGCGGAGCCTTCGGCGAGAGACGCCTGGTAGACATCCAGCGCACATTTGGCGCCGTCGATGACGGCATGGGCGCGGGCGCGGCGGGCGGAGCCCTCGTTGGCGGTGCCAAATTCGAGGGCCGTTGCCGGGACGAGCTCGATGCTGGCGGCGATGACCTTGTCGACGTCGTCATGGTCGACGGCATTCAGATAAGCGCGGTTCACCCAGATCAGATGATCGGCGGAATCCTTGAGCCAAATGGGAAGCGGGGCACCATCGAGTATGGCGCTCAAGCGCTCAACCTGTTTGGAGAGCTTGCGGACATCATGGGCGAGTTCGGTTATGTGGCGGCGCTCGCCTGAAAGCGGGCGAAGCCTGAGGGTGGCAAGGCGGCCGGCGGCACGGCCATCGGCCTCGAGAAGCTCGCCGATCTTGGTGCGGACACCGATGTTGAAGGAGGCACCGGTGGCCTGGAGGCCGGCGATGGCGGCGCTCAAGGCTGCGGCCGATTCCAACTCCAGCCAGGAGGGAAAGTCGAGAAGGCCTTCGCGGGAGGCGGGCACGCGGGCGGTGTCGCGCATGTCGCCGATGATGCGGTCGGGCCCGGGGTCGCGGCTCTTCCAGATGAACAGGAGATGCGGCTCGGCGCGAAGGGCTGCTTCGGCCTCGTTCAGCTCGCCTTCGAGTTCAGCGATGCGACGACGGGCAGCCGCCTGGCTCCTGGCATGGCGCCTCAGCGTATCGACGGCCCAGATGAAGAACAGGAAGGTGGTCAGGGAGGTGAGAAGGAGTGGATAGTTCTCCGTGACCTCATGCTCAACGAGATGCAGGAAGGGTTCAAGCCGCCCCTGGGCGAGCGCCGGGACGGCAAAAGAAAAGAGCGCGATGTTCGGCAGCAATCCGCAGGTGACCTGGCGGATCGTTGCCGCAGCTTTTCCCCCTCCGGCGAGCATGAATCTCTTGCCGCTTCCCTTCTTCGATGGATTCGATCAGAGACACACTCACTTCGCTTTTACCGGCTGGACGAGCTTCAGGCTCTGGGCTCGTCAGAAGGGCGAATCAGGCCGCCTGGCCGCCTTGAGGCGATACTAAGGAAAAACGTCAGCTTCTGCCATTGCCCAAAGGCAGAATGGCAGTTTTGCCACGCCAGTGTGGCATCTCAGCGGATGTCGGCCAAGAGAGCGCGATCAATAGCGGTAATGCTCAGGCTTGTAGGGACCCTCCGGGGTTACCCCAATATAGGCTGCCTGATGGGGCTTGAGCTCTGTCAGCTTGACGCCGAGCTTGTCGAGATGAAGGCGGGCGACCTTCTCATCAAGGTGCTTGGGCAGCACATAAACCTCGTTTTTGTATTTTTCCTTGTTTTTCCAGAGCTCGATCTGGGCCAAGGTCTGATTGGTGAAGGATGCCGACATGACGAAGCTCGGATGGCCCATGGCGTTGCCGAGATTGACCAGGCGGCCCTCCGAGAGCAGGACGATGCGCCGGCCGGAGGCGAATTCGACCAGATCGACCTGCGGCTTGACATTGGTCCATTTGAGGTTGCGCAGGGCGGCGACCTGAATCTCATTGTCGAAATGGCCGATGTTGCAGACGATTGCCATGTCCTTCATGCGGCGCATGTCGTCGATGGTGATAACGTCGCGATTGCCGGTAGCGGTGACGAAAATGTCAGCCTGATCGACGACTGATTCGAGGGTTTTGACCTCGAAACCCTCCATGGCGGCCTGGAGAGCGCAGATCGGATCGATTTCGGTGACGACGACGCGGGCGCCCGAGCCGCGCAGCGACTGTGCGGAACCCTTGCCGACATCGCCATAACCGCAGACGACCGCCAGCTTGCCGGCAAGCATCACATCGGTGCCGCGGCGAATGGCATCGACCAGCGATTCGCGGCAACCATATTTGTTGTCGAACTTCGATTTGGTGACGCTGTCGTTGACGTTGATGGCAGGGAATGGCAGGCGGCCCTGGCGCTGCAATTCATAGAGGCGATGCACGCCTGTCGTCGTTTCCTCGGTGACGCCGCGGACGCTGTCGCGAATCTTCGAGAACCAGCCTGGATGCGAGGCGAGCCGGCGCTTGATCACGGCGAAGAGCGCTTCTTCCTCCTCATTGGAAGGAGAGGCGATGAGGGAAGGATCGGTCTCGGCGCGGGCACCCAACAGAACCAGCAAGGTGGCATCGCCGCCATCATCGAGGATCATATTGGTGGGCTTGCCGTCCGGCCAGTCGAAGGTGCGGTCGCAGAAGTCCCAATATTGCTCGAGCGTCTCGCCCTTGAAGGCAAAGACGGGAATGCCCCGTGCTGCGATCGCCGCGGCGGCATGGTCTTGACTCGAGAAAATGTTGCAGGAGGCCCAGCGCACCTGAGCGCCGAGATGCACGAGCGTCTCGATCAGTACGGCGGTCTGGATGGTCATGTGAAGAGAGCCGGTAATGCGGGCGCCCCGAAGGGGCTTCGCATCGCCGAATTCGCGACGCAGCGACATGAGGCCCGGCATTTCGATCTCGGCCATGGCAATTTCCTTGCGGCCCCAATCGGCGAGAGCGATGTCGGCGATTTGATAGTCGGCAGGCTTCGTCATGATGGAGATTTCCCTCAGGCGACGTGGCGGGAACGCGCGGGGAGGCTATAGCAGTCCAAGAGGTCTATCGCAAGAAACACATAAAGAAAGCTTTATGTCTATTCACTCGCGTCGCTTCACTCCTCGCCGAAGCGGCTGGCGATGAGGCGGGAGAGCGCCTCCATGGCCGCTTCGGCCTCGCGGCCGGAGGCTTCGACGAGAATGGTCGAGCCCATCTGGGCGGCCAGCATCATGAGGCCCATGATGGAGGTGCCAGGGACAGTGTGACCATCGCGGCTGACCTTGATATCGGCGTCGAAGGCTTCTGCACATTTGACGAATTTCGCCGAGGCGCGGGCATGGAGCCCGCGGGTATTCAGGATTTCGATCTCGCGGCTGAGGACGGGCGCCCCGTCGTCGGTCATCCGCGCCCCCACATGATCAGGCGCCGAGAATCTGGCTGGCGACGCTGATGTACTTGCGGCCGGCTTCCTGGGCAAGCGTCACGGCTTCCTTCAGCGGCGTGTCGTCACGCACGCGGGCAAGCTTGATCAGCATGGGCAGGTTCACTCCTGCCAGAACCTCGACCTCGCCATGGTTCAAGGCGGAGATGGCGAGGTTGGAGGGCGTGCCGCCGAACATGTCGGTGAGGATGATGACGCCCTGGCCATTGCTGACGTGGTGGACGGCTTCCATGATATCCTTGCGACATCCCTCGATATTGTCTTCGGGGCCGATCGATATGGTGGCGATCTTGTCCTGAGGTCCCACGACGTGTTCGAGGGCAGAACGAAACTCATTGGCCAAGCGGCCATGAGCAACGATGACGAGCCCGATCATTTTCTATGCATTACTCCGGGTGAGACAGGTGGCAAGAGACGAGACGTTTTCTACGCCTCTCCCTCCGCGGGGCGGCACACCTCAATATGGGGTGGTGGATATCACATTAGCCTCATCGACCGAAAGGGCGTCGAGTGCGGCCCGAACGCGCGCCGGGGCGGAGGCGGCTTTCAGGTCGAGACTGATGCGGGGAAGGCAGGTTTCCAATATTTTCCCTATCATATCAGAGGCCTGTGGCAGTCTTTCGATATCGTCGACCTGTCCGGTCACGATCAGGCGCAAGATGGTTTCCGGACAATAGGGAATTTTGAGGATCCCCAGGCCGCGGATTTCGATCAGTCCTCGAAGTCTTTCCGGGGGACTTGCCAGAAGCCTTTCCCCGACCCGACGCACCACGACCTGGTCGTCGGCGACGAGACGCGCGGATTTGGGCGAGCCATCCAAGATTCCCCTGCCCGGCTGATCGATGAGGCGCAGAGCCAGATCGGATTTTCCGGTGCCGGGCCTGCCCTCGATCAAGACGCCCTTGCCGTCGATGTCGAGGCAGGTGGCATGAAGCGTCATGGAGTTCTGACGATCAGGTCTCATCCTGGGGCTGCCAGTCGGCGGCCAGGGCCGGAATGCGGACGATGAAGACGGCGCCGCGGACCGGGCGCTCGCCACTCGAATCGGCCTGTGGACCGTAGCGGTTCTCGGCCCAGATGCGGCCGCGATGGGCCTCGACGATCTGCTTCGAGATGCTCAGACCCAAGCCCGAATTCTTGCCGAAATAGCCCTCGGGCCGGTCGGTGTAGAAGCGGTCGAAGATCTTGTCGAGATTCTCCGGGCGAATGCCGGGCCCTTCGTCTTCGACGCGGAACTCGACATCGCGGCGTGTGCGGCGCAGGCGCACGCGAACCTGCGTGCCGGGACTGGTGAATGAGCGGGCATTGTCGACGAGGTTGCGCACGACCTGGCCCAGGCGATTGTCGTGGCCCAGCACGCGAAAGGCGGTCTTTTCCTCAATGCCCTTGGGCAGGGGCGCCAATTCGAGCCTGATCTCGGGCGTGCCCAAGCTGCGCGTCTCATTGGCAAGCGAGATCACCGTGTCGAGCAAGCGGCGCACTTCGACAGGATGGTTCCGGGCGCGGGCCAGTTCGGCATCGAGGCGCGAGGCATCGGCAATGTCGGTGATCAGCCGATCGAGGCGCTTGACGTCGTCCTTGACGATCGAGGTCAGGCGCTCTCGTTGGTCGGGCGTCTTGGCATAGGGAAGCGTTTCGACGGCGCTTCTCAGCGAAGTCAGCGGATTCTTGAGCTCGTGGGAGACATCGGCGGCGAAGGCCTCGATGGCATCGATGCGGTTGTAGAGTGCCGTCGTCATATCGCGCAGGGACCCCGACAGATGCCCGATCTCGTCGCGCCTCGAGGTGAAGTCGGGGATCTCGACGCGGTTGTTGACACCGCGACGGACCCGCTCGGCAGCGTCCGACAGGCGCCGAATCGGCTCGGCGATGGTGCCGGCCAAGAGGATGGAAAGAAGCATGGTGACGAGCACGGCGACGAGAAAGGTGAAGAGCACGATCTTGCGCTCGCCGCGGAGCACCTTGTCGATCTCGCCGCCCCTTGTCGAGAGGACGAGGGCGCCGAGCACGGCACGGAATCTCTGGATGGGCACGGCGACGGAAACGATGATCTCGTTCTGATCGTTCACCCTGACGATCGAGACCGAGGCGCCGTTCAAGGCGGCGTTGACCTCCGGAAAATCGCGCCCGTTCTCCAGGCCATATTCCGATTGGCGGGGATAGTCGTTGCGAAAGAGCCAGTTGTTGAACTTGCGCCAGAGGCCCAAATAGTCGTTTTGCGAACGCAAGGGGGGCAGTTCGCTCTGCACGATGTCGCCGCGTGAGTAGAGCCCGCGGCTGTCGACGACGAGCAGGCCGTCGCGGTCATAGATGCGACCGCGAATGTCAGTGGCCGAAACGAGGCGGCGCAGCACGGGACCTGCCCGCTCGGGATTGATCGGGAAGTCGAGACCGTTCAGATCATCATCATCGGGAGCGCTCGGCGAGTTGGGACGGGATTCCATCAGGCGGTCGGGATCGATGACGATCGAATCCGTGTCGATGGATGCCGCCGAGGCGATGGCCGCCGCGACGATCTGGCCCTGGGTCAGAAGGCTCTGCACGCGGGCGTCGATGAGGCCCTGGCGGAACTGGTTGAAATAAAGAATGCCCGAAACGAGGATGATGAGGCCGGCGATGTTGAGGAGAACGATGCGGCTCGTGAGCCTTGCCGGGGTCAGGCGCGCGAGCCAGGGCGTACGTTCCTGGTAATGCGCAGAGTCGCTCTGAGCAGCAGAATCGTCCTGCTCCACGCGCTCCGACATCTCGACATTTGCCACCATAGGATATCACGCCTTGCCGGTGGCGCGGCTTTCAACCCGCTCTAGGTTTCCTTGAACCGATAGCCGACGCCGTAGAGAGTTTCGATGGCCTCGAAGCTATCGTCAACCTGTTTGAACTTCTTGCGCAGGCGCTTGATGTGGCTGTCGATCGTGCGATCGTCGACATAAACCTGATCGTCATAGGCGGCATCCATGAGCGCATCGCGGCTCTTGACGATGCCGGGACGCTGGGCAAGGGCCTGCAGAATCAGGAATTCCGTGACCGTGAGCGTCACGGGCTTGCCGTCCCAGGTGCAGGCGTGACGGTCGGGGTCCATGACGAGCTTGCCGCGCTCGATCGTCTTGTTCAACTCGATGACGGGTGCCGTGCCGTCCTTCGGCACGACCCGGCGCAAGACGGCCTTCACACGCTCGACAAGAAGCCGCTGGGAGAAGGGTTTGCGGATGAAATCATCTGCACCCATCTTGAGGCCGAAAAGCTCGTCGATCTCGTCATCCTTCGACGTCAGGAAAATGACGGGCATGTCGGTACGCTGGCGCAAGCGCCGCAGGAGCTCCATGCCGTCCATGCGCGGCATCTTGATGTCGAAAATGGCCATGTCAGGAGGATTATCCTGAATGCCCTGGAGGGCGGCGACACCATCGGTGTAGCTCTGCGTCTGATAACCTTCCGCTTCGAGCACGATGCTGACGGAGGTGAGAATATTGCGATCGTCGTCGACCAGTGCAATGACCGGCATCCGCTTCTGACCCATTTCCAGTTGTCCCTTCTGGCGCTCTAACCGGCGAGTTGGGGTAAAATGTGGCGATGAACCTACAACCGAACGGAGTGGACCGCCATGAATCCCGAGAAAAATATTGCTGCGGCGAGCGCGCTCGAGCAGGTTCAGACCATGATTGCAAGCGCCAGACTGGGGACGCTGGCGAGCCTCATGGCGGGTTCGGGGGCGCCATATGCCTCTCTCGTCAATGTGGCGTTCTTCGAGGAGGCACCGCTCCTGCTTCTGTCGCAGCTTGCCTGGCACACGAAGAACATTCTCGCCGACGGCCGGGCGTGCCTTCTCCTCTGCGCCGCCTCCCAAGGAAAGGACCCGCTCGCAGCCCCGCGCGTGAGCCTCATGGGCGAGATCAGCGCGAGCGAGGACCCGCGGGCCCGGGAGACCTATCTCAGCCAACATCCGAATGCGCGCTCCTATGCCGATTTCGCCGATTTCCGCTATTTCCGGCTCAACGTCGAAACAGCCCATTATGTTGCCGGTTTTGGCCAAATCATCACCATCGAAATGTCCCAGTCGGGCCGGCCAAACCGTTGAAAGGCCAAAATCTTCGCTGTATAGGCTCACTCGGCTATCGGGCGATTTGTCGCGCTCTCAGCCTTTGAGGCGTCAAGAGAAACCGGGGTTTCATTAATCATTATGCAGCAGCTTGCCGCGATTTGGAGCCTCGCGGTGGCAAAATAGTTAATGGCAGAGCACTATCGGCTTTCAACCATAGGCATTTTCGACAAGGATTCGGGGCGAGTTTCGTGAACATCAATAGTGCCAAGGAAGCACAAGCATTGGACGACATCGGTCACGTAAAAAACGGGCCTGACGTCTTTAACGCCTCGGTTACCGCCCTCTACGAAAGCGCGGTGAAGCGTGGCGAGGGCATCGTCACGGACGGCGGGGGGATCGCCGTGGTCACGGCGCCGCACACGGGTCGATCACCCGAGGACAAATACATCGTGCGCGACGAGGCGACCGAGGATGCTGTCTGGTGGGAGGCAAGCAAGGCGATTTCGCCCGAGCAGTTCGACCTTCTCAAGGGAGATTTTCTCGCGCAGGCGAAGGTGCGCCATCTCTTCGTGCAGGACCTCTACGCCGGCGCCGACCCCCAGAATCGCCTGAACGTCAGAGTGATGTGCGAATATGCATGGCATGCGCTGTTCATCCGTCATCTGATGATCAGACCGCCCGAGGGCGAGCTTCGGCAGTTCAAACCGCAGCTCACCATCATCGACCTGCCCAGTTTCAAGGCCGAGCCCCAACGGCACGGGGTGAGATCGCCGGTGGTCATCGCCTGCGATCTGACGCGGGGCCTCGTGCTCATCGGCGGCACGTCCTATGCCGGCGAGATGAAGAAGTCGGTGTTCACGGTGCTCAACCATCTGCTCCCGGAAAAGGGCGTGATGCCCATGCATTGCTCCGCCAATGTGGGAGCAAGCGGCGACACGGCCCTTTTCTTCGGGCTGTCGGGCACCGGAAAGACGACGCTATCCGCCGATCCTCATCGCGTGCTGATCGGCGATGACGAGCATGGCTGGTCGAGGAACGGCATCTTCAATTTCGAGGGCGGCTGCTACGCCAAGGTCATTCGCCTGTCGGCGGCGCAGGAGCCTGAAATCTTCGCAGCCAGCCGGCGCTTCGCCACCGTTCTCGAAAACGTCGTGGTCGATCCCCTGTCGCGCGCCGTCGATTTCGATGACGGCTCGCTCACCGAGAACACGCGCTCGGCCTATCCGCTCGACTACATCCCCAATGCCTCGGTCAGCGGGCTTGCCGGACATCCGAGAAATATCATCATGCTTACCGCCGATGCGTTCGGCGTGATGCCGCCGATTGCGCGGCTGTCGCCGGCGCAGGCGATGTATCACTTCCTGTCGGGCTATACGGCCAAGGTGGCCGGCACGGAGAAGGGGGTGAGCGAGCCGCAGGCGACCTTCTCCACCTGTTTCGGCGCGCCTTTCATGCCGCGCCATCCGGCCGTCTACGGCAATCTCCTGCGCAAGCTCATCGCCGAACACAAGGTCACCTGCTGGATAGTGAACACGGGCTGGACAGGAGGTGCCTATGGGACGGGGCGGCGAATGCCGATCGCGGTCACCCGGGCTCTGCTGACGCAGGCGCTCGAGGGAAAGCTTGCGCGCGCGAGGATGGGGGTGGACCCGTGGTTCGGCTTCGAGGTGCCGCAGGCGACCGAGGGCGTCGAGCGGCAGTTACTCAATCCGCGCGTCACATGGAGCGAGGGCAGCGCCTATGATGCGCAGGCGCGAAAGCTGTGCGGTCTGTTCCGGAAAAATTTTGCCAGCTTCGAAGCGCATGTGGAGAAGGACGTGATCGCGGCGGGGCCTCGCGGCTGAAGCCACGGACAGCGCGAACCACCGGAGCGGCCTTTCGACCTTCCGGAGAAAGAAGGAGAGTGGAGCGCTGTCGCCCTGCGAAGAAGGTAACAGCAAATTGCAGAGCGTTCAGCGCTCCACCGGCGCGGCCTTCAAAGCTTTCGCCTTCAAGACCTCCTGAAGCTCCGCAAGGGGGACCCTGGCGAAAACTTCAGACACCGCCCTGTCCCACGCATTCGGCGAACCGGCTTTGCGCCTCCTCACAAGACAGGTAGCGGCGTCTATGCTGGATAATAGGACCTTTGTCAAGTGGGAATTTTTGCTACATAATGAGACTGCATGTGATGGCTAGTGCGCCTCTTCCCAGTTCTGGGCGGCGCGGGCGTCGACCTTGATGGGCACGGTGAAGCGGAAGGCGGGTTCGGGCGCCTTCTCCATCACCGCCCTGGCGACCGCCATGGTGGCCGCGGCCTCGGCGTCGGCGGCTTCGAAGATCAATTCGTCATGCACCTGCAGCAGCATGCGCGAGGAAACCCCGGCGGCGGCCAAGGCGTCGGGCATGCGGATCATGGCGCGGCGTATGATGTCGGCGGCGGAACCCTGGATCGGGGCGTTGATGGCGGCGCGCTCCTGGAAGGCGCGCTCCGAGGCATTGGGTGAAGCAATGCGCGGGAAATGCATGCGCCTTGCGAAGATCGTCTCGACATAGCCCTTGTCGCGGCAGAAACGCTTGGTGCGCTCCATGTAGTCGCGGATGCCGGGAAAGCGTTTGAAATAGGTTCGGATATATTCGCCCGCCTCCTCGCGGGCGATGCCCAGCTGATTGGCGAGGCCAAAGGCCGAGATGCCATAGATGATGCCAAAGTTGATGGCCTTGGCGCGGCGGCGGACGAGCGGGTCCATGCCCTCGATCGGCACGCCGAACATTTCGCTCGCCGTCATGGCGTGAATGTCGAGCCCCTCGGTGAAGGCCTTTCGCAATTGCGGAATGTCGGCGACCTCGGCCAGGACCCTCAGCTCGATCTGGCTGTAGTCGGCGCTGACGAGCTTCATGCCGGGTGCGGCAATGAACGCCGTCCTGATCTTGCGGCCTTCATCGGTGCGCACGGGAATGTTCTGAAGATTGGGATCGGCAGAGGCGAGACGCCCCGTCGAGGTCGCCGCCATCGCATAGCAGGTATGGACGCGGCCGGTGTCGGGATGAATGAAGCCCAAGAGCGCATCGGTGTAGGTCGAGCGTAGCTTGGTGAGCTGGCGCCATTCCAGGACTTTCCTGGCGAACTCCACGCCCTGGGCGGCCAGATCGTCGAGGGTGTCGGCATCAGTGCTCCAGGCGCCGGTCGCCGTCTTGCGGCCGCCGGGGAGCTGCATCCGACCAAAGAGAACATCGCCCAGCTGCTTGGTCGAGCCGATATTGAAGCGCTCGCCAGCCAGGGCAAAGATCTCCTCTTCCAGCTTTCCCGCGGCTGCAGCGAATTCAGCCGAAAGGCGAGCCAGCACCCTGCGGTCGATGAGGATGCCCTCCTTCTCCATGCCGGCCAGCACGGAAGCCAGCGGCCGCTCCAATGTTTCGTATACGGAGGATTTCGATCTGGCGACAAGCTCAGGCTTGAACAGCATCCACAGGCGCAAGGTGATGTCGGCGTCCTCCGCGGCATAGTGGGTGGCGCGGTCGAGAGGAACGAGATCGAAGCCGACCTTGGAGCGGCCGCTGCCGGCGACATCCTTGAAGCTGATGGGCTTGTGGCCCAGATGCCTCTCCGACAATTCGGCCATGCCATGGCCGCCCAAGCCCGACTCGAAGGCATAGGACATGAGCATGGTGTCGTCATAGGGTGCCGCCCCGATGCCGCAGCGAGCGAGGACCTGAAGATCGTACTTGATGTTGTGACCGATCTTGAGGATGGAAGGATCCTCGAGAATGGGCTTGATCAGGGGGAGGACGGCGCTCTTCGGCAGCTGGGCAATAGACTCGCCGCCGGCGAAGTCGAGACCTTCCGCCCTGCGATGAGCGAGCGGCACATAGCAGGCCTTGCCCGGCGCAACGGCAAAGGAAATGCCGACGAGATCGCATTGCATAGCGTCGAGCGAGGTGGTCTCGGTGTCGATTGAGACGAAGCCCTGCTCGCGGATGGCGAGAAGCCAGCGGTTGAGCGAAAGCTCGTCGATGACCGTTTCATAGAGATTGTAATCGACGGGGACGCGCAGGAGATTGCGAAGCGCATCGAGCGCCGTTTTGGGCGACATACCGTCATCCGGCTTGCGCGCGACCGGGCGGGGCGGGGATTCGGGACCGCCGATGGCGAGGTCGGGCTCTTCGACATTGGCGCCCTCGGCCGACGTCCAGCCCTCGATGCGCACGGGCAGAGGATCGATCTGGGAGACGTCGGCATCGAGGGCGGTGGCGATGCGGCGCATGAGGGTGGTGAATTCCATCGTCTTCAAGAAGCCGATGAGCTCCTTGGCATCGGGATTGCGCACGGCCAGGGTTTCGAGCGGGTGCTCGAGGGGCACATCGCTCTTGAGCTCGACCAGGCGGCGCGACAGGCGTGCCTGGTCGGCATAGGTTTCGAGACATTCGCGGCGCTTGGGCTGCCTGATCTCGGAGGCGCGGGCGAGGAGGGTCTCCAAATCCCCATATTCGGTGATGAGCTGGGCACCGGTCTTGACGCCGATGCCGGGGACGCCCGGGACATTGTCGACGCTGTCGCCGGCAAGGGCCAGAACGTCACCGACCTTGTCGGGCGGAACGCCGAATTTCTCGACCACCTCGGCAAGGCCGATATCCTTGTCCTTCATGGTGTCGAAGAGCTTGATCCTGTCGGAGACAAGCTGCATCAGGTCCTTGTCGGAGGAGACGATGCGGACGGTCGCTCCCTTTTCCACCGCCTGACGTGCATAGGTCGCGATAAGGTCGTCGGCCTCAAAGCCCTGCTGCTCGATGCAGGGGACGTTGAAGGCCCGTACCGCCTGGCGAATGATGGCAAATTGCGGCACGAGGTCTGAGGGCGGCGGGGGCCGGTTGGCCTTGTAGCCGTCGAAGAGTTCGTTCCGGAACGTCGTTTCGGACTTGTCGAAGATGACGGCGAGGTGGCTCGGGCGCACGCCGCCTGGAAGTTCGCGCAGGAGCTTGTGAAGCATGGCGCAGAAGCCATGGGCGGCGCCGATGGGCAGGCCGTCGCTCTTGCGGGTGAGCGGCGGCAAGGCATGATAGGCGCGGAAGATATAACCCGAGCCATCGACGAGATAGAGATGGTCGCCGCTCTTGACGGCCCGAGCCTCGGTTCGATTCGACATGGATTTGGTCATGGGGCGGCGCGCTGCCGCCGGTTCACTTGGCACTAGGGGTTTCTAGCCGGTCGCGAAGGCCAGCTCAAGCAATGCAACCCACATTTGTCATCATGCTGGCGAGAAATTAATCTGGGCCCAAGGCCTCAGCGGGGGGACGCGTGAATAGTCCCCATCGTCATTCCGGTAAAGCCGGAATCCAGCTTCCGCTTTGCAATCTCCCAAAGCTGGAGTGACGAAGGAGGAGTGTCGAGTCAAGATAGCCGGGTCAAGCCCGGCCATGACGTTCTCCAACGCTCTTAGAATAAAGGATGGGAGCAGTTACGTCACAGGCCCTGATCCTGTGCGTCGCCCGACGAGCAGGCCACGCGATTGGTCGATCAAAACGGCGAGAATGACCACCGTGCCGATCACGATGAATTGCCAGAACGACTGTACGTTCAGCATCACCAGCCCCGTGGTTAGAACAGCGATTATCAATGCGCCTATTACAGTGCCCATGATGGTTCCGGCGCCGCCGAACAGGCTTACACCGCCGATGATGACCGCCGCGATTGATGAGAGGAGCAATGGATCGCCGATCACCGCCGAGCCTGCGGTGAACCGCAATGTCGATAGGAAGCCCGCGATGCCGGCGGTGACCGCGGAGAGGACGTAGAGTTGGATGATACGACGATCGACCGGAATACCTGTGCGAAGTGCTGCGTCGAGATTACCGCCGATGGCGTAGGTGTGGCGGCCGAACTGGGTCTTGTGCAGGATAAAGATGGCAACGGCGACGACGATCGCAGTGATGATCACTGGGTATGGAAGGATGCGATCCATGCGGCGAAGCATTTCACCGGTCAACTCCGGCGGGGCGAGGAAATAGAGGCCGCCGCCCTCTCCGCGGATGAAATAGAGCAGCGACTCGTTGCCGTAGTCGCGGACGCCGGGGGGCAAGCCGATTACCGTCGTATTCTCCGACATCAATAGTGCGACGCCGCGCACGATGAAGGAGGTGCCGAGCGTGACGATGAAGGCCGGCACCTTCAGCTTGGCGATAATCGTGCCGTTGATCAGGCCGACGAAGCCAGCGCCAAGGACCGCGGCCGCGAATCCGACAATCACTGAAACAAAGAGCGGCAGTCCGCTGTTGAACACGAAGCGGATCGCCAGTGCGGAGAGGACCGAGGCAAGACTCATCACCCAACCGACCGAGAGGTCGATGCCAGCCCCGATGATAACGAAGGTCTGGCCAAGGCCGAGCAAGAGCACGGGCGTTATCGCGACCAGGATGTTCTGCGAGTTGCGCAGTGTCAGGAAATTCACGGAGCTGCCGGTCCAGACCGGAACGGCAATGACGAAGAAGACGATCATCAGGCCGAGGAAGACCCAAGGCCATAACCGAATGAGAACGAAGATGAAGTGCCTGGATGCCGGCAAGCTTGCGGAAGGGTCGTCCGCCAGTTCGGCAATGGCTTTGGTTTCAGGAGCCACTCGGCTTCTTCTTCGTCAATACCGAAACAGGAAACCGGGAAATGCCCAAGGTGAACACTGCCCGGTCAA
>Ga0075421_100002147_pt1 | contig 23412 bp, 30 predicted proteins | sample SoiMetdeltSBSDD5_FD_75292 | JGI IMG/M metagenome (GOLD analysis project Ga0075421, IMG submission 75292) | Bulk soil microbial communities from a Populus tree surrounding site in Tennessee, USA - Soil MetaG P. deltoides SBSDD5 | ecosystem: Environmental > Terrestrial > Soil > Tree plantation...
TCATGGAAGAGGTCGAGCGCCAGCAGGGCACGTCGTCAGCGTCGTGACGTTTCGGGCGATGTGCCCGATCTTTTCTAAGAAACTCTGAGCGCGGACGTTGCGTCCCAAGGAGCGAGATGGGAGGTGACGTCATGAAGCACATCGCACTCGCGATTCTGCTCGTCTTCGCGGCCGTCCTCGGCTCGACCGCGGCATACGCCGACTCGAGCGACAGCAGCACGGTCACGACCGAGGCTCCGTAGTGGACCGAGGGGAGAGCATGGCGGGCGGGGGCGTATTCCCCGCCCGCCACCTGCCCTTTAGACCAGGCGCGTGCGGATCTTGACCTCAGACGTGAGCGTGCGGTGCACGGGACACTTGTCGGCGATCTCGACGAGCTTCGCACGCTGTGAGTCGTCGAGGCGCCCGGACAGCGTGAGCTCGCTCTCGATCTGATCGAGCTTACCTTCCTTCGTCTCGCAGTCGGCGCAGTCCTGCGCGTGAATGCGAGAGTGCGTCAGCCGCACGGTGACGCCGTCCAGCGGCCAGCCCTTGCGTCGCGCATACAGCGCGAGCGTCATGGACGTTCAGGCGCCGAGCGCGATCAGCAGATAGTCGTAGGGCGACGGGCCGGTATCGCCGCCGCCCTCGGCGGTTGGCTCGTCGGCGACCAGGCGATGCGGGCCGACGAAGACCTCCTGCGCGAATCCCGTGGCGCCGCCGTGCACCGTCACCGTCGCCATCGCGACCTCCTTACGTGCGCTTATGCGCCGAGGATCCGGTCCCAGCGCCCGTACTCGCGCGCGGCCTCCATGAACCACTTCACGCAGTCGGGGTTGGCGCGCGGCGGCAGCTCGCACGAGGTCGACAGCACGAAGCGCGAGCGGGTGCCCGCCGTATCGATGCAGCGGCGCACCTCCGCCTCGATCTCGGCCTTCGTCGCGCGCTCGAAGATCGTCACGTCCACGTTGCCGATGGCGACGACGTTGCGCTGATTGCCGAGCGTGATCAGCCGGTCGAGCTGGTCGACGTAGAGCTTCGGATCGGCCTGCTGGTCGAGGTCGATGGTGACCGCCACGAACCCGACGTCGACGAGATCCTCGTGGATCTGGTGCGTGGTGCCGCAGATGTGCACGGTGGTGCCGGCCTTCTTCGCCTTGAAGTAGTCCACCAGCTCCTTGTGATAAGGCTTGATGAACTCGCGATAGGTCTCGGGGCCCACGAGCGAGCAGGACGCCGTCGGATCGGAATACGACAGCCCAATCTTGGTGGCGAGCACCGCGTCACCCATCCGCTTGGCCAAGTCGGTGGCGAAGCGCATCAGGTCGTGCACGAAGGCCGGATCCTCCAGTGTGTCGATGCACATGAGCTCCGGGTTGCGCATGAGCATCGCGATCGTCCACGGCCCCACCAGCACCGCGCCGAGCGCGCTGGGAAACTTCTGCTGCGAGAGCGCCTCACACTGCTCGAGAAACGCCGGCAGTCGACCGTCGCGCGTCGGCTCGGGCAGCTCCAGCCGCGCCAGCAGCCCCTTGTCGTCCTGCAACACGTGCTGATCGATCGACGGCACTACGTAATCGGAGTACTTCACGCGGCAGCCGACCGCCTCCGCCTCTTTGGCCAGATCGTTGAAGGCGATCATGATGTCCGGCTGGTAGCGCTCGTAGTAATTGATCATCGCCTTGACGGCCTTCTTGGGATTCGTGCAGTACTCCTCGATCGAGAGGCCGTCCAGGCAGCCGGCGAACGAGCCGGCGATCGGATACGCGGGCACGCGATCGGCGCGCTGGCCCTTGTAGGCGGCGACGACGCGCTCGCGCGGAGTGATCGTGGACTGCTCCATGGCTCCCCCGTTAATGCAGCATCGGCACGAAGGCCTCGAGCGTGTGGCGCGTCTCCTCCGACGTCAGCCCCGCACGGAGTAGCAGCCCGGGCATGGCGCCACCCGCATCGTACCAGCGCAAGAGCCGTCGCCGCGCCTCGGCAGGCGTGCCGTACACGATCAGCTGCTCCAGCAGCTCCTCGGCGTCCGGCGGCACGGCGCCGGCGAACTTCGGTGTATTGGCGGCGACGACGGACTCGATCTCCTTGGGAAATCCCCAACGGATCAGCGAGTCGCGGTAGAACGTTCCCATCGCCGTGACGTAGAACGACACGAACCAGGCCGCGCCCTCGCGCGCCTTGGCCGGATCGTCGTGGACCACCGTCGGAACCGACGGGCAAATGGTCGGCAGGTCTGCGCGGCCGGCGCGCCGCGCGCCCGCGCGCAGCTGCTCGATGCCCTGCGGCAGCAGCCGCAATGGGTAAAGAAACGGAATCCACCCGTCGGCGATCTCGCCCGCCAGCCGGATCGACGCGTCGCCAAGCGCGGCGAGAAAGATCGGCACGTCCACGGCCGGGACGTTGAGGCGCAGCGGGCGCGCCGCGGTGGTCACGGCCAGCGGCACGCGCTCGCCGCGCAGCAGCGCGCGCACCTGCCCAACCGTGCGACGCATGCGCGGCAGCGGCGGCTCGAACGGGACGTCGTGCAGTCCCTCCACGAGCTGCGGCGTGCTGGCCCCCAGCCCGAGAATGAAGCGTCCGCTCGACTGCGAGGCCAGCGTGGCAGCCGCCATCGCGATGGTGGCGGCGCTGCGGTTCCAGACGCCGAGGATGCTCGTGCCGAGCCGCACGCGCCGCGTCTTCACCGCGATCTCCGCGAGCAGCACCGTGATGTCGTAAGACCACGTCTCGGGGAACATGACGCCCGCGTAGCCCAGCTCGTCGGCGAGCGTCGCGAGCGTGACGAACTGCTCGCGCCGGTTCTCGAGCGGCATGACCGCGGCGGACAGGGTGCGCGCCACGTCAGGCGCTCGCGAGCGCCGGCCGGACCTTCGTCGCGACCAGGTCGAGCAGCTCGAGCATCCGCTTGGGGTCCTCGCGACGGAACACGACCGCGGTGTGCCGGATGCCGAGCCGCGCGTACTCGCCGAGCCGATCGATGACGCTCTGCACGCCGTCGGCCAGCACCGGCTCGCTCAGCTCGAAGCGCATCGTGAGCTCGATCGATTGCCACGCACGGCCGGTCCGATCCGCAATCCGGCGGAGCTCGGCCAGTGCGTCGCGTAGCTCGGCGGCGGTCTTGGACATCGCATGCCAGCCGTCGCCCAGCGCCACCACGCGCCGCAGCGCCGCCGGCGTGTTGCCGCCCACCCAGATCGGTGGGTGCGGCTTCTGCAGCGGCTTGGGCTCGAAGCCGACGTCGGCGACGCGATAGAACTCGCCCTCGACCTGCGGCTCGCGCTCCGTCCACAGCGCCTTGAAGACGCGCAGCGCCTCGTCGGCTGCGCGACCGCGCCGGGCAAAGTCGACGCCGAGCGTCTCGAGCTCCTGCCGCCACCAGCCCACGCCGACGCCGCAGATGAGCCGGCCTCCGGACAGCACGTCGATCGTGGCGAGCATCTTGGCCATCGTCACCGGATGCCGGTGGCCGAGAATGAACACGGAGCAGCCGATGCGCGCGCGCGTGGTGATCATGGCGAGCGCCGCGAGTATGGCGACCGGCTCCAGGTACGGCACATCCGGCGGCACCGGAAACGTCCGCCCACCGGGATAGCCGGCGGTCGCGCGCGGGATCACGACGTGGTCGCTCACCCACAGCGAGGCGAAGTCACGCATCTCGGCCTCGCGCGCAAACGTCAGCACCGCGTCGCGCGTGACGCCGGGCGCGACGGTGGTCGGAACGTGAACGCCGATCTGCATGCGAGACACCTCCGCGGCGGACGGTAGCAGACGGCGGACGGCGCGGCAACGTGCGGTAGAATCCCCGCGCGTCACGCAAGGAGGCACCCGCATGATCAAGCCCTACACCGTCGTCGGCCTCATTCCCACCGTTCGCGGTATCCGCCGACGCAAGGACATCAAGCTCAACCTGGACCATCTCAAGCACCTGGTGAAAGCGGCGTCGTGGCTCTCGAGCCTGGATCTCCCGGTGCGGTTGATCGCGTTTCCCGAGGGCGCGCTGCAGGCGTTCAACGACGAAGTGCTCGACCTCGACCACGCGACGTTCGCTCGCGAGTGCGCGATCGACATCCCGGGCGAGGAGACGGAGGAGCTCGGCAAGATCGCCAAGGAGTACGGCGCCTTCGTCATGGCGCAGGCCAAGGCCAAGCACCCCGATCTCAAGGATCGCTTCTTCAACGTCGGCTTCATCATCAACCCGCGCGGCAAGGTGATCCTCAAGCACTACAAGGTCTCGCCGCTGTTCCCAGTCGAGCACTCGGTGTGTCCCCACGACGTCTACGACTGGTGGATCGAGAAGTACGGCCGCACGCTGGATGCCTTCTGGCCGGTGGCGGACACCGAGATCGGACGGATGGGCATCATGATGGCCAACGAGGGCAGCTATCCCGAGAACGCTCGCGCGCTCGCGCTGAACGGCGCCGAGGTCGTGTATCGCGCGTCCTACCCGCACCCGGCTACCGGCAACGAGATCTTCGAGATCCAGAGCCGGGCGCGTGCCCTCGACAACAACATGTACATCGTCGCGCCGAACATGGGCACGTACTACCTGTTTCCTGAGGAGACGACGCCGATCGACACGTTCGGCGGGCGCTCGTTCATCATCGACTACAAGGGGCGCATCGTCGGCAAGCAGGACTACGGCGCCGGCTCGACCTACGTGGGCGGGGTGATCGACATCGAGGCGCTGCGCGACCATCGCGCGCGGGCGCAGTGGGACAACTGGATGAAGGACCTCCGCACGGAGCTCTACCAGCTGCTCTACGAGAAGCCGATCTATCCCAAGAACCTCTATCTCAAGCGCGCGCCGATGACGCATTCGGAGTACCGCAACGTGATCCGCCGTCAGGTGCGGCTCATGCACGACCGCGGCATCTGGGCGAAGCCCGATCGCTGAGACGTACCGCGCGGCATCGTGATCCCGCTCTGGCTCAAGCTCGCCTACACGGTCATGGTGGTGGCGATCGTGCCGCCGTACGTCGTGCACTACGGCCCCGCGAATTTCCTCTGGTTCTCGGACATCGCGCTGATCGCCACCGGGATTGCCCTGTGGGCCGAGAGCCGGCTGCTTGCGAGCATGATGGCCGTCGGCGTGCTGCTGCCGGAGCTTCTGTGGAACATCAGCTTCTTCTCGCGGCTACTGGTGGGCGTGCGCGTCTCGCCGCTCGCCGACTACATGTTCGACGCCGCCCTGCCGCGCTGGCTCCGCGCGCTGTCGCTGTTCCACATCCCGATGCCGCTCGTACTGATCTGGATGCTGTCGACGCTCGGCTACGATCCTCGTGCGCTCCCCGCGCAGACGGCGCTGGCGTGGGTCGTCTTTCCGATCACGTACGCCGTCACGGACCCGGCGGAAAACATCAACTGGGTCTTTGGCCCCGGCGGACGGCCGCAGCAACGATTCTCACCGCGCGTGTATCTGCTGCTGGTGCTCGTTGTCTTCCCGCTGATCGTGTACCTGCCTACCCATTTCCTGCTGCGCGCTTTTTTCGATTCACGCTGACGCGGCGTCGTCGCGGCAGCCGCGCGCACCTGCGCGGGCACCGTGCCCGAGCTCGTCGGGCACGCCGCCGGATGCCATCGGCGGCACGCTTTCATAAGTGTGCGATGTATCGGCATCACGCGTCTGGCACGCCTGCTGCTGATTCCCTCGTCCAAGTTAGCCCCCGCTGAGGTAGGGGACGGTCGCTCAACCGACCGGCGCGGTGCGATGGGCACCGGACAAGGCGACAGGCGATGCACATGGACATCTGGTACGAGCTCAGGCTCCGAGAGATGGCCGACCTGAACGGGGCGGCGAACGAGCTGCTGCGTGAGGCGGACGTGAGGCTAGTGGCGCCCGACGACACGGAGGACGAAGAGTAGGAGCGCCGCGGCCGCGACGACGATCCAGACCGAGCCCTTCGGAAATCGTAACAACTCGACGAGCGCGATCGCGAACCCGGCGGCGATGACCACGCCGCCGGCCGCGATCGTGGGCCACCGCGACCGCCGCGTCATCTCAGGAGCACCTCGACGAGATCGCTGACACGCGCCACGTCGGCGGTCGGACGACTGAGGTCGACGGGCACGATCACCGCCTTCCTGGGCCACGGCGCCCACTCCAGATTTGCGTCTGCGCAGAGCACGACGGAGCGTACGCCCACCACCGCCGCCAGATGACTCACGCCTGAATCGTTGCCGACATACAGCGATGCGTGCGCGAGCACGCCGGCGAGCGCCGGAAGGTCAGGATGCGCCAAACGATGCGCGGACGGCACGAGCGCGCACAGCCGCCTTGCGGGTTCGGCATCGGCTGGCCCTTCGTGCACGACGACCGCGACGTCGCCGGGCACCGGGGCAAGCGCGGCGGCGAATGCGTCGGGCGACCAGCGCTTGGCCGCCGACCCCGCGCCGGGATGCACGAGGACGAAACGCCGCGAGAGTTGCAGGCCCGCAGCGCTCAACGCCGCGCGCCCGCGGGCGATCAAGTCGTCGCTCACACGCACCGGCTGCCGGTCGGCGACGCCGCCCACCGTGGCGAGCAGGTGCTCCCACACCAGCCCCTCGCGCGGCGTCGAAGCCGCAATGACCGCGCCGGGGACGAGCGCCGTGAGCCGCCGGGCGAAATCGGGGTCGCGCGCGCCGAACCAGCACACGAGCCGATTCACCGCCGGCAGCCGCGGCCGCTCCTCGTCCGCGAACAGAGTGTGCAGACGAAGAGACTCGAAATCGCGCGCCTCGTCCGCCTCGCCCAGCGCCGCGACGAGCGCGGCAATGTGGGGCTGCGCGGCCAGCGTGACGCGGGCGCCGGCGGCCCGCAGCGCTCGCAGTGCGGGGATCGTCAGGAGCACGTCGCCGAGCGCGCCGGGATGAATCGCGAGCGCGGCGCCCGCGCTCACCGTCCCGCGAGCAGCGTCAGGGCGGCGTCGTGCAGCCGCGCGTTGGTCGCGAGCGCGCTGCCCGAGTAGATCGTCGGCTTGCCCGTGAGATCGGTGAAGCGCCCGCCTGCCTCCTCGACGATGATCTTGCACGGCGCCAGATCCCAGGGCTTGAGATCGACCTCCACATAGATCTCCGCCTTGCCCTCCGCGACGAGCGCATAGCCGAGGTAATCGCCGAAGCCGCGCTGCCGCTCGGTGGCGTCGACGAGACGCACGAGCCCGTCCCAGACGCCGGCCTTGCGATACAGCCGCAGCCCCGCGTGCAGCAGCGTGGCCGACCATAGATCGTCGACGTCGGAGACGCGCACGGGCCGGCCGTTGAGCCGCGCCCCGCCGCCCTTTCGCGCCGCGTACAGCTCGCCGGTGGCCGGGTTGTGCATGACGCCAACGACGATCTCGCCGTGCGCTTCGAGCGCGAGCAGCGTCGCCCACACAGGGATGTGACGGACGAAGTTCTTGGTGCCGTCGATCGGGTCGATGATCCAGCGGACGTCGGTCGCGCCCTTGGCGCCGAACTCCTCGCCCAGGACGCCCCACTCCGGAAACGCGCGCGTGAGCGCGCCGACAATGGCCTGCTCCGCTTCCCGATCGGCCTGTGTCACCGGCGTGTCGTCGGACTTGATCACCACGTCGAAGCCGCCGGTGTAGTACTTCATGGCGATGGCGCCGGCGGCGCGGGCGGCGTCGATGGCGGCGGCGAGCGCCCGGTCGAGCGTCGCCGCGTCGAGCGCGGCCGTCATCGCGCGGGCGTCTCCTCGGCGGGAAATGGCTCGCCGCGCTCGCCGAGCACCCGCGCGTAGACGTCGAGCGCCTCGACCACGACAGGCATGCCGCCATACGTGACTTGCTGGAAGATGACTTCGGCGACTTCCTGGCGCGTGGCGCCGACGTTGAGGGCGGCGTGGATGTGCGCACGCAGCTCGTTGCCGCGCTCGAGCACGGTGAGGGACGCCACGGCGCACAGCTCGCGCTGCTTCTGCGAGATCACCTCACGGCTGTAGAGGGACCCCGCGAAGAACATCGAGAGCTGACGGGCCAGATCCTTGTCGAACTTCTTCCACTGCTCGTAGCCCGCGCCGCCCTTCAGCGTGTGGAAGAGCTTGCGCGCGGTGTCGCGAGTCTTTTGCTTGAGCTCGGCCTCGTTCATCGTCGTGCGACTCCTTTGGCCGGGCGGCCGTCGGGCTCGCCCAGCGGAATCTCTTCGAGCACCTGCAGCAGCTCCTCCGGGGCGGAGAGCGCCGGCGAGTGCGCGCAGTCCAGGTCGATCGGCGTGACGCCCAGGCGCGCCGCGTACACCTCGGCCCGCGCCGGCGTCACCGCCGCGTCGCGCAGGCAGCGCACGTACGTGCACGGCACGCCCATCGCGTAGAAGCCGCGCATGCCCACGCGCTCGGTCCACGGCGCCAGCGGCTGCGGCGTCATCCGCGTCAGCGCGTCGACCACGCGTGCGTCGCCGGGCGGCAGATCGCCGAGCCACCGCGCCCATTCGAAGCTCGCCGGGTACTGCACCGCGCCGCCCGCGGCGCGCGCGAGCCCTTCCATCATCGGTCGGTTCGGATGCGGGATCTGCGTGCCGAGCAGGCTCTCGCCATCACGCAGGACGACCGCGGCGAGAAACACCAGATGGGCCACGCGCGCCGCGACGAGCTCGGCGACCTTCGGGATCACCATGCCGCCCATCGAGTGACCGACCACGATGCCGCGCGCGATGCCGGCCTGGATCATCGCATCGGCCACCGCGCGAGCGTACGAGTCCACGGTGGCTCGTGCTCGCTCGTGAGCGCGCCGGCCGTGGCCGGGCAAATCCATGGCCACCACGCGGTGACCGTTCTTCTCGAGCCGTCGCGCGAGCGGCTCCCAGCACCACGCGCCGTGGCTCATGCCGTGCACCAGAACGAATTCGCGTCCCATGGTCGCCCCTCGCGCGCGTCATCATCGCACGGCGTGGTACGCTCGTCGTCACACAGCGCAATGCTGAACCCCCACATCTTCCGCGCTTACGACGTGCGCGGACGCGTCGGCTCGGACATCAATCCCGAGGTCTTCAGGCTCGTCGGCCGCGCGTACGGCACGCTCATCCGCGGCAACGGCGGACGCACCATCGCCGTCGGCCAGGACAACCGTGAGTCGTCCGCGACGCTCGAGGCCGCCTTCGTCGACGGCGCGCGGGCGGCCGGGGTCGACGTCGTAGAGATCGGCACCGTCACCACGCCGATGCTCTACTTCGCCACCGCGCACTGGAAGCTCGACGGCGGAGCGAACATCACGGGCAGCCACAATCCCGTCGAATACAACGGCGTGAAGATGGTGCATCCCGGCGCCGCGCCGCTGGCCGAGGCGGAGATCCAGGGGCTGCGCGAGACGATCGAGCGCGGCGCCTTCGCGAGCGGCGCGGGCGGCGTATCCCGGCGCGACGCGCGTAGCGATTACTTCGATACCATCGCGAAGCTCGTCAAAGTCGAGCGGCCGCTCACCGTCGTCGCCGACGCCGGCAACGGCATCGCCGGCACCTACGCGCCGCCCCTGCTGCGACGGCTCGGCTGTGAGGTCATCGAGCTGCACTGCGACTCCGACGGGCGCTTCCCGAACCACCTGCCCGATCCCGAAGACCCCGACAACGTCGTCGACCTTCAACAGAAGGTGCGCGAGACCGGCGCGGACCTCGGCCTCGCGTGGGACGGCGATGCCGACCGCGTCGGCGTCATCGACGAGCGCGGCCGGCGTCACGAAGCCGATCTGATCCTCGTGCTGCTGGCGCGAGACCTATTGACGCGACATCCCGGCGCCAAGGTCGTCTTCGATGTGAAGTCCTCGCAGGTGCTGGTGGACGACATCCGCCGCCACGGCGGCGTGCCGATCATGTGGAAGACGGGACACTCGCACCTCAAGCGCAAGATGCGGGAGGACCGGATCCTGCTCGGTGGCGAGGTCAGCGGCCACATGTTCTTCGCGGATGGTTACTACGGCGTCGACGACGGGGTGCTCGCCGCCTGCAAGATCGCCGAGATCGCCGCGCGCCACGACGGCCCGGTGTCGGCGCTCTTCGATTCGGTCCCGCACCTGCACGCCACACCCGAGCTGAAGGCGCTGTGCCCGGACGGCGAGAAGTTCCGCGTGATCGACGAGCTGGCCCGAAATCTCAAAGCGCGCTACCAGACGATCGACATCGACGGCGCCCGCGTGCTGTTCCCTGGCGGCGGCTGGGGGCTGGTGCGCGCGTCGAACACCAACCCCTACCTGACGCTGCGCTTCGAGGCGCGGACGGAGCGCGAGATCGACGAGATGAAGCGCGTGATCTACGACGCGCTTCGGCGCTACCCGTTCGTCACGCTTCCGTCCTGACCGTCGCGTATTCGCGCGCGCCGCGGAGGCGCCGATGACTGTCGCAGCCGTGCTGTTCGATCTCGACGGAACGCTGGTCGACACGCTGCCGATCTGTTACCTCGCCTTCCGCCGCGCGCTCGAGATGGCCGGCGCGGCGACGCTCACGGACGACGAGATTCATGCGCTCTTCGGTCCGAGCGAGGAAGGGATGATGCAGCGCGCGCTGCCCGCCGACTGGGAGCGCGTGCTGCCGGAGTACTTCGAAGAGTACCGGCGATTGCTCGGCTCCTGTCCGGACGTCATTCCGGAGCTGCGGGCGGTGCTGAGGCTGTTGCGTGAGCGCGGGATCCCGATGGCGCTCGTCACCGGCAAGTCTCGGGTCACCGCCACGATGTCGCTCGATCACTTCGCGATCACCGAGGCCTTCGCCGCGGTCGAGTGCGGCTCTCCGCAGGGTGTCGTGAAAGGAGCGGCGATTCGGCGAGTGCTTCAAGATTGGGGGATCGGGCCCGACGCGGCGATCTACGTCGGCGACGGCGCCGCCGACATGCTGGCCGCGCGCGAAGCCGGTGTCCTCGCCGCGGGTGCGGCGTGGGCGCAGGGCGCGCGTGTCGGCGAGCTCAAAGACGCGCGGGCGGATGTGATCTTCACCGACGCGGCGGACTTCCTCGCCTGGCTCGACCGCCAGACCCGACCCGTCGGGCGCGGCTGATCAGGAAGCCGCCGCCGCCGTCATCTGCGCGGCAACCAGCCGCGCGTACAGCCCACGCCGGCCGAGCAACTCGGCGTGCGAGCCCGATTCGACGACGCGGCCGCGGTCGAGCACGACGATGGTGTCGGCGCCGCGCACGGTCGACAGCCGGTGCGCGATCACCAGCGTCGTGCGGTCCTGCTTGAGCCGATCGAGCGCGCCGCGCACCGCCGCCTCGCTGATCGCGTCGAGATGCGACGTGGCCTCGTCCAGGATCAGGATCGGCGCGTCCTTCAGGAACGCGCGCGCAATCGCCACCCGCTGGCGCTGGCCGCCGGACAGCCGCGTGCCACGCTCGCCGACGACCGTGTCGAGCCCCTCGGGCAGCGACGTGACGAATTCCGCGAGTGCCGCCCGCTCGATGGCCACATCGACCTCGGCGGCGGTGGCCGCCGGACGCGCGAGCAGCACGTTGTTCCGCAGCGAGTCGTTGAAGAGATAGGTGTCCTGCGCGACCAGCGCGATGCGCTGGCGCAGCTCGTCGAGGCGATGGTCGCGCAGGTCGTGGCCTTCGAGCCGGGCGGCGCCCTTGTCGGGGTCCCAAAAGCGCAGGAATAAATGCGCGATCGTGCTCTTCCCCGCGCCCGACGGACCGACGAGCGCCACGGTACTGCCGGCGGGGACGACGAGACTCACTTCGGCGAGTGCTAAGCGTACGCGGCCCGGATACGTGAATGTCACGTGGTCCAGCTCGAGGGCCGCGGCGCCGCCACGCGCGGCGGGAATGCCGGGCCCATCCTGAACGGGGATCGGCGCCGTGTCGATCGCACGCAGACGGCGCGTCGCGCCCAGCGTGTCCGCGAGCTGCCGGCCGACCTGCGCGATCTCCCAGACCGGCACGAACGCTGAGACCGCGAGCAGTGTCATCACGGGCAGGACCGCGGGGTCGAGCCGGCCGTGCAGGACAAGCAGGCCGCCGGCGGTCAGCACCGCGAGGCCGCCGAGCCCCGTGACGACTTCGTGCAGCGCCGCCTGCAGCGTGAGGTCGTGCAAGAACGGCATCCGTGCGCGCAGGTACTCGCGCGCTTTCGCCGCGAACTCCTCACCTCGCGCGCGCACGTGCTGGAACGCGATGATCTCGGTCAGGCCCTGAATCGAGTCGACGGCGTGGGCGTTGAGGTCCCCCGAGATCCCGCGCGCCCGGGCGCTCAGCCGGTCGATGCGTGCGCGCCCGAGCACGGGGCTCACGGCGGCGTAGAGCAGAAACGGCAGCACAGCCACGGCCATCGGCCAGCCCACGGCCGTCAGCGTCGCCAGCACGGCCAGGGGCACCAGCACCGCCACGAACGCCGGCGTGATCGTGTGGGCGAAGAAGTACTCGATGAGCTCGACGTCGTGCGTCGCGACGCTCACGAGGTCGCCGGTCCTGTGCTGCACCAGGTATGCGGGGGCGAGCGCGTCCAGCTTGCGGAAGAGCGCGAGCCGCAGATCGGCAAGCAGGCGATATGCCATGTCGTGGGCCAGCCACGACTCCAGCCAGTGGAGCAGTCCGGACAGCGGCGCCACGATGGCCAGCGTGACGAGCAGGCCGCCGACCGGCTCCCCCCGGCTCACCGCGCGCACGGTGAGCGCGCTCAGCACGCCGACGCCGATCAGCGCGGCGACGCGCGCGATGCCGAGCGCGAACGTGACGAGCAGCCGCAGCCGGTAGTGGCGAACCATTCGCAGCAAGATGGGAATCGCGCGCGGCCAGTTGAGCTCGCGCGCCGGTGCTGCGCGCTCGGTGCGCGCGGCGCCCTCCGTGCCGGCCGCGATCGTCTCTTCGGTCGGCGGCAGCGCGTTCTCGGCGGGCGACGCGGCGTCCTCGGCCTGGGCGGCCATCAGCCGCGCGTAGGCGCCGCGTCGCGCGATCAGCTCCGCGTGCGTGCCCGTCTCGACGACGCGTCCGCCCTCGAGGACGAGGATGCGATCGGCGTTGACGACACTCGAGAGCCGATGCGCGAATACCAGCGTGGTGCGGCCCTCCATCAGCCGGTCGAGGGCCTGCTGGATGATGGCCTCGTTCTCGGCGTCGACGGACGAGAGCGCTTCGTCGAGGATCAGAATCGGCGCGTCGCGGAGCAGCGCGCGCGCGATGGCGATGCGCTGCCGCTGTCCGCCCGACAGTCGCACGCCGCGCTCGCCGACGACGGTCTGGTAGCCCTGCGGCAGGCGGCTGATGAACTCGTCGGCATTCGCGGCCTTCGCCGCGGCCCGCAGCTCATCCGCGGTAGCCGCCGGCTTGCCGAGGCGCAGGTTGTCCTCCACGGTGCCGTGGAATAGATAGGTGTCCTGCTGCACGATCGCGATCTGCGCGCGCAGGTCGTCGAGCGAGAGCGTGCGAACGTCGTGGCCGCCGATCGTGACGCGGCCGCCCTGCGGGTCGTAGAAGCGGAGGAGCAGCCGCGCGATCGACGACTTGCCCGCGCCGCTCGGCCCGACGAACCCGATGCGCTCGCCGGGCGCCAGCGCAAAGCTGAGCCGATCGTGGACGGGCCCGCGGCCGCCGGGATACGCGAACGTCACGTCGTCGAACGTCACGCTCGGCGCCACCGACGTCACCCGCACGACGGCGTCGGTCTGCTCGCGCACGCTCGGCGTCGCGCGCAGGATCGCCAGGATGCCCTGCGCCGCGGAGGTGCCGAGCATGCCCTGGTGCAGCACGACACGCAGCTCGCGGAGCGGACGGAAGACCTCGACGCCGAGCATCAGGATCACGAGCAGGCTCGGCAGCCCCATGGCGCCGGTGTGGACGCGGTAGACGCCGAGTGCGAGGGCGGCGACGGCGCCGACGGCGATGCCCGCGTCGGCGATCCCGCGCGCGAGGACGTTGGAGCCGAGCACCCACATGGTGCTCTCGAACAGCGCCCGTCCCTTCGTCTCGAGTAGCTGGCGGCGTGCCGCGCTCTGGCCAAACGCCTTGAGCGTCGGCAGCCCCTGCAGCGTGTCGAGGAACTCCGCGCCGTACGCCGCGTACGCACGATTCCGCGCCAGGCTATGGCGACTCTCGCGACGATGCCAGAGCACCGGGGCCAGCAGCGTCACGACCGCGGCGACCAGCGTCACCAGCGCCACCGGAAGATCGATGAACGCGACGAACGCGAAGATCAGCACCGGCGTCAGCGCCGCCACCGCGAGCTGCGGCATGTATTGACCGAAATAGACCTCGAGCTGCTGGATGCCCTCGACCATCGACAGCACGACGTCGCCCGTTCGCGAGCGACCGAAGTGCGCCGGGCCGAGCGCGGTGATGTGATCGTAGAGCGCGCCGCGGAGCTTGCCCTGGACGAGCGCCGCCGTATGATGCGCGAGCATCGTGCGCGCGTACTCGAGCGCGCCCCGAACGACCGTGACGGCGGCGACGAGCGCCACGGCGAGCAGGAGCGACCCCGTCGTCGCGCCGGCGAGGACCTTCGCGAGCAGCCAGCCGAGCAGCGCGAGCCGCGCGATCCCGGCCACGACGGCGGCGAGCCCCAGCACGACGGCCCACGCGATCCGCGGACGAACGCCAGCGGTGAAGCGCCAGAGATCGCGGCTCAGGTACATGCGACCAGCCGCTTGACCGCGTCGAGCACGGTCGGCGCCGTGGGACAGTCGGGTCGGTGCCAGCACAGACCGGGATCCAGCAGCACGGCCTGCAGGCCCGCGCGCTTGGCGCCGAGCACGTCGATGGAGTAGAGGTCGCCGATATACGCCGCCTCCCCCGCGGCTACGCCGGCACGTGCGACCGCGCGCCGAAAGATCTCGGGATCGGGCTTCTCTACGCCTTCTTCCCCGCTGTCGAGGACGAAGTTCACGAGCGGCAGCAGCTCGAGGCGCTCGAGGATCTGCTTGATCGTCCCGTTCGAGTTTGAGATCACAGCGGTAGACAGTCCGGCCTCGCGCGCCAGGGCCAGCGCCGGCGCCGCGTTCGGCTCCGGCGCCGTCCACAGCCCGAGCGGCTGATTGTAGCCGCGGCGCCACGCGTCCATGGCGTCGATCAACCCCGGATCGGTGACGCCAACGCCCTCCAGGGTGTACGCCAGGTAGCGGCTATGTGTCGTACGCGCCTCCGTCGACGCGACCTCGCCCGCGGCGAACACGTCGGCGTCGAGCCGCACCCGCGCCCGCCATTCCGCGCGCATCAGCGCGTCGGGCGCGCAGCGCACGCCGTGCGCGGCGAGCGCTGAAGCGACAGCGGCGTAGTCGATGCGGATCAACGTGTTGCCGGCGTCGAAGAAGATCGCGCGGAGCGGCACGCGCCCACCATACCACTTGACAGTGGGCGGGCTCTTAAGCGACCCTAATGCCGAGCTCACTGTCGCCTTAAGGAGTCCCCGGCCATGATCGTCTGCCTCTGTCGCGGCGTGTCCGAGCGCGCCATCCACGAAGCCGTGGCCGCCGGCGCGTCCACCATACCGGAGCTCACCGCCGCATGCCGCGGCGCCGGCGGCGATTGTGGCGCCTGCCAGGGCACGCTCGCTGCGCTCCTCGCGGCGGCACGCCCAGGTGTACGCTGCGTCCTCGAGCCAATCTCGTAGTCGAGGAGGCCCGCGTGAAGGGCCACGACCAGGTCATCCAGCTTCTCAACGACGTCCTCACCGCCGAGCTCACCGCGATCAATCAGTACTGGATTCACGCACGCATGTGTGAGAACTGGGGATACGAGCGGCTGTGGAAGAAAATCCGCGAGGAATCGCTCGGCGAGATGAAGCACGCCGATCAGCTCGTCGAGCGAATTCTCTATCTCGAAGGCGTGCCCAATCTCCAGAAGCTCGCCAAGGTCAACGTCGGCCAGACGGTGCGTGAGCAGCTTCGGCTGGACCTCGAGGTCGAGAAAGCCGCGGTGAAGGCGCTCAACAGCGGCATCGAGACGGCGCGCAGCCTCGGAGACAACGGCACACGCGAGCTGCTCGAGTCGGTGCTGGAGGGCGAGGAGGAGCACGCCAACTGGCTCGAGGCGCAGCTGACGCTGATCGAGCAGGTCGGCGAAGGCAACTATCTCGCGCAGCAGATCAAATCGGACGATTGAGCGCGGCGCCGCCGCTCAGCGCGCCACGGTGAAGGAAAACTGGCCCTCGGTGACGTGGCTGTCGACCGACACCACGCGCCACACGACGCGATAGGTCCCGGGCGGCAGCGCCGGCACCGACACGTGCAGCAGCGCCCGGTTCGCGCCGTCCACGGCGCTGTCACCGAGATCCATGCGCTTGCCCGCGGCGTCCAGAACCTGGACGCGGCTGTAGGCCTGCTCGAGCGCGCCGGTAAACCAGAGCTTGATCTGCGGCGGCGCCGCCTTCACCTGGCCGCCGGCGCGCGGATCGGTGCGATCGAGCATGCCGTGCGCAGCGACGGAAAGCGGCAGCAGTGTCGCGATGATGAGCAGGGCGGCGCCGACACGCATGCCGACACTCTAACAGCGATCCGCATGCGGGGCTTGGGTCCGGGAGCCGGTTCGAGTACCCTCTCACCTCGATGTCGCTTCGGCTCTTCGTGCTGAAGGTCCCGGCCGTGGGAACGTCGGTGCTGCTGCATGTCGCGGCGTACGGCGCCGTGGCTCTCGTACCGCGGTCGATCGACGTGCCCGAGGCGGCGATCCCCGCTCAGCTCGTTGCCGACGTGCCGCCGCCTGCCGCGGACAACAAGCCGCCCGCGCCCGCGGCGAAGCCTGAGCCGCCCCAGTCGGTTCGTCGCGTCGTCAAGCTGCCGGCCCAGAAACCACCGACGCCGATGGCGACGCCGGCGCCAATCGAAACACCCGCGCCGATCGATACACCGGCTCCGATCGAGGCACCGGCCCCGATCGCAGCGCCGATGCCAAAAGCCGACGACAAGCCGGCCGTCGTCGCACGAGCGGAGCCGCCGCCACCCGTAACGCGTGGCCCTGAGGGCGCCGCGGCGGCGCCGGTCTCCCAGGCGGCGTCATCTGGACCGTTCGCACCCGCCGATGCTTCCGCGACTGCGGCGACGAGCGAGACGCTTCCACCACGTCGCGCGGCGTCAGGCGGCGCGGCGGCATCGGCTCCAATGATCGCCGCGCTGCCGCCGGACGGCGTCACGCAGGCTGCGGTGCCGCGCGCTGGCTATCAAGTCAGGCCGACGTACCCGTCGAGCGCGCGCCGCGCCGGCATCCAGGGCACGACGCTGCTCGGTGTCTTGGTCGGTGCCGACGGCCGCGTCGCGGATGTCGTCGTCAAGCAGTCGGCCGGCGATCCCGATCTGGACCGCGCGGCGACCGACGCCGTGCGGCGCTGGCGCTTCGAGCCGGCGCGCCGCGGCGGCGAGGCCGTCGCGATGTGGGTCGAGCAGCCCGTCGCATTCCAACTGCGTTGACGCCTCCCGCGGCAGCGCTCGCGATCGTCCTCGGGCTCGGTGCGCTCGTCGTCGCGCAGGCGCCGAAGGCCACCACGCCGCCGAAGCCGATCACCATGGAAGAGCTGCATCGCGGAGGCGGCGTGCCGCGCGGCTGGAAATTCACGCTGCCGGCGGGAGACGCGACGCGCGGTCGCGCGATCTTCGGCAAGCTCGAATGCAACAAATGCCACGAGGTGAAGCCGGACTTTCCGCGCAGCGGCGGCGCAGGCGACGTCGGTCCCGCACTCACCGGGATGGGCAGTCACCATCCCGCCGAGTACTTCGCACAGTCGATTCTCGATCCCAACGCCGTGATCGTCGCCGGCCCGGGCTACGTCGGCCGTGACGGGCGCTCGATCATGCCGGACTATCGCGACAGCCTCACGGTAGCCGAGCTCGTTGACCTCGTCGCCTACATCCGCAGTCTCGGCGCCGGCGACGCCCACCGGCACCACCACGAGCCGAACGCGCCGCAGGAGCAGACGGCCGGGCCGTACAAGGTCCGCGTCGAGTACGTCGAGCCGGGCGCGGGTCACGGTGCCGGCAAGCGGACCGGCCATCTGATGGTCTTCGTCGCCGACGCCGCGACGGGCGAGTCGGTGCCGTACGTGCCCGTCAGCGCCGCGATCCGATCGGTCGAGAGCGCGCCGCGCACGCTGCGGCTGCAGCCGATGGTCGGTGACGCCGGGTTTCACTACGGCGCCGACGTGACGCTGCCCGACGACACGATCCGGATCACGCTGACGCTGGGCGCCGCGGCGGTGAAGACGGTAGGCGGCGTCGCCGGCCGCTTCGCGAAACCGGTGACGGTGAGCTTCGACTGGGAGTGACCGAGCTCGGTCTGCTCGCGCGCTTCGTTCACCTGAGCGCGTCCATCGTCGTCGTCGGCAGCGCGGCCCTCGTGTTGTTGGCCGGGCGCTCCGATCGCCCTACCGCGCTGGCCTGGGAGTCGCGCGTCATCGCGCTGACGCGGGCGCTGCTCTGGCTCGCGTTGCTCGCCGGCGTTGGCGTCCTCGCGCATCAGGCCGCGACGCTGGAGTCGCGTGGGGCGGCCGCATTCGAGCTCGATGCGCTCGCGCGCGTCGCACTGCAGACGCGGTTCGGCCATGTCTGGCTCGTGCGCCACGGGCTGCTCCTGCTCCTCGCGGTGTTCGTGAGCTTGCGCTGCGACCTGCGGCAGGCGCTGGACTGGCGCGCGGCGCGCGGCGAGGTGCTGCTGCTCGGCGGACTGGCGCTGGCCGTGCTCGCCGCCGCCGGTCACGCGGCCGCCGTCGAGCCGTCGGCGACCGCGGCGATCGTGACTGATCTCGCGCATCTGCTCGCCGCCGGCGTCTGGGCGGGTGCCCTGCCGGCGCTCATCATGATGTTGCGCGCGGCGAGCCGTGAAGCCGGCGCGGACGCGCGTCCATACGCGGTCATCGCGGCGAGGCGTTTCTCGCGCGCTGCGCTCACGGTCGTCCTCGTGCTGCTCGCCACAGGCGTCGCCATTGCGGTGACACAGCTCGGCTCCTTCGGCGCGCTGCTCGGCACGCGCTACGGTCGCCTCCTCTTGCTCAAGCTCGGGCTGGTGGGATGTGTGCTCGCGGCGGCGGCGATCGGACGCCGCGGCCTGCTGCCGCGGCTCGGCGGCGACGCCGCGTCGCTGGGGCGCCCCGCGATGCGACGGCTGGCTGGATCCGTCGCCGTCGAGGCCGCCGGCGCGCTCGCCATCCTCGGCGTCGTGATCCTGCTGAGCGTCGCGCCACCCGGCCGCCACGAGCAGCCCGACTGGCCCCTGTCGTTCAGGCTCGCCGTGAGTGCGGTGACCGCCACACCCGACGCGTGGGCGTTCGTTCTCATCGGCAGCCAGATCGCGGTGCTCGGGGTCGTCGCGGCGCTCTGCTCGCTGGCGCTGCGCTCGATACGCCTGCCGCTGCTCGCGGGCGGCGGCGTGCTGCTGCTCGCCGGCCTGGCGATGGCGGTGCCGCCGTTCGCGACCGACGCCTATCCGACGACGTATCAGCGATCGGAGGTCCCGTACCAGGCCGGGCCGATTGCTGCCGGCGGCCGACTCTATGCGCGAGACTGCGCGTCGTGCCACGGCCCCGCCGGCGCCGGTGACGGCCCCGCCGCGCGCGCGTTCTCGCCGCCGCCACCCGACCTGCGCGCCCATCACGCGGCGCTGCACACGGCTGGCGATCTCTACTGGTGGATCACGAACGGCCGGCGCGCGATGCCCGCCTTCGGCCATCTCGAGCCTGACCAACGCTGGAGCCTGGTGAACTTCGTCCGTGCGCTCGGCGCCGCCGAGGGCGCGCGCCGGCTCGGCGCCGTGGTCGAGGCGGGACGCGCGCAGATCGTCGCGCCGGATTTCGTCTTCGCGGTGGGACCGACGCCGGCGCGCGCGCTGCGCGACTATCGCGGCGCGCGCATCGTGCTGGTCGTCCTGTACACGCTGCCGGCCTCGCGCCCGCGGCTGGCGGACCTGGCCGCACGCTACGAGCTGCTCGTCCCGCTCGGAGTCGAGATCGTCGCGGTGCCGAGCGACGGAGCGCCCGACGCGATCAAGCGACTCGGCGCCGAGCCGCGCATCTTCTTTCCCGTCGTGACCGACGGCGCGCCCGACATCGTCGCCACGTATGGCCTGCTGATACCCGGAGCGCACACCGAGTTCCTCGTCGATCGCCAGGGCTATCTGCGCGCGGTCGACACCGCGCCGACTGGCACCGAGCGGCTGCTCACGAACGTCCAGACGCTGAACGAAGAGAAAGTCGTCGCCGCGCCGCCGCCGGAGCACGTTCACTGATGGCGGTGTGGAAGGTCGTGCTCCTGGTCGATCTCGCGCTCGCGCTGGGCGTCGCGGGCGGCTATCTCTGGTGGGGCCGGCAGGCCGACCGGCTCGGCCGAGAGCTCGTCGAGGCGCGCGCGGCCGCGGCGGGGCCGCGCGAATTTCAGGCCGAGGGCGTGATCCGTGCGGTGCTGCCCGAGATGGGCCTGATCGTCATCACCCACGAGGAGATCGCCGGCTACATGCCGGCGATGACGATGGGCTTTCGTGCGGTGTCGCCGAAGATTTACGAGTCGGTCGAAGTGGGCGACGCGGTGCGCTTCACGCTCGCCGGTGTTCCGCCCAACCTGGCCCTCACCGGGGTCGAAAAGCTCGGGCGCAAATGACCATGCCGCGCGCGACGTCCCTCGCTGGGTCGGCGTTCGCGGCGCTGGCGTTACTGCTGATCGCCGCGGCCGCCGCGTGGGCCGATCACCCAGGCGGCACGCTGCGCACGGCTGGCTGGAGCCCGCTGACGACGGCGCTGGCCTTCGGCGGGCTCGCGCTGCTGGCCGGCATGTTGGTCGTCGTCATCATCGCGCTGATCACCCGGCGCGGTCCCTAGCTCCGCGTCGCGGCGCGGCGTCCCGCGCCGTTGCGGCTCGCCCCACTCTCGAACACCGCGGCGCGCAGAGTCTTGAGGAGCGCGAGGGCTTCGTGGCTGAGCGGTCGCTGGCGCGGGTGGATGACGTCGAGACTGCGGCTGAGCGGCTCGGCGTCGCTCAGCTCCAGCCCGACGAGGCGGCGCCGGCGGATCTCGGTGACGACTGCGATATGCGGCAGGAAGGCGAGCCCCATCCCGCGCTCCACCATCCGCTTGGCCGTCTCGATCGTCTCCACCTCGAGCACGACGTTGGGCACCAGACCGGCGCGCCGGAACAGCCCATGGCTCAGCGTCCAGTCGCTGGAGCCGCGATCGAAGAAGATCAGCGGCTGCGCGGCCACGTCCTCGAGCCGCACGCGCCGGGCACGCGCGACCTGGGAGTCCGGCCGGGCCACCAGCACCAACGGGTCGTCGCGCAGGCTGACGGTCTCGACCTCCGGATGATGAAGCGAACGGGCCAGCCCGATCTCGGCCTGGCCGCTCAGCACCATCTCCAGCACTTCCTTGGAGTGACCGGACCGGACGGTGATCATGACTTTCGGATGCGCAGCCTGAAAGCGTTTCAGCACATCCGGCAGCAGGTAGGTGCAGATCGACAGGGCCGCGGCAATCTGCAGTGCGCTGCCGCTGGCCGGCCGAAGGTCGTGGACGGCCTGGCGCGCGAGGGCGACCGCGTGCAGCAACTGCTCGGCATGGGGCCGAAACGCGCGGCCCGCCGCCGACAGGGTCAGGCCGCTCTGGCTGCGGACGAAGAGGGGGACGCCGAGCGACTCCTCGAGGGCACGGATGCGCGCGCTGATGGCCGGCTGGGTCACTCGGAGCGCGTCGGCGGCGCGCCGGAAGCCGCCGAAGGTGCCGACGGCGAGGAAGGCCTCCACCTGTCCGATCTCCACCCATTCACCTCGCTTATGGCCACCCGGGGTCTGATACAGTCCGATTATACCCCCTGTGAAAGATCTTTCCGATCGAGAAATTTTATCGGCCCGATAAAAACAATGAGTTTGCCCCGGCGCGCGGCCGACGGCACAGTGAGTGCACGCAATGCGGGGCTATGACATTGCGTGGCTCACGCATGACGGAGGCGACGATGAACGGGCGATGCGGATGTGGACACGAGGTTGGGAGCGAGGCGCTCTTCGGGTGCTTCGACTGCGGCACCACCTGTTGCCGCGGCTGCACCATTCACCTGGAGTCGGCGACGTACTGCCGCGCGTGCGCCGGGTCGCTGTTGGACACGGCGACCGTGCACGCCGCCGACGCGTTCGAGCTGCACTGAGCCCGTCGAGGGAGGGGTGACCATGACGGCCTGCCACTGCGGAATGACGCTCGAGCCGGATCGCCGGACGTCCTGCGCGGAATGCGGGACGACCGTCTGCGCGTCGTGCTCGCTCGAGTTCGATGCCACCACCTACTGTCGCTGGTGCGCCAGCACGACGGCGCTCAAGCGGTCGGCCTGACGATTCACAAGGAGACGCGCGCGATGATCGAGAGTAAGGGCAAGGCGTTTCGTCGGCTGCTCGCCGAGGAGCCGTACGTGTTCACGGGGGGCGTGTACTCGCCGCTGGATGCGCAGATCGCCGAGAAGGTCGGCGTCAAGGCGATCTACCTCAGCGGCTACTCCGTCGCCATGGCCAACGGGTGGCCGGACATGGGCTTCCTCACCCAGACCGAGGTCGCCCGCGTGGCTCACATGGTGGCCGGCGCCGTCGACATCCCGGTCATCGCCGACGCCGACGACGGCTACGGCAACGCGCTCTCGACCATGCGCACGGTGCAGGAAATGATCAAGACCGGCGTGGCCGGGATCCATCTCGAGGACCAGCGCTTTCCGAAGCGGTGCGGTCACATCGCCGGGAAGGTGTGCGTCAGCCGCGAGGAGGCGCTCGGCAAGTACCGCGCCGCCATCGACGTGCGGAACCGGCTCGATCCCGACTTCTTCATCATCGCGCGCACCGACGCCTACGGCGCGGTGGGCGGGAGCATGGAGGAGGCGATCGCGCGCGGCCGCATGTACGCCGACGCGGGCGTGGATTCCGTGTGGGCCGAGCTGTCGAATGCCTCGCGCGAGCCCGCCATCGAGTTCGCCAACGCCATGCGCAAGACGCACCCGAATCTGCCGCTGTCGTTCAACTACTCCTCGTCGTTCAAATGGTCGAGCGATCAGAACCCGCTGACGTTCCGCGAGCTGGGTGAGCTCGGCTACAAGTTCATCTTCATCACGCTCTTCGCCGCGCACGCCGGCATGTACGCGACGTGGAATGCGATGGAGGAGCTGGTGCGCGACCAGGAGCAGGCGCAGTGGCGGCTGGAGAAGACGAAGGCTGGCCATCCTACCGAGAGCCATCACGTCATGGCCCGCGTCGCACACTTCCAGGAGCTCGAGAAGAAGTACATTCCCGGGACCGAGGAGCGCATCAAGGGCTCGCACGGTTTCGACGACCGCCGCATGCACTGAGTTACTTCGGAGGGGGCCGTCGAGGCCCCCTCCGATGCCTCCCCCAGAACAGGATTGCGGCGGCAAAGCCGCCGCTCGAAGGCGGCACACTCGCGCGCGTCGCGTACAATGTCGCAGCCATGGATGTCCGGTATGTCGTCTGTGACGTGTTCACCGACAAGCCGCTGGCCGGCAATCAGCTTGCGGTGTTCACCGATGCGCGGCTGATTCCCGAGACGCTGCTGCAGCCCATCGCGCGCGAAATGAACTTCTCGGAGA
>Ga0075421_100002149_pt1 | contig 23396 bp, 25 predicted proteins | sample SoiMetdeltSBSDD5_FD_75292 | JGI IMG/M metagenome (GOLD analysis project Ga0075421, IMG submission 75292) | Bulk soil microbial communities from a Populus tree surrounding site in Tennessee, USA - Soil MetaG P. deltoides SBSDD5 | ecosystem: Environmental > Terrestrial > Soil > Tree plantation...
TTGTCAATCTCTCCAACACAGCTTGGCGGCGGTAGTCCAGCCTTCGGGACCAGTCTGGAGTCTGCTGCATAACGGGCAGAGGTCTACGACTTTCTTCGTCATAGCCATCGTCTGAAACGAGAACTGGTGACAGTCTACTGCTTCGAACATGGACTGGTCATTGAGACTATCATCCAGAGCTATGGTCAGCATGCCTTGCGTTTCAAGTCTGAGATTTCACGTTGTCTGTGATCATAATTCGCGCTGAGTCGGAGGAGAGGCACGCTTGAGAGGCGGCACCTGCATCACTCGCTTCGACGAGCTCTCAAGCACTGGTGAAGCAGCTAAGCTTGAAAACGTCCGGCAAATTCACTAAGATCGCGGTGTCGTGGCTGAATTCCCGACGTTCCAGATCTGACCTCGGAAATACCCGCAGCGCGTGATTCTCCTGGAATCGAGCTCCACTCATCAATGACCAGAGAGATCATTCTTAGCCCGGAAGTTCTCCAGCAAGTCGACAAAATCAAAGACACGGACATTGTTGTGGGTGTACCGAGCTATAACAACGCCAGGACGATCGGGCATGTCATTCGAGCCGTGAATGCTGGACTGGCGAAGTACTTTCCCGAGCATCGCTCCATCATCGTGAACTCCGATGGAGGCTCTAAGGACGAAACGGTGGTGGTGGTCAATCAGAGTGTCATCGAAGATCCGCGAATGATCATGCTTTCGCACTCACTGCATCCGATTCACAAGATCATCACACCGTACCACGGGATTCCCGGCAAGGGCAGCGCTTTTCGGACGATTTTTCAGATTGCAGAGAGCGTGAACGCTAAAGCCTGCGCGGTTGTGGATTCTGACTTGCGCAGCATCACTCCCGAGTGGATCGAACTACTCCTGAAGCCAGTGCTGCTGGAAGGGTACGATTATGTTTCGCCGTTTTACTTGAGACACAAATACGACGGCACCATCACGAATAGCATCATCTATCCGCTCACGCGTTCTTTGTACGGAAGGCGCATCCGCCAGCCCATCGGAGGCGACTTCGGTTTCTCGGGCAAGTTGGCCGCCCACTACCTGACCAAAGAGGTTTGGCATACCGATGTAGCCCGTTACGGAATTGACATCTGGATGACTACCACTGCCCTCGCGGAAGGCTACAACGTCTGCCAATCATTCTTGGGCGCCAAGATTCATGATGCCAAAGACCCCGGCAGTGACCTTAGCGCCATGCTGACGCAAGTGGTCGGAGCCGTGTTCGACTTGATGCAGACCTATCAGAATGTTTGGTTTTCGGTGAAAGGTTCGGAGCCAACCCCGATTTACGGATTTAGATTCGATGTCGGGCTGGAGCCGGTAAACGTCAACCTGGAGCGGATGGTGAACGCATTCAAGCAGGGCGTAGTCGACCTCTCGACTATCTGGGAGACGTTTCTCTCGGCGGAAGTCATGGAAGGCCTGCGAAAGCAGGCAAGCGCCAGTCTCACGGACTTCCACCTTCATGATGCCCTGTGGGTTAAGACCGTCTTTGAATTTGCAGTCGCTCATTTCAAGAACCGCATGGACCGCGACCACTTGATCAAGTCCATGACTCCACTTTACCTCGGGCGCACAGCCTCTTTTGTCCTCGAGACACAAAACAGCACGGCTGCTGATGTGGAGAACCGCATCGAGTTGCTTTGTCTGGAATATGAGAACCTGAAGCCCTATTTGATTGAGAAGTGGAGAGGCTGAACCGTCTGGGGATTGCCGATCTCGGGTTGGTGATTGAAGGGCCTATGGAGTCCAAGCCTGGCTTCTGTGACGAGTTCACCAGCGAAACCAAGAATCTAACTGTCCGATTTGGCAATTTCAGTCCGCAATTCAAGAATCCGCAATCCGCAACTAGAAGAGGAGGGTTTCCATGCGCGATTTTTTGGAAGTGGCTGTCCTGGACCCGATGCGCCGGCTTTACGAGCAGCTCGTTCTGTTTGTCCCTAGGCTGATGGGCGTGATTGTCCTGTTCTTTCTCGGATTGTTCCTCGGTTGGGTCGCTTACAAGTTCGTTCGCAGAAGCCTCATGGCCGTGAATTTTGACAAACTCTGCTTTCAACTCGGATTCACTACGGTCCTGGAAAAAGGAAACATTCGAAAACCCGCGTCCGAACTCTTCGCCTCGGGTATTTACTGGTTTATTGTCATTACCTTCTTCATGATTGGCCTGAGAACTCTGGACGAAGCCGTCATGTCCCAAGTCTTCGCGCGCTTTTTCTCCTACCTGCCCAATCTCATCATATCGATCTTCATTTTCATCACCGGCTTCATCTTCAGTAAGTTCATCGCTCGCAGCGTTCTGATAGGAGCCGTGAACGCCCAGATCCGCTCAGCCAAGCTGCTAAGCATCGCGGTCGATCTGCTGATCATGATCTTCACGCTTTCGCTGGCACTGGAGCAGCTGGGCATAGGCAAGACGACGATTGTGGCCACCTTTTCGATTCTCTTTGGCGGTATCGTCTTGGGCCTCGCGATCGCCTTTGGTCTAGGCGGCCGTCACCTGGCGCAGGAATTTCTGGAACGGCGTCTCGGAAGGAAAGCCGGCAAGGAAACAGAGGAGGAAGAACGGTTCTTGCATTTGTGAGATTCAAGGTTTGCCCATGACTCGATCCCCCAGGATCCTGGTCGCTCCAAACGCATTCAAAGAGAGTTTGACTGCCGTGGAGGCGGCGGATGCTATCGCCAACGGCATTCAGAGAGTTTTGCCTCGCGCCAAGATCATCAAAATTCCGATCGCCGATGGCGGTGATGGCACACTGGAAGCGGTGGTTGGCGGAACCCGGGGCCGAATCTTTGAGGCGCGTGTAACAGGCCCACTGGGCCGCCGAATCACGGCGGAATATGGCATCACCGGCGACGGCAAGACCGCCGTAATCGAAATGTCACGGGCTTCCGGTTTAGCTTTGGTCCCACCCAAGCAAAGAAACCCCATGGTCACGAACAGCGTGGGTACGGGAGAGCTAATCCTGGCGGCATTAAACCGGGGTGCAGGCCACATCCTGCTGGGCATTGGTGGAAGTGCGACAGTAGATGGCGGAATCGGGGCCCTGCAAGCGTTGGGCATCCGGTTCCTGGATCGCCGCGGCAAACCGGTCGGACACGGCGGCAACGGCTTGCTGGCCATTGAGAGTATTGATATGAGCCGCATGCCTGCCCTTTTGAGAAGAGTGCGGATTCAAGTGGCCTGTGATGTGGACAGTCCCATGATTGGACCCAAGGGGGCCGCGGCCGTATTTGGTCCTCAAAAAGGCGCTACGGCCGCGATGGTCAAGCAGCTCGACAAGGGGTTGGCAAAGCTAGCAGACCTTATTGAGAAGACCACCGGCAGCCGCATGGCCAGGCTTGCTGGAACGGGTGCGGCCGGTGGGATTTCCGGCAGCCTGTTGGGTTTGTTGGGCGCGGAGTTGCAGCCTGGAAGCAAGTTGGTTTTCGATCTGCTTAAGATCAGACAAGCAGTTTCCAAGGTCAATTGGGTGATCACCGGTGAGGGCCAAATCGATTTTCAAACGCCGTTTGGGAAGGGTCCGGGCATGTTGGCGAAGTTGGCTGCCCAGCGTCGAGTCCCGGTTGTCGGTATTGCGGGAGCCATCACTGATGATGTGGATAGCTTGTTCGGGCAGGGATTTACCGCATTGTTCAGCATCGTGAATCGTCCCATGGATCTCGCTACTGCCATGCGCGAAGCGCCACACCTGATGCGGCGCACGGCCGAGCAAGTGGCTCGGCTCATCCTGGCGGCCAGCCGAGACAAACCGTAATTGACCTGATGGCCATTTCCCCGCAAACGCCGCGACGGTAGCTATTCTATTCCGTCGCGTCCTGCCTGGTTCAGGAACTCGGCACGCACCGCCAAAGTAAAGGGACCATCAACGACATTGCGCAAAGCGCAGTCGTCGCAGCGAAGTCGTCGAGATCCACGACCAGGGTTTTGCCGAAGAATTTGGTTCAACCTGGAAATGGAAACATGATCCAACCTAGCGCGAACGCGACACCTAAGAAGGTGAGAAACACGACAACGCCGTACCTGAACCGCTCCCGAGCCGTGTCTTTAGAGGTGAGGGAAAAAACGATCGAGACGCAAACGGCAAAAATCGTCAGCGCCAGGAAATGGGGGAGTTCCATAATCCCTATTTCTTTCTGCCAACAGCGATGTCGAAGGCATTCAGGACGACAAGGAGGTTGAGTAACCCGGCCACGGCTAGAAAGGTGTTGCCGTATTCGAAAGATTGATTCTGTGGATTCCCTCCACCATACCCCCAATTCCTGGCCAATAGGTACGGTAAGCCATTACTCACGTCGGCAAAAAAATAGAGCATAGCGATAAACTCGCTTGCGTCCAAACCGTGAAGCCTCCCCTCCACGGCCAACCCCAGACAGAACAAAGACAGGATCGCGAAAGCGAAGAGCAGGGCCCGAATCCACTTCCCCAGGATGAGATGACCTAACCCAGGCAGCATCAGCGCCCCGGCGACTACGACGGCAGTCTTAAGTTTGCTCAGGCTCATAATGTCCTACGGTGTGCTGCCATTCACAGGCCCGTGGGGGTATCTTTCGTTCTCCAGGAGTTTGAGTCAATGCCTTGAGGGCGACCCGAGAGTCACCTCAACGGGCGTCCGGAAGCCCTTTTCTGACAGCTCCCCCCTGGCGATGCGAGGGACTTCCACTTCCGCTCTCAAATGATGCAGCCCCCAAGATCGACAGAAAGTCTCGAAATCTTCGCTCATTGCAGTGTTCAACGCTAATGACCTTCCTCCTCGAGGACAGTCCCGAACATATCCTCACAGAGGACTTGGGCACGTCGAGCTTTTGGGCAAGGACCTCGATCAAAGCCTTGTTCGCCTTGCCATCAATCGGAGTCGCGGCTAGGCGTACTTTCAGAAAATCTAATTCGACACCAACGACCGCGGTTCGCGAAGCCCCTGGCTGCACCTTCACCGAGAAGGAGATTCCTGTCTTGTTGGATAAGACGCTAAACACGGCAGCGAACCGACAATCGACAAATCGTCAAGCGAAAATGCTAGGTCTGCCTTGTCCCGAAAATCGCCGTTCCGACGCGCACCAGCGTCGCCCCTTCCTCGATGGCGACTGGGAAATCATGGCTCATACCCATGGAAAGTTCGGTCATGGAAACATTGTCGGGCCTTTGGCTTCCGATCTGTTCAGCCAGCATGCGCAAACGCGCAAAATAGGGGCGCACCTTCTCGGGATCTTCAAGGTAGGGCGGAACCGTCATCAGACCCCGAACGGATAAGCGTTTGAACCCGGCAAGCTGACAAATGAACTCCATCGCGTGCTCCGCGTCAATTCCCGATTTCGTGTGCTCTTTGCCAAGGTTGACCTGTACGAGAACAGGCAGCATCTTGTCCAACCGCTCGCAAGCGCGGTCAAGCCTGATGGCCAGTTCAAGATTGTCCAACGTCTCAATCCAATCAAAAATCTCAGCGGCCTTGTTCGCCTTGTTCTTCTGAAGCGGACCAATCAAATGCAGCCGCTTCATCCGGCTCTGGAGCTGCGATGCTTTCGCCTCCGTCTCTTGGACTTTGTTCTCACCAAGATCGGTGACACCCGCATCGAGGGCCTCAATAATCCGATCGACTGTTATCGTCTTGCAGACGGCAACAAGCTGGACTGAGTTCGCCGGGCGACCGGCTCTGCCCGCCGCTCGCTCCATCGCCTCCAGAACAGCCTGGATGTTGGATCTAACATTTTCAGTCGTCTGCAGGGTCATCCGCTTGCATGGCGCTTAATCTCAGGCGCAGTCGCCAGCCCTTCCTCGACTCTCTCGCGCTCAAGGTGGTCAAATCTTACATCATGTCAAGCCGGTTTTTCAAAAGGCGGACATCCAAAAGCCTGCGGCGACCAACTTGTAGCGTACCCGAACTAGCCTCGGTATCGCTGATCTTTTCCCTTCCCCGCGCCTGGATTTTCTTCTATTCTTCATTGCCTCTGCCTACCCTTCGCTGAACGCGCATGAATACGAAGATCCAGCGTGTCGGAGTCATTGCCAAGCCGAAACTGAATTCGATCGCCGGGGTCGTTCAGAAGCTTATGAACTGGTGCGTGGATCGCCAGATTCAGGTTCTTCTAGATCAGGACACTGCCGCCATCGCCGGCCAGGGGCCGGCCGGAATCGAGCGCGCAAAGCTGGTGCCGCAATGCGATTTGTTGATTGTGTTGGGCGGTGACGGAACGCTGCTCTCCGTCGCTAGGATCATGGATTCCTATCCGGTGCCAATTCTGGCCGCTAATTTCGGTAGCCTCGGCTTCCTCACGGAAATCACACTGGAAGAGACATTCCCCACCCTGGAGAAAGTGTTGGCCGGCACGGCCAGGAGCCAGAAGCGCATGATGATCGATGTTTCGGTGATCCGGGAAGGCCAGTGTTTTGCGGCCTACCGGGCCTTGAACGATGCCGTGCTCACAAAAGGCGCCCTCGCCCGAATCATTGACATCGATGTGAGGATCGACAATAACTTTGTTGCCACTTACAAAGCTGATGGGCTCATCGTTTCTACACCCACCGGGTCGACAGCTTATGCACTCTCAGCGGGAGGACCGGTGGTCTACCCGACACTCGGCGCCATGTTGGTAACACCCATCGCCTCTCATACGCTCACCTTTCGCGCTGTGGTGGTTCCCGATACGGTTGCCGTGGAAATGAGCCTGAAAGCTACTCAGGAATCCGTATATCTTACGGTGGATGGGCAAGTGGGGCTTCCGCTCAAGGGCGAGGATCGAATTTACGTTCGCAAGTCTTCGAGCACGCTTGAATTGATTGAATCGAGTAATCAAAACTTCTTCGACATTCTCCGGCGCAAGCTCAAGTGGGGCGAACGATGAACCTGCCGCTTGACGATTTTCGACTGGTGATTGATGGGCAGGTGGCAAAGCATTCTCTTGATCGGAACACTTTGACAATGCCTTCTTCACATGAGCGCACATTATCCAGTGGGCAACCATCAATCGGTAATCGGGAGTCTTTCTTCAAGCAGGTTTATGCCATCGTCCGCAGCATTCCCCGCGGTACCGTCCTTACATATGGTCAGATTGCAATGCTGCTAGGCGCCCCTACGATGGCACGCCAGGTGGGCTGGGCTATGCATGGTTGCCCAAAAGGCCTGCCCTGGCAGCGGGTCGTCGGCGCCGGCGGAAGGCTTTTGATCAACTCCCTGTCTAAGGACGGAGGTTCCCTCTTGCAGCGCCAGCTGCTCGAACTGGAAGGGGTGCGCTTTAACGGCAAACTAGTAGACATAAGTCGCCACCAGTATGTTCCGCCAAAGCTGAAACGACTCAATCGCAAAAAGAAGGCTGTTGGTCCAAAAACTGGAACCAAGCACAAGTAGCAACGTGCCTTCCTGATGTCCGCCTCAGCGGGGAAGGAATCTCCCGGAACAAACTATGGCCAGTGAATACCTGCCGCTTTCCGTGGCCTCGGAGCGTGGGAATACCAAGAACCTGTCACCCCGGCGGTCTGACGTTACTTACTGCCGCCGGGTTTTCAAGAGGCTGCATTTGGCAACTCTGAAACTTCTAAGATGGACGTGGAAGAGTACGCGTGTCTTCTAGCTCCCGTATTGGTAATCAATCATGCAAAGAAACGGTATCAAATGATAAATTTTGAGGCTGATTCAAAAGAGGTTAAGAAAACGGGAGTTGAGGACCACCGAGCGCCCGTGCGACGGTCTTGCGAGCCATTGTGGACCCACCTTGGCTAGAACCACCGCCGACTCTTATTCATGACAAGAGTTCACTTCGCATGCATTTCGCCAACGTCGTCCTTGTTTTCGAGCATCAAGTCAAGTCCTCGACGAGAATTTCGCTTCTCCCTTGACTGTGACTGATTTTAGCTAATTAACTTTGGGGCTTGCAGAAATTCCCAAAACGTGTTTCACTAGGCTTGCCCCGTCGCCTTAGATTTCACATCAGAGTAGTTTCTCTTGCAGTTTCCGTATTCGACTTCTCTCGGTAGTCGTGAGAGAAGCCTTTCTCAGTAGGTAACAACTCAAAGCACGACGGGGCACCACTTCCCAGAACCAGCTATTGAGCACCGGCTGGCAACCGACAATTCCCGAAAGGTGCTGATCTTCTGGAAGACATCGAGGAGGGTGGTCAAGACGAACATGTTTTGGCATTGGTTGTAGACCTTCCCTAGCGCACTATCAATGCTGCAACAATCCGCTTGCATTCGCCTGAGATCTGCGATTGAATAGCACACTTATAAAACTTCGATAGGAGGAAATTCATGAGAAGCAAAGTCGCCGTGTTGGTAACCTTGTCTCTGGTCTTCGCCTTCAGTCTCGCCCTGATGGCGGATCACCACAAACACACGGGCTGGATTACAGATACCAAGTGTGGGGCTAACGGAGCCAAGGCCGAGCACAAGGAATGCGCCTTGAAGTGTGCTGAGGGCGGACAGAAGCTGGTTCTCTATAGCCCCTCCGACAAGAAGACCTATGCTCTGGACAATCAAACACTGGCGAAAGAGCATGTCGGCCATGAGGTTGTGGTTGAGGGTGAGTCGGACAAAGCCGGGAATATCAAGGTAAAGAGTATCGCAATGGCAAAGTAAGTCGTTGTCATCGCCACACCAGGTTCGGAAAGCAGAGGATGAGCTCCTCTGCTTTTTTTTTGGAGATTTCGGGATTGAAATCTTGGGCGCCTGCCGCTTTGGTTGGTAGGTAGAGTCTCGAGCGAGTGCCTGTCGAAGCCAGGTATCCGTTCGGTGATGTAGACCAGATTGCTTGACAGTGAACTGGAGACCAGACTGAATCCCGAGTAAGCCTAGGATGTCGATTCGCTTCCGAGTGTCGCCTGATCCCGCTATGCTTCTCCCGCCGTCCAGTTACAACTCTGTCCCAGCAAGAAATTGTCTGAAGTGGTTTCCACTCCTCTCTAATTCGCGAGCAACCTCTCGACAGAGGAATGCTTCCCACTTTCTGAGTCTCAGAAACAGCTTGGCTTTTGAAACTGTCTAGTTTCTTAACCAGAGAAAGGAGCATCCCGATGAAACGAATGCTAGGCATAGCAGCTATGGCTTTGGGCTTGGTGGCCACCGGAGCCTTCCTCTCCACCTTCATCCAGAACCCGTTTGCAAGTAGTAGCCCCCAGACATTGAGCACGTACCCGTCTGACCAAACTCCAGTCCTCGTGAACACGGCTGGAGCGCAGATTTCAGTCCTTCCTTCAGCCACGAATGACGGCCGAGTCAACCCCGTGGTGATCAATGTAGGCACAGGAACCACTCCGAGGATCTATGACAACGGACAGGCGCGACCGAGGCCCGCGGTCTACCGACGCCGACCCACACCCACTACGCAAGCTGGCTACGAACCCACAATTCATCCTCAAGAGGTCGTTATGGCCAACGAAGAACCCGTCACAGTCGAATCCAAGCAGAGAACTTGGCAAGAGGAGGCTTTGATCATTGGCGGTAGTACCGCTGCGGGCGCCGGGATAGGAGCGTTGGCTGGCGGGAAGAAGGGAGCCGTGATTGGAGCTGCTTCCGGCGGTGTGGCGGGATTAGTCTACGATCTGGCAACAAGAAAGAAGTAGTTTCAGTTCGCGTGGGAGCGCCCCGAGCCGAATTCCGCCTGGGCCACGCTCCCCTTCTTCGCTGCTCAAGGATAGAAATGGGCAATCGAACGTCGGAGTACAAATCGCTCATTCACCTACTCTGTTCTTGAAACGTCCAGGAGTGCCTGGATGTTGGGGGAGGGTGAGGTCTGTCCCTCCCCAAGATATCCCACCTTCTGTTTAGCCGCATCAATCCGTTTCTCGAGTTCCGTGACTGTCAAATCTTCTGGCCGATCTAGAGTTTCTGCAGGAAAGAGTGCTGTGGAATACAACGAGTAGGCTTCCGTCCGCAGGTGGGCGAGCATCTGATGGGCCCGCCTCGTCTTGCGTTCCTGTCGAAGCATTTCGATGTTGATTGGGGCCACCACAATGCGTTCACCAGGGCCAGGTGAGGCCTGAGTCAGTATGCGTCCGTCGTAATCGACGATCATGCTGCCGCCAGGCCATGAAAACGGCGGATAGTGCTTCAGACTGGCGCCCTGGTTGGCGGCCACTACGTACGCCAGGTTTTCTAAAGCGCGACAGCGATTGACTACAGTCCACCAATCCATCGGTGGGGTAGTACCAAATGGATCCATGTAGGCCGAGACTCTGACAAGAATCTCCGCTCCATTCGCTGTCAGTTGGCGCAGCGGCTCCGGAAAGAGCCAGTCGTAACAAATAGCGACACCAATATTGCCAATCGGTGTCTTTGCAACAGGAAACAATTCTTCGTTGTAACCTTTCAGATCATGGGGACTGCTATGGACCTCCCAGGGAATCCAAGGATTCACTTTCCGATACCGATAAGCGATGCCCTCCGGGCCTATCAGACAGGTGGTATTGAAAACGGCATTCGGCCATTTGGGGTCCACTTCCAGCATTGTGCCGGTCTGGATATAGAGGTCGTACTCTCTCGCCTTGGCCCGCAGCTTTTCGGTATGTTCGTTAGGAATGGATATGGCAAGTTTTTCCCGTAGCTCCTTCAATGTTAGATAGGCAGGAGCTGCGTGGGCGAATTCGGGGAAGACGATCAGTTTCACCGGCATGAAGGGAGCGTAACCCACCACCGCATGCTCGATCATCCGGAGCATGCGCCGTGTGTTCCGCCTCATTTCGGTTCGGTTGAGCGGATTGGGCTGATCAGTTTGACAGGCCGCAGCGTAGTATTTCAGACAGTCTTCCATCCCGTTGTCCTTTCAGAAACGCCGCAGGATCGATAGTCGCATTGAAGATGGGGGCCAGAGGATGGAAAAAAGTGGGGACAGTCCCTCTCCGGTCACAATCCTCAAACCTCAGTCTTCGATGCTCGGCTCGCCACCGCTAGTTTCGCAATTGTCCACATGATCTTTGCGCCAGCTTTGACACTGCCTGAAATCGTACCGGACACCTTGGACTTGCCGATGCGCCTGCGGTAACTCACAGGGACTTCCACAACTCTCAGCCCGTGTTGCAACGCCTTAACTTGCATCTCTACCGTCCAGCCATAGTTCGAGTCTTGCATATTGAGCCGCTTCAAAGCATCGGTCCGAATCGCGCGGAAGGGACCGAGATCGGTATAGGTAAACCCGTAGATCCAGCGAATCAGCCGCGTCGAAAGCCAATTCCCAAAGCGCTGCTGAAGTTTCAGCGAACCCTTTTCGCATAGGCCCAAGACCCGTGAGCCGATGACCATATCGACTTTCTGTTCCTGGATCACTGAGAGCAACTCACGCAGTTCGCCAGGATAGTCGCTATAGTCACCATCGACAAATACGACGACTTCTGCCTCCTTCGGCAGATTCGCTGTCCCAGCTAGGCAGGCGTTGCCGTAGCCTCGCCTGGGCTCAGACACCACCATGGCCCCGCTAGCTCTGGCCACCTCTGCGGTCTTGTCGGTGCTTCCATTGTCGGCGACGATCACCCATCGAACCATATCCTTCGGGAGGTCACGGATAACACAGCCGACAGATTGTTCTTCGTTGAACGCTGGAATGATGACAGCAGTTTTTGGAACACTCATGAATACCGGCGGGCAAAGCCCCTCCATCTTAGCATGTGACGATTTCAGAGCCTGACTGCCTTACGAATGTCATTCGAGTTAGAGAGAGTGGTTGGTAGTTCCGGAAAGATCGGTCTCCTCGCATGTGGAACTAGTCTGAAAATCCTGCCTACTGAGCAGCCGCAGGGGCCCCATACCCGGTGCAGCTCGGTTCGTCATTCCCAGGAAAGCACGTCACCCGTGAAAACCGGGAGGGTGAACCGAGCTCGGATTCCGGCTCGCGCTGAGCGGCTTGCCTTGAGCGAATCGGCTTGTCTGACCCTGACGCACCCTGGTGCCGAAGGAGTCGAAAGGAAGCGCACTTCCCCTTGGCACCTTCGTGCTATTCTGCCGCTTGGATTCTTCACAATTGATGAACTCGATCATCCATCCTGAGGAGTGCGACTATGAACAAATGTCTGAGGTCCACTGCCATTCTTTCTCTGCTCCTGCACTTGGCGCTGCCTTTGCCGGCCCAAGTTTTCAGCTTCAGCCGCGAGCAGATGGTCAAGTATACCTCCAAAAACCCTTACGAGCGTTTTCCAGACGGGCGCCCAAAAGTACCCGACACCATTCTCGAAAAAGTCAAGGAACTCACCGCTGAGGAAGCCTGGGCAGTTCTGAATGAGGCCAAGTACACAAACCAGTATGAAGGTGGGTTCCGACTGTTACATCCAGGTCGGAAGCTGGTTGGCCGCGTGGTGACGGCGCAATTCATGCCTTCGCGTCCGGATCTGGCAGAAGTGGCCGACGCGGATGCTAAAGAGAGCGGTATGACGAAAGCCAATAACCAGCGAGTCATCGATCTGTTGCAGCGTGGTGACGTCGTGGTGGTCGACCTCTTCGGCAAGATCGAAGGTGGCACCTTCGTGGGCGACAACCTTGCCACAGCCATTTTCTCTGCTACCGGCACTGGTTTTGTTGTGGATGGCGGAATCCGCGATCTGGAAGGTATCTTCCCGTTGGACGTGGCAGCTTACTTTCGCGGAGTCCATCCGACGCCTATCTCAAACGTCATGCTTACCGGCATTAACATCCCCATCCGCATCGGCAACGCCACGGTTATGCCCGGAGACGTCGTTCTTGGCGACCGCGAAGGTGTCTACTTCATCCCCCCTCACCTGGTGGAAGAAGTGCTGAAGAAAGCTGAGGAGACCCATATTCATGACGAGTGGACCAAGGACAAATTCCTAAAGGGAAAACATAAGTCCAGTGAACTTTATCCGACGCCGACGGATTCAGAGTTGAAGAAAGAGTACGAGGAATACAAGAAGAGGAAACTGGGTAGGTAGGAAATCGCCACCAATCGTGGAGTTCCGCCACACCATAAGGGGCGGTTAGGATGGATCGCTAAGACTCGCTGGTTATAAGACTCGCGCGTTACCGGCCGAGCGACTCTTTCTTGTTTCGCTTTGGCGTAGCTCTTTCGTCGGCGTAAGACCCGCGCTCCGTGAGCAACTTGAGCATTCGGGTCGGATTGACTTTTCTCAGGGTTCATGCGAATATGCCATGGCGTTGGTGTGTTGCGTTGTCGAGATGCGTGGGTTCGGGCAATCAAGACCTGTCTAGCCCGCCACCTGATCCAGGCAATGAGTCTCCAAAAAGAATATATTCAGTACATTTCCAAGCGCGTCGTTGACGAACTACTCAAGCGCGAGATGGTTGAAGTTCGAGACGTTCCTGCTCTGAAGGAAAGGATCAGGGCGGTAATGGAGGGCGAATTGAACGTCGAAGATCAGATCAACGAGGAAGTTCGAAATCTTTTGAAGGACTACACCGACGAAATGCGCCGAACCGGCGTCTCTTATCAGGAAATGTTCAAGGTGGTAAAGAGCAAACTGGTCAAAGACAAGAAAGTGATCCTATAGCGAATAATGCGTCTCAGTCGAGAAAAAGTCAACAAGCTCTCACATGTGATCGTTGACGAACTCGTAAAACTAGAAGACATTGACTTCATCGAAGATCGCAACACGATCCGCCTGGAAGTCGTCAAAATCCTGAACGAGGAGCTGAAGAGAGAGGAAGAACTCGACAAGGAGGCTCGGAGAAAGATTGAGTCTCAGAAGAGATCGGTCCCTGAAGGCAGTCTCGAGTGGGATATCCTTTATCGGAAATATTATGCAGAGGAAGTGAAAAAGCTCTAAAGCAACAGATCCGCGGCTCCAGCAAACAGAAAAGGCAGCGACTTCTCGCTGCCTTTTCTGTTTCTTGAGGTCCCTGATGACTTGCTCAGCTTCGGGAAAAAAGCTATTGGCGCCGCTTCAGCGTTGGCCGTTCGTCTTCACTGGCTGTGGGTTCATCGGAGGCATCTTCCGTCTCCCCGCTAGTACGACGCTTCAGCGAAGGTCTGTTTGACTTCTCGCCTTCAGCGGGTCGCTTGCGGTTTTCGAACGCAACCAGCTTTGTTTTGATCCTATCGAACTCGGAAGTGTTGATCACATACTGCTCAGCTTCCGGAAGAATCGAAGCGATGTTTGCCTGGGTCTTCTCGATGCGATCGGCAGTTGGTGGATGTGTCGAGAAGGCCTTCGCTAACTTTCCGGGCTTCTTCTTTTCCTGTGCCTGGATCTTTTCGAAGAAGGAGACGAAAGCCGTCGGATCGTAACCTGTCTTGTAGACGTACTGAAGCCCCAGGAAGTCAGCCTCGGTTTCCGCGGAACGACTGAATTGCAGAAACTTCAACGGAATCAGGAATCCGGCCGCCTGGTATAAGCCATAACCCAAGCCACCTCCCAGGAAAATCAAGGGCAACGTTGCGTAGTTTGCGATCGTTCCCTTGGTATATTGCTCCGTTCCATGACGGGCCGCGACATGAGCAATCTCATGAGCCATCACTCCCGCGAGTTCGGATTCTTCGTCTGCCGAGGTGACTAGGCCGGAATTCACGTAAAAGAACCCCCCGGGCAGCGCAAAGGCGTTGATCTCGTCAGAGTCCACGACCTTGATCGTGAACGGCACCTTCGCATCCGAGTTCCGAACGAGGTTCTGACCGACTCGGCTCACATATTCGTTGATCTCCGGATCGTCGATGAGTTTGACCTGCCGCTCAATCTCCTGCGCAAGGGATTTGCCAAGGGCAATTTCCTTTTCGAGCGATATCATGTTCCAATTGCCTTTGTTGACATCACGGTTCCCAATATCGTCGACGTTGGAATTCTTCTTTTTGTCAGCAGCAAAGAGAAACCCACTCGGCGAAAGGGAAAGAGCATAAATCAATACGATGGCCACCCACCTTTTCGTTTTTTTCATTTGGAGTACTCCTTCGTGCGCAAGCCACATCGCTTGCCTTATCCTAACATCAGTTCATCATTATTTCTAGTGGTGCCGTTTTCCCCAATCGCCTCGACAACCACGGATAAGCTAGAGCCCTATCGAGCTCGACTTCCAGTCACTGAGAGTCTGCTTTGGCTTTGACACGGGCGGTGGCTCAGATTTCTCGACGAACGCAGACACCATGCACCTCTTTGGACGACTTGCGTCGATCAACGGCCGAGCATGGGGGGAATGGCACTCGAAAAGATCGGTGCAAGCCACCTGGATCGGCGGCTCCATTCCTGAGAATTGTGCTTATCAGAATACCGCGGAACGCACCCACCTGACCGCAATCGGATTAGAATTGCAACGCGCTGATAAGGTTGTCTCATTGGAGGCAGAATTTCCAGCGAAAAACCCATCCCGGAATGAAGCTGCAGGAGCGTTGTGGAGCCGGACTTGGTTCCAAACTGAAGGGCAGGCTAGACACCTAGTAACTGTTTGACCATCCACAACCACTCCGCTTCTCGAAGTTCGGCGGGCTCCTACCCTCCTGCCCAAAACCCGAAGCAAAAAGGTCTAATCCAATCCAGCGCTTCGCCGATCATTACGGTTGCATCAACAGCAAGGCCCCGACGAGTTGCTAACTCTTTCAAAACATCCCACCTGGTACTTACTGATCATGAACGTGAAGAAAGTGTCCACAGGCCAAATGTGGAGGAATGAACAAACCGGAGAGGTATTCGTGGTAACGTCGCTCTACAAGGATGTGTTGGCTTCCTTTGCCACGCTGAGAAAGAGCAATCCGGCAGCTAACGAGGGTAATAGACGAGCCAAGATCACGAAGACTGAGACCGGGGAGTGCCTCGTCGGCTTCACCCTTGCAGACTTGGTTTAGCCGGCTACGAAGTATTCCGAGAATTCATTCAGTTTCCCAGTGCAGATAGATCACATCAGCAAGCGCTGTCGGCTAGTCCATTCCTAAACCTAGCTCTGGCTAGCTTAGCGGCAGTTATTTCTTGCCTTTACGTCTGGCCCTCTTGAGAGGGGGTCCTTTGCGTGGGGCTGGTTTGGATGCCTTGACGACTTTGGCAAGAGGTGCGACGGGCTTTGCCTTGGTTGGGCCTGACCGGAGGGTGGGTTTGTCCCGTCTTAGAGCGGAAGCCACCTTAGACTTCAGCACGCCCTTCTTTTCCGCAACTAAGATCAGATCCGTACCGTTGGGATCATAATCTTCAAAGTTGAAGTTGCGGTAGCAGGTGAATCTTGCGAGACCTACCGATTTTAGCGTGGATTCCAGGTCCTTTTTTGAGTAAGGGTAGATTTGGGTGGTCTGCACGCTGGACTCCCAGCGGTTCTCATGCCAGCGAAACTTCACAACACTCAGGTTCAGCGACTTCGGCAAGAAGTCCAGGAGCCGGAAGAAAATGGTCTCCTCGGTTCCGTTTCTCGATCCGGTTGGCGGCGTAAAGCGTGCCTGGTGTTTGAGGATGTAATCGTAGTTGCGACTCTGTAGAACAAATAAGCCACCGGGATTCAAGCACTTATAAGCCTCCTCAAACGTCCTTTTCAGGTCCTGACCCGATTTCAGGTGAGAAACTGTATCCCCCAAGCAGGTAATCAGGTCAAAGCCCTCAGAGAAGCGCTTTGACATCATGGTGAAATCACCCAGGATGTATTCGACCGTCACCCCGCACGTCACCGAGTTAGCCCTCGCCTTTTCAATCATTTTCGGACTGGCATCAATGCCCACAGCATCCAGACCAAGACGCCTTAGCATGATTACATGAAACCCGGTGCTGCAAGCAACATCCAAAGAACTCTTTAATTTATAGTCACTTACGAGCTTCTTAAAAAACATGCCTTCGGTCCCGATCCGAGCCGGCCAGGAAATCATCTGGTCGTAAGAGTCGCTCAGTTGTTCGAAAAACTCCAGCTGGGACAGGACGTCTGGTTTCATCAATTCTCAAGTAAAGGAGAACGAAATTACTTCCAACATCATTAATATGTGGAATTTACATTAAAGTGGGGAACTCTGCAAGGAAAAACGGTGAAAACGTGAAGGGTGGAAAGGCCTAATGAGAGGAGGCTGGCTGCTTCAGGCGCGAGGCTTCCTTCCAGGTATACGCGATTCGATGGATGACCGTCAGGTTTGAAAAGAAAGCCATCACCCAGAGCACTGGAGCCATACGGTCTGTCAAAGCTCCTAAGATCATCAGCACTAGCCGCTCGGGTCGCTCCATGAATCCAACCTTGCACTTCGGAATTAGCGACTCTGCCCGGGCTCGAGTGTAACTGGTCATGACAGCGCCCATCAGCACTACCCCAGAAAGAAGGGTGTAGCTGAGCCGCTGAGCATTCGAATAGTAAATCATCAGACCAAGAAACATCGCGATATCGGAATAGCGATCTAGCACTGAATCGAAAAAGGCACCGAACTTTGTAACGCTGTTGGTTGTTCGAGCGACCCGGCCATCCAGCATGTCGAAGATTCCAGCCAACATAATTACCAAACCAGCCTGCCAGAACTTGCCACGAGCGAGGCAAACAGCAGCCATGATCGTGATGAGAAAACCAAGGAAGGTCAAAAGATTAGGGTTAATCCTGAGGGCAGCCATCGCCGCAACGATGAGATCCAGAATCGCCTTGCAGATTTTGCCAATGAACTGACTCAACATAAGCTAATCAACAGTAGATTCCGGCTGGTCATGGATAGTGGTCAGCTTGAGAATTTCAAACTCCTTCAGGCCACCCGGAGTGGCAATCTTCACGGTATCTCCCTCCTGGCGATTCAACAAGCCTTTTCCAATGGGCGAAGTCGTGGAAATGAGTCCCTTCTGAAGGTCGGACTCTTCCACCGACACGAGCTTATAGGTGATTTCCGCACTCTTTTGAATGTCATAGAGAACCAGCGTCGATCCGTAAGAAGCCCGATCTTTCGGAATTTTGTCGAAGTTGATCATGGCTACGTCGGCCAATCGCTTTCGAAGATGGGCCAGCTTAGCGTTCAGGATCTCCTGACGCTGCTTGGCGGACTGATACTCGGCGTTCTCGCTCAAGTCTCCAAGGGCTCTGGCCCGCTTGAGTTCCTGGGGCAAATCGTTCTTCAATTCGTATTCGATAACTCGAATCTCGTCTTCTAATTTCTTCTTAATCTGAATGGTCATGCTCGAACCCTTCAAGAATGGCGGCCCAATATAGCGGATCGAGATCATAATCTCAATCAGCCAATATGTCAAAGCCGATGGCCACAAGGAAGCCGCGGTAGGCCGGTTTTGAGCTCCGTGAGGGCGAGTATTTTCCTGTTGAATCGAGATTACACTTCAACTACATTCCTACACATAGTGACATTTGGAACAAGTGTGGGACCGCTCGAGAGCAAGCGGAAATGAGCGAGAAGAAGACGATTGTGGTCGTCGACAACGAACGACCCATGTTGGAACTGGCTCGAATGATTCTTGAACGCGCCGCTTATCAAGTGATCGACGCTATGAACGGTGAAGAAGGCCTCCAGAAAGCCCTGGAATACCGACCCCACTTGATCCTGATGGATTGCATGATGCCTGTTTTGAACGGTATCGATGCCTTTCATCAACTTGTCGAGAACTCGGCCTACAGGGAAATTCGAGACACGCCGGTCATCATGCTTACGGCCAGAGCTGTGGACGAGCCACATCGCAAGAAGCTCCTAGCGATGGGTTTGGCGGCCTATCTGGTCAAGCCGTTCGGACATCGCGAACTCGTCAACGTTATCGACAATGTCTTACTGAGCCACGAACTCAAACTCGAGAACCGGCGGCTACAGCAAGAGTTGCAAGACTCCTTCCGTGAGACTGTGAATCTGCTCATTAGCTTCCTCGCCATGCGGGATCCCAACACGCAACAGCAGTCCTTGATGGTTCTTTCCCTGACCGAGAAAGTCTGTGGCAAGCTCAATATCAACGGGGAGGATCGCTTCCATATCAAGCTGGCAGCACTGCTGCACGACATTGGCAAGATCAGCATTCCCGAAGAGATGCTTTCCAAGCCCGAGAACCTGAGTCCTGATGAGTCCGTCCGCATGCATCAACACGTCCACTATGGCTATCATGCACTGAGCGGCATCAGGCGCCTCTCAACTGTTCGGGAACTGATGTTTCATCATCACGAAAACTATGACGGCAGCGGCTATCCCCGCGGACTGAGGGGACAGGATATCCCCATCGGCGCCCGGATCGTCGCCGTTGTGGATGCTTTCGACGCCATGACTTCGGATCGGCCTTACAGAAAGAATCTTGGAACAACGGAAGCGCTGCGCCGCCTGCGGGAGGCCAAGTCTAAACAGTTCGATCCGGCGGTGGTCGATGCCCTGATCGAGTGCGTTCAGCAGGACGATCTGTCGTCGAGCCAAGCCGTCTAGAACAGGCCAAATTTGATTCGAAGAAACTTCTTCGGGTCTTGACGGAAATCGTAGAGCAACTTAACGAGCTCAGCAGAAGCACTGTTCAGATTCGTATAGAGCGACGGGTCGACCATCAACTTTCCAACGGTGCCTTCGCCTTGATTTATCTTGTCCGCCACGGCTGAAAACTTAGCCAGGCTGTCGCGGAACTGAGCGTAAAGCGCGTCGTCTTTGGAAAGCTTGCCCAGGAACCCCTCTCCGTTCTCCATGCGTTGCGCTACCACGTTAAATCTCGCCAGAAGCGAGTCTGCCTTCTGAAAGACCGCCGGATCGTTAACGAACTTTCCAAGAGTTCCATCGCCTTTCTCGACCTTGGCGGCGACATTCTCGACACGTGTCAGGGTGCCGTTCAGGCGGTCGTAGAGTTCGCGCTCCGAAATGAGGCGCCCGATTGATCCTTGGCCTGTTTTGATCTCGTTCAGCAGGTTCTGGGCTTCCTCCACGGTCAGGTTGATCTTGTTGAACATGCTGGGGTCGTTGATGAACTTGCCGATGGTGCCCTGTCCCACGTCGATTTTGGCAGTGATCTGATTGATCTTTGTCACCAGATCTCCCAGGTTGGCAACCAAGTCGTTGCTGTTCTGGATGATTCGCTTGATGTCGGCTTCGGCTGAGCCTTTCACTTCGCCGCCTGGGGGGATGGGTTTCGCCCCGGGCAAGCCTCTCGAAATGTCGATGTATTTGTCTCCTAGCAGGCCAATGGATCCCAACGATGCAACCGAAGTTTCACCAACCATCGGGGCATATCGCTTCTCGACCTGCATGACTACTTCGACTGCCCGACCCGGATCGGTGGAGCTCGTGATGTTCACCGCCGAGACGTTGCCCACCTCAATGCCAGCCAGCCAGACCAGCGACCCTTTTCGAAGACCTGCAGCACTGGCGAGGTATGTCTTGAGCTCATATTTGGCGGTAAAGAAACCCGCGCCGCCACTAATCAGAACGATGGCCACGGCAAGAATGGTAAAGCTGAAAATCACTAGAATGCCCACTCTCAGTTCAGACCAAGCCAGTCGCTTTCGTGCCATAGGTCCTCCTTATGAAACCTAGTGTCCGACGCATCAGCTGTGTTTGATTTCTGCCCAAGACTCGGAGGCGGAATGAACGGGCCAGATGTGCGCCGTAGTGCGTGGGATCCGAGCTAAGCCAAAAACTGTTGAATGTACTCGTCCTGGCTTCGCCGGATCTCTTCATCAAACCCATCGAAAATGATTTCACCTTCCCTCAGCATCAATAGGCGAGTATTGATGAGACAAAGATTGCCTTCCTCTTCCCTCCGGTAACGGAGCCAGCCATCGTGGTGCGTCAGGTATTGGTTTGACATTGTGGAGACGTCTTTCAAACGGTGGGTAACAAACACCGAGCTCACTCCCTCGAGGTCTCGCAGCTTGATCACCAACTCGTTAATCGTTCTCGCTGTCAGAGGGTCCAGCCCAGCGGTCGGTTCATCATAGAGCATGATCTTCGGCCCCCCCACCAGGGCCCGTGCAATAGCTGCCCGCCGCCGCATCCCGCCCGATAGCTCTGCAGGCATTTTGTCGATGGCTTCCTCCAGTTCCACGAAGCCCAAGGTCATCTTGACGATGGCCAGGATCTCCTCCTCTTCTAACTCCCCTTGTTCGTGCAGGCGGTAGGCAACGTTGTCGGCGACTGAGAGCGAATCAAACAGCGCCCCCTCTTGAAAGACCATCCCAATCTTCTGGCGCACGCTCATCAAATCGCTTTCCCGATAGCGCGAGATATTCTCGCCATCCACCCAGATTTCGCCATCGTCCGGCTTCTCCAACCCGATAATCAATTTCAGGATTGTCGACTTTCCAGAGCCACTTCCACCCAGGATGATCTTGGTCTCACCACGCCGTACCGTAAAGGAAATCTTATTGAGGATTAAAGCATCGTCGTAATATTTGACCACGTCTTTGAGTTCAATGGCGGGCGAAAGACGGTGATGGTTCGGATCAACCATGTTCAAATGAAGGTGAACAGAAGGCGGGTGATGAAGAAGTCCGAGACAAAAATCAGGATCATGGATGTCACGACCGACTGCGTGGTTGATCGTCCCACACCCTGAGTCCCTCCGTAAGTTCTCAATCCGCAGTAGCAGCCCACCACGGCGATGATGAAACCGAAGACCGGGGGCTTGATGAGTCCTTGCACTAGGTCGGAATAGGTCAACCTGTCATAGGCGGACGTGAGGTAGAGCGTTGGGCTGATCCCCAGCAGGAAATAAGCGACGAACAAGCCGCCCAAGACACCCACCAGATCACAGATAATGGTTAGCACAGGGACCATCGTGATTGAAGCGAAAACACGAGGGGTCACGAGTTTCTTACTCGGGTCCGTGCCTAAGGCGCGCATCGCGTTAATCTGCTCGCTAACCAGCATTGATCCCAGCTCAGAGGCAATCCCTGACCCAACCCGCCCAGCAACCACTACCGCGGTCAACACGGGTCCGAGCTCCCGGACCAGGGACACTGACACCAGTTGCCCTGTGTATCCCACCGCTCCAAATGAGGACAGCGTATTCGAGGTTTGCAGAGCGAGGACGGCTCCGGTGAAGAAACCGGTGAGCATCGTAATCACAAGGGAACCCACGCCGATAATGTCCATCTGTTCAAAGGTTTCGCGAAGATACAGCGGTCTTCGGAACAGATTGAGCAGCGACCGGATACCCAGGATGGTCAGGTTTTGGACCTCCAGCACCGTTTCCTGGAAGCCGGTCGCCTGCTTGCCTGTGAGCGTTTCCATAGATCAGTGTCGGGTCAAAAAGGGAACCGGCCGTTTTGAGACTGCCTTGGCAGCCTGTTTTCATTCGGTCAGATTTACTGCGAAGAGGCGGAACCGGTGGCGCGTTCGGTCTTCGCCTCGTGCTTTTCAGCTTCGTAGATTGGCAAGCGGAAGGAGAATGTCGCTCCTAATCCCAACTGACTCTCACACGACAGCTCTCCACCCAGCCTGTCAACTAATTCCTTGGCTACTGCGAGCCCATAACCCATTGTGGGTTCACCTGCGGTGGGTACCGGAGTTAGTCGCACGCCGCGCTGGTACAGTTTCGCCTGGTCTTGCTCGCTCAGTCCCGGTCCTTCATCATGCACGCTGCAGACGATGCTGGTTCCCTCGCCCCTGATTTGAACCCAGACCCGTTTCCCAGGTTCGGAATACTTCACTGCATTGGAAAGAAGATTATCCAGAACAGCCGCCACCGCAGCTAGGTCGGTCCAAGCCGATGGAACGTCCTCCCCCGAGCTGAAGAGAATGGAGATCTGCTTGCGATCCGCCAAGCGCTGGTAGAATTCACAGGCTGTTTGTGCGAGAGCCACGAGGTCAGCTTTTCGCAGGAGGAGCTGCGCATCTCCAGTCCCGGAGTTACTCATCAAACGGGAGGCGATATGTGTCATGAGTTTGTTGACATGAACCATCCCTTCGAGCCGTAGGCGGACTTGGGGATCAGGATAGTCTTTCAACGAAACCAAGAGCAGTTCCGACGTTGCACGGTTGACAGTTAGAAAGTTGTTCAACGCGTGGGCTATAAAAACAATAGTGCGTGAATCGACTGCTGGCAACAGTTCAAGATTTGAAAGCGCGGTTTCCAATTCCGCTCTTGCTTGTTGAATCGAGGCAAGGACTTGGTTTCTGGGGCTCGTCATTTGTCAGTTCCTTCTCAGTTTCGCTAGGTTGTGCCTGCGGTAAGCCGGTCCAGTGTGCCGTTGACCGAAAGCCGAAACTCTGCGGGTTTTGGCGGGCATCATTGTAGAACGAATTGGTCTTGGGACGTGCCAGGTATACCAAGGCAAGTATAGGGGATGGAGGAAGTCAGGCGCAATCTCGATTCATGCTGATAAATCGCAGCGCCACTGTGGCAAGCTCATGCCACTCGGATCGCAGATGATGAGTGATGAGTCGATCAACTTCTCTTCGCGCAACGAAGGAGAGGAGAGGTGGGAGGAAACCGCCGAACACTGCAGGGGCAGCAAGCACATCCTCGAAATCTATCGCCTGACCCTAGTTTCTCGGCCGTCACTCAACGACAAGGCAGGCCGAGCCTCCCTCCGAAATGTTTCTGTGAACCAAATCGGCCACTGCCCACCCTGAGCCTACTTGGGACGCTTCGTGAGG
>Ga0075421_100002151_pt1 | contig 23383 bp, 14 predicted proteins | sample SoiMetdeltSBSDD5_FD_75292 | JGI IMG/M metagenome (GOLD analysis project Ga0075421, IMG submission 75292) | Bulk soil microbial communities from a Populus tree surrounding site in Tennessee, USA - Soil MetaG P. deltoides SBSDD5 | ecosystem: Environmental > Terrestrial > Soil > Tree plantation...
CGGCTGAAGCAGCAGTACATCTGCCCGAAGGACAACAACGAGGTCGTCGGGCGCGAGGACACCAGCAAAGGGTACGAGTTCGCCAAGGACCAGTACGTGGTCTTCACTCCCGAGGAGCTCAAGGCGCTCGAGGAGAAGGTCACCAGCACCATTGACATCATCGAGTTCGTCCCGCTCGCTCAGGTCGACCGCGAGTTTCTCGAGAAGGTCTATTACCTCGGCCCCGACAAAGGCGGGGATCGCGCCTACCGTCTGCTGGCCCAGGCGCTCCAGGAGACCGGGCGCGCCGCGCTCGGACAATATGCCGCCCGCGGCCAGCAGCACCTCGTGCTGCTTCGCCCACTCAACGGGGTTCTGGTGATGGAGCAGCTCCACTACGCGGACGAAGTCCGGCCGACGTCCGAGGTCCCGATTCCCGCCGGTGAGGTGAAGGCCACGGAGCTCGCGCTCGCCAAGCAGCTGATCGAGCAGACGGCGACGGACGTGTTCGAGCCTGCGAAGTTCCGGGACACCGTACGCGAGCGCGTGATGGAGGCCATCCAGCGGAAGATCGATGGCCAGGACATCACGGCCGACGTGACGCCCGACGGTGGCGGAAAGATCATCGATCTCATGGAGGCCCTCAAGGCGAGCCTGATCCAGACGGGCACACCGGCCGAGGAAGTCGAGCGCAAGGCGTCATGAACGTCCGCGTCGGGACGAGCGGCTTCGCATTCAAGGAGTGGAAGGGGCCGTTCTACCCGAAGGACCTCAAGGACGATGCGATGCTCGAGTATTACTCGGGCTGCTATCCGACGGTCGAGATCAACAACACGTTCTATCGACTGCCCAAGGAGCACGTGCTCCAGGATTGGGCGTCGCAAGTGCCCGACGGCTTCACGTTCGCCATCAAGGCGAGCCAGCGCATCACGCATTTCGCGCGGCTCAAGCCCGAGGCGGCGAGCGCGCTCGAGTTCCTCCTCAGGAACACGGCGACGTTAGGTGGGAAGCTCGGCCCCATCCTCTTTCAGCTGCCGCCGAACCTCCAGAAGGATCTGCATCGCCTCGAGGCGTTCGTCGCGCTCCTCCCGGCCGACCGGCGATTCACGATCGAGTTCCGGCACGAGAGCTGGTTCGACGACGCGGTGTTCGAGGTGCTACGGTCGTGCGACATCGCGCTCTGCATTGCGGAAGGGGAGGAGAATGTGCCGACGCCGAATGTCCCGACGGCGTCGTGGGGCTACCTCCGGCTGCACCGCCAGGATTACGACGATTCCATGCTGCTGGAATGGCGTGACCGGGTCGCGGCAGCATCGTGGTCGGACGCCTACGTGTACTTCAAGCACGACTACATCGACGGGTCGGGACCACTCGCCGTCGATCGGTTTGTGCAGATGGTGGGTACGGCTGCGGGTGTGAGGGCGACCGACGCGACACTGCCGACCGTGGAGCGAGCGTCGGCGCGCGTTTCCTAGTGGGCTAGCGCGGGTACGCACAGTTTCAGTATTCAGTTTTCAGTTATCAGTAATCCGTACGAACACCGCGAACGTCGCAATTGGGGTCAGACCCCATTGATCGGCGGGAGGTGCTGACGGAAAACTGAAAACTGAGGACTCAATACTGAAACTGAGTCCGGCGGAACCTTAAGCCGGCAACCACCCTACAAAGCCGGCCCGACGCCCGTGGGTAGCAACCCTATCTCGTCGAGGAACCGATGCCCTCCCGTCGGATTCCCGCCCCGCACGGCCGAACGGGATAACACGAGCCGATCTTTCGCGCGCGTCATCCCGACGTAGAGTAGACGTCGCGCCTCCTCGACCTCGGCCGGCGTCGATTCCACGCCGGACGGTGGGCGACCCGGCAGCTGTGCGTCCTCGACCCCCACCACATACACGCGCGAGAACTCGAGTCCCTTCGTCGAGTGAAGCGTGAGAAGGTTCACGCGGTCGCGATCGACGTCCACGCCGTCGCTCTTCGCAGAAAGCGTCACGCGCTCGAGAAACGTCGCGATCTGCTGCTGCAGCGGCCCGTCACCGACGTGCGCGATGAGGCGTTGCAATCGGACCATGGTTGCCGGGTACCGCTCGTGCGCCGTCTTCTCGGTGCGCAGCTTCACCATGAGCTTCGTGCCGCCAAGCGCCTCGATCACCTCGTCGACACCGGGGAGCGATTCGTCGCCGCCGCACTCACGCTCGTACATCTCCAGGCAGGAGCTGTAGCGACCCAGCGTGTATGGCACGCAGAAGTCGCGAAACAGCAGCGCCTCGGGACAGAGCATACTCCGATCGCATAACGCGAGTCCGAGTCCGACGAGGTCGAGCAGGTTCGTGAGCGACGTCTTGCGCGCCCGCTTGGCTTTCATCGACCCGAGCTCGAGAAACACGTGCGCGAGCGTGCGCGCATCGTCGAGTGCGCGGTGCGACGTGCCGGCGTCGATGTGCAGGACTCGCGCGAGCTCCGAGAGCTTTCGGCTCGTACGGAACAGGTCGCGGGCGAGCGGGAGCGTGTCGTAGGTGCAGAGCTCGAAACGCTTCCCGAGCGCTTGGACCATCCGGTCGAGAATCTTGAAGTCGAACGCGTACCCGTTGTGCGCAACGATGATGTCCTCACCGCAGAACGCAGCCAGCTTGGGCCAGAGGTCCGCGAAGCGTGGCGCCATGGAGACATCGGTCCACCGGATGCCGTGGGTCTCTACCGCTCCGGCCGTGATCGGGACGTCGGGCTTCACGAGTGACGCGAACGTCTCGACCACTCGACCGTCGCGGACGCGCACGGCGGCGACTTCCACGATCTCCGCGGTCTCGACGTCCTTCCCCGTGGTCTCGACGTCGATGGCGGTGAAATCACGAAAGGCGTCGGACGCATCACCGATTTCGAGAAGCTGCGCCGCCTTGAACGTGCCGAGAACGACCCCGAGTGACCGCAAGTCGTTAGGTGACAGCGCTTCAGAGCCCATCGACGGCTCTTCGGTAACACGTGCCGTGACCCCCATCTGCGCGAGCAGCGACTCGAGCGCGATTTCCACACCGCCGAGCCGTGGCAGGTCGACGAAGCGATCCTCCGCGCGCGCCGAGCGGAGTCGTTCGGCCAGCTCGACGACGTCCGGGTGATCGGCGGGGTCGCTCAGCTCATCGTGCCGCTCTTCGAGCGGCGAACGCGGCTTGATGTTCTGCGAGAGCAGGTCGCCGACGAGCGCGTCGAGCGATCCATGCGCACGCTCGAGCGCGCCCAAGTTGTGGTAGCGGGACAGGGCAAGCCGCGCGCGCTTCCCCCGGAGATCGCCCTTTGACCAGCGCTTACTCATCTCATGGAGCTCTCGCGCGAAGTCACGCTTCGTGGCGCGAGCGCGCGTCCGCACCTCCTGCAGGAGCGGTGTGGGCAACATTGTGGCGAGGAACGCTTCCCGCACGACGGGGTCACGCGGCTGGGCAATCACGCGCAACGCTGCGAGCACGTAGGCGACAATGGGCTCGTCGGAGAGCGCTCGGCCGTGCGCGAGCCGGCACGCGATGCCAGCGTTGATGAGCGCGGCCTCGAGCCCGTTCCCGATCTCGTGCTTCCGATAGAGAATCGCGACGTCACCCAGTCCGATGCCGTGCTCCGCGCGCTCGCGCAGGATGTCACTCACGAGCCACGCCGACTCGGCGCCGTCCGACTCGAAGTGGAGCGCCGCGACTTCGAACGGCGACGTCCGGTCGGTTTCCGGAATGATGCGGTCGCTGAAGAGCGATCGGTTGAGCGCGATGAGCCGCCGTGCGAGATCGAAGATGTGCCGAGGGCACCGGCGGTTCTCACGCAGGTAGATGGGGATCGCGATGCCGAAGTCGTTCATGAAGCTCGTGAACGCCCTCGGGTCGGCCCCCGCCCACGCATAGATGGATTGCTCGTCGTCGCCGACGGCGAAGACATGTCGGTGATCGCGAGCCAACGCGCGGATGATGCGGTACTGATGCGGGTTGAGGTCCTGGAACTCGTCTACCAGCAGCACGCTCCACCGTGCGCGGACCTCGTCGGCCGCCGGGGTCTCCTCGAGCAGCTCCGCTGCCTTGACCACGAGCATGTCGAAGTCGACGACGTTGCGCTTCGCGAGGTATTCCACGTAGCGCACGAAGAGGCGCTCGTCATCGGGGTAGAGATGGTCGCCGCGGAGCCGATGGACGGAGAACCGGGAAAGGATTTTCCGATGCCGTTGCGGGTTGCCATCGAGCCGGCGAAGCACGATGCGCTGGTATTCCTCGTCGGCGATCCCAAAGCCGGGCGAGAGGCCGACGTGGGAACCGTATTCGCGCAGGACCTCGGCGCAGAAGGCGTGGATCGTACGCCGCTTGATCCCCTCGGCGTGGGACCCGAGTCGCGCGAGCCGGCTCGCGATCTCGTCGGCGGCCTTGTTGGTGAAGGTGAAGGCGCAGATGCGGCTCGGATCGAGCTCCAGCTCCTCGATGAGGAAGCGGATGCGCTCGATGAGGCAGAACGTCTTGCCGGCGCCCGGCCCCGCGAGGACGAGGACGGGAACAGGACCGGCTTCAATAGCCTCCCGCTGCGAGGGGGAGGGGGCGTGTGGGAGGACCCCGGGGGTCAGCGGCTGGAGCGCGAGCTCGGAGACGGCCACGCCGCGAATCTAGCGCCGGTACGGCCGCGGGACGAGGCGTACTCTCGGACACTCATGGGCGTTTCAAGGGGTCAAAGTTTAGGACTCTGACCCAACGGCACCAGCGACTTCCCCAAACAGACCGATTCAGGGTGCCCTACGTATGGCCCGAAATTCGGAACAGGTCGATACCCGTGGCGCTCGTAGAACCGGAGTGCCCGTGTGTTGCTCGCGCCCGTTTCGAGCCAGAGTTCGAGATACCCGAACGAGCGCGCGGCGTCCTCGAGATACTTGAGGATGGCGTGGCCTACGCCCTTGGTTCCGGCGCGCGCGTACATCCGCTTGAGCTCCGCCTCGCGCGCGTCGGCGCCGCCAAGTGCTCGAATCGCGCCGCATCCCACCGCGCGCCCCGTCAATTCATCACGCGCCATCACGAACACGCTTCTCGGGGCTCGCGCGTCTTCCGCGGCGTAGCTTGCCGGCGCGAACCAGCCTACTGCCCGAGTGAGTTCAGCACCAAGTTCTTCGATCAGCTCACGCGCGACCGGGTCGTCGGGATCTGCCGCCTCGATACGGATAGGCGTGCTCCCGCTGGTGTCGCTCATGGATCCGCGACGGCGGTGACCCGGCGCCGATTTCGCAACGCCAACACGATTACCGCGAACGTCGCCGCGGGAATCCAGACGCAAACGATCTCGCTCGCGAGGATTCGAACACCCCGTTCGCTGAAGAACCGGCGGACGCTCATCGGCGAAACGAGAATCGGCCGCCAAGGGAAGAAGTATCGCTCGTCATGAAACGGCACGAAGAACGCCACGCCGCCGCCGCCGGACGTCATGGCGTCCAGGATGCCGTGTGACGCCGTGGCCAGGAAGAGGAACAGCCATGTGCGCGGGCGCGGGACGGGATCATCACGGAATGCAAGCAGGCCAACCGACGCGAGTAATGCCGCGAACGCGATCGAGTGTGAGAAACCTCGATGCCCGAAAGCACTCTCGTACGGGACGCCGAGCCAGAAGCCGATGCCATCCAGATCCGGCACCACGGCGAATGCGGCGCCAAGGATCCAGAACCGTGCGGGCGGGCCAGGGTTCCTGAATGCCGTCCCAAGCGCGAGCGCTGCGGCGGCGTGTGTAAACGCAGAAGCCATGATCGAGCTTAAGGAGTTTCAACGACTCTGACCTCGGCTCTGACCCCTTGATCCGTCAGCGCAGCCGCCGGAGCTCCGCCTCGGACACGATGAATCCGAATCCTGGCCATCCGCCGGACCGCACCGACCGCTCGAACCACCGCCGCGCTTCCGCCGTGTCACCGCGAACCAGGTACCAGTTACCAACGCCGTAGCTCAGCGTGGCTACCTGGACGTCCGCCGTGTCCGGCGGCGTGAAAACCTCGTCAGGGCCGATCTCGCCGCGATACAACTTGAGGCGGCGGGCGTACGCGTTCGTCGTCGCGAGCGAGTCGGGACGGCGCGCAAGCATGGCCCGCGCCTCGTCCGCTCGGCCCGCACGCATGAGCGACATCCACAGCCAGTCCGTCGACCCCGCCAGCTCGCCGGCATCCGGCGCCCTGGGCTGCCCGCGCGCGAAGGCGTCCGCCGCGCCGGCGAAATCCCCGCGCACGAACCTAACGATGCCGAGGTGGTACCAGATGCCGTAGATGGTGGAGTCGAGTGCGGCGCCTCGCGTGAGGTCGGCCATCGCGCGGTCGAACTCGCGCACGGAGAGGTACCGATGCCCGCGCCAGCGGTAGAGCATTGCGTTCGTCGGGGCTATTGCGAGGCCCCGCGTGAAGGTTTCGATTGCCTCGCGGAACTGCCGCGCCCCCGATTGTGCCACGCCGAGCTGGATGATCAGGTCGACGTTCCGCGGGTCCGCGGCAAGTGCGCGTTCGGCGCGTGCGATTGCGCCGGTGTCGCTCTGCGAGCGGTACTCCACGCCTGCGGGCGATCGGTACTGAACGGACTGCGCCAGAGCCTCGCTCGCCGCGACGCTGGTGGCGACAACGAGCGAGAGAATCGTCGATGCACGGGTCATTTGAGCGGTTCGAATGCGACGCGAACGCCGATCGCGTTGGATTGATGTTATTCGACTCTGACCCCAATTAGCGTGGAATCGGCTTGTCGAGCGAATCCCAGTTGTACGCCGCGGCAATACGCCCCTCGATCTCGTTCACGAGTTGGCCGCCGGCGTCGCCGTTGGTCATCATCACCACGCCGTATCCCTTGCGGACATGGGCCAGGAGGTTGCACCGGAAGCCCCAGTTCGCGCCGCCGTGGCTGAAGTACCAGCCCTCTCCGCGTTGTGCGACGCCCAGACCGACAGCGAAGCCTCCGACGCCGATCGGCGCGAGCATCTCGCGCGCCGACGCTTGCGTCAGCACTGCGCCTTTCGGGCCCCGAATCGCTCGCTGCACCTCGATCGCGAAGCGCGCCAGATCACTCGGTGTCGTCCACAGGCCGGCCGCGGCCTGCTCCGGGTAGACGTGCCATGGTGCTCCCATGCGACGCCCCGCGCCGTTATGCGCGCGGGCCGCACGAGCTGCGAGTGCGTCCGCGAGTGGCTGCTCATAGGAACTGTTCGACATCCCGATCGGCGCGAGCACCAGATCACGACCGATCTCGGCGAACGGCCGACCGAGGAAGTCGATCACCGCAAGCTGTGCAAGCGTGACGGCGCCGCCGGAGTACTTCGCGCCCGCATACGGCGGGCGCGCGAAGCGAACCGGCCCGACGTTCGACGGCGACTCGCCGTTCATGATCTGGACGAGCGTTGGACGCGGCGCCGCGGGTTCGTAGCCGGGGAAGCCGAAGCCGTCGTCCGCGCCGGACGTGTGACTGAGCAGCGACCGCAGCGTGACCGGCTGATCACGCGTGAGCTCCGTCGCCGGCACGCGCCAAGACTTGAGGTACGAGTTGACATCGGCATCGAGCGACAGCTTTCCATCCTGCGCGAGCTTCACCACGGCCATGGCGAAAACCGGCTTGCTGATCGACGCGGCCTGAAACACAGTCCCCGTGTCGACGAGCTTCCCCGTTTCGACGTCGGCCACGCCGTACGCCTTCGCCCAGTGGATCTTGTAGTCCTTGATGACCGCGATGCTTAGACCCGGCACCCGGAAACGCTGCATGAGCTCCTGCACGGTTGAGCCGTCGTACCCTTGGCGGTTCGGGGTCTGAGGACCTTCGATGCGAGCAATGATGCTGGCGACATCCCCGTTCTGTGCCGAGAGCGGCCACGTGAAGAGGAGCAGGGACATCACGAACACGAGGTATCGAAGTCGTGGCATTGGGTCTCCTCGTCGCCGGAAAGCCGTCAAATGAGTTCCCGAATGGGGTCAGACCCATTCAGATCTTCGATGGGACAAAGAGCAGCCAGCCGGACGCGGGCGCAACCGTTGGCCTTGACGTGGCCCTCCCTTCGTACTTAACTAGTAGGTTAACTAACCATACGGTTTAGTAAGAATGGCGAGCGACCCGCTCTCGCGAACCTTCGCTGCTCTGGCCGACCCAACCCGTCGCGCGATACTCTCCCGCCTGGCGGCGGGTGAGGCGTCCGTCACGGAGCTGGCGGCGCCGTTCCGTATGACCCTCCCCGCAGTATCGAAGCACCTCAAGGTGCTCGAGCGCGCAGGGCTCATTACTCGCAGTCGCGAAGCGCAGTGGCGTCCACGTCGTCTCGACGCGGCTCCGCTGAAGGAGGTGTCGGATTGGGTCGAGACGTACCGCCAGCTCTGGGAGGAGCGCCTTGGGCGCCTCGATACGTATCTACGCGAGCTCCAGGCCGGGTCCGTCGCGCGCAATCCAAAGGTTGAGCGAACCGATGAGTCTTGAGCCCCAAAGCCGTCTCAAGATCGTGTCGATTACACGACCCGCCGTTCGACGTGGAAGTAAGAGGTAGGAGCAGCACCAGCTAACTCCCGACGGACAGGACCACATGCTCATTCGTGATCTGCGTTACGCCCTTCGTACCCTCTCCCGCTCCCGGGGCTTTGCACTGGCGGTCATCCTGACGCTTGGCCTCGGCATCGGGGCGAACACCGCGATCTTCAGCGTCGTGCGCGGCGTGCTCCTGCGGCCGCTGCCGCACCGCGATGGCGACCGGCTCGTCTACCTCCGCCACTCGATCAAGGGCCCGGGAGGTGAGAGCATCAACTTCTCCGTCCCCGAGATTCTCGACTTCCGGAACGCGGCCAAGAGCTTCGCCGGCATCGCCGAGTACTCGGGGATGATCTACACCCTGGAGGGAGAGCGCGACGCCGTCCGGATGAACGTCGGGCTCGTGACGGGCAACTTTTTCCAGATCATGGGATTGTCGGCGGTCGCCGGCCGACTGCTGAACGAGGGCGACGACGGCCTGAACGTTCCGCCGGTCATGGTGCTCACGCACGAGTACTGGATGAGCCGATTCGGCGGCGATCCGAGCATCATCGGGAAAGCAGTTCGCCTCGGCGGCAAATCCGTGCAGATCATCGGCGTCGTCCAGCCCGCGCCGTACTTCCCGCAGCGCATGGACGGGCTCCTCAACATGGTGATGAGCGAGCACCATACGAGCGCGATGATGGTCCACGGTCGCACGCATCGGATGACGGAGATGATCGCGCGGCTCGCGCCCAGGGCCACGGTCGATCAGGCGAGGACTGAGGTAGCCACGATCCGCAAGCAGGTCGAAGCCGAGCATCGTGACGCGTACGACCCGGGCTCGGAGTATCGCGTCTCCGTGATTCCGTTCCGTGAAGTCCTTGGCGAGAAGGCACGCCTGACGCTCTGGCTGCTCATGGCCGCCGCGGCGTTCGTGATGATCATCTCGTGCGCGAACGTGGCGAACCTGACGCTCATGCGGTCGGTCCGCCGAGAGCATGAGCTCGTGGTGCGGGCCGCGCTCGGTGCCGGGACGGCCCGGCTCCGTCGTCTCCTGCTTGCCGAGAACCTCGTCCTCGCGTTCTCCGGGGCGGCGCTCGGGCTGCTGATCGCGGTAGGTGGCGTGCGGCTTCTGACGACGCTCGCCGAGCGGTATTCGCCGCGGGCGAACGAGATCTCGCTCGACGGCGCGGTGCTGGGGTTCACGGCGCTGCTCGCGATCGTCGTCGCCGTCATCCTATCGTTCGCCCCACGCCTCGCCAAGGAAGGATCGTTAGGCGCGTGGGTCGCGGCGGGCGTGAACCGGATGAGCGGCGGTCTGCGCCGCCAGCGACTGCAGCGGACGCTCGTCGTGGCGCAGATCGCGGTCTCGGTCATCCTCCTGACTGGTGCAGGTCTCCTGACGCGAACCATGCTGCAACTGTCGCACGTGGATAGTGGGCTCAAGACGGACAAGGTGCTCACGATGGAAGTGCCGTTCGACTTCCAGTCGCGGAACGACACGGTCGCGAAGGCCCTGTTCGAGCGGATGCGTCTGGAGATCGCGGCCATTCCGGGCGTGACGGAAGTCGGTGTCGGTTCCACGGTCCCTCTCAGAAGCACGCAGATCCAGCTCGATGTGAAGGCGGAGGGGCGTCCGCTGGCGAGCGGCGAGGCACAGCCGCGTGCGGAGTTCCGCACGGTGAGTCCAGAGTATTTCCGGGCCGGCGGGATCCCACTGGTCAAGGGAAGAGAGTTCTCGGCGACCGACGGTCCGAGCTCGGCGCTCGTCGTGATCATCAACAAGACGCTGGCGGACCAGCTATTCGGCGATCGCGACCCGATTGGCCAGCGCATCGCGTGGACCGGTGATGTCCTGCGCTTCATCGGCATTCGCGGCGACTGGCGTACGGTGGTCGGCGTGGTGGGCGACACGAAGGACGACGGTCTCGACGCGGCGGCACGCGGCGTCGTGTTCCAGCCGCTGGTGCAGGAGGCGCTCTGGGGCGGCGGTCTCGTCATCCGCTCGGACCGTGATCCCAAGGCAGTCGCCCCGGCCGCAACGCGGCTCGTGCGCAACATCGTTCCGCAGGACCCGATCGAGAACGTGATGACGGTGTCGGAGATCAAGGCTGCGAGCGTGGCGCCGCGGCGGTTGAATGCGGTGCTGGTGTCGTCGTTCGGCGGACTGGCGATCATCATCGCGGCCGTGGGTATCGCCGGTGTGCTCGCGTTCTCGGTGAGCGCGCGCACGAACGAGATCGGGATCCGAATGAGTCTCGGCGCCGACAGTTCTCGCGTACAGCGGATGATCCTCTCCGAGGGCGGGGTGCTGCTCGTGGTCGGTCTCGCGTTAGGTGTCCTGGGCGCGCTGTTCGCCACGCGGCTCATGCGTGGGTTGTTGTTCGGCGTCGCGCCGCACGATCCGATGACACTGGTGGGCGTTGCGATCATGATGGCGGTGGTGGGGGTAGGGGCGTGCTGGCTTCCCGCGTTGCGCGCCGCGCGAATCGACCCCGCGATAGCGATACGGAGACAATAGGGGGAAACCGCGTAATTGGGGTCAGACTCGAATTAGCGTTTCGTTGCCCGCGGGCAACGAAACGCTAATTCGAGTCTGACCCCGATTAACCTGACCCCGGACTCTGACCGCGGTTACGTTTGGCGGCCATGAGACCGCCACGTTTCGTTCTCTCTCTCATCGCTGCTGCACTGGCAGCGAGCTGCCACGGCCGTCGCGCCGCGACGACCGTTCCCACGCCGAACATCATCCCGCACGCGGCGTGGGAGACGCAGCCGGCGCTTGGTTACGGGGCCGACGCGACCCGTCGTAACTTGAAGGCCGGAGACAGTCTGGCGTTCCGCGATCTGACGATCGGCGTGCTTGCGGCTTCCACCGATTCGAGCGCCGCGAAGCCTGTCGATGTCGTGCGTCTGAGACTCGCGCGCCGAGCGGCGCGCGAGGAGCGCGACATCCGCGAGGGCGCGGCGTTCAACTGGCAAGGCTATCACGTTGCCGTCGTCGCCATCTACGGGCCGGGAGAGCTCGGCGCCGGACTCGTCGCGCTCGAGATCGCGACCGTTGCGTCGCTAGCCCCGGCCGTGGCCTCGTCGGACAGTGCGGGCGGTGCCGCGCTCCGGCTCCGCGTTCCCCATCGCATTACTCACGTCACGCTCCATCACACCGGGAGCGCCGAGCCGCTTCGGCCCGAGGATGATCCGCGCGAGAAGTTGCGCGGCCTGCAATCGTGGGGCGCGCGAGATCGCAACTGGTGGGACGTCCCCTATCACTATCTGATCGATCTGGACGGCCGGATCTACGAGGGGCGCGACTGGCGCTACATGGGCGAGACGAACACGACCTACGACCCCGAGGGACACTTCCTCATCAGCGTGATCGGCAACTACGAACGTCAGGAAGCAACGCCCGCGCAGATCGAGGCCATCGCTGACCTCATGGCGTGGGCGCTCGCGGAGTTCCATCTGCCGGTGGAGCGCATCGGCGGTCACTACAACTATGCGCAGACCGGATGTCCCGGTGTGCAGCTACGGAAGTATCTCGAGGACGGCACGTTCCGACAGAAGGTCCTCGCGCGGCTGAACGGGCGATGACACGTCGTCGCTCGCGAGGACGGTCGCCCTTCTCAATGCTGTTCCGTCGTTCCGTCACATTCTCCGCACTCGCGATTGCCGGCGCGGTGACAACGCCCGCCACGATCGGAGCCCAGGCGCCCCGCGCGCTCATGCCGATCGAATTCGTCAACTCCGCGGAGTTCCGCTGGTTAGGCAAGACGGTCCACGCGCGTCGCACGCTAGACGACATGACGCAGCCAACCGGCTGGCGCGTCACCGGGACCGCGGACGTGTCGTTTCCCACGGAGCCGCAACTTTCGGCGATGCGGGTCCTGCGGGTGGACATGCGGATGTTCACGGAGGCTCCAGCACCGACGAGCAACCGACTGTCGTCGGTGAACCTGCAGCGGCCCTTCGCGGGCGAGGACTGGACGGCGTACAACCGCATCTCCATGTGGATTCGCTCCGACGTCTCAGGGATCCCGGCGTTGCCCCTCCAGATCTCCTTCAGGAACGATGGTGTCGAGAAGGTGCCGGACCGGTATCGGCGCGAGGGAACGCACTACGTGACGCTGGCGACGAGTGGCTGGCAGCAGGTCGTCTGGGAGATCGAGCCGCTGGCGCGCGACCGTGTGACGAACCTCGAGATCGGCTACTGGGTGAACAAGATGCTCGCCTCGCCCGGAGACCGCGTCTCGTTCGAGATCGGTCGGCTCGAGCTTCAGCGCGTTGATCCGGACCACCACACGGGGTGGAACGTCGCCCCGGGGAAGATCTCGTTCAGTCACACGGGGTATCAGACCGGCACATCCAAGACCGCGCTCGCGAACGACCTCGCAGTGACGCGCTTCTCGCTCATCCGCGTGAGCAACAACGCGCTCGGCGATGTCGTGCTCGAAAAACCGGTCGCGACTTCGCCCACGCGTCTCGGGTCGTTCCAAGTGCTGGACTTCTCCGAGGTCGATACGCCCGGCACGTATGTCATTCGCGCGGGCAACGTGACGACGCGTCCGTTTCGCATTGCGGACGACGTGTGGACGGGAACCGTGTGGAAGGTGCTCAACTTCTTTTACGGGAACCGCTGTGGTTACCACGTTCCCGGTTCCCATGACGTCGATCATCTCGACTGGTTCGCTACGCACGGCAATCAGCGCATCGTGATGAGCGGTGGGTGGCACGACGCCGGCGATCTCTCACAGGGAGTCATCAACACGGGCGAAGCGACGTACGCGATGTTCGCCCTCGCTGAACGTCTGCGTGCCCGGGACGGTGATTCCGCGCTCGTGGCGCGTCTCATCGAGGAAGCAAAGTGGGGGCTCGACTGGGTGCTGCGCGTTCGGTTTCCCGGTGGCTACCGCATGGGCTTCGCGAGCCACAACCTCTGGACGAACAACATCGTCGGCGACGCCGACGATCGCACGCGCGACGCGCGCAACAACCCGAACGCGAACTACATCGCGGCGGCGGCGGAGGCGATCGCGTATCGAGTCCTGAAGGACGTCGAGCCGGAGCTCGCGGCGAGGAGTCTTCGGACCGCCGAAGAGGACTGGGGCTACGCGATCAACGGCGTGGAGGGCCCAGCAACCTGGCACACGCCCGCGTTCGCCGCGACGCGCATGGAGCTCGCGGGCATCGGGATCACCGCGTCAGTGGAGCTCTTCCGCGCGACCGGGAAGCGGCAGTATGCCGACAAGGCCGTCGAGCTCGCGCGCATCGTCGTGGCCTCGCAGCAGAAGCGGCGTGTCGGCAGTGCGTTCCCGCTCGCAGGCTTCTTCTACACGGGTCCCGACCGCGATACGCTGTTCCACCAATTCCATCGCGGAAACGATCAGGCAGGGATCGTCGGCCTCTCCCAGCTCGTGGAAGCACTGCCCCATCATCCGGATTGGATGGCGTGGTACTCGACCATCGCACTGTATGCCGACTATCAGAAACGCGCCGCGACGACGACCGCACCGTACGGCGTGCTGCCCTCGTATGTCTACCGCGTGGGCGATGAGACGAAGGAAGTCGCGGATTCCGGCGCCCTGCACGGCGCGACTCGGGAAGCGTATCGCGCGCAGGTGCTCGCGGGCATGCCGATGGGCGAGGGATGGTATCTGCGCGCGTTCCCGGTGTGGTTCGCGCGACGTGGGAACTTCGGCATTCTGCTCTCGCAGGCGAAGGCACTTTCCGCGTCCGCTCGCCTTCGCGGCGACAGCGACGCGGTCGACCTCGCACACCGTCAGGCGCAGTGGATCGTCGGGCGCAACCCGTTCGTGCAGAGTACGATGTACGGAGCAGGATACGATTGGGCGCAGCAGTACAGCGTCTCATCCGGGGACTTTGTCGGTTCGCTACCCGTCGGCATGCAGAGCCGGCGAGACGCGGACGTTCCGTACTGGCCGTCGCAGAACATGTATGTCTACAAGGAAGTGTGGGTTCATCCCGCGAGCCGGTGGCTCTGGCTCATGGCGGACCTGCTCGATCCAGTGTCGCGCGCCGTGCCGCGAACGCCGGTGTCATTCTCGGTGACGACGACGCCTGCGCCTAACGGTGGTGTGATGATTCGTCTGACCGCGGCCGGTGAGGGCTCTCACACCTTCGCGCTGCGGGCGGAGAATCTCGTCGTCGAGCGGCCGACGCGATTGGTGACGTTCCAAGGCGGCCGCCCTACAACTATAGAGTGGAACGCACGTCGCGCGACGCCCGACGCGCCGTGGGTGGCGGTGGTTGTGCCCGACGGCGATGTGTCGAGACGACACGAGGTGATGCTGGAGCACTGAACCAACCATATGCGGCGATGCGCTGTCCAACGGTGGACCAAAAGCCAACGTTGAACAGGACGCACGCCGCATGTTTGGAGTCGCTCTTGGCGCCATTCTCCTGGCCCTTCCGCAACAGCCTGCCACACGCACGGACACCTCAGCTCCCACGACGACGGCCGTAGCAGTCCGGGCATCGAAGGAGCCGAGCATCGACGGTCGCAATGATGACGTCGCTTGGCAGGAAGCGCCGAAGTACTCGGGCTTCCGGATGTTCCAACCCCGCGTCGACGTCGAGCCGTCGTTCAAGACCGAGTTCCAGGTCGCGTACGACGACAAGCACCTCTACGCGTTCGTGCGGATGTTCGATCCGCATCCGGACAGTATCATGCGCGCGCTCTCACGTCGTGACGTGCGTGGACCGTCGGACCAGATCAAGCTCATCATCGACTCGTACGACGACAAGCGAACGGGCTTCGAGTTCGCGGTGAACCCCGACGGCGTGAAGCGCGACTTCACGATCAGCAACGACAACCAGGAGGACGGGTCCTGGAACGGCATCTGGGATGTCGAGACGCGCGTCGATTCCCTCGGGTGGACGGCCGAGTTTCGCATCCCGTTGTCGCAGCTCCGGTACGCCCCGTCGGAGACACACACGTTCGGCTTCGGGGTGTGGCGTGACATCGAGCGCTACACTGAGCGCTCGTCGTGGCCGGTCTACCGACCGACGCGCAATGGTCTCGCCTCGCAGCTCGGGCGACTCACTGGGATGACCGGCATCACGACGGCGCGACGCCTCGAGGTTACGCCGTATGCCGTGACGAAGAACGTTCAGCGCTCGACGCCTAACAGTCGGTACGAGCGCGCCCAGGAGATCTCCGCTGGCGGCGATCTCAAGTTCGGCATCACGCCGAATGTCACACTCGATGCGACAGTGAATCCCGACTTCGGCCAGGTCGAGGCCGATCCGGCGGTGCTCAACCTGACGGCGTTCGAGACGGTGCTCTCCGAGCGTCGCCCGTTCTTCCTCGAGGGGACCGGAATCTACAGCTTCGAGCTCAACTGCTACAGCGTCGTCGACTGCAGCACGAACGAAGGGCTGTTCTACTCCCGGCGCATCGGTCGTGCTCCGACGCTCATGGGAGCGTACGGTGAAGCCTCGACGCCGGCATCAACGCCAATTGCTGCCGCAACCAAGCTCACGGGACGCACGCGACGCGGGCTCTCGTTCGGCCTGCTCGATGCAGTGACGCGGCGCGTGGACGGCGTGGAAAACGCGACGGTAGAGCCGCTGACGAACTACGCCGTCCTTCGTACGCAACAGGACCTCCGTCAAGGTGAGGCGGGCTTCGGCTTCATCGCCACCGCGGTCAATCGCTCGCTCGATGAGTTCACGCGACCACACCTCCATTCGAGTGCGTTCGCCGTTGGCGCGAGTTTCCGCAATCGATTCTACAAGCAGCAGTACGAGCTTGCAGGCCAGGTCACGGCATCACGCGTCGCGGGCTCGCCCGAGGTGATCCTCAAAACACAGCGGAATTCGGCGCACTACTATCAGCAGCCGGGCGACGATATCGAAGTGGACCCGACGCGCACGTCGCTCTCCGGCCACGCCGAGCAGATCAAGTTCGGCAAGTACGGCGGTGGCATCACGCGTTTCGAGACGAGCATCGTCAGACAGTCGCCGGGATTCGACGTGAACGACGTCGGCCTCCTCCGGCGCGCTGACATCGTGGACTGGAGTACGTGGGGAGCACTGACTTTCCAGGAAGCGAAGGGCATTTACCGGTGGGCGCAGGTCAACGGCAACCACTGGGAACGATGGAACACGTCAGGGGTTCCGCTCGAGAATGCGGTGAACTTCAACGGCCACATGGGCCTCAAGAACAACTGGGACGTGCACCTCGGCGGTACCGTTGGTGGGTTGAGGGAGATCTACTGCGATCGTTGCACGCGCGGGGGGCCTCCGCTCCGCCAGTCGCTGGGGTTCTTCCCCTGGGGTGGCGTGAATACGGACAGCCGGAAAACGGTGTCCGGCGGAATGTGGTTCAACCTCCGCTTCACCGACGAAGGAAACACATACGGCGGCGGGCTCAGCCCGTATGTCAGCCTCCGCGTTTCACCACGCTTCCAGGCCAACTTCAGCGTCGACGTCTCGCGGGACCGGAACAACACGCAGTGGTACGCGAACGTCATCGATTCGACCGGGACCATCCACTACACGTTCGCGCACATCAATCAGCGGACGCTCTCCATGAGCACCCGGCTCAATTACACGATGACGCCGGATCTTACGTTCGAGTTCTATGGACAGCCGTTCCTGGCGACGGGAACCTACACTGATTTTCGCGAGGTCAGCGACACGCCGGACGCGGAAGACTACGACGACCGCTTCGACCCGATCGCGCCGGCCGCGGATGCGAAGACATCATTCAAGTCCAGGCAGCTGCGCACGAACGCGGTCGTGCGGTGGGAGTATCGGCCCGGCTCGACGCTGTTCGTCGTCTGGCAGCACGGACGCCAGGATGACTCCAACCGGAACCCGAATCAGTCGTGGCGCCGCGACTACCGCGAGATCTTCGAGCTGCACCCGGACAACACGTTCCTCATCAAGGTCGCGTACTGGTTGAGCCGGTAATACCACCAGCTCCAGCGGAGGCCCGCGAGCGGTAGACGAGTGTGGCGCGTATATTGGCGCCTATGACACGCTACCATCTCGCCGCCATCGCGGCCGGCCTTCTCGTCGCCACGACCGCCGTCGCCCAGCCTGCCTCCAACGTTAGGCGCGGTACCGCTGCTGCGTGTACGTCCGCCACTGTCGCATGTACCGAGTGGGTGGTGCTCGGCGGCGGTCCGGGACGTTCGCTCATCTACCGCAATTTCCCGCTCGACACACGCAACGACGCCATCACCCGTGTGCTGGTGAGCATTCACGGTGCCGGGCGCGACGCCGATGGATACTTCAAGTCGACGCTCGCGGCAGCATTCCTCGCTGGTGCACTCGAGAACACGCTCATCATCTCACCCCGCATGGCATCGAGCGAGGGCGGGGGGTGCCGTGACTCACTCGCGACGAACGAGATCAGCTGGCACTGCAACGCGTGGCGCTCGGGAGGAGCATCGCCGAAGACGCCGAACGTCACGTCATTCGACTTCCTCGACGAGATACTTCGCAAGGCCACGCGCAAGGAAACCTTCCCCAATGTTCGAGCGGTCGTAGTCGTGGGCCACTCGGCAGGCGGTCAGGTCGTGAACCGCTATTCGATGTCGAACCAGGTGCACGACAAGCTCGGCGTGCCCGTCCGATACATCGTGTCGAACCCGTCGAGCTACGCCTACCCCGACAGCGTGCGGCCGACGAGTGCCGCATACGGCGTTACGGCGCGCGCACCGGGCTACGTGCTGGAGGCGGGGGCGAACACTCCCGCATTCCGCCCCTTCGACGACGCGGGCGACTGTACGACGTACAATCTGTGGCCGTACGGCTTCCGCAATCGCTCGGGTTACTCGGGCAATCAGAGCGATGACCAGCTCCGGCGTCAGCTCGCGTCGCGTCCGGTCACGTACATGCTTGGCGGACTGGATATCCTGCCGTTGGCCGGCTTCGACGACTCGTGCGCCGCGATGGCGCAGGGCCCGACGCGTCTCGCGCGCGGCCAGGCGTTCGCGAAGCTCGTGAACGAGACGCTCGGCGCGAAGCATACGGTGACCGTGATCGGACTGTGCGGCCACAATGCGCGCTGCATGTACACGTCTGAGGCAGCGCTGCCGTTGCTGTTCCCGAAGGAGTAGCGCTGTCTCGGCGACGACACATCTCGATCAGGACAGTTGGTTAAGGCCACTGAACCGCAGAGGACGCAGAGGGACGCGGAGGAAACCCTACCGGGACGCTACAGCGCACCAGCGACAGGAATTGAGGGGAACGGCTTTCAGGGAGAGTAGCGTCCCGAGCGGCCGTCCCCCTCAGTTCATTGGCTCCTGCCAGTATCCCGTTAGGCAGTCCTCCGCGTCCTCCGCGTCCTCTGCGGTTGATGCGTTTCACTGGTTCAGACGTCACGCATCGAAGAAGCGCTCAGCGTGTTGGTACGGGACGCCGAGGCGCTCTGCAAGCGTGCGATCAGCCGCCGAGTGGCCAACGAGGATGCTGCGGTCGAGCGCGACGTGATGGCGGAGGGCGAATTCCAGGAACGACCCCGGTAGCGGCTTCCGGCACCAGCACACCGGGGGACCGGCTTCGTGCGGACAGCACGCGATCTCGATCGCGAGGCCAAGCTCCGAGCGCACCTGTTCGAGCTCGTCGCGTAGCGCGGCAACCGTGATCTTGCCGGCGGCGACATCAGGACGCCACGCATGCGCGAAGAGGAGCCACCCGTCGCGTGAGTAGCGTTCGAGTATCACACGACCGGCAGGGGCCACCAGGTCACCGTAATCGAGCATGATCGCGCGCGCCGTACCGTTCGACGGACGCCTCAGGAACGGACGCTCCTCGACCGTCGTGAATCCTTCGTCTACGACAGGCGGCTCCACGGACCGCTCGTAGCGGAATTGCGCGTCGGGGCCAAAGAAGCGCGGGTCGTCCTTGCCTCGAGCGCGGATGTCCTCGGGAGTCGGCAGGCTTCCGTGAACCTCGATCATGCGCGTGATCGCGTTGATCTGCGCATCGGCCACGCTCGTCGTCACCCAGATGCACCGCGCCGGCACGCCGTGCATCCACGCCATCTCGACGACCTCGTTCCGCGACTTCCGCGACGGGTACGTGTTGTCCAGCACCCAACACTGCCGTCCGTCGCGGAGCCCTGCCTCGAGCTGCGGCACCAGGTCCGCGAGTGCTCCTCCGCGCATGTCGCGGTTCAGGCGCTCGTAACCGGCCGCCTCGAGCTCGAGCGCCACGCTGGTCTTCCCGGCGCCGGGCATGCCCATCACCAGCACGACGTCCCCCCGTGCACCATCGGCCGGACGCCGCTGTGAGCGCGGGACGCGCATCAGGCGCCCCGCGTAGCGTCCGTCCAATTGCTCGCGATCGGCGTCCGCCAATCTCACGGACAACGCACGCGAGAGCGAGTGCGCCGTCTCTTCGCGCGTCGCGCCCGGAATCGGCGCCACCACCGGACTCAAGTCCATGAGCCACGCGAGCGCGATCTCGGCAGGCGTGGCGTTGTGCCGCGCCGCGATTTCGGTGAGGGTCGCGTCGCGGGCCAACTTGCCCGCACGCTCTCCGCCTAACGGGCGGTAGGCGATGAGCCGAATCCCGTGATCCCGACAGTACTCGGCCACCCCGTTCCGCAGGTTCTCGTCGTCGAGGGGTGAGAGGCTCACTTGAACGGACGCGATGTCCGTGATTCGGCGCGCGGCCTCGATCTGTCCGACCGTGACGTTGCAGAGGCCGATGTGCGTGATCGTTCCCTCAGCCTGAAGCGCGGCCAGTGCCCGCATGCTCGTCTCGAAGGGCGTCTTCGGATCGACAGCGTGGAGCTGGTACAGGTCGATCGCGTCGACATCCAGGGCCCGTCGGCTCGCCTCACACGCCGCGCGGAGTGCCTTCGCCTTGGCGTCGGCTACCCACTTGCCGCCGGGGCGACGGAGCCCGCCTTTCGTGGCCACTGTGATAGTCGATCGGTCACCCGCCCACCCGCGGAGGGCCTGCGCGATCAGACGTTCGTTGTGCCCGGTTTCGCCGTCGTGGTGGCAGTAGGCATCCGCCGTGTCGAGCAGCGTCGCCCCGGAGTCGAGGGCCGCGCGAATGACCGCGACTGAGCGCGCGTCATCGCGGTCCGGCGCGGTGGACAGGCGCATACAGCCGAGCCCGATCATCGGGGATTTTCGAGCGTCCAAACCATTTCGACCTTTAGCCGGTCTAAAGGAGCATGTCCGACTCCGGCTCGCGATCGCGCTCCGAAGTCCTCCAGGGCACGCTCGAGATGCTGACCCTGAAGGCCCTCACGCTGCAGCCCATGCACGGCTGGGGGATCTCGATCCGCCTCCGACAGATGTCGGGCGACGTGTTCGACGTCAACCAGGGGTCACTGTACCCCGCGCTCCAGCGGATGCTGCGGAGAGGTCTCATCCGCGCGTATTACGCGGACAGCGAGAACAATCGCAAGGCCCGCTACTACGAGATCACCCGCGAGGGCCGTCGCCATCTCGAGGAGCAGATGGCGGAATGGGAGCATTCCTCGCGCGCGGTGAACCGGGTGCTGCGCTTCGCACCGCAGGGAGCGTAACCATGGCCTGGTACCACGGCGTGCGCACGGCGTTCGACGGTATCGTGCGGCGCAGACGCGAGGAATGGCAGATGGACGACGAGATGCGATTCCACATCGAAATGGAGGCACGTCGACTCGTGCGCGAGAAAGGAATCTCCGAAGAGCAGGCGCGACTCGAGGCCGAGCGTTCGTTCGGCGGTGTGGAGCGCTACAAGGACGCCGTGCGCGACGAGCGCGGCACGTCGTGGTTCGAGGACATGGTGCAGGACGCGCGATTTGGTTTCCGCACGCTGCGCCGCCGGCCGGGGTTCACGACCGTTGCCTCGCTCACGCTGGCGCTGGGCATCGGCGCGAGCACGACGCTCTTCGGCGTCGTGAAGGCCGTGTTACTCACTCCCCTCCCATACGGGAATCCCGAAGGCGTCGCGGTCCTCTGGAGCGCGTGGAAGGGGTTCGATCAAACCTGGCTGTCATTCGATGAGTACGAGGGATGGAAGGCGGACATCCCCGCATTCGCGAATGTCGGGCTGTTCAGCGACGGTGCCGTGAACCTGACGCAAAACAACGAGTCAGAGCGCCTGCGCGCCGGGTTCATCGATCGTGAGATCCTGCCGATTCTGGGTGTGGCCCCGGCGCTGGGACGCAACTTCTCCGCCGAGGAAGACACGCCGAACGGGCCGAGCGTGATTCTGCTCGGGGACGACGTGTGGCGTCGCCGGTTCGGCGCCGACCCGACCATTGTCGGCCGGTCCATCGAGGTCAATGGGCGTGCGCGCGAGATTGTTGGCGTCATGCCGCCCGGCTTCCGCCTCCCGCTCGACTTCGGCGCCAGCGGTCCCACGCTGGCGTGGATCCCGTTAGGTGCGACGGCCGAGCAGAGCGGTGCCATCCCCGGACCGGCGTTTCAGCAGGGCGGGGGGAATCACGGGTTCTATGCGGTCGCGCGTCTCCGCCCGGGCGCGACCGTGGCACAGGCGAACAAACAGCTCACCGATCGTGTCGCGCAGTTGCGTCGCGAAGGAGTGTATCCCGAAGAGCAGCAGTTCCGGGCGTTCGCCGTGGGGGTCGAGGATCAGGTCACCGGACGGCTCGAGCCGGTGCTGCTCGTGGTGTTCGCCGCCGTCGGCTTCGTGCTGCTGATCGCGTGCGTGAACGTCGCCGGGCTGTTGCTGGTCCACGGGGAACAGCGGCGTCGCGAGATGGCCCTGCGCGTGGCGTTAGGCGCCGGCGGTCGCCGCCTCACGCGGCAGCTTTTCACCGAGACGGTGGTTCTCGCGGCGCTCGGTGCCGGGCTTGGTGTCGCGCTGGCTGGAGTGGGCGTGTGGCTGGTGCGCAACTTTGCGCCGGCGGCGCTGCCTCGGGTTGCGGAGACGCAACTCGACCCCGTGGTTCTGACGTTCGCCCTCGGGGTAGGCGTGCTCGCGGCGCTCGTCGCGGGCTTGCTCCCTGCGTTTCAGGCGCGCGGCGTTGCGCCGAGCGCGGAGCTGCGGGACGGCGGCAGGACGGCTACATCCGGGCCGGGCCGACTGCGCTGGCGTCAGACGCTCGTCGCAACCGAAGTCGCCCTCGCCGTGGTGCTCGTCATCGGCGCAGGGCTTATGATCCGTAGCGTGGCGAACCTCTTTGCCATCGACGCCGGCATTCGTCCGGACGGCGTGCTCACGATGCGACTCTCGACGCCCGCGGCGTGGTACCCCGATTCGCTGCGCGTGAGTGCGTTCCACGATGAGCTGCGGCGTCGCGTGTCCGCGCTGCCGGGGGTCGAAGCCGTGGGCCTCGTGCGGATTCTTCCCCTCGCGACCGAGATGGGAGACTGGGGACTCCAGGTCGAGGGCTACACGCCGCCGCCTAACCGGGGGACGCCGGGCGACTGGCAGGTGGTCACGCCCGGGTACTTCGAGGCAATGGGACTTCGCCTCGTGCAGGGTCGCTTCTTCGACGATCGCGACCAGATGGACGCTCCACCCGCCATGATCATCAACCGCCGCTTCGCCGAACTCTATCTGCAAGGACGCTCACCGCTGGGCGCGCGGGTTCGCATCGGTGGGCCGAACTCGAACGCGCCGCAGTACACCATCGTCGGCATCGTCGAGAACGTTCGGCACAACGGGCTGACGCGCGAAGTGAAGGCGCAGTTCTACGCCCCTCAACCGCAGTTCGCCACGAACCCCGGCAACACGAGTCGCACGATGACGCTCGTCGTGCGCGGGAACAGCGACCCCCAGCACCTCATCGCTCCGGTTCGCGCTGCGATTCGCGGCCTCGATCCGCGCCTCCCGATTTCCGAAGTGCGAACGATGAACGAAGTCGTGGATCAAGCGATCGCGGCGCCGCGATTCGCGATGGAGCTACTCGGCCTCTTCGGCGTCCTCGCGCTCGTGCTCTCGGCCATCGGCATCTTCGGGATCGTCGCGCAGGTGGTGGCGTCGCGGACGCAGGAGTTCGGCATCCGCGCGGC
>Ga0075421_100002152_pt1 | contig 23374 bp, 19 predicted proteins | sample SoiMetdeltSBSDD5_FD_75292 | JGI IMG/M metagenome (GOLD analysis project Ga0075421, IMG submission 75292) | Bulk soil microbial communities from a Populus tree surrounding site in Tennessee, USA - Soil MetaG P. deltoides SBSDD5 | ecosystem: Environmental > Terrestrial > Soil > Tree plantation...
CCATCGTGGTGCCGCCGCCGCAGATGGTGGCCAACATGAAGGTCGGCAACATGGATGCCTTCTGCGTCGGTGAGCCGTGGAACGAGCAGCTCGTCAACCAGGGCATCGGCTTCACGGCCTGCACCACCGGCGAGGTCTGGGCCAAGCACCCCGAGAAAGCGCTCGGCATGCGGGCAGCCTGGGTCGACAAGCATCCCAACGCCGCGCGCGCACTGCTGATGGCGGTGATGGAAGCGCAGCAGTGGTGCGAGAAGATGGAGAACAAGCAGGAGCTAGCCGAGATCGTCGGCAGGCGCCAGTGGTTCAACGTGCCGGTGCCCGACATCATCGGCCGGCTGAAGGGCGACGTGAACTACGGCAACGGCCGGGTTGCCAAGGGCACCAAGGAATACATGAAGTTCTGGAGCGACCACGCCTCCTATCCCTTCAAGAGCCACGACGCCTGGTTCATCACCGAGGACATCCGCTGGGGCAAGTTGGAGCCGTCCACGGACATCAAGGCGCTGGTCGACAAGGTCAACCGCGAGGACGTCTGGCGCGACGCCGCCAAGGCGCTGTCGCTGGCGGCGTCCACCATCCCGGCCAGCACCTCGCGCGGCAAGGAGACCTTCTTCGACGGCAAGGTGTTCGATCCGGCCGACCCGATGGCCTACCTGAAGAGCCTTTCCATCAAGCGCGCGGAAGTCTGATGCGCAGAGGTCTGATGCACAGCTGGCCGTCATGCGGGACGGCCAGTTTTTCCGTTCATGGAGACGATTGATGAATATGACCGTTCGCAAGGCCGAGGCGGTTGAGGCGCTGCCAGTCAAAAAGGCCGCCGAGGTCGTGCGGTTGAAGGCGCGCAAGGCGAGCCTGGCCGACAGCCGGCTGGTGGCCAGCCTGTCCAATGCGGCAGCGCGGGTGATCCCGCCGCTGGTGATGCTGGGGCTGCTGCTGATCGTCTGGGAGCTGCTGTGCAGCAAGCCGGGCGCGACGCTGCCCTCGCCCACCAAGATCTGGAGCGAAGCGCGCGACCTGATCGTCGACCCGTTCTTCGTGGCGGGTCCGCAGGACATCGGGCTTGGCTGGCGTGTGCTGACCTCGCTGCAGCGGGTGATGATCGGTTACGGCCTGGCGGGTGTGATCGGCATCGCGCTCGGCACGCTGATCGGCCAGTCGGTGTGGGCCATGCGCGGGCTCGATCCGATCTTCCAGGTGCTGCGCACCATCTCGCCGCTCGCCTGGCTGCCGATCTCGCTCGCCGCCTTCCGCGACAGCCAGCCGTCGGCGATCTTCGTGATCTTCATCACCTCGGTATGGCCGATCATCATCAATACCGCGGTCGGCATCCGCAACATCCCCGAGGACTACCGCAACGTGGCGCGCGTGCTGCGGCTGAACCAGTTTGAGTTCTTCACGCGCATCATGATCCCGTCGGCGGCGCCCTACATCTTCACGGGATTGCGGATCGGCATCGGCCTGTCCTGGCTCGCCATCGTGGCGGCCGAGATGCTGACCGGCGGCGTCGGCATCGGCTTTTTCATTTGGGATGCGTGGAACTCCTCGCGCCTGTCCGACATCGTCGTGGCGCTGGTCTACATCGGCATGATCGGCTTCCTGCTCGACCGCTTGGTGGCGTTCCTCGCCAGCATCGTCACGCGCGGCACGGCCACCAACTGAGGGCACGAACATGACGTATCTGAAGATCGATCACGTCGATAAGACGTTCCTGCGCGGCTCGCAGGAGACCGAGGTTCTGTCCGATGTCACGGTCGAAGTGGCGAAGGGCGACTACGTTTCCATCATCGGCCACTCGGGCTGCGGGAAGTCGACGCTGCTCAACATCGTCGCCGGGCTGACGCCGGTCACGCGCGGCGCGGTGCTGCTCGAGAACAAGGAGGTCAACGATCCGGGTCCGGATCGCGCGGTGGTGTTCCAGAACCATAGCCTGCTGCCGTGGCTGACCGTGTACGAGAACGTGCGCCTCGCCGTCGACAAGGTGTTCTCCGGCAGCAAATCGCGGCGCGGGCGGCACGACTGGGTGATGCACAACCTCAACCTCGTGCAGATGGCGCATGCCAAGGACAAGCGGCCGGCGGAAATCTCGGGCGGCATGAAGCAGCGCGTCGGCATCGCCCGTGCGCTGTCGATGGAGCCCAAGGTGCTGCTGCTGGACGAACCGTTCGGTGCGCTCGATGCGCTGACGCGCGCGCACCTGCAGGATTCGGTGATGGCCATCCACCAGAAGCTCGGCAACACCGTGATGATGATCACGCACGACGTCGACGAGGCGGTGCTGCTGTCGGATCACATCGTCATGATGACGAACGGGCCGGCGGCGCGCATCGGCGAGGTGCTGCACGTGCCGCTGGCGCGGCCGCGCAAGCGCCTCGAGCTAGTTGCCGATCCGGCCTACATCCGCTGCCGCCAGCGGGTGCTGGAGTTCCTGTACGCACGCCACAAGGCCCCGACGCTGCAAGCCGCCGAATAGGGCCGCCGAATAGGAGGTGACCATGCGTCCAGGGCTGCGTCGCGAGCGGCTGGTGGTAGTCGGCAACGGCATGGCGGGGCTGCGCTTCCTCGAGGAACTGGTGCGGCGCGCGCCGGGCCGCTTCGATGTGACGGTGGTGGGGGCAGAGCCGGACCCCGCCTACAACCGCGTGCTGCTGTCGTCGCTGCTGGCGGGCGATATCGGTGTCGGCGACGTCGAGCTGAAGCCGCACGAGTGGTACGCGGAGCATGGCGTCGCGCTGGTGACCGGGCAGCCGGCGTGCGCGCTGGATGCGGCTCAGCGCACTGTGACGCTCGGCAACGGCGAGGTGCTGGGCTTCGACCGGCTGGTGCTGGCGACGGGCTCCGATGCGATCCGGCTGCCGCTGCCGGGCAGGGACCTGGCGGGCGTCATGACGTTCCGCTCGCTGGCCGATATCGCCGGCCTGGAGCAGGCGGCGTCGGAGGGACTGCCGGCGGTGGTGATCGGCGGCGGCTTGCTCGGCATCGAGGCTGCGTACGGGCTGGCGCGGCGCGGTGTTCCGGTCACGCTGGTGCACCTGATGGACCGGCTGCTGGAGCGGCAGCTCGATGCCGAAGGCGCGCGGCTGCTGGCGGCTGCGATCGAGGCCAAGGGAGTGCGGGTGCTGCTGGGAGCCGAGACGGCCGCGATCCGCGGCGGCGCGGCGGTCGAGACCGTCGAGCTGAAGGACGGGCGGGTGCTGCCGTGCGGCCTGGTGGTGATGGCGGTCGGCATCAGGTCGAACACGGCGCTGGCGCCGAGCGGCGGCCTGCAGGTGAAGCGCGGCATCGTCGTCGATGATGGCATGCAGACGTCGGCGTCCGGCATCTACGCGATCGGCGAGTGCGCCGAGCATCGGGGCGTGTGCTACGGGCTGGTGGAGCCGTGCTACGAGCAGGCGCGAGTCGCCGCCGCGGCGATTGCGGGCGAGCCGGTGCGCTATGCGGGCTCGGTGCTGGCGACCAACCTGAAGGTGTCGGGCGTCTCCGTGTTCTCGGCCGGCGACTTCGAGGGTGTCGGCGCCGAGGCGATCGTCGTTCGCGATGCCGGCGTCGGCTCGTATCGCAAGCTGGTGGTGCGCGAGGAACGCCTGGCCGGCGTGGTGCTGGTCGGTGATACCGCCGAGGCGCTGTGGTACGCGGACCTGATCCGTGCGGGCACGCCGGTGTCGGCGCTGCGCGAGGCGCTTGCGTTCGGTCAGGCGTTCGCGGAGGCGGCCTGATGAGCGGCCAGGATTTCACCGACGAGCAGAAGCGCTACCTCGAGGGTTTCGTCTCGGGCGTACAGGCCTCGCGCGCGGCTGCTGGCCTGAAGCCGCTGGCGGGGGTCGGCGGTGGCGGTGCGGCGCAGCCGGCCGGGCCGGATGCCGAGCATCTGAAGGCGATGGCGCGCTGCGAGGCCGAGGGCAAGAAGCTGTCGCCGGAGGAGAAAGCCAAGCGCGACGAGCATCCGTTCGATGCCTACGCGCGCCTGAAGGCGGAGAGTGCGAAGGGCCAATACGCCAAGGGCGTCGACAATTTCCGCTGGCGTTTCCACGGGCTTTTCTATGTGGCGCCGGCGCAGAACGCCTACATGTGCCGGTTGCGTGTGCCGAACGGAATTCTGACCCACTGGCAGCTGGCGGGCGTCGCGGACATCGCCGAGCGCTATTGCCACGGCTATGCGCATGTCACCACGCGCGCCAACCTGCAGGTGCGCGAGATCGCGGCCGAGAACGCCATCGCCGTTCTCGAGGATCTGGCCGAGATCGGCCTAGTGGCCAAGGGTTCGGGTGCCGACAACATCCGCAATGTCACCGGCTCGCCCACAGCCGGCATCGACGCTCAGGAGCTGCTCGACAGTCGTCCTTATGCGCGGGCGTGGCATCACCACATTCTCAACGACCGCTCGCTGTACGGCCTGCCGCGCAAGTTCAACGTTGGCTACGACGGCGGCGGAATTATTCCGGTGTTGGAGGACACCAACGACATCGCCTTCACGGCGGTGCGGGTGGCAGACGGTGCGGGTGTCGAGCCGGGCGTTTGGTTCCGCCTGGGTCTCGGCGGCATCACTGGGCATCAGGATTTCGCGCGGCCGACCGGCGTACTGGTCAAGCCTGAGGATGCCGTTGCGGTGGCCGATGCCATCGTGCGGGTGTTCATCGATCACGGCGATCGCGCCGACCGCAAGAAGGCGCGCCTCAAGTACGTGCTCGACGACTGGGGCTTCGACAAGTTCCTGGCCGCCGTCGAGGCGAAGCTCGGCCGGTCGCTCGCTCGCGTGCCGCAGGACTTCGTGACCGAGCCCAACCGGCAGGACCGCCAGGCGCATATCGGCGTGCACGCACAGAAGCAGGCGGGCCGCGTCTGGGTAGGCGTGTCGCTGCCGGTCGGCCGCATGACGGTGGCGCAGATGCGCGGCCTCGCGCGCATCTCGCAGGATTTCGGCGACGGCGATATCCGCCTCACGGTATGGCAGAACCTGCTGATCTCGGGTGTGGCCGACGACAAAGCTGACGAGGTCGAGCAGCGCCTGCAGGCCATCGGGCTCACAGCGAAGGCATCAAGCGTGCGCGCGGGGCTGGTGGCGTGCACCGGCAATACCGGCTGCAAGCTCGCCAACTCCAATACCAAGGACACGGCGCTGGCCATCGCGGCGCACGTGGAGGCGCACGTGCCGCTCGATACGCCAATCAACGTGCACCTCACGGGCTGCCCCAACTCGTGCGCACAGCACTACATCGGCGACATCGGCCTGATCGGCTGCCGCGTGCCACTGGCCGACAGCGACGACATGGTGGAGGGGTTTCACGTGCACGTCGGCGGCGGTTTCGGCGCGGAGGCCGCCATTGCGCGCGAGCTTTTCCGCGACGTGAAGGTGGATGACTGCCCGGCGGTGGTCGCGCGCATTCTGGCGGCGTACATGGCCAACCGCGCAGGCGTGGACGAGACGTTCGTGACCTTCAGCCGCCGCACCGATGTCGCCGTCCTGAGGGCAATGGTCGAGGCCGTCGATCTGGAGGCCGTCGCATGAGCGACCCGGCCACAGCTGCATTTTCCAAAGCGCGCGTCGCCGCCGTCCCCTCGCCCCTTGAGGGACAGGGAGGGGGGGATCGCAAAACGTCGGCCGTAGGGAGTCCCCCCACCCCTAACCCCTCCCCACGTCATGGCGAAGCCGGGCTCGGCATGGACGTGGGCGGGGGATCGGCTCGGAGTGTGCAGCTGGTCGAGCAAGGGGTAGCCGCATGACGATCCAGGATGCGCGTGCGGGCGGCGTGCCCGTGATCCCCGACGGTGCGCCGTTCTCGATGGAGCAGCGCGCGTGGCTGAACGGCTTCTTCGCCGGCCTGCTGTCGCTCGACACCAAACCCGGCATTTCGCCGCTGACGGGAGAATTGCCCGGCGCTGCGACCAAGGCGCTGGCCGGTGACGGCGACGATGGGGAGGCGCCCTGGCACGACGCGGCCATGCCGATCGACGAGCGCATGCAGCTGGCCGAAGGCCGGCCGCTGAAACGCAAGCTGTTCGCGGCCATGGCGCAGCAGGACTGCGGCCAGTGCGGTTTTCTGTGCGAGACCTATTCGGCGGCCATCGCAGCGGGCACGGAAAGCAAGCTGAACCTGTGCGTCCCCGGCGGCAAGGAAACCAGCCGCATGCTGAAGCGGCTGCTCGAAGAGGTGTCGGCGCCAGCTGGACCTGGAGAGGTCGCGCCTGCGGACGCCAAGCCTGCGCGACAGGCCGAGCCGGTCAAGGAACTCGGACAGCGCGGCTACCGCCGCGATGCGCCGGTCGATGCCGTGTTCCGCTCGGCGACGCGCATCAACGGGGCGGGCTCGGAGAAGGACACGCGCCATGTCGTGATCGACATCTCCGCGTCTAGCCTCAGTTATGCGCCGGGCGACAGCTTCGGGCTCTATGCGAGCAATTGCCCGCAACTCGCCGATGCGGTGCTGGCAGCGATGCGCGCGCCACCGGACTTCCCGGTCGGCGGCAAGGCATTCCGGCAGGCGCTGATCGAGGACTATGCGCTGGGCCAGGCGCCCGATGCGCTGCTCGAGCTGATCGGCTACCTGGCGAGCGGCGCCAAGCGCAAGAAGGCAAAGCTGCTGGCGGCGGGCAATGATCCCGACGGCGACGCCGCCGCCATCGACGTGCTGGCGGCGCTGCACGCGTTCGGTCCGATCCACCCCGATCCCGAAGCATTCCTGGAATGCCTGGAGCCGCTGCAGCCGCGCCTTTACTCGATATCGTCGTCGCCGCTTGCGACGCCGGGCGAGGTGCACCTGACGGTCGATGCGGTGCGCTACGACATCGATGGGCGTGCGCGGCTCGGCGTGGCGTCCACGTTCCTTGCAGACCGGCTGTCGCCGGGAGCGGGCCTCAAGGTCTACCTGCAGAAAGCGCACGGCTTCGGGCTGCCGGAGGATGCGGGCAAGCCGATCATCATGGTTGGTCCCGGCACCGGCATTGCGCCGTTCCGGTCATTCCTCTGGCAGCGGCATGCGATGAAGGCGCATGGCAGGGCCTGGCTGTTCTTCGGTCACCAGCGCGAGGCGAGCGACTTCTTCTATCGCGACGAGCTGGAGAACCTGACGGCATCGGGTGCGCTGACGCGGCTGTCGACGGCATGGTCGCGAGACAGTGAGCGCAAAGTCTATGTGCAGGATCGTATGCGCGAGGCGGGCACCGAGCTGTGGGCGTGGCTGCAGGAGGGCGCGCACTTCTATATCTGCGGCGATGCCAAGCGCATGGCCAAGGACGTCGAGACGGCGCTGATCGAGATCGCCATAGCGCACGGCGGCAAGAGCGAGGGCGGCGCCAAGGAGTATCTCGCCGGGTTGAAGGCGGCGGGCCGCTATCAGGCGGACGTGTATTGATGGCGGGCGATGCCGTCCATTCGCCCTCTCCCCGTCAACGGGGAGAGGGACAAGCGCCAACCATCCGCACCACGTGTCCGTATTGCGGGGTGGGGTGCGGGGTGCTGGCAACGCCGGATGGGGCTGGCGGAGCATCGATCGCCGGCGACGGCGAGCATCCGGCCAATTTCGGCAGGCTGTGCTCGAAGGGCGCGGCGCTTGGCGAGACGCTGGGTCTCGATGATCGGCTGCTGCATCCCATCATCGGCAACCGGCGCGTCGGCTGGGACGAGGCGCTCGAGCATGTGACAAGCGGGCTGCGCCGCATCATCCATGCGCACGGACCGGAGTCGGTGGCCTTCTATCTGTCAGGCCAGCTGCTGACCGAGGACTACTACGTCGCCAACAAGCTGGCGAAAGGCTTCATCGGCACGCCGCATGTCGATACGAACTCGCGGCTGTGCATGGCCTCATCGGTGGCGGGCCATCGCCGCGCGTTCGGCGCCGACATCGTGCCGCAGTGCTACGACGACCTGGAGCTCGCCGACCTCGTGGTGCTGGTCGGCTCCAACGCGGCCTGGTGCCACCCGGTGCTGTATCAGCGCATCCAGGTGGCGCGCGCCGAGCGCGGCATGCGCGTGGTCAACATCGATCCGCGGCGAACGGCGACGAGCGAGGGCACCGATCTGCACCTGTCGATCAGGCCGGGCACCGATGCCCAGCTTTGGAACGGCCTGCTGTGCTGGCTGTTCGATCGCGGCGCTCTCGATTGGGGGTTCATCCGCGAGCATACGGAGGGGTTCGAGGCGGCGCTCGATGCTGCCCCGGCCGGGTGCAGCGGCGTCGCGGCGGTTGCGCGCGAGACCGGGCTCGCGGCCGCCGACATCGAGACGTTCTATCGCTGGTGGACCGAGACGCCGCGGGTGGTGAGCTGCTACTCGCAGGGCGTCAACCAGTCGGCGCAGGGGACCGACAAGGTCAACGCCATCATCAATTGTCACCTCGCCACGGGCCGCATCGGCAAGCCGGGCTCGGGGCCGCTGTCGCTGACCGGCCAGCCCAACGCCATGGGCGGACGCGAGGTCGGCGGGCTCGCCAACATGCTGGCGGCGCACATGGGCTACTCGGAGGTGGAGCGCGACCGCGTGCGCCGCTTCTGGGGTGCGCCGAACCTGGCGCGGGGCGAGGGCCTGAAGGCGGTGCAGATGTTCGAGGCCATCGCCGACGGCCGCATCAAGGCGCTTTGGGTGATGGGCACCAATCCGGCGGTCAGCCTGCCGCGCGCGGATCATGTGCGCGAGGCGATGCTGCGGCTGGAGCTGCTGGTGGTGTCGGACAACGTCGCGAGCAACGACAGCGTCAACCTCGCGCAGGTGCGACTGCCGGCTGCGGCCTGGGGCGAGAAGGACGGTACCGTCACCAACTCGGAGCGACGCATCTCGCGGCAGCGGCCGTTTCTGCCGTTGCCGGGAGAAGCTCGCCCCGATTGGTGGATGCTCTGCGAGGTGGCCCGGCGCATGGGTTGGGGCGGTGCCTTCTCGTACAGGTCGGCGGCCGACATCTTCCGCGAGCATGCCAGCCTGTCAGGGTTCGAGAACAACGGCAGCCGCCTGTTCGACATCGCGGGGCTGGCGCGCCTCGTCGACGAGGATTACGACGCGCTTATCCCCGTGCAATGGCCGGTCCGCGCGGGTTACCTATCCGGGACCGAGCGCATGTTCGGTAGCGGGACATTCGCGTCCCCGTCGCGGCGCGGGCGCTTCCTGGCCGTGGGGCCGGGCCGTCTCGCCAGCGCGACCGGCGGCGACTGGCCGATGCTGCTCAACACCGGACGGGTGCGCGACCAGTGGCACACCATGACGCGCACCGGGCTGAGCCCGCGCCTTGCCGTGCACGTCGCCGAGCCGTTCGTGGAAATGCACCCCGCCGACGCCGCCGCGCTCGGCCTGCAGCAGGCCATGCTCGCCCGCGTCGAGACCGCGCACGGGAACGCGGTGCTGCGCGTCATGCTGAGCGAGCGCCAGCGGCCGGGCTCGGTATTCGCGCCGATCCACTGGTCGGGCGAGAACAGTTCCGCCGGGCGCATCTGCGCGCTGGTGCAGCCGGTCACGGATCCCGTCTCGGGCCAGCCCGAGGCCAAGGCGACGCCGGTCCGCGTGACGGCGTTGCCGGTCGGCTGTCACGGGTTCGTGCTGTCGCGGGGACCGATCGAGACGGGCGAGGATGCTGGCGGGTTCGCGTACTGGGCCCGCGCCCGCATGCCGGCCGGTCACGCGACGTTCTTCGCACTTGCGGCCGCGCCGTCGAATTGGCGGGCCTGGGCGGAGACGTTGCTGCCCGCTGGCGAGGCCCTGACCTACGAGGATGCGCGCGCCGAGCAGTTCCGCACCGCCGTGCTGCGCGAGGGCCGGCTCGAGGCCGTGCTGTATGCCGCGCCGACGCCCGCGCTGCCGTCCGTCGAGTGGCTGAAGACCTGCTTTGCCCTGCCGGTCATCGAACCGGGGCTGCGCCGCTCGCTGCTGGCCGGGCGCCCGGTGGGCGGCGCCGACGACGGACCGGTCGTTTGCGCCTGCTTCCAGGTCGGGCGCAAGCGCGTCGAGGCGGCGATTGCCGACGGCGCCGGTACGGCGGCGCAGGTCGGTGTCGCCACCCGCGCCGGCACCAACTGCGGCTCCTGCCTGCCCGAGATCAAAACCCTGCTCGGCGGAGCAGCGCCTGTCCTGCCTGCAGCGGCGGAGTAGATGCGATGCGAGACGTACAGCCCATCGAGACACGCCCAGCCCGCATGCGTGCGCTGGCGGTTTTGCCGGTGTTCTTCGCGCTTCAGGGTCGCCGAGTGGTCGTTGCCGGTGCCGACGACGGCCCCGTCTGGAAGGCCGAGTTGCTGGCGGCTGCAGGCGCGCATGTGGACGTTTTCACGACGGCGCGGTCGGCCGACCTCGATGCGCTGTGTCACTCGCCTCCGGCCGGCAGCGTTCGCATCATCGAACGCGAGTGGCAGGCCGATGATCTCGATGGTGCGGCGCTGGCGGTCGGCGCTCTGGCTGGCGATGCGGCGCAGGTATTCGTGGCGGCCGCACGCCAACATGGCGTGCCGGTGAATATCGTCGACATGCCTGACATCTCCACGTTTTCTTTCGGCACCATCGTCAACCGCTCGCCGGTGGTGGTCGGCATCAGCACGGCCGGGGTGGCGCCCGTGCTGGGGCAGGCGATCCGCGCCAAGAGCGAGGCGCTGCTGCATCCGGCGCTGTCCGCCTGGGCCGCCACCGCCAAGCACGTGCGCGCCAAGATCAATGCCCGCCTCGCCATGGGGCCGGCCCGCCGCCACGCGTGGCGCCGCTTTGCCGATCAGGCGCTGGCAGCACGTGCGCCACCCACGCACGCCGATCTTTCGGCGGTCGAACGCACGGCCGCCAGCCCCGGCGGCAGCGTCGCGCTCGTCGGCGCAGGGCCCGGCGACCCCGAGTTGCTCACGCTGAAGGCGCTGCGCGCGCTGCAGTCGGCGGACATAATTCTGTACGACCGCCTGGTCAGCCCCGAGATCCTCGAACTCGCCCGCCGCGAGGCCAGGCGCATGCTGGTCGGCAAGGCCGGCAACGGCCCGCGCTGCCGACAAGACGACATCAACGCACTGATGGTGAAGCTGGCGCGCGATGGCCAGCGCGTGGTGCGCCTGAAGGGCGGCGACCCGATGGTGTTCGGCCGCGCCGCCGAGGAGATCGAGATCTGCGGCGCGGCCGGCATTCCGGTCGAGGTGGTGCCGGGCATCACCGCAGCCCTTGGCGCGGCCGCCGAGCTGCAGGTTCCGCTGACCGATCGCCGGCGTGCACGCCGCCTGCAGTTCATCACTGGCCACACCGAGTCGGGCGAACCGCCGGCCTGCAATTGGGCGAGCGTGGCCGACCCGCAGACAGTCACGGTTTTCTACATGGGCGCCGGCACGTTCGGCCGCATGCTGCCCGAGCTGATCGCCGCGGGCCTGCCGCCTGCGACGCCGGCGCTCGCCGTTTCGTCGGCGACTACGCCGCGCAGCATCCACGTGCGCTGCGCGGTCTGCGATCTTCCGGCGGCGCTTGAGCGCCTGGACCGGTCGGCGCCCTGCCTGATCATGCTCGGCAACGGGCTTGCCGGCGCCAACGAGGAAGCCGTGCGCATCGACACCGCGTGTAGGCTAGGTTAGGCCGCAGCCCGTAGCCAAGGGCAAGTGATGTAGGGTCAGGCGCTGACGCGCTACCCCAACCTAGGGACCACTCGCGCGCCCACGCTCAGGCAAGACGGGCTGCGATTGCTCCGGCCCCGCATTTCATGCTTTGGTCCCGGCAGCCTGTTTAGGACCACGCCCGCCATGAAGCTCAAAGTCGCCCATTGGATCGTTGCCGCCACGCTGGCGCACGCACGCTCGCGCAACATGCTGCCGCTGGCGGTGGCCGTGCTCGATGCGCGCGGATCGCCGCGGTCGCTCGCAGCCGAGGACGGCACCAGCCTCAGGCGTAGCGACATCGCTATCGGCAAGGCGCATGGGGCGCTGGCCATGGGGCTCGGATCACGCACCCTGATGCAGCGCGCCGAGACGCAACCGCACTTTATCGCGGCCGTGACGCACGCGGTCGGCGGCTCGCTGATTCCTGTGCCTGGCGGTGTGCTGATCCGCGACGCACAAGGAGCGCTAGTGGGTGCTGTCGGCGTGTCAGGCGACACCTCCGATAATGATGAGGCTTGCGCCATCGTCGCCATCGAGTCCGTTGGATTGAAGGCCGATCCGGGCGCGTAAGGTTCGCCGTCGGGACACCGAGTCATGCCCGAATTGCCGGAAGTCGAGACCGTAAGAGCCGGACTGGAGCCCTTGCTGCGCGGGCGCCGCTTCAAGCACGTCGAGCAGCGGCGCAAGGACTTACGCTTTCCGTTGCCCGATCGTTTCGCGCAGCGCCTGACGGGTGCCAAGGTGTTGAGCGTAGACCGCCGCGCCAAGTACCTGGTGCTGCCGCTGGATAGCGGCGAGGTGCTGGCCATGCACCTCGGCATGACTGGGCGTTTCACGCTGTCGGCGCCAGGCGGCGCCAACGGCAGGGTGCTGGGCGACTACACCTACGCGCACGGCGGCGACGCCACGCACGACCACGTCGTCTTCACCATGTCGGGCGGCGCCGTGGTCACCTACAACGATGCGCGCCGCTTCGGCTACATGACCCTGATCGCCGCGCATGAGCTCAACCGCAATGCATTCTTTGCCGGCCTTGGCGTCGAGCCGCTCAGCGATGAGCTCAACGGCGAGTACCTTGCTGGCAAGGCGCGCGGCCGCAAGCTCGACCTCAAGGCCTTCCTGATGGACCAGCGCATCGTTGCAGGGCTCGGCAACATCTACGTGTGTGAGGCCCTGTTCCGCGCCGGCCTCGATCCGTTCAAGGCCGCGGCCCGGCTGGCCAGCAAGTCCGGCAAGCCGACACCACACGCCAACAGGCTGGCGGTCGAGATCAAGGCGGTGTTGCGCGATGCCATTCGAGCGGGCGGGTCGACCTTGCGCGACTACAAGCAGGCCGACGGCAGCAGCGGCTCCTTTCAGAAGGAGTTCGGCGTCTACGGCCGCGAAGGCGAGCCTTGCAGTCGCCCCGGCTGCCAGGGCATCGTGCGCCGCAAGACGCAGGGCGGGCGCTCCACCTTCTGGTGCCCCGCCTGCCAGCGCTGACGTGTTTCTTTGCGCGCGCGTCTCGCTACCGATCCCGAGAACCAGGAGCAGGCCATGTCCTACGAGACCATCATCGCCGAAACCAAGGGCCGCGTTGGCCTGATCCGCCTCAACCGTCCGAACGCGCTCAACGCCCTCAATGCGCAGATCATCAAGGACATCGCGGCGGCGCTTGATGGCTTCGAGGCCGATGATGGCATCGGCGCCATCGTCATCACCGGCAGCGACAAGGCGTTCGCGGCCGGCGCGGACATCAAGGAGATGCAATCCAAGTCGTATATGCAGGCCTACAAGGAGGACTTCATCTCCGCCTGGGATCGGGTCGCGCGCTGCCGCAAGCCGACCATCGCCGCGGTCGCAGGCTTCGCACTCGGCGGCGGCTGCGAGCTTGCCATGATGTGCGACATCCTCATTGCCGCTGACACCGCCAAGTTCGGCCAGCCCGAGATCAAGCTCGGCGTCATGCCGGGTGCCGGCGGCACGCAGCGGCTGATCCGCCAGGTTGGCAAGGCCAAGGCCATGGAGATGTGCCTGACCGGGCGCATGATGGACGCGGCCGAGGCGGAGCGGGTCGGCCTTGTGAGCCGCGTGGTGCCGGCGGCGGGGCTGGTCGAGGACGCCGTGCGGACGGCCGAGAGCATCGCCTCCATGTCGCTGCCGATCGTCATGATGACCAAGGAGAGCATCAACCGCGCCTACGAGACCACGCTTGCCGAGGGCATCCGTTTCGAGCGGCGCGTGTTCCACGCCATGTTCGCCACCGACGACCAGAAGGAAGGCATGGCGGCCTTCGTCGAGAAGCGTAAACCCGACTTCCGGCACAAATGACGGCCCTGACAGGCAAATTCCGGTCCGATTCCGGCTTGCCGCATACGGCTCGTTGTTGACCCCCTTGGTCCGCGCGGTCTATTAGGAGCGCCGAATTCACCGGCGGCGAACCCGCCGGGCGGACGAGATCATCCCATAGCCACCCCACAAGGAGCCATCGATGGCCAACACCTCATCGGCCAAGAAAGCCGCGCGCCAGATGGTGCGCCGGACCGAGATCAACAAGTCGCGCCGGTCGCGTCTGAAGGCGCAGGTGCGCAAGGTCGAGGAGGCGATTGCCTCGGGCGACAAGGCCGCCGCCAAGAGCGCGCTGGCCGCCGCCGAGCCCCTGCTGATGCGCACCGCGCAGAAGAATGTCATCCACAAAAAAGCCGCGTCGAGGAAAGTCTCCCGCCTCGCCGCCCGCCTCAAGGCCATGGCCTGAGACGGCCCTGAACGGGATTCTTTGATTCAGCCGCCCCCTCCCCCGTTTGTTGCGAAAATGTCGCATGGGAAATTCTTCTTGGAGGGGGCCGGGCAACTTAATGAATCGGTAAGATTCCAATTGCTTGCCGCGCCATGCGCAAGCCGCTTACGAGCCAAATTTCACGTCACGGACTCGGGCGCCAAGGGGAATCTGGCGGTTGAACGACACTTCCAAGACCGGGGTCGCAAGCGTGCCCGCATGTGCGGAATCTCCTCGTGGAGTCAAAGCGCTTCTCCCCAACTTTTGCTCGCAGCGGCCCTGTTTTCCACGTCACGTTGGATAAGCTGTTAGCGGCGGGCGCGCTTCAGCCGACGCCAGCGTGGGTTGCCACGTTCTCCACCGTGCTCTACAAAAGGGCCATGGCAGCGACTGATCCAGTCAAGAAGCTGCCAAGTGTGGCTGCGTTAGATCTCGAGCAAAGGCCAAGTATGTGTGGCTCGGGATTGTTTGGCCAATGGCCACGTGCGGGTGTATTTGCGTCAAACAACTTGAGTATTCGGAACAAGATCTAGGTCTTGGCTCTGATTATGTCCTGCGGGCCGCGTATGTCCGCAGATTGAGCGGGCGTTCGAGGCGAGTTTGGGCGTGAGCGAAGTCCACATCCCGGCGGTATCCGTGGAGGACACGTGGGCCAAGCTAAAGGGCGACGCGGGAGCGGTGCTCGTCGATGTGCGTACGATCGCGGAGTGGGCCTACGTTGGCCTTCCGGATCTGGCAGCGATCGGCAAGCGGCCGGTGCTCGTGGAATGGCAGGGTTTCCCTGACAACCGCCTGAATGCGGCCTTCGTCGAGCGCCTGACCGAGGCTTTGGCACAACTGGGTGCCGACAAGGGAACTGAGATTTTTTTCATTTGTCGCTCCGGCGCCCGCAGTCTCAAGGCGGCCGAAGCGATGGTGGCAGCGGGCTATTCGCGCTGCTGCAACGTGGCGGACGGTTTCGAGGGGCCACTCGATCCGCACCGACACAGGGGGCAGCTCAGCGGCTGGAAGGCCAAAGGGTTGCCCTGGACGCAGGGGTGACCGGCGTCCTGTTTGAGTAAGTGTGTGTTGCGTCGAGTGAGTAAAGCGGTACTCGCGCCTGGGGTGTTCCTGCGTACGGACGTGAGATGGAGGTTTAGCCCACAAAGCGGCAACGAACAGTTATGTGCGGGGGTTCAAACATGCAAAGCATCCAAAGCATCGATCAAGCGCAGATCGTGGCATCCGAGCCTGTCGAAAGCGGCGGCAAAGCGGAGATGGCACCCAAGTCATGCGCCGGAAAGGGAGACAAGGTGCGCGCCATGCTGCGGGCGCGGCTCGGTGAGGATATCTATACGAGCTGGTTTGCGGCGATGGAGTTCGACAGTTTCGATGGTCGCGTGGTGCGCGCCACCGTGCCCGTCAAATTCCTAAAGAGCTGGATTCAGTCGCACTACGCCGACGACCTGTTGGAATGCTGCGCGGCCGAGTTCGAAGGCGCCGAGCGCGTCGACCTCGCCCTGCGCCAGCCAGGCTTGGCCAACGGCCGGCCGGTAGCGGCTAGCGCGACTGCGGCGCCGCGCCATCAGGCTGCGCATGCGGAGACGGGCGCACCCGAGGTGCGGCGCGTTGCCGTCAGCCCGGGTCCGGGCGTGATGATGGGGCGCACGCATGTCAACGGCTTCGAGGGCTCGCCGCTCGACCCGCGCTATACGTTCGAAAGCTTCGTGGTCGGACCGGCCAACCGGCTGGCGCATGCCGCGGCTACCCAGGTCGCGGAGACCGTACTGGCGGAAGATCGCGGCTTCAATCCGCTCTACCTGCATTCCTCGGTCGGCCTCGGCAAAACCCATCTCCAGCATGCCATCGCCTGGGAGGTGAAGCGCCGCACGCCCAAGGCGCAGGTGCTCTACCTGACGGCGGAGCGCTTCCGCTATCAGTTCGTCGAGGCGATCAAGGCCCAGGATGGGCTGGCCTTCAAGGAGAAATTCCGCTCCATCGACATCCTGCTGATCGACGATTTGGAGTTCATGCGCGGCGAGAAGACCGAGCAAGAGTTCGAGCACATCATCAATTCGTTGCTCGACGGCGGCCGGCAGGTGGTGGTGGCCTCGGCCCGTCCGCCGGGACAGCTCGATGGTCTCAACGATCGCATGCGCTCGCGTCTGCAGCGTGGTCTGATCACCGAGATCAGCTCGCTCGATCCGGCGCTGCGGCTGCAGATCCTGGAGAAGCGTACCCAGGAGAAGCGCTCAACCGACCCATCCTTCAGCATCCCCGGCGACGTCGTGGAACTGCTGGCAGACCGGCTGACGGAAAGCGGCCGCGAGCTTGAAGGGGCCATCAACCGCCTCTACCTGACCTGGCAGCTGATGCGGGCTCCGGTCACGCTCGATATTGCCGAGACCATCATCCGCGATCTCGTGCAGGGCATCGAGCCGCGCCGCATCAAGATCGAGGACATCCTGCGCATCGTTTCGCGGCATTACGCCGTGTCCAAACAGGATATCCTCTCGGACCGCCGGCATCGGTCCGTCGTGCGCCCGCGTCAGGTCGGCATGTATCTTGCGAAGCACCTGACCTCGCGCTCGCTGCCCGAGATCGGTCGCCGGTTTGGCAATCGCGATCACACCACGGTGCTGCACGCGATCCGCAAGATCGATCGTGAGGTGGGTGAGAACCCGCGCCTCAAGGACGAGATTGAGGAACTTAAGCGGCAGCTCAGCCGCTAGGTCACCGCTGTTCAGCGCTCATCCCGGGGCTAGTCCCCGGGATTCCTGCTGCAGGCGTGCGGGCCAAAATGCGGGCACGACAAGCGTTCTTGCAAATCCGCAGGCGTCGGAGGGCAAAGGAACTTTGTCTGTCGATGGCGCGCAGGCGCACAACAATGCAGCCGGCGCGAGCCGTGTAGACGCGCGGCTCGCTGCACATCGTTTGGGCTGCACAAGCCGGCGAAAATGCCCGGGGGCGGCCTTGGCCAGCCCTTGCCAAGCAGGGCGTCGCGGTCCACCTTGACTGCGTCTGCGAATCTCCCAATCGGTTCCACGGGTTTTTCGCTTTGGCGAACAATCTGCGATGCTTGGCGCCATCGGCGGCGCCGGTTGCATGCACACAGTTTATCCGTCGAGGCTGAGGCGAAGCATGAAGCTGGTGATTGAGCGCGGTGAGTTGATGCGGGCACTCGGTCACGTCACGAGCGTGGTCGAGCGGCGCACGACCATTCCCATTCTTTCGAATGTGCTGCTCAAGGCGTCGAGCAATGCCCTGCAATTCAAGGCCACCGACCTCGAGCGCGAGGTGCAGGAGCAGGCGCCGGCCGACGTGTCGCAGCCGGGTGCGGTTACGGTGCCCGCGCACATCCTGCATGACATCGTGCGCAAGCTGCCTGACGGCGCCGAAGTCGAGATCAAGCGCGACGTCGAGAAGGAGCGGCTGACGATCACCTCGGGTCAAGCACGCTTTGCCCTGCAAACTTTGCCGCCGGAGGATTTTCCCGATCTGGCGGCAGGCGAGCTGAACCACAAGTTCGAAATCGCTGCCAATGATCTCAAGCGCCTGATCGACAAGACGCGCTTTGCCATCTCCACTGAGGAGACACGCTACTACCTCAACGGCATCTACCTGCATGCGGCGACGCGCGGCAAGGATGCGACCTTGCGCGCCGTGGCTACCGATGGTCATCGGCTTGCGCAGGCTGAGCTGCCTCTGCCGGCGGGCGCCGCCGGCATGCCCGGCATCATCCTGCCGCGCAAGACCGTGCACGAGCTGCATCGCCTGATCGAGGACAGCCAGGCAACCGTGTCGGTCGGCGTGTCGAGCGCGAAGGTGCGCTTCGAGATCGGTACCATCACGCTCACCTCCAAGCTGATCGACGGCACCTTCCCGGACTACGCGCGCGTGATCCCGAAGGGCAACGACAAGGTGCTGAAGGTTTCCAACGAGGAGTTCAAGAGCGCGGTCGACCGCGTCTCGACCATCGCCAGCGAGCGTGGGCGTGCGGTCAAACTCAACCTCAATCGCAACAAGCTGGTGCTGTCGGTCAACAATCCCGAAGGCGGCAGCGCCACCGAGGAGATCGGCGTCGAGTACGAGGCGGCGCCGCTGGAGATCGGCTTCAACGCGCGCTATCTGCTCGACATCGCCGGTCAGCTCGAGAGCGACTCGGCCCAGTTCCAGCTGGCCGATCCGGGCTCGCCCACCATGGTCAAGGACGTCAGCGACGAGGGCGCGCTCTACGTGCTGATGCCGATGCGCGTGTGAGCGACGCTCCGGACGCCCCTACCTAGATGGCCAATGCCCGACATGCCAATGCTGCGGAGAAAGCCGTAGCCGACACGGCTGTTGCAAGTTCGTGGGTCGAGCGACTGCAGCTCACGGCCTTCCGCAACTACACCGGCCTGTCCCTCACCGTGGGACCGCAACCCGTCGTGCTGTGCGGGCCGAACGGCTCCGGCAAGACCAATCTGCTGGAGGCGCTCTCGTTGCTCGCATCCGGTCAGGGCCTGCGCGGTGCCCCCTATCAGGAGCTGGCCAAAGTCGGCCAAGCCGGATGGGCGGTGGCCGCGCACCTGCGCACACGGCACGGCGGTGTCGACATTGGCACCGGCGGTTCGGCCAGCTCCGAGACCAGCCGGCGCAGCGGTCGCATCGTGCGCATCGACGGCGAGGACCAGTCGGGCTCCGGCGCGCTCTCCGACTATGTGGAGATGGTGTGGTTGACGCCGGCCATGGATGGCCTGTTCACCGGATCAGCATCCGAACGCCGCCGCTTCCTTGATCGATTGATCGCCTGTTTCGACCCCGGCTACCGGCCGCGCGTTGGCCAGTTCGAGCGGGCTATGCAGCAGCGCAATCGTCTGTTGGCAGAGGATGTGCGCGATGCCTCGCGCTTCCACGGCTTCGAGCGCATCATGGCCGAGACGGGCGTGGCGATTGCTGCTGCGCGGGCAGCCGCAGTTGCCGAGGTGCAGGCGGCGATTGACGCGCGCCGGAGCGTGCCGGCCGGCAGCGTCTTCCCGTGGGCCGAGTTGGCGCTATCCGGCACGCTGGAGACGGACTTGGCGAGCCGCCCGGCGATCGATGTCGAGGATGACTATTTGCGGACGTTGGCCGCCGGTCGCGAACGCGATCGCGCTGCCGGCCGCGCCCTGGAAGGTCCGCATCGTTCCGATCTGATGGTCGGACACGGGCCGAAGGAGATGCCGGCCAAGGTGTGCTCGACCGGTGAGCAGAAGGCACTGCTGATCGGCCTGGTGCTGGCTCACGCCGACCTCGTGCGCCAGCGGCGCAATGGGGCGGCCCCGATCCTGTTGTTGGACGAAATCGCGGCGCATTTGGACCCTGAGCGCCGCGCCGCCCTGTTCGACGAAATCGTCGCCTTGGGCGCCCAGGTGTGGATGTCCGGCACGGACATCCAGGCCTTCCACGCATTGGCGAACAGGGCCCAAAACCATCGTGTCGAGGATGGCCGCATCACCCGTCTGGACTGAGGCTTCCAGCCGCACCGGATGTGCGCCATAAGCTATTGAATATAATTATCTTTTTAGGCATTAGTGGCCAACCTTTTGGCGTGCCTTCGCCGGCCTTTTGGTGTATCTTCCAGGCCAGCCAAAAAGCACCCCCTAGGACACTCACCGACATGAGCGCGAAGCCCGCCAGGAAGCCTGCCGGCGCCGACAGCTACGGCGCGGAGAAGATCAAGGTCTTGAAGGGACTGGATGCCGTTCGCAAGCGGCCCGGCATGTACATCGGCGACACCGATGACGGCTCGGGTCTGCACCACATGGTCTACGAGGTGGTCGACAACGCCATCGACGAGGCGCTGGCCGGATTCGCCGACGAAGTGACCGTTACCCTGAACGCTGACGGCTCGTGCACCGTGCGCGACAACGGCCGCGGCATCCCTACCGGCATGCATCCCGAGGAAGGTATCTCCGCCGCCGAGGTGGTGATGACCCAGCTGCATGCCGGCGGCAAGTTCGGCGAAGGCGAGGACGACAATCCCTACAAAGTGTCGGGCGGTCTGCACGGCGTCGGCGTGTCGGTGGTGAACGCGCTGTCGACGGTGCTCGAGCTCAAAATCTGGCGCGACGGCAAGGAGCACTTCGTCCGTTTCCGCAACGGCGTCACCGAGGCGCCGCTCAAGGTGATGGGCGATGCCGGCGACAAGCGCGGCACCGAGGTGACCTTCTGGCCCAGCACCGAGACGTTCCACAACGTCACTGAGTTCGACTATGCCACCCTTGAGCATCGCCTGCGCGAGCTGGCGTTCCTAAACTCGGGTGTGCGCGTCGTCCTGAAGGACGAGCGGCACGCCGACCAGAAGAGTGAGGTGCTGCAGTACAACGGCGGTCTCGGCGAGTTCGTGCGCTACATCGACCGATCAAAGGCGGCGCTGCTCGATGCGCCGATCATGCTGGGCGGCGACAAGGACGGCACCGGCGTCGAGGTGGCTTTGTGGTGGAACGACGCCTACCACGAGCACGTGTTGTGCTTCACCAACAACATTCCGCAGCGCGACGGTGGCACGCATCTGGCCGGCTTTCGCGCTGCGCTGACGCGCGTCATCAATAAGTACGCCGACGAGACGGGCATCGCCAAGAAAGAGAAGGTGTCGCTTACCGGCGACGACGCGCGCGAAGGTATGACCGCGGTGCTGTCGGTCAAGGTGCCGGACCCGAAGTTCTCCAGCCAGACCAAAGACAAGCTGGTGTCTTCCGAGGTCAAGACGGTGGTCGAGAGCCTGGTCGGGGATCAGCTTGCTGCCTGGTTTGAGGAGCATCCCAAGGAAGGCAAGATCATCATTACCAAGGTGGTGGAGGCGGCCGCCGCGCGCGAGGCGGCGCGCAAGGCACGTGAGCTGACGCGGCGCAAGGGTGCGCTCGACATCAACTCGCTGCCAGGCAAGCTTGCCGAGTGCCAGGACCGCGATCCAGCCAACACCGAGATGTTCATCGTCGAGGGTGACTCCGCCGGCGGCTCAGCCAAGCAGGGCCGCAACCGCGAGTTCCAGGCTGTGCTGCCGCTGCGCGGCAAGATCCTGAACGTGGAGCGCGCGCGTTTCGACAAGATGCTGTCCAGCCAGGAGATCGGCACGCTAATCACGGCGCTCGGCACCGGCATCGGTCGCGACGACTTCGACCTGTCGAAGCTGCGCTACCACAAGATCATCATCATGACGGACGCCGACGTCGACGGCGCCCACATCCGCACGCTGCTGCTGACGTTCTTCTACCGGCAGATGCCGGAGCTGATCGAGAAGGGGCACCTCTATATCGCCCAGCCGCCGCTCTACAAGGTCACAAAGGGCAAGTCGGAGACCTATCTCAAGGACCAGCCTGCATTCGAGGATTACTTGATTGCCGCCGGCCTTGAGGAGGCGAGCCTCGGCCTGGGCAGCGGCGAGGTGCGCGCTGGCCGCGATCTGCGTGACATCGTCGAGCAGGCGCGCCGCACCGCCAAGGTGATCGATGACGTGCATTCCCGCTACGCGCGCTATGTGGTCGAGCAGGCTGCCATCGGCGGTATCTTCAATGCAAACCTGCTGCAATCGGCTGACCAGGCCGGCAAGGCGGCCGAGCGCATCGCCGCGCGGCTCGACGCGATCGCGGATGAGACCGAGCGCGGCTGGAGCGGCCGCTTTGGCAACGAGGGCTACGTGTTCCGCCGCGAGGTGCGGGGGGTGACCGAGACGCACACGCTGGACCGCGCCCTTATTGGCTCGCTCGAGGCGCGCCGCCTCAACGAGCGGCATGCGCACCTGGAGGAAATCTACGACACGCCGGCCAAGCTCAAGCGCAAGGACACCGAGACGCCGGTGTTCGGACCGCGCACGCTCCTGGACGCCGTCTACGAGGTTGGTCGCAAGGGCATCTCCATGCAGCGCTACAAGGGTCTGGGCGAGATGAACCCCGAGCAATTGTGGGAGACGACGCTCGACCGCAACGCGCGCACTCTCTTGCAAGTCAAGATCGATGCCGGCGGCGACGCCGACGAGATCTTCTCCCGCCTGATGGGCGACATCGTCGAGCCGCGCCGCGAGTTCATCCAGGCCAATGCCCTGGCCGCCAGCGTCGACATTTGATGTGCGAGTAGCGCTCCTTGCCCAAGGGCAAGGAGCGCTACGTCTTCAGATCAGGATTTTTCCGTCAGCTTCTCGAACGCCGACCTCGGCACGTCGCCGCGCTGCAGGCCATCGGCTGCCAGATCGGCGTCCGACTTTGACTTCAGCCGCTGGTAGTGGTGTGCCGCGATCAGTCCGCGCGAGCAAATTGACAGTATGTCCCCAACATTGCGCGCGGCGGTCCGCCATCGCGCGCGTACGTCTGCAAAAGCCTGTCTGGAAATTCTGAAGTCATAAAATCTCAGACGGCTGGTGGTCGGTGGCCATGTGGTCATGACACGCTCTCCGCTCGCCCAATCCAGTGATAACGCGGATGACGGATGATTCCGTCGGCGCATTGTGCAGGGCCTGCGTGCGTACGACTTTGCGAAAACGCACGGCGCCGCCGCGAGCGCTTCGATCTGGGGACTGTCGCGACGGCGCCCGTGATCCTGTGCATCAGGGCTGCCCGGTGAGCTTGCGAAAGGCGGCCCTCGGCAAGTCGGATCGCGTCAGGCCCTTCTGGGCGAGATCTGCCTGCGACAGCGGCTTTAGGTCTTCATAGTAGCTGGCCGCGACGCGCGCCCGGCTGAAGATCGACAGGACATCCCTTAGAAGGGAGGTCGCACTGCGTGCCGCGCGTCGGGATGGGCTTGGTTCACTGTTTGCCGATGCAAGATGTTTGCTGCCGGTGGGTAGCCATGTTGTCATGACACGTTCCTCCGCTTTGCTTGCCGTGGCGAGCGAAGGAGCCGGCAATGGTCGGTCCCTCGCCAGTGCACAGCTTTGCGCATGCGAAGGAGCGGCGCTGTTCCAGCGGATACATCGCCGGCTGATCAACAGGCAAAGGCGCAGGAGGGCGGCGCGGTTCCGGTGGCGTCGGAACCGATCTAAGCTGCCGGCGATGCAGCTTGGAGAGAGAGTATGAGCAAGCAGAAGCCCGTGGACTATAGCAAGGCCTCGCGAGAGGTGCGTAGGGTGTTCGACGACATCAAGGTGTCGCGCAACGT
>Ga0075421_100002154_pt1 | contig 23371 bp, 15 predicted proteins | sample SoiMetdeltSBSDD5_FD_75292 | JGI IMG/M metagenome (GOLD analysis project Ga0075421, IMG submission 75292) | Bulk soil microbial communities from a Populus tree surrounding site in Tennessee, USA - Soil MetaG P. deltoides SBSDD5 | ecosystem: Environmental > Terrestrial > Soil > Tree plantation...
CCTTCACTGGCCCGTCTTTCTCGGCGGCTTCGGTGCTTGATCCCGCGGCGCTTCTTGGGGGAAGCGATGCCGTGCGCGCGTAGGAGTTGGCGGACCTTCTCCCGGCACAACTTGATCTTTTCTTGCTCTTTGAGCTTCTCGGTCAGATGATGGTCGTTGAAGTCTTTGTACTTCCCCTGCGCTAGCTCCACGATCCGGTTGACTACTTTCTCCTGGGTCTTGCGTTTACAGGGCCGTCCGCGGTTACCGTGAACCACTCCCTTGGCTCCGACTTTACCGACCCGGGCTTTAATCCGGTAACACTGCCGTTCGCTTACTCCCATCACCAGTGCGGCTTGCACCACGGTCAGCTCACCTCGATACACTCGTTGCATCACGTCTAATCGTTTCTCATCTTGCATTGTCAGGGTTGTCATCCTCCCACCCTGACATAATCACGTTGCCGTTAGCCCCTGTCAGATTCACTTTGCTACTACACCCCAGGTTGGTTATAATTGATTAATCGTCTTGGAATCGCGGGGCCGTGGCGCTCGCGAAGGGGCGGGGTGAATGCGATGGAAGCCTGAGCCTCGCCCGAAGGTGCCGAAATGACAACCCTTTTCACATCGCGCCTTTCGACCCGTCACCTCCATTGTTCCGACGCATCATCGTCCCACTCTATCTCTCGAAACCGAGCACCTTGCCGTACTGTCGCGCCGGGTTGTCCACGGTCTGCGCCTGGTTCTGATGCATCTGCAGAAGGGGTTTACTCTGGGCGTACTTGTACGCGGTAGTGCCGGGAATGAGCGTCGAAATTTGGCCGTTGTGTTTTTTCCACAGCTCCTTTCACGTGCCAATTAATAACTTCTTGGTTTTCCGCAAGCCACCGTTTTAAATGCTTTGATAGTGGGTTGATCGAGCCTCAAGGCGGAAGCGGTAAACAAAGGTGTTCTACATTTGTTTATCACACGGCATCCCGATGGCGTCACCCATTGAGGATCTTCCAACGAATTGCGCAGGATAAGAACCTCAATCTCAATTTGACAGTGTGTCTTCTAATTTGTTATACGCCGAGGAATTTTATTCCCATGTAGTTAATTCGACCCGCACATATCGTTTGGACGGAGGCACCTGTGAAACAACTTCTAGGATTTGCGTCCCTGCTAGTTCTTCAGGCGTTCATACCTCTTTCCATCTCCGCCCAAGATACAACGCTCTACGTCAACCGCGCCGATCCGACCTGCGGCGGGCACTCTCCCTGTTTCAGCACGATTCAAGCCGCGATCAACGCCGCCAGCCCCGGCAATGGGATCCAAATCCAGGCGGGCACCTATCCCGAGCAATTAGCGATCACCGGAAAGAACAACTTTCAGGGCGCCACCGAAGTGGACCGGATCATCATCGAAACCGATCCGGCCACGCAACCGGGAGACGTGATCTTGACCGGCGCGCCGGGCGCGTGCACGGAAAATCATGCGATTCGACTCCAGCAGTCCAAGTTCATTACGATCCGCGGTTTAACTATTCGGGGGACCGGCGGCCAGGCGATCTCGCTTCTCGGCGGCAACAATCAGAACCAGGACATTCACATCGAGCTCAATCGAATCTTCGCCAACGGCAGCAGCTCCTGCAACGGTGGCATCACGGTCAATCGCGGCAACCCTGGCACGTTAATCGTCAATAATCTGATTTACGCCAACGGACGCAACGGCGTGAGCTTCATCGACGCCGACGGCGGGCCGCATTACATCATTAACAACACGATTTACGGCAATCAGTGGAACGGCGTCGATGCTGCGCGTAACCACACGATCACGCTGGCCAACAACATCATCATCAACAACGGCACCGCTAGCGGAACCACCGGTGGAAGATTCGGCGTCCGAAGAGAAGGTTCCACCACACCCCAACCCGCGGGCATCAAGCTTTTAAACAATCTGGTCTGTGGCAACGCTCAGGGGCAGATCTCCGCGCAAGTGCTCGACGCTACGGATTCGAGCAACTTCACGCCGGGGGGTAATGAAGGGCTCGGGGTTGGCGCGTTGCCCGGATGCGAGCTCCCGGCCAACTTGTTCGGCAATCTCAAAGGACTAGACAACCTGCCCACCACGGCGGACGACGATTTCAGCCTGAAACCCAATTCGCTCGCCATCGACGTCGGCATGGACCCGCGCACGCTGGGCTTCAATCCATCTTACAATCCGATCTTCGAAGCCGATTTTGTCATCGAAGGCATTCGCCCCGCCGATGGCAACGCCGACCGAGCGCCGGCCTTTGACGCCGGCGCTTTTGAGTTCAGCGGCGACGTTAGTGCACCTCAAGTGATCATACAGAGCCCCGCACCGGGCACCCATGTTCGCCAGACGATCACGGTTTCAGCGCTGGCAACCGACAACGTTGCCGTGACCGCGATCACGTTGTCAGCCAGTGATCAGAATTTCGTTTTCTCGGTTTCGCCGTCGCTGCCCGCGATTACTGCGTCAGCCTCAGCTCTTTGGGACACAACCACGGTTAGTGACGGCCCGAGCACGATCACGGCGACAGCAACTGACGGATCTGGAAACAGCGCTAGTGCGAGTCGTTCCGTCGTCGTCGACAATACATCCCCGGACACACAAATCACCGGCGGTCCCATCGGTCAGGTTACCCAAGCGAGTGTCACGTTCACTTTCACAGGAACGGATAACCTGACGCCGGCAAATAGTCTCGTTTACGCGTGGCGCATCGACGGTGACGGCTATTCTTCTTTCACAACGGACACTAGCGCGACGATTAGCAATCTCGCCGCTGGGCCTCACACTTTCGAAGTCAAGGCGCGTGACTTCGCCGGGAACGAAGATCCGACTCCGGTCATACGCCCGTTTACCGTCCTGTTCGGCCCTAGCATCTCCAATGTCGACCCGGTGAGCGGCGTCATCGGGACTTTTGTCACCATCACTGGCAGTGGTTTCGAGCCGGGAACTAGTCAGGTTAACTTCAACGGGGCTACCAGCGTTATCCGAGCCATCACAGCCACTATGATCACTACAACGGTACCGACCAATGCCACGACAGGTCCGCTGACTGTGACCTCGTCGCAGGGAAGCGCCAGCCAGAATTTTGCGGTGACCACCAGCCAGGATTTCAGCCTCGTCGTGAATCCATCGAGTGTCCAGTCCGTGCAAGGCGGTTCGACGGGAGTCTTGATCGACGCAATTCCGAGCAATGGCTTTAGCGGTTCGATTCAACTCGCGGCTGGCTCACTCCCAACTGGAGTAGTGGCGAATTTCTCGCCTTCAACTCTAGCGCCGAATAATCATTCAGTGTTGGCACTGAATGCAACAAGCATCACTCCAATCGGGGCACATATCGTTGAGATTCGTGCTAGCTCCCAGGTCGATGGCCAAACGGTCGTTAAAACCGTAACCGTGACGTTGAATATCGCCGCGCCGGGGCAAACAGTATTAGTTGGTAAAGTCTTGGACGGCGACGATCGCCCACTGCCTAATGTCAGCATCAAGCTCGGCGGAGCGACGTTGACAAATCTCGGCTCGTCCGACGCTGCCGGCAATGTGTTCATTCCGCTTTCCGCCACGGGCCCGCAAGTTTTCTTGATCGACGGCTCGCCCGCCAACACTGCGACGATAAATTATCCGACGATTCCCGTGACGATAGATATTCACGCGGCAGCGATCAATGATCTGGGCTATGTTCCACGCCTGCGCGGACAGCCCGTCGCGAAGCTGATTCCCTTCGTTCCGGGCCAAGCCACGATCATCACCGACCCGGACTTACCCGGATTTAAGATGACTATTCCCGCCGGTGTGCAGATCCTTGGCTGGGACGGACAACCCAATTCGCGGTTTGGCGTGACCAAAGTTCCCATCGATCGATCCCCACTGCCGCCGCTTGTTCTTCCTCCCGGATTGGAAGCGCGGGAAACCTATTTATTCTCTTTTGGCAAGGTGGGCGGCGGTGTCCCTTCGGGCAATATCCCGATAGATACGCCAAATAGTTTTGGTGCTTTGCCTGGCGAGAAAGCCGACCTCTACTTTTTCAACGAGGCTCCTGACGGGTCGGCTCCCAACCAGTGGGAAAAATACGGCACGGCAACCGTTTCCGAAGACGGAACGACACTCGTCACGGACATCAATCCCGCAACAGGATTACAGTATGGTATCCCGCGTTTTTGCTGCGGCGCCCTGACTCCGGTTTTTAACTTCATCAATAGGCTACTTGGCGCAAACGGAGGACCGAGTGACGGCGGCAAGAAAGCAGGCGATCCCGTCGATGTCTCAACGGGGTTTTTCTACTTAGATAAGACCGACATGGTTCTCCCCGGAAGACTTCCCGTTGTGATTACCCGAACCTATCGCACGAACATGACAAATACCGGTCCTTTCGGCATTGGCACGAGTGCGTCTTTCGATATCTCGTTACAGGCACCGTCCGTTTTTGACAACCAGACGATTGTTCTGATCAGTCCCGGAAACAAGCAGGATATTTTCTCGCGCCAGCCGAACGGTACGTATATCAACACAACCTCGCCCTCGCTTCGGGGCGCTGTGATGACGATCATCGGTCCGAGCGACGAGCGGGAATACACTTTCCGGTTCAAGGACGGAATAGTTTGGCGATTTAATAATGCCGGCTTGATTACCAGACAGTCCGATCGAAACGGTAATATGGTGAACTATTCTCGGGATAATTTTAATCGCGTGGTGAGAATCCAGGAGCCGGCTGGAAGGGAACTAGTACTCAACTACGGCAACCCGGGCCTAGGTCTTACGAACGTCCAATCGATAACCGATCCTATCGGACGGCAGGTGCGCTACACCTACGATGCGGCCGGACGGCTGGAATCCGTAACGGATCCGGCCGGGGGCGTCACACGTTATACCTATGACTCCGCCAATCGCATGGTGACGCTCAGAGATCCGCGCGGAATCAGTTTCTTGACAAACGAATATGATTCAGACGGACGCGTTGTGCGCCAAACTCAGGCGGACGGCGCGAGGTGGACTTTCACGTATACCTCGAGTGGCACCTATATCAGCCAAGCGGTGGTGACGAATCCTCGCGGGCACTCGACGACATATCGATTCAACGCCGCTGGATACCAAGTAAGCGAGACGAATGCTTTAGGACACACGACAACCATTGAGAGACAAACGGGAACGAACCTTGTTCTCTCTGTCACGGATCCGTTGAAACGAGTAACACGCATTGAATATGACGGGGCAGCCAATGTAACGCGGATTATCGATCCGATGAATAATGCGCGAAGTCTTACCTACAGCGCAAGTTTCAATAAAGTAACCAGCATCACTGATCCGCTGAATAACATATCTCGCTTCGAATACGATAGCACGGGGAATCTTACCGCCGTCGTTGATCCACTCGGAAATCGAACCACGATCACTTACAACAACTTCGGCCAACCCATAGGAACGACCGATCCTCTGAGCAATGTTACAACCTTTAGCTACGACGCTGCAGGAAATTTCGGCACGATCACTAATCCTCTCGGTAACTCGTCACAGAGATCCTACGATCAGGTTTCTCGCTTGATCGCACAAACCGATCCTCGTGGCAAAGTTACGCGATTTTCTTATGACGCGCTCAATCGCATCACGCATTCCGTTGATCCACATGGCGGTGTCATTCAGTTTGGTTACGACGGCAATGGCAACTTGCTTTCAGTTACCGATCCCCAGGGGAGCGTGACCGCGTACACTTACGACAATATGGACCAAGTAGCGACAAGGACTGATCCGGTCGTCGCTGTTGAATCGTTTCAGTACGATGGTGCGGGGAATCTCACCAGCCACATTGATCGCAAAGGTCAACAAGCGTTCTTCACCTACGATGAACTCAACAGGCGCACGACCGAAAGTTATGCTGACGGTTCCAGCACTGGTTTAACTTACGACGCTGTAAGTCGACTCCTTCAAGCCACGGACTCTGTGGGTAGGGCGATCACGAACCAATACAATATTCTTAACCGTCCGATTGCCCAGATCACTAGCTTTGGAGCCGTTAGCTATGAGTACGACACCATCGGACGGCGTACAAGGATGAATGTTCCAGGTCAGTCTCCGACAACGTATGTCTACGACAACGCCTCTCAATTGCGACAGGTCGCACAAGGAACCCGAGTAGTAGACCTAAGTTATGACGCGTTGGGCCGCAGAAATCGCTTGACGCTTCCAAATGGAGTCTCAACCGAATATGAGTACGACTCTGCGTCTCGTCTCACATCTCTCACATACCGCAACGCACTCAGCGTCCTTGGCGATCTAACTTATCAGCATGACCGTGCGGGAAACCGCATTGGCGTTGCTGGTAGTTTCGGTCGTGCGCTTCTTCCCGAATCTGTCAATACAGGCGCCTACGATCCCGCCAACCGCCAGCGTTCCTTTGGTGCTGGGACGATGACATTCGACAGTAATGGGAATTTGACCTCTATTCTAGAGCCGCTTGGAATAACCAATCTAACTTGGGACGCAAGAAACCGGTTGATCGGAATAAATGGTCCGGTCACAACTGCTTCCTTCACATACGATGCGTATGGTCGCCGGGATGCTACGCGGATAAACGGCACCATAACACAAAGTGTCTACGACCAGTCGGATATCATACAAGAACTTGAATATAACTCTACCCGCAATTATCTGCGTGGGTTGAAGATCGATGAGATATGGGTTCGCGATTCGACTGAATTTTATCTCGCCGATCCCTTAGGTTCCACCGTAGCCATTTCGGGGTCGACCGGCTCATTGGATGCCAACTATCGATACGAACCTTTTGGGCGAACGCTTGTTGAAGGTCTAGCAAGCACTAGCCCGTTTAGATTCACGGGACGCGAGCTAGATAACACCGGCTTGTATTACTACCGGGCCCGCTATTACCACCCCGGTCTGATGAGATTCATTAGTGAAGATCCGGTTGGTTTTGCTGGGCGCCAGTTGAATCTTTACGCGTACGTGTCCAATAACCCGACCAACTTCACTGATTCGACCGGACTAATCGTCGATACAATAATAGATATCGCCTCGGTTGCATATGACGCCTATCGCCTCGCCGCAGACGGCAGAAAGGGATTAGGCGAAAACCTTACGGCACTTGGCTTGGATTTGGCGGGCACGGTCATTCCAGGTGTGACCGGTATGGGCCCCGCGAGTCGTGCTGCAGGTAAAGAGGTTGTTCAGCGCGCTATGTCCAAGGCAGAGCTCGAAGCAACAAGGGCCAGTGGGTTGCTCCGAGGCGGGCGTGAGGGTACCCATTACGTAAGCGATGCAGTGAATTCAGACCCGTTAAGAGCTCGCCAACGCTTATCTTTAAATCATACTCCTGAAATTCGGGTAACCATGGAAGTTCCGGCAGGAACATTTTTTCCCCCGAGCCCGGTGGCACCAAAATACAATATGCCAGGGGGCGGTTTGGAACGTACCGCGACGGGACAAGTCCCAGTGACTATTTTAGATGTTCTACCGTACTAGAAAGGAAACTTTTATGGCCACGAAAAACCTCATCGGATCAGATATAGAACTTATTGTGAGCGATCCTTGGGAGTTTTGCAGCGTACACGGGACGGGCCCCTTCCTGGCTAAAGTCACGAAAGTTGGTCGTGACTCGCAAATACCGACTAAAGAAGCAATTCAGATTCGCTTCAGCACACCTTTACCCTACAAGGGAATGCTTTGTGAATACTTTATTACGTCGCCTAGGCTTGAAAGCGGTGACTTGGGGGATCTTGTCTACGATAGAGAAGTATTCTGTAGCCTAACAGCTATCTCAGCTGACCGGGCGAACTCACCAGACCCGTTTGATCTCAGTTGGTGGCGCGGAGGTATCGGACTGATCGGAACAATGCGGCGACGTTAAAGGAGAAAGACATGGCGTTTGGAAATCTATTGTTTAATAAAGCAAAAGCGACAAAGGGTTTCGTGTGAAAATTCGGGCTTTTCATGGCTTCGTTGAATGCCGCGAAGGACGTAGGGTCGCTAGGGTGCCAGTTCAACCAGCATGGACAACTATAAAATGGAATCCCTCTCACGCCTCTGAATCGATTCCGGAAGAGAAGAGAGCCGAGATACTCGAGAGTGTTGTAAACGCCATGCGGTCTTGCAAATACATCGTTGAGGTAGTTGAAAAAACCATAGGAAAACACTTTAGAACACTCGACGAAGAAAGTTGTGAACGAGATTTGATCGACAGTACCGACCGCATGTAACAACAGGATTGTTGGATGTCCGGTGATTCGAAGAACAGCTAGAAGCAACGGTCCAAATAAACGATAGCGACGTAATTGTCATGGGGGCTTCATTGAGAAACCCAATGCGCGAGAGGGTCTTCGAATGCACATTTTAAGGAGTTTCAAGAGCAATCTCTGTCGTGCTTCGGAGTTAGTTTGTTTTGCATCCCTTGCTGTCGCGTTCTCCATTTGCCAGGTATTCGCCCAACAACCACGGATTAATTATATCTACGATGATCTTGGCCGTCTTGTCCGGGTTATTACTGAAACCGGCGAAGCCGCGACGTATCACTACGACGCCGTTGGCAACATTCTACGCATTACACGCGAGACGGGCGTTTCGGCTAATGCCGCTGTGATCAACATTGCGCCGAGTTCAGGAGTTCGTGGTACTTCGTTCCCTATATCGATTACAGGATTCAACCTTGCCGGTGCAAATGTACCTGCAAGTGTCACAGGGATAACATTCTCGAACGTTAGGACGACGTTGGATCAGATCGTCGCGGACATGGCGATAAGCACGAACGTACCGATCGGTTCGACACAAATACTTATTGAAACTCAATTTGGTGTAATACCGACTTCATTCACAGTAACGGATACCGCACCTTCAGTGCTGATTGTCTCGCCCGCGGAGGGAGCGACGACGATGGAAGGAGCGCAACTCACGCTCTCCGCGCAAGCGGGTGACAACATCCAGGTAAGTCAGGTCATCTGGAGTCTGAATGGTATCAATGAAAGTCCGATGTTTGCGCCGCCTTATGAAAAGATTGTGACAGTTCCGGTCAATATAGCAGCATTGACTATTGCGGCAACGGCGACGGATAGCGTCGGGCAGACCAGCACTGCGACAAGGACGATAGCCGTACAGCCAGACCCACCGCCGATGGTTGTGATCACGTCGCCGGTTGCGGGAACAGCCGTCGACGAAGGAAGCCAGGTTACGCTAACCGCACAAGCCACGGATAATGTGCAAGTGACACGACTGACGTGGACCCTGAACGGCGTTGAGCAAACTCCGAGTTTCACGCCGCCGTACGAGCGTGTCGTCACAGTTCCGATCGGCGCAAGTCTCCTAACAATCGAAGGAGCGGCAATGGACAATCTCGGTCGCACCGGCACGGCCACACGAACGATCTCTGTTACCGCTGTGCCCCGAACTACAGTCGTCGGACGCGTGATTACCAGCGCTGGCCAGCCGATTGTCGGTGCGACGGTGCGGGTATTCACTCAATACGTTTCACAGAGCTTGGCGGACGGTACCTTTAATATTCCACAAGTACCGACGGCGCTAGGAGCGATTTCGGCGACGGTTGAAGTGCAACAGGGTGCGACGACGTTGACAGGCGTATCAACATCCGTTCCGCCAGTCGCCAATGGAGTTACCGATGTCGGCGAAATCACTATCGCATCGGGCGCGATTGCGGATCTTTATCCCGGCCCCCGCATTGCAATCGATGCGGCGGCGTACCTAACTGTCGTGGATCTGAACGGTGACGGAGTCCTGGATATCGCCGCGCCGAATATTTCGAGCAACGAAGTGTTTGTGTTTCTTGGAGCCGGCAATGGAGTTTTTCAGACCGAGCAGCGTTTCGCCGCTGGGAGCACCCCTTGGGCAGTCGCGGCAGCTGATCTCAATGGTGACGGTACCAAAGATCTTGTTATCACCAACGGCGCTTCGGACGATATCTCTGTCTTATTGGGAATTGGCAACGGAACCTTTCAATCCCAGCAGCGTTTTGCGGCCGGTGACTTCCCTTATTCGGTGGCGTTAGTCGACCTAAACAGCGATGGGTTCGTGGACGTCGTCATAGCCAATGTAAACTCGAACGACATTTCGGTGTTGTTGGGCAACGGAAACGGTACGTTCCAGCCACAGCAGCGTTTTGCGGCTGGTAGCAATCCATGGTGGGTGGCAGCGGCCGATCTAAACGGCGATAGCATTCCGGATATAGTGACACCAAACAATGGCTCTGACGATATATCGGTCCTGTTTGGCAACGGCAACGGGACATTTCAGACCCAACGACGTGTAACGGCGGGAGGGGGGCCGGCATCCGTGGTCATCGCGGATCTAAACAGCGATGGTTTTCGAGACTTGGCGGTAGCCAACAATTTTTCCGAAGACATATCGGTTTTTCTCGGGAACGGTAATGGAACGTTTCAAACCGAGCAAAGGTTTTCCACCGGTCCCGGTCCTGTCTCGATCACGGCAGCGGATCTAAACGTCGACGGTATTCAGGATCTCGTAACGGCAAATCAAAGTGGCGATACCGTCTCGATATTATTGGGGAACGCTAATGGCCTGTTTGAAGCTCCGCAGTCCATCGTATTGGGCACTGCGCCGCAGTTCGCTGCAGTTGCGGATGTAAACGGAGATGGCTTTTCAGATCTGGTAACGTCGGTTCCGTTCAATGATGTCATTGTGATTTCGTTCGGCAATGGTGACGCTACCTTCCAACCGGCGCCGATCCCGCCGAGCTATGGTGTGGGAAGCCAGCCTCTCTCGATGTTGGCTACCGACATGAACGGTGACGGGATTCCAGACATCGTGACAGGTAACTTCAGCTCGAACGACGTATCCGTGTTACTGGGAAATAATAATGGAACATTTCAAACACAACAGAGGTTCGCCGTTGGTGCTAGTCCATGGGCAGTAGCTGCCGCCGATGTGAACGGCGATGGTTCCCGCGACCTGGTAGCGGCTAATGGTTCATCAAATGATATTTCAGTTTTGCTAGGCAACGGAAACGGGACGTTTCAGAGCCAGCAGCGTTTTGCCACTGGAACTGGCCCTCGGGCGTTAGCGATCGCAGATCTGAACGGCGATGGTTTCGCGGACGTAGTGGCGGCCAATGGCTCGTCTAATGACGTTTCAGTTTTGCTCGGTACCGGAAATGGGACCTACCAGTTGCAACAGCGCTTCGCCTCCGGGAACGGCCCAACCGCGATCGCGCTGGCTGATTTTAATGGCGATGGTTTTTTGGATATCGTAACCGCCAACAGCAACGCCAGTACGGTTTCGGTTCTATTGGGCAACGGTAATGGTAGTTTTCAACCCCAACAAACTTTTCCAACCGCGTCGTCCAATCCGAACTCAATTGCCGTGGCCGACGTGAATGGGGATGGATTTGCGGACATTGTGGTGGCTTTGAACAGTTCTGCGGTGTCGGTATTGTTGGGCAACGGAAACGGGACGTTTCAAGCTCAGCAGCGATTTACTGCTGGATTCGGTTCAAATTCTGCGGCAATCGTAGATGTCGATGGCGACGGGAATCGGGATATCGTGACAGCCAACAGAGTAACCAGCGATTTTTCAGTGTTGCTTGGCAATGGCTCCGGTAACTTTCAATCTCAGCAGAGATTCATAGCTGGAAACGGTCCTAGAGCCGTGGCAGTGATCGATGTAAACGGAGACGGCAGGCCCGATGTTATTACGGCGAACGGTAATTCAAATTCCGTGTCGGTGATACTCCATCGCTAGAATGATTAATTTCTTGATGCCGTGGGCTGGGGCTGCTACGCCGTGAAAGAAAAGATGGAACGAGAAAAGAAGTTTCGAGATCAAATTGAGCGGCTCGCAGAAAAGATCGGTCAATAAAACATTCGACCCGTGTTCGTTTCGGCCATTGCGGACTCAGGACGACTTGGAGTCGCGGTCAGAGGAAATGGCGGAGCGCCTCCCGGCTGGAAAAACTTCGTCAACGAGCGGAGGACGAAACAGGACATGCGTGAACGAGGCGCTAATCTTACGCCTGAGCAAAAGATGATCCGGGAGAAGGGCTTTCATCCGTCCGGGAGATTCGCGGGGGTTCCGGAAGAACAGGTCGAGACATCGATCGCCGAGCGGTTTGAGAAGATTGTGCGGATGGAGCCGGAGCGATTGGCCGTCAAGGACAAAAACCGGTCGCTAACCTACGATCAACTCAACCGCGCCGCAAACCGGATCGCACATGCCGTTTTGGCTGAGCGAGGCGATGCAAGCGAGCCCATAGCGTTGCTCTTCCAGCATGGTATCGACATGATTCCTGCAATCTTGGGAGTTTTAAAGGCGGGCAAGTTTTACTTAGGACTAGATCCATCGTTTCCGCAAGATAAAAATCTTCGGATGTTGGAGGATTCCGGCGCGGGCTTGATCCTGGCGGATTATCGCAATTGGGAGCTTGCCAATGACACGGTCGAGAAAGCGATTTCTTTGCTGAATACCGACGAAATCGCCAGCTCAATACCCGCCGAGAATCCCAATCTCGCGATAACCGCAGACGATTTGGCGTGCCTCCTTTACACATCGGGTTCTACTGGAAAACCTAAGGGGATCGTTTGTCCGCATAGGAACATTGTCTTCAACGGCGTAGTTCACGGTTATGTGAATCACATCCACACGGACGACAGGCTTACCCTCTTTCACTCTATTGGTTTTGGGTCGTCACACATCAACCTTTATCAGTCTCTACTAAACGGAGCCTCTATCCATCCTTTTGACATCAAGTTGGAGGGAGTGCTGCCGATTGCGCCGTGGTTACATGAAGAGCAAATCACTGTGTTTCATTCCACTCCACTGGTATTTCGCCAGCTCGCGGAATCGCTCTCAGATCATACAGATCTTTCCTCGCTACGTTTGATCAATCTGTCCGGAGCGCCCGTATCCAAGTTGGAAATTGACCTGTATAGAGCGCATTTTCCCGCCACGACAGTCTTCGAGATTTCCATAGGTTCCACTGAGACCCATACATTTTCGTCCTTTATTGTCGATCCGGGTTTCAGACTTCCGGACAGCGGTGTTCCGGTTGGCTATCCCCGTCCCGGGAGAGAAGTGCTTGTACTCGACGAGAGTGGAAAGGTGGTGGAACCCGGACAGGATGGAGAAATTGCTGTTCGGAGTCGATATCTGAACTTTCCTTTCCCTCGTCAAACCGGGGCAGCTTGGAATTCGAAGAGCGCAAGCGAGCAAATGTACCTTACCGGCGATATCGGGCGAATGATGCATGACGGTTTTTTGGTTCACGTCGGGCGCAAAGATTTCGTGGCCAAAATTCGGGGCTTTCGGGTTTCAGTTGTCGAGATTGAACTGGCGTTGATGGAACATCCGGGTGTTATGGAGGCCGCTGTTGTTCCCTGGGGTAATGATGAAGGTGAGAAACAACTTGCTGCGTACGTCGTTCCTCGAAATCAGTCGCTTCTGACCGTGCGCGAAATCGTCGGCTTCCTGAGAAACAAGCTCCCCGCTTACACTATCCCCTCGACCTTTCTGTTTCTTGATAGTCTTCCTCAAACGAACGGCAAGCTTGACCGGCGCTCACTTCCGCGACCCGAACGGGTGCGGCCCAACCTTGGGAATTCGTACGTCTCTCCGACCAATGCAACGGAACGGCGGCTGGTAGCAGCGTGGGAAAAAGTCTTGGACATCCGTCCCATCGGCATCCACGACAATTTTTTCGACCTAGGCGGGCATTCACTCGCGGCGATGCGGGTGGTGTCCCAAGTCATCAGAACATTCCAGTTAGAACTGCCGCTTCAATCTTTGTTTCAGTCGCCCACGATTGCCGGGATGGCGGCGGTGATTATGGAGCATCAGGGAAAGCCGCTAGGGAAAGAAGATTTGGAGCGCATGTTGGGTGAAATTGAGGCACTCTCGGACGAAGAGGCACAGCATCTCCTGGCCGACGAAACCAAGTCAAAGCGCGGAGGAGATCGAAATGAGTGAACGAGTCAGTCTAATCTCAAAGGGCATCTCAGATCTCAAAGCAATCTCAGCGAGCATCTCAAAGTCTCAAAGGGTCAAGTCTTTTGTTGACAGTTAGAAAGCACCGGGTATCGCGTCGAAAGTCTACGAAAGTGTCTTTCAAAACTCCACTTTGTCTTGGCGCAGCGATTTGACCGACCCAGTGCGGAGGCCAGTTACGCCCGCCTTGATATTGCATGACGGGCAGATCTTGAACGCTGAAGCAATCCGCGAGTCTGTGCGCGCGCACGTTGTTCATGTTATCGCCCTCAGATTTTATTTGAAGAATCTCGACGGAAGTCTGACCAATTCGGGCGCTCGGTGTTTTAAGCGCTAAAGTTTGCCCTGCGGATGGCTGCGCGAATAACGAGGGAATCCTGACAGTGGTTTGTAGCATGAGTCAACAGATCGCGAGCCTCCGGCTCGCCGCAGATAATCACAACCTCGCCCGTGGATGGAAAAAGAACGCCATAGAATCGTGCAGTCCGAGCAAGCGTATCTGCTGCTGCCGAATCGTCCGGGACGAACTCTTTGAAGCAGTTAACCGATGCGATAGCCGCATTTTCTCGAAAACGCCAATCCGCAGAGCAAATAATCGCAGCGAAGCAAAAAGCCAAGTATGCGAGAAGTAGAAATCATTACAAAAAAACCGGAAAGCCGCATGGCACTACGCTTGCCTAAGACAGCATTCAGGATCTTTCATCACTCGCGGCATAGTCATGAAGATCAAGGAACAGTGCACAATCTGGCCGGAGGAGGCCGATCCGAATGACCTAGTCCTTGGCGCGACGCATGTCCCGGGCGCCAGGGTGCACATCATGGTGAACATTCGAAAAAACAACGGAGAGAAATACAGCGTGTTATTGATCACACCCGCAAATATCCTCGAACAGGCGCTTGCTGCAATCAATGAAAACCAAGGTCTAACTCTCCGCGAAGTGGGCGAACTCGAGCTTCCACTGGCGTAATGGCAAACTCAAGCAACCCTTCAACTTGCAATCCCGACCCGTCAGCGATACACGGCAGCGTTCATGCCGTTCGCGTTTAAATTTTACCCTCGGCCTGGTTCGTTGCGGCTCGATCATTGGCTTCCGTTGGCTTAGCGGCTTCAATTTTCCTATGGTGCTTGGGATCGGCCTTTTGATCGCCGTCATGAACGTGCTGATCGGTTAGTGAAAAGAAAAAGCCTTCGTTTGAGGTGACAATGTCATTGCGTCAAGCACTTCGCTGGCTCATTATAGCGATGATCGCAATTCTTCTCTGGGTAGCCTACCTCTACGCCTGACCGCGCCGTTCAAGATGCTTCCATGAACGAACAAACAGTCGAACTCGAAGATGTAGCCGTTGAGGCCGAGAGTGACCTCGCTCTTCTCTGCACTATCGATGACAAAAAACACTGGATTCCAAAGAGCGTTGTGCATGAGGACTCGGAAGTTTCGAGTGAGGGCGATATCGGGACGATAGTGATTATGCGATGGTTTGCCGTGAAAGAAGGGCTGGTGTGACAGGCAATCCGATGGCGGCCATGGACGAGCGCTGACATCACCCGCTAGCCACAGATAAGATTAACGGGCGGGAATCGGCGCTGCGACTCGGTGGCGTCCTCGCTGGAATCTCCTGAATCGATTATTGACCAATAACACGCAGCCGCACTATGATAAGTTCAAGCGGTTGGGAGGTGTTATGGCAAAAATCTGGCTGCTGAAACCAGGCGAGATTCGTCGCGGCGAACCGGTTCATGACAGGTCGCTGGATTTTTGTTTTAGCAACTTAGGACTTCGGCAGCGCGATTGGGTTGCGCAGCTCGAAACGAAAGATCCGATTGTCGGAAAAACCGAAGATGCGCAGCGAGCACCAGCTTTCGGGCATGTGCTGATCGAGATTGACGAATCGGATTTGACCCAGGCCCATCCAGGCTGGCAAACTGGTTACTACATGCTCCGTAGTATGGACGCGACGAAAGCCAGAAAAGTCCTCAAACTTTAACTCTTTGCAGCGTTGGTTATATGGCGGCTACGCATTATCGTGAAGACCTTAGGACTATTGGCCAGACGCTTCAAGCCAGAAATATTAGCGTCTTTGAACTAAAGCGATTTGCCAATCGGTATACCATTCAGGGTACGCCTGACCGGGCGAGTTCTCTCGGGTCAAGAATGAGGCAGTGGCTGCAGCGTGTACGACACGGTTCTGAACCATTGAGTTTAGCGTTGGCCGATGTGGAAAAACTATCCCAAGCGGGGCGCGCGAAGCGCTCGAGGCCCGGAGGCCTTACGGAGTTTCGAAGTCTCCCAAACATTTTGCGCACAATAGGTGCCTATCTGGATTTAAGCGAGTTTGAGCTGATTGAGCTTCAAAAAAGGGCAATTTCCATCACATTGTCATATCGAGATCGAGAGGGTCGCAACGAGATAGAAGAGCGCACCCTATCGTCATTCTACAAGAATTTTCTTGAGCTTTGCCGTGAGAGAGCCTGGAAGTAGGCCGGATCGCAGACATTGATGGTATGTGTGGCCGCTTCGCCGCAGATCGCGATACCGGAAGCGAACTAGCACTACGCGGGCGAATGCGCTCTTGCGACCGATCCACAACCGATCTCCTGGCCGACGAAACCACGTCAAATGAGTGAACGAGTCAGGACTCGGGTCTTTCCAATCGACAATTCGACCTGATTCGATTCCGCGCAAATTTAGGAGGCAAAATTGCCGCTTGCGTTAGCGACTTAAACCTCCCATACGCTGACCTAATCTCTCCAAAGTCTCGTTGAGACTATGGGCACAGTGTGTGCTCACAGTTGTCTTTTAGCTGGGGGAAGGGAACTCGCACCTTCGATTCACACTTTGATTGTTCCCACCCCAGCACCATTTTCATCGTTTCAATGCCGGAGCTCCGGTGACGCTATTATTGATTTATGCCGCCGGCTTAATCGTTAGCTTTGTCGTGTTGGCTGTCGTGGCTTTGATCTACCTGACTATCCCCGATGATGACAACGACAATAAAGGTTGACGCGCCTTTAACGTAATGACTCTAAAAATTTTTCTTGATGACAAGAGCTTTCATTGCCTCAAGCAATCCATCCCTGCAGGATCGCGCTCTAAACTAATTATCGAGAACGCCGTTCACTTGCAGTTTTTCGGCAGCAATGCGGTCATCATCTGCGACGAAATCGAAGGTCGCAATTTGCTGCTGTATGCCAACCATTGCCCAGGCGTCGTCGCTGCAATACACAAGGCGCTTCGCTCCGTAGGGTTGCCCCTCGATCTCGTAAAGACACTTTGACACACTCCAGGCGCCAGTTGTGAATAAAGGATATGAGACGTTTGAGCTGGTTGCCTGAAGTCTCATTGCTATCGAGCCTCGACTTTTGTCAACTTGTCAGGCGTATGTCACACAAACTGGCGAGACCGGTAGAAGAGTTTCTATCTAGCGGCTATCTCCGTACAAGACATGACGACTTTACCCGGCATCATCTTTGCGGCACAGGTGATCCACTATTCGTGACTAGGGGAGTGACTTGATGAAAACTAGCAGAGAGAAAAGTGATGGATTCGGTATCAACCGATCGAGCCAGAAGCAAATAAGCGCGGGGTTTTCGACGAGGGTCGGCGATTTGGAGTCCCCTATTAATCGAAAAGAGAAAGAAACCGATCGGGCTAAAGAACCGATGTCAGCAGAGATTAAGGGAGCAGATTCGGAATCCGAAACAACAAAAGTCCTTTTCAAGACGAAAGAGGCAACGCGATCCTCTGGCCGGCGGCGTAAATTTCGCATCTACCTCCCGTGATGACCCTCAAACTCGGCGCCAGCGGTAATGAAACCAAAAATAGCCGGATGCAGGAATGAGCAAGCGACCAGAGTGGCCTCTTTTAAGAGTAAAATGCTTACTCTGTCGCCACCTAACCTGTTCTGACTGTCGAGAGGTGTCGGTCTCTATCTTGGCTTGTTGTCAATGCCGAGTGAGAACCATTAAGCGCTTAGAAGATCTCCAGAAAGTACAAGAACAACACAGGGAGGCAAATGACAAACTCCCTAATTCGCGCGGGTCTGATTAGCTCGCGGCATTGCCGCTCCCGGATCCATTCTTCGAACGACTTTCCAAAACTCGCCATTGATTTTCGGTTTTGAATGCCGGATTCGGTCCTTTGTGGATCATACGATGCGGAGGAATCTTGAGCCCGGGAACCGTCTACGGTCATAGGTCCGTCTGGGCCACGACCGATTCCGACGGCGAGCAGACGACCGGAGGCCTGAAAAATGTACGCGGATACAGCGTTAGTCTGACCGAGAGCAGCGGTGCACGCGGCCACCCGGCACCGACAGGGTCACACTGTCCCGGTTGCTCGACGCGTCGCCGGTGATACCATGGGCCAACGCCGCCGTTTGATTCGCGCTGTTCACGCGCGTTGGAGTGACAATCTATGACGGTACTGTCGTCTTTGGACTAATTTTTTGAGCACCTCTTGAACGGGGCCGTTTCCGAGACAATGATGTACGGAGGATGGCTTTCGCAACAATGGATTCGATTGTCCTGATCGAAATGCCGCTCGCGGTCTATCACGGGTTTATGGGGAGGTGTCTTTTAGCCAGCCGGGAATATGCCATTTTGAAGAATTCCGTGATCAACCACGTGCCGGAATACCTGCGCGATGGGAATGTGGTGGAGTGCCTCTGCACAGTTGAGGACGCCGAACTCCTTTTAAGGCATGCAAAACTATTTTATCCGCTTGCCAGTTCCCACGTCGAAGAAAGTATTAGACTCGCGCATCAGCCGACTGTTCTGGCTGCGCCAATTGAATATCGACAACCTGCAGATGGAGAGACATGGCATCATTGCTCGAATTGCTCGCAGTGGCCGACTGAGAATTTTCGTTCCTCAAACGACCCTCCCGATTCTGCCCAACTCTGCAATGAGTGCGTGGTCAAGTCGCAACACGGAAAGTACTAATCATGGCCAACATCCTCAGACGATGGATCTGTCCAAACTGAAACAGCACCCGAGGTGAGGCCATCCACACGGCTCATCCCTAGAGAAATTTTCTGTCGGGCATTTCGCCGCCCCATGATCACCCACAGATGTCTGCGGCTAGCACGAAAATCGAATTCACGAGCAGCCCAAAAGGATCGAGAAATACAACACGCTGACTTCAGAGTGAAATTCAGAGTGAAATTCAGAGTGAAATTTGTTTACAGCTACCTCAATTGTGTGGTATGGATGCCTTTACCTTGAGCTTTGAATGCACGTTTGCAAGCGGCCATGTGACCACTGGCCGCCGACTCTGCGCACGTTGGCGTCACGCGGGAATCCCAAATTAACCCTGCTTACAAATTGTCGCGCAATTTTCTAGCCTATGCCCTGCGCCTCCCTCCGCGTCGAATAGGGAGGAAAGACATGGATACAATGGCAGCCCGCTTCAACGCGCCATCTTCATCTCCCTCGGCAAATACTGACTGGCAGTTTCTTTTTTTCTGGGTTGCCTATGCCGTAGTTGTTGGTTCCGGCTTTGTCGTGCTGTGGAGCGCGGTAGTTGCCCTGGTTCGCTAGTCCGAATCGCCGCTTAGTTCAAGCACCTACGTCGCGCTTTTGTCGAATCCACTCCGGCGCAAGATGGCCATATATTGGGTGGGACTGTTACGACCGGGCGCTGAATGAGACGGCGAGGCATTTTCCCTGCCTCCGCGCATTAAGACAGGGTTAGCAGCTGCCGAGTGAAAAAACGCCGGATCTAAGCTACCTGCCTGATAAAACAAGCCGATGAAAATGACGCGAGCCTTGGTGACTGCCACCGTGGCCCTTTTGCTGCTGCCGTCGCATCTCTTGTCTTGGAATATCCCCACCCACATGATCACCGGCGCCATTGCCTACCAGATCCTGGAGCAGGACGCCCCGAATAAAATCATAGGGGCACGAACAATTCTCGAAGCTCACCCTTGGTATCGCGATCGCTGGGATGCTCGGATTCAGAGTCAACCCGATGTACACCGAGACGAACTGCTCTTCATGTTTGCCGCGCGTTGGGCAAACGATATTCGGATACAATCAGAGACCGAGCATAATTCTCATTGGCATTACATACATTGGCCGTTTAAGCCGCACGGTGAGCCACCGACGGTTGCAGTGAAGCCGGCACACCCGGTAAATATACTTACTGCGCTCGCTGATAATGAACGCAAGGCGCGAACGGCTGTTAACGCCGATAAACGAGCAATCGCACTGGCGTGGCTTTTTCACCTGCTTGGAGATGTCCACCAGCCGCTAAACACGGTACAGTTATTTACACGCGAATACTCGAATGGAGATCGCGGCGGAAATGAAATATGTTTTCGCGTGACGCCAGAGAGGGGCGCGATCGATCTGCACGCTGTATGGGATGGTTTGATGACTTCAGCAATCGACCCGCGCATGATAAGTAACACGGCAAGGGAGTTGCGGGGCAAACTGCCCAGGGAAGCCCTACCGGAGCTTTCGATAATCAAGCCGAAACTTTGGGCGCGGAAGAGTTATGAACTGGCAACATCGGCGGCTTACCTTAGGGGTGAGTTGCGGGGAACACCGAAAGGCCGGAGAAAAGAGTGCCGTGAAGTCATCAATGCGGAATTGCTTCCAGACGGCTACATTAGCGGCGCGAAATACATCGCGCAGCGGCGCGCCGTTCTGGCGGGTTACCGTTTGGCCAAATTGTTAACTGGCATCGTGAAGTAAAGTCGGAGCAGCATCACCGGCCTTGATCGAGACGGATGACCAAATCCCAATGAAGATTCTCGTCGAGAGACGTTTATAGAGAAACAGTGCTTACAACCACTGAAGAGACCAATTATTGGATGCTTAACTAATCAACGCCGGGTTTTCGCGTACCGCAAAGCAGATGTTCTTTGACTCGCAGCCGGGCGCCATCACCGAATTATTGACGGGTCGATCGTTGGCAAGCCGGGAGATTATCTCTCGAACGGCGGGTCGCACGGCGCGCTTCCAAACCGCCGGCCTTTGCCGCGGCGACCGGGTCTTCGTTCAATACGGCAATAAACCCGAATTCTTCGTCGATCTTCTCGCGGTCTGGTATTCCGGCGCGAGCTTGGTGCCGATCGACTCCCGGCTGACGGCGTACGAAGTCGAAAACCTCGCGCGCGCGGTCGCCCCGCGCTTCATGTTGACCGACTCGCCCGCCGATGCCGCGATTCTTTCAGGATTGACTGCCTTGGGCGTGCAAGTCATCGATACGCGGGACTGGGACGATCGACATTTTCCGAGCGCGTTTCCGATGCGCTGTCAGACCTATCTCGACGATGAGGCGCTGATTCTCTTCACCTCCGGATCGACTGGAATTCCCAAGGGAGTGGTGCACACGCACCGCTCGCTGCGCGCGCGTTGGTTCTCCCTGCGCGAAGCTCTCGGGATTGAAGCCCATCACCGGACACTGTGCTTATTGCCGACTCATTTCGGCCACGGACTGATTTGCAACAGTCTTTTTCCCTGGCTGGCGGGTCAACATTTGGTGATCGCGCCGCCGTTCAGCACAACTGCGCTCATGCAGCTAGGAGCGGTGATCGATGAGCACAAAATCACTTTTTTATCCTCGGTGCCCTCGATGTGGGGATTGGCCTTAAAAGCGAGCAAACCGCCGCTCGGGAAAACTTTGCGCCGGGTTCATTGCGGTTCCGCGCCGCTGTCCGCACATCTCTGGCGCCAAATTCAGCAATGGTCGGGAACGAACGAAGTGTTTAACGCTTATGGCATCACCGAAACCGGCAGTTGGGTCGCCGGAACATCAGTAGCGGGATTTGTACCTGAGGACGGCCTGGTCGGCGTGCCCTGGGGAGCGGTCATCAAAATTCTCAAGAGCGCCGACGCCGGCGCTCCTTTCGATGTCGATCTCCAGTGTCGCGCCGAAGAGCCGGGCTATATTTGGCTCAACACGCCGGCCCTGATGCGCGGTTATCACGCGCAACCCGAGTTGACGGATCAAGTCATATCCGGCGGCTGGTTCTTTACCGGCGATATCGGCGTAGCCGATCAACGGGGATGGCTTTATCTCAAAGGCCGCGAACGCGAGGAGATCAACAAAGGCGGCATGAAAATCTATCCCGCGGACATCGACGCGGTGGCCGAACGTTTCGACCGGACAAGGGAGGTTTGCGCTTTTGCGCTGGAGGATCCGCTCTACGGTCAAAGCCTGGCCATGGCGATCGTCTTGCAGGATGACGCAGACGCGACGGTCCGGGAGCTGCACGCCTGGATGAAAGTCCATCTGGCCGACTACAAAGTGCCGCTGCACTGGTATAGGGTTGAGTCCCTGCCGCGCAACTCGCGCGGCAAGGTCAGCCGCAAGGATGTGGCGGCGTTCTGCGCGCAAAGGCTACCGCTGGATCTCCAAACCATCTTGAAAGCAAAATGACCGGAGCATGCGAGCGGGCCGAACGGCGCTCTGAAGGCACTAAGTCGCGGCCCCATTCGCAATTTCCTCGAAACGATTATGGAGCGAGAAAAAACAAAATCGGAGCTGATTAATTTTGTGCGCACGATCCAGCGGCCGGATTGTCCGCTGGACGACATCGATGGCGATCTTAGCCTGGTAAAATCCGGTCTGATCGATTCGCTCGCCTTGTTGCAGATCATCAGCTACCTGGAGCAAACCTACGGCATCGATTTCCGGGAGAAGGGAGTTGATCCGGCAGACCTCGCTTCGGTCAACGCCATCTTGGAATTGATCGAGCGCGAGAGCGGCGCTTGATGATGCCGGGCGCCTCCTCTCCGTATCACCGCGTCGCGCAGTTTCACGAGAATGAAAAACTGATCTCCTGGCTGCAGGACCGCAGAGTTATCCAGTGGCTGACCCCGTCCCGGCGCCGAACGATTCTCCTGATCGGCGCCTGCTGTGCCGCGGTCGCCGGCACAATGAGCCGCCACGCGCCGTGGCGCGATTACCGTGATCTTGCGACCTGGTTCGTGCCCGGGGTCGCATTGCCGATTCTCCTTGGGCTCATCTATCTGCTTTACTTGATGACGGTTCGCTTCAAGCGCTTGCCGGCTTTCATTCGGGCCCGCCCGCAGCTTTGCATCCATCTTTTCTTTTGGCTGCTTTTGCTCTGGCTCTGGCTTGCGCCGGCGCCTTCCTTGTTCGGCAGCGCGGTTGCTGCGCTTGTCGCCGGGTCTTTTCCGTATTTGATCTGGCGCTGCGGTTACATGGTTCTCTCGGGACAGAGAGGCAAGGCATCCGCGACAAAGTTTTCCGACCATTTCTTTTACATCTTTCCGATGTGGGACGGCACCAATACGCCGCCGGGCAAAGGCCACGAGTATCTGTCGCGGGCTGAAGCCCAAACCGCGGCCGCGTACAGCCGCTCGATTCTCGCCGGTATCAAGCTGCTTTTGCTGGTCGCGCTTTGGAAAGGTTTGATGCAGGTCATCGGCGCGGTGGTTTACGGCGATCCCAAGAGCTCCC